>Ga0207704_10001030_pt1 | contig 12371 bp, 10 predicted proteins | sample KBSMisM12_FD_184308 | JGI IMG/M metagenome (GOLD analysis project Ga0207704, IMG submission 184308) | Miscanthus rhizosphere microbial communities from Kellogg Biological Station, Michigan, USA - KBS Miscanthus M1-2 (SPAdes) (version 2) | ecosystem: Host-associated > Plants > Roots >...
GAACCCCCAAGCAGAAGTCCATTGTTGCGGTCGAAGGCAAGAATTCACGAAGTTGCAACGTGCCAACGCCGGTTCCCCGACCGGCAGTCTCGCAACAATGCCAGCACAGGTTTCTAAGAAGGGAAGGAATAAATAAAAAAGGAGGATCCCTTGCGAGATCCCCCTTTGACCCTTAGGAGAATTGGATGCTACTTGCTAACATCCAATTCATCGGCGGCATCGCAATCACTTCTCCCACGCCGTCTTGCGGGTATTGGTTTTTCAACCGGACTTCACGCATTTTTGTCGATGCTACCAATCGTATCGCGGCAACCTGTAATGCGAACTCCCCGTAAAATCATTGTAGTGGCAGGGTCCGCATTGGTTTCCTGGGAGTTTCTGGAGGCGCGGAACGAGGAGCTTTCCGCCAAGCTAGGAGTTCCCGTTCGACCTTTGGAGCTATTCGACGATAAAGAGGAATCCCACGTCGCGGTCGAGCGTGGTCAAATCCCATTCAACCCGGTAGTAATCGCCGCCCTCGATGAGGACGAAGCGACTTACATGATCGCGAATGCGCTGATCAACAGAAGGGCTTACGACCGAGTGTTCCCCAAGGGCCGTCCAAGTTGGATTTTTCGACGGACGAACTACCGGTACCTGAACGCATATCAGGGCATCCTGCGTGGATTTGGGATTCTGCTGTCAGCCGGATTCGCCTACATCATCGCGGGCAATTTCGGCCCGGTGTTCTGGATTGTCCTAATCGTATCTCTGGCTTTCGAATTCGCATCTCTTCGTGGAATCAATATCGATCAACCGAAATTTCAGGCATTTCTTGCGGACGCATGTCAAAAACAATTCTTGGAGGTCGCGCAATTAGCAGAGGTCAATCCTCAGGCCGGTGAACGCTTCATGCGAAAGGCATTCATCCTACGACAGACGGAGTACGGAACGAAACCACTCAGCTCGGAAGGGAGGGAAAAGGCAAGGAAGTCTTACGAGATGAACGTCCCTCCGCAGTTTCAGGTGCCGAATGCCATCTGAGTTTGAGCAACTCAGTGACGCCCCGAGCAGGGCCGTATCGTCGGCCGAACCGAATGTCACCTGGGAGTACGTCGAGGCGCACGCTGCCCACTTCGCAAAGAAAATGGGAGAGCCAACACCGCAACTAGTGATGAAGGAGGGCCTGTATAAGGCGAATCTCGCATTGCTTCGCGGAACAGTTCCTCTTGATCCTGGGGTGCTCGCGATTCTTAATCTGGAAGAATCCGCGTTCTACGTCGCTTACATGATGATGTTGACCACGGCCACCAGCGAAAGACTCCATTCGCCGAGTGCGGCCCTGGGGCTAGACGAGCAAACCCTCCCGAGCACGGCAAAGTACATGCTCACGGTAGTCCTTGCGATGGTCGCGTTGGCGATAGTATGGACGGTGGCGTCTTTCACTTTTCCTGCGATGCTTGATTCGCGATACCAAATCCTAAGGCACGTAGTTCTCCTTCTCCTTGAGAACGTAGTCCTTATCAGCGCCTTGACGAAATATATTAGGGATCGAGGTGCGCCCAATTTTCGTGGAGCCGCCTTCCTTACCGGAAACCCCGCCGCCGGGCGCTCATTCCTCCGCAAGATGCGGGTGTTCTACCGAACGGGGCGGGGCACAAAGCCACTTACTGCATTTCGACGCCTGTGGGCACAGTGGGAGGTCTATATTTCTGTTCCGAAAACCTAGGCAGCCCATTTCCGTCAAATCCGCTCCAAAGACGTCATAGGACCATAACACGGGGCTGCCCTCGCCCGTTTAGACTCTAAGCCATGCTTCTCGCCCTTGCGCTTGCCCTCGCGCAGAATCCGCCCAATTCGATCAGTGTCGACCCCATCGTAGGGGAGGCGCACCTCTCCAACGTCCGCCAGCTCACGTTCGGCGGTGAAAACGCGGAGGCTTATTGGAATATCGACTGCACCAAGTTGACGTGGCAAGCCAAGGTGCCCGGCTATCCGGACGATCAGATATTCGCGATGAACGCAGATGGATCGGATAAGCACCTGATCAGCACCGGCTTGGGCCGAACCACCTGCTCCTATTTCACTCCTGACGGAAAGTGGATTTATTTCTCATCGACCCATGCAACCGAACCTGGCGCGCAGCAACCTCTCGATTTCAGCAAGGGCTATGTGTGGATGGTGAATCCGAACTTCGCGCTTTACAAGCGACCTGCTGATGCAATGCCGATGGATTCGGAAGGGATGAAGGGCACCGCCGACACCACTTCGAAAATCAAGTTCACTCCGCTCATCACCAAGAAGGGGCACTACGTTGCGGAAACGACGATCGCTCCGAACGGCAAGTACATGGTGTGGACGAGCGATTATCAGGGTGACTTGGAAATCTATCGCTCTGACCTTAATGGCAAGAACGTTAAAAGGCTCTCCAACTGGATCGGTTACGACGGGGGCCCATTCGTTAGTTGGGATTCTTCGAAGATCGTCTATCGCCGTGATACGCTGCAGACGAAAGAGGAAGAGAAGGACTACAAGGATTTACTCAAGCAGCATTTGATCCGTCCGACGAAACTCGAGATATGGATCATGGATGCCGACGGTCACAACATGAAGCGCGTCACGAATCTGGGTTGCGCGTCCTTCGCTCCGTTTCTTGCGCCGGATAATCAGCACATCATCTTCAGCTCGAATTACGGTGACCCCCAGGGGAGAGAGTTCGATCTCTACATGATCAACGTTGACGGTACGGGCTTGCAAAAGATCACGCACGCGCCAGGCTTCGATGGCTTTCCGATGTTTACGAAAGATGGCAAGCAACTTGTGTGGTGCTCGAACCGAAACGCGAAGGCGCCGCATGAGACCAACGTTTTTGTTGCAGATTGGACGCCGTAAAGCGCTCGCCCCTTCGAGCACGAGGAGACAGTCGGTAAATAGTAAATGGTAAGTAGAAAATAGAGTTCGATCTGAGCTCGACAGGATTCCGAGCCATTTACTATTTACCACTTACCACTTACCGATCCCGGCCACACCGTTCGCCAAGTAAACTCACGGCTCGATGCCCGAATTCCTGCTTGAACTAGGCTGCGAAGAGCTGCCCGCCACGTTTGTACGCAAGGCGTATGAAGACCTGCGCGACAACCTGACTGGTCTCCTCAAAGAGGCGGGCGTGCTGCAGAGCGAAGGCACGGCGATGGGCACGCCCCGCAGGCTCATCGTTTCATTTCCAGATCTTGCGACGCGGCAGGAAGATAAGAACGTCGAACAACGCGGACCCGCGATTCAAGCTGCTTATGACGATGCAGGGAATCCGTCCAAAGCCCTTCTAGGTTTCTGCAAGGGGCAGGGAGTCGATCCCAATGATCTGCGCAAGGACGACAAGTATGTTTGGGCAACGAAGCATGTAAAGGGTCGCGAGACAGGAGAGCTGCTTGCAGAATTGATTCCTCAAGCAATTCGAGCGCTGAGTTTTGAAAAGTCGATGCGATGGGGTGCGACGCGTATGCGATTCGCGCGTCCCATCCGCTGGATTCTCGCCGCTTATAACGGCCAAGCAGTGTCTTTCGATATCGAGGGTGTGAAGTCCGGCACGAAGAGTTGTGGGCACCGTTCGTACAAGCCTGAAACTTTCGAAGCTGCAAATCTTTCGGACCTATTGTCCGGTTTGGAAAAAAGATTTGTTCAGCCAAATCCGGAGAAGAGGAGAGAAGCGATTCTCGCCGGAGCCGTTAAGGTTGCAACCGGAACACCAGATATATCCGATGCGCTGTTAGATGAAAACGTGTTTCTCACCGAATGGCCAAGCGCACTCCAAGGTCAGTTCCGAGATGAATTCATGGAGTTGCCGCGACCGGTGCTTGTGACCGCGATGGCAAAGCACGAAAAGTTTTTCCCGATCAAAGACAAGGAAGGATCCCTTTCGAACAAATTCGTCTCGATTAGGAACGCGGGAGAGGATGACACGGTCCGCCGCGGAAACGAATGGGTGCTCAACGCGCGGTTTAACGACGCAAAGTTCTTCTTCGACGAAGACCGCAAGCACACTCTCGCAGAGTTTCTCGATAAGGCTGAGGGAATTCTCTTTCAAGATCGCTTGGGAACGGTGCGACAGCGAGCCGATCGTCTCTCTGAGTTGGCCGCAGAAATCGCTCGCATGACTCATGGAGATCAAGCCGAAATAGACCTCGCACGTAAGGCAGGCCTCTATTGCAAAGCGGATTTGAGCACGGGCCTGGTCAGTGAATTGGCATCTCTGCAGGGCGTGATCGGCGGAGAATATGCGAGGCGCGAAAATTTCCCCGATGAAGTTTGTCACGCGATCGCCACTCACTATGATCCCAGCAAGAATCCGAATCCGGATTGCTCCGGTGCGCGGACGGCCGTTCGCACCTTGCTTGCCGATCAACTCGATAAGTTAGCGGGATATCTCGGCCTGGGCATGGAGCCAACGGGATCGAGCGATCCATACGGACTGCGCCGTGCCGCGACGATTTGTATCGAGGCAGCCTGGTCCTGGCCGGGAGAGTTTCCGTCGTTCGCTACGCTGATTGGTGCGGCCTTCCAGTCTTACCTCGCTCAGGGAATCGTGTTGGACGAAGCAAAGGCTCGCGAGTCTCTTGCTACGTTGTTCGCTTCTCGATATTCCGCACTTCTGCCCAACGTCCGACACGACATTCTCGACGCAGCTATTCTCGCTGACGATGTCGATGAGGTGTTAAGCCCCAAGCGCATCAAAGTGCGAATTGCTGCGGTGGAGCAGCTTGCTAGTGACAACACATTTGTACACACGGCGACTCGCCCCGCGAACATCGTAGCCGCAGCGCTCAAGAAGAACGTTTCGGTGGGCGAGCCGACGAAGCTCGACTCACCGGAGGGCGAGGCGTTGCTGGCGCAGCTGAGAAGCACGGAAAAGTCTCTTGGAGACGCGGTTGCTAAGGGTGACGTCGATGGGATCGTGGGCGCACTGAAGAATTTGGCACTGCCTATCAACGGATTCTTTGACAACACAATGGTGATGATCGACGATGATGCGATCCGCTCCTCTCGGTTGGGACTCCTTAAAATGGCAAACAGCCAATTGCGAGCCGCGGGCGACTTCACGAAGATCGTGATCGAAGGATAGTCAATCTCGAATCTCGGCCCTTGGATGTCGGATCTGTCACAGACTGTAAGCTAGACAAATGTCCTCGAGCACCCTTGAACTTGCGATTGATTTTCTCCAGTCAGAGGTCGCACCAAGGGCGCAGGAAATCGATCGTGACGGCGATGCGTTGCGGGCAGCTCTGAAAGGACTTTGTGATCGGAACCTCATGGCCCTGAAGCGGCCCCTCGAATATGGCGGACCGGCGTTGCCAGAGGAGGAGTTCCGAAAATTCCAAGAAGAGTGCGCGCGCGCGTCCGGGAGCCTTGCATTCCTTCAGACCCAACACCAGAGCGCATCTGGCATCATCGCAAGAAGCTCGAATGAAGAACTGAAACGCGAATATCTGCCGAAGATGGGAAACGGCGAGAAATTAGTCGGCATCGGCTTTAGTCAGCTCCGCCGCGGAGGACCCCCGATGATGAAAGCGGAGGAAACGGATGGCGGCTATGTGCTCAATGGTACGGTGCCGTGGGTCACGGGTTGGGATTTCTATCCGGAATTTCTGATGGGGGCGACATTGCCGTCAGGGGAGGCACTCTTCGGAATTGTGCCTTTGAAAAACGAAAGCGGCATTCGTGTGAGTCCCGTGATGAAACTCGCTGCTATGGAAACTCCCAACACGGTTTCCGTGGGATTTGAGAAGTACAAACTCCCGACCGACAAAGTGGTCTTTACCCAATCAGCAAGTTGGATCAAGAACAACGACCAGATCAACATCACTCTTCAGGGGCACTTCGCTCTTGGATGCGCACAAGCGGGCCTGGATATCCTCAAAGCTAACGCGGAAAAGAAACCTCTGCCCTTCATCATGCAAGCGCATGACTCTCTTGCTGATGAACTCAAGCGTTGCCGCGAAGAGACCAAGCGAGCCCAGGCAACTCCGACGGAGGAAACAACTCAAGAGCGCCTCAACGTGAGAGCGTGGGCGATCGACCTCGCCGTGAGGTGCGCGCATGCGGCGGTAACGGCGTCGAGCGGTGCGGCGAACTCAGTGGATCATCCAGCCCAGCGCGTTTATCGGGAAGCGCTCGTGTACACGGTCTCCGCTCAGACGACGGAAATCATGGAGGCGACGCTCAGGCGAATCACTCATTCGCCAGAGCGCGCAATGGACTAGCTCACCGTCAGCTTGCCGGTCTTCGGATCGAGCACCACGCGAGATGCTCCGCTCGGAGCGACGTTCTTTCCGCTGCCATTCACTACGGAAGTGAAGTTGCCGGTGAACACGTAGTTCAAACCCTGCCGCGTGACGGTTGGCTTCGAGTCGGCCCCGCGCGAGCCGTTGAAAGGAAGCACCGCATTCACCCTTCCGAATGCTGCGTCGATGCTAATCAACGCGCCATTGGCCGTCGGCGTCGACGTACCCGCTTCGACCACGCTGACCGCGTTCCAGTCTGGCGCATTGGCGTACTTGATCAACTTCACCGTATCGGCATCGAGCGAAAAGACGAGGCTGTCCTCGGTTCCGCCGATCCCTGTTACCGCGCGCAAGATTGCACTCGAGCGAGTTGTCGCATCGAACGCGAGGCAACATTGCGTTCGACTACCCGCGTCCGCATAGATGAATCCTGCGCCTCCCGTTGCGAGCAATCCACCTGCGCCAATCATCAATCGATCCTTGAGAAGTGGCTGAACATCGAAAGACCCAATTGGATCCACACCCTGATAGAGAGTGGTGATCTCTCCCCCGAACGCACGCGGGACGTTCAGAATCTTGTCGTCGACCGATAGGATGTAGAAGTTGTCGCCATCGGGAGCGAGAATCGGTTTCGATTTCGGTAGGTTCCCGACGAGATCAACTGCAACCGTTGCTACGTAGTTACCACCGCCAACGGGAGTCTCTTGAAAGATTCCGAAATTGCCGCCATTGAACTCCGCAGCAAACAGGCGAAGGCCCTCAGGGTCCCACTTTGGATACAACTCTGCAGTCTTAGTCAGGTGCTTCTGAAGGTTGGATCCATTTGGAGAAACACTATAAAGGTGCTGACTTCCATCTCTTGAAGTCTGGAACGCGATGAGATTTCTAGAAGACCAATCTGGTTGGAATGCATCGCCGGTCCCCGTATTCAAGGGAGTAACTGTCTTCGTCGATGTGTCGTAAATGCTAAGGCTATTAGAGCCGTTTTCAAACACAATCTTGGTGCCGTCAGGTGACCAGGATGGGTACGACTCGTTGACATTCGGCGTGAAGGTGGCTCGCTCGATTAAAACCCCATCCGAACGGTATATGAACAGGTCGTTAGATCCGTCAGGTTGCATCGCAGTAACGGCGATCTTGTTTCCACTCGGATTGAATGCTACGTAACCTTCTTTCTGATCGAACGTGGAGGTGACTCGAAACATGTTTGCACCGGTGAGTGAACTTGTATACACGTCGGCAATCCCACTTCGAGAACTTGAAAAAGCGATCCGAACGTCGTTCGCATCGAAATTCTGTTCTCGTAGTTTTAATTGAGAGAAATTGCCGGTGATGCCCGTTGCAACGGATGTCTGAGCAGCCGTTGTTACGGGCGGATTGGTCGCCGCGGCGCGCCCCTCAAAACTACCGCTTGAGAATGGTTGACTCGAATCGCCCCCACCTCCCGGTGCTGTGGATCCGGCACTGCCTCCGCCACATCCCGTAGCAAACAGCGAAAGCACGCCAACTGCGAGCCAAGCACACTTCTTCATCTCCGCCTCTCCTCAAACAACAAAAGGTTTAGCCATTCTACAGGCATTTGCTTTGCCGGGAAGCACAAAAATGCTCCGGCAAACAATAGGTTCGCCGGAGCTTGAAAGCAGAACTAGCCTGCGGTTAGGCTGCCCGTCTTTGGATCGAGAACGACGCGGGTTGCACCGGTTGGCGCAATGTTCTTTCCGCTGGCGTCTACAGCGGAAATGAAGTTTCCGGTGTAAACATAGTTCGATCCTCGTCTGGCGATCGTGGGTTTAGAGTCGACTCCTCTGCTTCCCACAAACGGAAGAACCGCATTGACCTTGCCAGTGAATGCATCGATGCTAATCAACGCTCCGTTTGCCGTTGGAACCGCGGTGCCGGAGCCCACGGGTGTCGCTACGGTCCAGTCGGGTGCATTGGCAAACTTCAACATGTTCACCGAATCGCCGTCCAGGAAGAATTGGAGACTGTCTTCCGTGCCTCCGATTCCGGTTTGCGCACGAAGAAGTGCGCTCGATCGAGTGACGCAATCAAAGGCGAGGAAGCTTTGAGTACGACTCGACGAATCTCCGAAAATGAAGCCCGCCGCACCTGCGGAGAATAGACCGCCCGAGCCAACAAATAGACGATCGGTCAGCATCGGACCCCAGGAGAAGCCATCAATGTGATCAACCGGATCGAACATGAGGGTCGCCGAACCACCATGCTGGGGGACTTCAAAAATCCCGTTCACGGTTTGGAACGCGACAAATTGACCGTCGGGAGACACGTCAAGAGCGAGAATTTGATCATCCGATGTGAAGATGCTGGTGGACTGCCCAATCCAGAACGACTGTTGATACCGAATGATTTCGTAGCCAGACGCTGAGTGCTTCATGTAGAACAGAGTCTCGCCGTCCGGAGACCAAACAGGCATCGTATCGGGGTCGGGCGAGGTGCCCAAGGAAGGTGAAGGAGAGGAACCGTCGGCATTGGAAACATAGATGTCGTTGTTACCATTGCGTGTGGTCACAAAGGCGAGCTTGTTTGTTGACGACCAGGCGGGATTTGACGCGTTTCCTCCGGTGTCGAGCGGAGTTTCCTGCGAGTTCGCGGTATTGAACACGATTAGGGTGCCAGATCGGTCAAATATAAGCTTTGTCCCGTCTGGCGACCACTCCGGATTCTCTTCTTCCGCGGCAGGAGTGTTCGTGACCCGAGTTAGAAAGAGTCCGTCCGCACGATAAATGTAGATATCTCGGAAAAACGAGTTATCAAATCCTTGGAAGGCAATCTTCGTTCCGCCCGGATTCCAGGCAGGCTCCTCTTCGCCAATGTTTGTGGTAGCGGTGACACGAAACAGATTCGATCCATCGATATTCGTCGTGTAGATGTCTCCGCCGGTCGTCTTTCGCGTTGCCATGGCAATTCGCGAATCTTGAAGGTCGACGTTCTGATCTCTCAACCGAAGGAGAGAGAAATTCCCCGTAACTCCCGTGGCGACGGTCTGTTGCCCTGCCGTTGTCACGGGCGGGTTTGATGCGGCGCCTCGGCCCTCAAAGTTGCCCATTGAGAATGGAGCCCCTGTGTCGGGCGGTGGGGTGGAAGCGATTCCACCGCCACTGCCTCCTCCACACCCAGTTAAAAATATCAAAACTAAGCCGACGGATATCCAAGCACACTTTTTCAATTCAAATCCTCCTCCAAATACTCTCCAAAAGTCAGGACGTAGGAATTCGGCACAAGGCAGCTTAAAGCGCATCGTGCATAGTTAAGGGCTGAGCTTTCAATTCCATGGACCAATTGACCATCACCGGGTATTCCACCGCGCTTTTCTCAACCTGGATTTTTCTGGAGGAGATGCGGCTGCTCTTCGATGCCGGCGACGGCGTCATGGCAGGGCTCATGCACAAGTCGGGGAAGATCCGCCACATCGCGATGAGTCACGCGGATCGCGACCACGTGTACGGCCTTATGCAAGTGAATCATCACTGCGCGCATCGGGGGATGGAGGGACTCTTCTTTCCCGCCGAGTCCGGTTTCTTTAAGGGGATGCGCGAAGCCTGCTATCGGTTCGATCGTGAGACGGTCGAAGGATTTCCGTGGATCCCGGTGCTACCCGGCGATGAATTTGAGCTGACCCCTGAACTCGGCCTTCGGGTCGTGGAGAGTAGTCACATCCCCATGCCTGGGAAGAGTGTGGGTTATATCGTGACTCGCAAATTTAGAAAACTGAAACAGGAATTTGTTGGCTTGCCACAAGCCGAATTCGAACGGATCGGGCGCGAGAAGGGAAGCGACTATTTGACAGAACCTCGATCAGAACCCCTCGTCGGCTTCTCCGGCGACACGGGCGTCTTGCATCCCGACCAGTGGCGTGGATGTAAACTCTTGATCCACGAAGCGACCTTTCTACGCGAAGAAGAGATGGAAGTGGAAAGGGAAGGGTATGAGCACAGCCTATTGGCCGATGTGCTCGCAATGGCGCGAGACGCTCAAGTGGAGCGATTACTCTTGATCCATTTCTCCTCGCGCTACAAGGTGTCGGAGGTCGAGGGTGCGGTTCGAGACGAGTGCGACAAGTTGGGACTCACGATTCCTGTGCACATCATTCCGCCGGGTCGCTTGGTACACGATGCGCTCGCACGCAAAGTCTGGCCCGCGTAGAGAGCCCCATCACTTCTTTAGAACCCGCTGAATGAACGCTTCTTTCGAGTTCGAGTGGGGGAAGGGCTCGTCGAGAATCGGGATGTTGAGGGCGTTGCAGATCGGTTGCCATCCGTCGGTCGGGGACCACTCGATCAAACGGTCTTTAGGAACGGTTCGGCGTACTTCGTCGTTGTGTGCTTGATACGCGGCAAGGCAAGCATCTTTATTGGTGAGATCGTCGGTAAAGCGATTCTTGAGCATCTCCCGGATCATCAATCGGCGTGGTCGACCGTCCTCGTCTTCTCGCCGAATAGAAGGGAAGATCGTTTCGCTTGCGCTGTTCCACCACTTCTCCGGATCGCGCACCGAGAGAATAAACAGTGCGTCGGGATATTCCTCGACCATCTCCTTGAAATATGCGGCGACCGGCCAATCCACCGCAGCGGAATAGCCTTCGAAAAGTTTCGGCCAATCGATCTTTTCTCCACGCGCAGCGCTATGCCAGGTTGGAACGTGCGAATCGTTTTTCATCACTTCGAACATGTGATAGCAAGGCGCATTTAACAGAATCTCAAGTCCTTGCTTGAGTGATTCCGTCCCTGTCCTGCCGCATCCGCAGCCGATGACACGAAGGCTCATTTGGCGGCCTGCTCCTCTTTTCGCGCTTTAACTCGTTGGATAAATTCGTCAGTGGAATTCACATGAGGGAACGGCTCATCAGGAATCGGCAGATCAAGAGCCTTGCATAGCGGGCCCCAACCATCCTTCGCTTCCCATTCGATAAATCGATTCTTCGGTGCAGATGCGCGAGCAATCTCGTTGTGCTTGTTGAATGCTGCGATGCACGCGTCTTTGTTGGTGATGTCTTTCGTAAAGCGGTTTGCTAACATGCCATCGATCATCCCGTGCCAGTCGCGATGCTCTTCGCTGATTTCGCCGATCGACTTAAAAATCGTTTCTTCGGCGCTCTTCCACCACTTCTCTGGATCGCGATGGGAAAGGATGATAAGCGCATCGGGATAGTGCGCGGTGATTTCTTGCCAGTACGCGCCACTCGGCCAATCGACGGTGGCGACATAGCCATCGAAAAGTGCATCCCAGTCGACCGGCTTATTAAGGGCGGCATCGTGCCACATGGGGACGTGCTCAGGATGCTTGAACACCTCGGCCATGTGATAGCAAGGAGCACCAAGCAGTTTCTCAAGCCCGATTTTGAGAGACATGGTGCCGGTTCTTCCGATGCCGGAGCCAACGACTTTAAGTGACATAGGCAAATCTTACTGCGGATGTTGCTGCGCGTGCTCGGCTGGATACGGCAATTAAGAGGGCTACGTGCTCGCTACTTGGCAGAATACTTTTCAAGAAGACTCACCACATCACGCCACTGATTCCTCTTCGCAATTTCAGCCAGTTGACGAGGCAGGACCGGCCCTGACGAGCGATTGGGATCGGGTGCGACAATGCTCGGATCAGCGCCATGCTCTAGAAGCACTTTTGCGAGCTGAGCTTGACCTATCCAGCATGCAGCCGCGAGGGGCGTTTGCTTAAACGCCCTATCCACTCCGTTCGGTTTTGCCCCGTGCGCAAAATAGATTTCGGCGATTTCGGGCGTCTTCTCCCACGAATTGGTTTTGTAAAATGCTGCGTCGCCGGCGCAGTCGATGACGTGGTCAGCGGGGCTACTTTGATGCGCGAGGTTGCCGAGAGCAGCGTGTCCGTCGTCTGAAAAGTGTGCGCCGTGATCGAATGCAAATCGGATGGCGTCCGGATAGCCGCAGGTTGCAAGACGATCCACGGTCGTCATCGGATATTTCGGGAAGGTGTAGTTGATGTCGGCACCGTGATCTAACAGGACCTGAGCGATGTCCAGGTGGTCGTTCATAAGCGCCCAAAACACAAAGTCCTGAGCTTTGAGATTCGCCTGCCCTACAATTGCCTTTGCCTGATCGACGTCGCCGCTAAGACAAG
>Ga0207704_10001049_pt1 | contig 12280 bp, 12 predicted proteins | sample KBSMisM12_FD_184308 | JGI IMG/M metagenome (GOLD analysis project Ga0207704, IMG submission 184308) | Miscanthus rhizosphere microbial communities from Kellogg Biological Station, Michigan, USA - KBS Miscanthus M1-2 (SPAdes) (version 2) | ecosystem: Host-associated > Plants > Roots >...
GTGGGCCTGCATCGCCATCAGCGCCGCCTGCTGGGCCGCGCGCGCGGAGGCCTGGGCTGGCTGGGGCGCCGGGTTGGCGTTCAGCGTCGAGGGCGGGGACTGGCCGAAGGCGGCGTGGGTGGTGAGCGCCGCGACCGCGGCCGCCGCGACGATGACCCCGCTCCAAAACCGCTTCATGCCGTTCCCCCTGGCCCCGTTTTGCCGGGATACTGACCTGCCTCAGATTGCAGTCAAATTTCGCCGCCGCGCTTGATCAGAGATGCGCCTCGCCCGGGATCACCGTCTCGTCCGGATCGTCCTTCGGCGAGGCCTGGGCGCCCATGGGGTGGGCGCGGTCGCGGAGCGGCAACGCCGGGATCAGCAGCACGACCAGCAGGGCCGCGGCGATCACGTAGAGGCCCAGCGCGAAGACGCCGGTGATCGCGTCGGAGATGATCGCCTTGACGAACTCCGGCAGCTGCGGGGCGGCCCCATGCGCCTGGGCCGCGGCGCCCATGGCGCGCAGCTTGGTCACGTCGAAGCCCGGCATGATCTTGCCGAGCCCCGAGTTCAGGTTGGCCGTCAGGAACGTCCCGAAGATCGCCACGCCCATGGTCGAGCCGATCTGGCGGAAGAACTGGCTGGAGCTCGTCACCACGCCAAGGCGGTCCATCGGCAGGGCGTTCTGGACGGCCAGCGCGAAGAGGCTCTGGCCGGGGCCGAGGCCGATGCCCAGCACCGCCATCCGCCAGGCCAGGTCCAGCCGCGTGGTCTCCGCGTGCATGCGGCTGAGCAGCCAGATGCCGACGAAGGTGACGACGACGCCGGCGATCATCATCGCCTTGTACTTGCCGGTCTGGGTGACCAGCCGGCCCGCGAGGATCGAGCTCGCGAACAGCCCGCCCATGAGCGGCAGGGTCGAGAGCCCGCTGGTGGTCGCCTTCACGCCCTGGCCCAGCTGCATGAAGAGCGGCAGGAAGGCCACCGTGCTCATGAAGCTCATCGAGACCAGGAAGCCCGCCAGGTTGGCGGTCGAGAACGTGCGGTTCTTGAAAAGGTCGAGCGGCAGGATGGGATCGGAGGCAAACCGCTCGGCGAAGATGTAGAGGCCGAGCCCGATGGCTGAGCCCGCGAACAGCGCGATCTCCTGCGGCGAGGTCCAGGGGTACTGATGCCCGCCGAAGGTCAGCGCCAGCAGCAGCGGCACGACGGTGGCGATGATCAGGCCCGCGCCGATGAAGTCGATCTTGCCCTTCGCCTGGTGGCTCATCTTCGGCATCTTCACGATGATCATGAAGAGCGAGAGCAGGCTCAGCGGCAGGTTGAGGTAGAACACCCAGCGCCAGCCGGCGACCAGGTGGCCCATCAGCGTGATCGTGCCGTGGTCGGTGAAGTAGCCGCCGATCAGCGGGCCGATGGTCGAGGAAAGCCCGAATATCCCGCCGAACATGCCGGCCATGCGGCCCCGTTCGCGCGGCGGGAACAGGTCGCCGATGATGGCGAAGGCGGTGGTGAAGAGCGCCCCGCCGCCGATCCCCTGGACCGCGCGGAAGACGATCAGCTGGACCATGCCCCCGCCGATCAGCGGCAGGTCGCCGAACTCGCCGGAGAGGCCCGAGAGCCACGAGCCCAGCAGGAAGAGGAGGATGCCGGCCAGCAGGACCGGCTTGCGCCCGAAGAGGTCGCCGAGCTTGCCCCAGATCGGCACCATCACCGTGGACGACAGCAGGTAGGCGGTGGTCACCCAGGAATAGAGCGCCAGGCCGTTCAGGTCGGCGATGATGCGCGGCATGGCCGTGGCCACGATCGTCTGGTCGAGCGCCGACAGCAGGAAGACGATCGCGATCCCCCACAGGGTGATCTTCCTCTCGGCGTCTGAGAATTCTGCGGTCATGAGTATCCCCCGATGGCCTAATCGCCTGCGACGGGGGGCGCTGTCCAGCGACCTCCTAAGGTCAAGCTTGTGACCCTGGGTCGCAGCGGGCGCGGGTCGCCTATATGCTGGCGCCATGAACGACCGGCCCAACCGCCCCAACGTCCTTCGCCTGCATCCGTCGGACAACGTGGTGATCGCCATGCGCAAGGTCGCCGCCGGCGAGGCGCTGGCCGGCGAAGGGATCTCGGCGAGCGAGGCGATCGGCAACGGCCACAAGATCGCAACCGCGCCGATCGCGGCGGGCGCGACCGTGCGCAAGTACGGCCAGGTGATCGGGGCCGCGACCGCCGACATCGCGCCCGGCGCCCATGTGCACAGCCACAACCTGGCCATGTCGGCGCTGCGCGAGGACGCCGCCGGCGCCCAGGCGCGGCCGCTGGACGTCGCGCCCCGGACCTTCGAGGGGTTCCGCCGGGCCAACGGCAAGGCGGGCGTGCGCAACTACATCGGCGTGCTGACCAGCGTGAACTGCTCGGCGACGGTGGCGCGCCACATCGCCGAGGCGGCCGAGAAGTCGGGCCTGCTGGCGCGCTTCCCGAATGTCGACGGGATCGTGCCGATCACCCATGCCAGCGGCTGCGGCATGGCCGGATCCGGCGAGGGCTTCGAGATCCTCAAGCGCACGCTTTGGGGCACGGCGGCCAACCCCAACTTCGGCGGGATGCTGCTGGTCGGCCTCGGCTGCGAGGTGCTGCAGATCGGGCGGCTGAAGGCCGACTACGGCCTCAGCGACGGCGAGACCTTCCAGAGCTTCACCATCCAGGAGCAGGGCGGCACGCGCCGCGCCGTCGAGGAGGGCCTGAAGCGGCTGGAACAGATGCTGCCGGCGGTGGACGCCCAGCGGCGCACGACGATCCCGGCCAGCGAACTCGTGCTCGGCCTGCAGTGCGGCGGCTCGGACGCCTGGTCGGGTGTGACCTCCAACCCGGCGCTGGGCGCTGCCTGCGACCGGCTGGCGGCGCTGGGCGGCACGGTGATCCTCTCGGAAACGCCGGAGATCTACGGCGCCGAGCACCTTCTGATCGCTCGCGCGCGCTCGCGCGAGGTGGCCGACAAGCTGCGCGCGCGGCTCACCTGGTGGGAGGGCTACACTGCCAGGAACGGCGCGGAGATGGACAACAACCCCTCGCCCGGGAACAAGGCCGGCGGGCTGACCACGATCCTGGAGAAGTCGCTGGGCGCCGTCGCCAAGGCCGGCGCCTCGCCGCTGAACGACGTGGTCGAATACGCCCAGCCGATCGCCGCGCGCGGGCTCGTCTTCATGGACAGCCCCGGCTTCGACCCCTGCTCGGCCACCGGCCAGGTGGCGTCGGGCGCGACCATGATCGCCTTCACCACCGGCCGCGGCTCGGCCTACGGCTGCAAGCCCAGCCCCTCGATCAAGCTGTCGTCGAACACCGACCTCTTCCGGCGCATGGAGGAGGACATCGACATCGACTGCGGCGGCATCTCCACCGGCGACGCCACGATCGAGGAGAAGGGCGAGGAGATCCTCGACTACCTGCTGGCGGTCGCCTCTGGCCGGAAGTCCAAGAGCGAGGCCCTGGGCTACGGCGGCCTGGAGTTCGTGCCCTGGCAGGTCGGTGCGGTGATGTAGGCTGGCGGGGATGGAAGCGGAGGCGATGGCATGAATGCGCTGACGGCCGCCTCGGTGATCGCGGACCTGGAACGCGTCCTGGGCAAGGACAGCGTCGTCACCGGCGAGGCGGCGGCCGAGCAGGCCTACAGCCCCGTCGCGCGGCTGGGCGCGCCGCTGGCGATCGTCCGGCCGCGCTCGACGCAGGAGGTCGCCGCCGTGCTGAGGGCGGCCCACGCCGCCGGGACCCCGGTCGTCCCTTGGGGCGGACGCACCGGGCTGGTGGACGGCTGCAGAGCCGAGGGCGCGATCGCGCTCTCGCTGGAGCGCATGGCCGCCATCGAGGAGATCGACGCGACCGGCTCGACCATGACCGTGCAGGCGGGCTGCGTGCTGGAGCGGGCCTGCGAGGCGGCGGACGCGGCGGGCCTGTTCCTGCCGCTGGACCTGGGCGCGCGCGGCTCGGCCACCATCGGCGGCAACATCTCCACCAACGCCGGCGGCAACCGCGTGCTGCGTTACGGCATGATGCGCGACATGGTGCTCGGGCTGGAGGCGGTGCTGGCCGACGGCACGGTGGTCGGCGCCATGAACCACCTGATCAAGAACAACACCGGCTACGACCTGAAGCAGCTCTTCATCGGCTCGGAGGGGACGCTGGGGGTGGTCACCCGCGCGGTGATCCGGCTGCGGCCCAAATCCACCTCGCAGAACACCGCCTTCCTGGCCGTGGACGATTTCGACGCCCTGCCCAAGCTGCTGCGCAACCTCGAAGGAGAGCTCGGCGGGACGCTGTCGGCCTTCGAGGTGATGTGGCCGGAATTCTATGCGTTCGTCACCACCGAGCCGGCCAAGGGCAAGCCGCCCCTGCCGCACGGCTCGGCGTTCTACGTGCTGGCCGAGATGCTGGGCGCGCACCCCGAGGCGGACGCCGAGCGGTTCGAGGCGGTGCTGGGCGCGGCGCTGGAGGCGGGCCTGATTTCCGACGCCGTGATCGCCAAGAGCCAGGCCGAGCGCGCCGCCATGTGGGCGCTTCGCGACGACGTGGGCCAGCCGTTCCGCAACGGGCCGGCCGTGACCTTCGACGTCAGCCTGCCGATCCCGCAGATGCCGGCCTATCTGGACGAGGTGAGGACCGCGCTGACCGGCCGCTGGCCGGCGGCTGAGACGACTGTCTTCGGCCACCTGGGCGACGGCAACCTGCACCTGATCGTGGGCGTCGGCGACCGCTCGGCGCGTCACGACATCGAGGAGATCGTCTACGGCCCGCTGGCGGCGCATGCGGGCTCGCCCAGCGCCGAGCACGGCATCGGCCTGCAGAAGCTGGCCTACCTGCCCGCGGCCCGCACGCCGGAGGAGCTGGCGCTGATGCGCACGCTGAAGGCCGCGATGGACCCGAAGAACATCCTCAACCCGGGCAAGGTGGTCGGCTAGGCGCCCCCGCTCCTGGCTATTTGGCCCCGAACACCCCATATAGACGACGCGCCGTCGGGCGTGTGCCGCCACCCAAGCGGTCGATCCTTCCCGACGCGGCGCCCAGTCCAAAGACAATCCGATGCAGACGCCCGAGGCCGCGCTCGCCGACCTGACGCGCGAGAACGGCTACCTCAAGCAGCGCAATGCTCAGCTGCAGGATGACATCACCGCCCTCGGCGCCGAGACCGAGCGGCTGCGCCAGATCGTGGAGCGCCTGCATGGCCGCACCCCCACCGCAACCCGACCCAACCCCCTCAGCGGAGGCCAGTAGCCGCATGTTGAAGCGCGAGATCCGGGCCGCGGACTACCGCGACAAGGCCCTGAACGCCTCCCTCCTCGCCGAGGCCAGCGTTCTCGCCCACGTGCGCGAGAAGCATGAGCGGGCCGCCGCAGTCTGGTCGGGATTGGCTGAGATGGAAGAGCGGCCGTCCGTCCGGGCGGCGATGTCATGAGCCTCGCCGACTGGTTCCGCAGCGCCTCGATCACCGAGGCGGACGTCCGGTTGGAAATCTGGCGTCTGGGCGCACGCCACCGCGGCTGGCCGCTGGAGGGCGCTCGCGAGGAACTCGCGCAAAAGGATATCGCGAGCAACCGCGCCGCCCTGTTGCGCGCTTGTGTGAGGAGCCTGGAGAGCCGGTAGCCGCTCGCCCTGTGGCGGCTGGACACTAAACGGTCACCCTCCCTCGTCTAGAGAGACCTATGCGACTCGACCTCGACCCGCGCGCCCTGCGCGAAACCCTCGCCGCCTACCAGCGCCCGAGCCACCTCCGCAGCATCCTTGAGCTGATCGTCACCGCCGCGCCTCTGGTCGGCCTGTGGGTCGCCGCGCTCGTCCTGACCCGGCTGGGCTGGTGGTGGGCCGGCCTGGCGCTCAGCGTCCCGGGCGCGGCCTTCCTGGTGCGGCTGTTCATGATCCAGCACGACTGCGGCCACGGCGCCTTCTTCCGGGCCAAGCCGGCCAATGAGTGGATCGGCCGCGTCGCCGGCGCGCTGACGCTCACGCCCTACGACTACTGGCGGCGCACCCACGCCATCCACCACGCCACCTCCGGCAACCTCGACCGGCGCACCCTTGGCGGGGTGGAGACCCTGACGGTCGCCGAGTACCGGGCGCGGCCCTGGCTCGGGCGGCTGGCCTACCGGTTCTATCGCCACCCGGCGGTGCTGTTCGGGCTGGGCCCGCTCTACATGTTCGTCCTGCAGCATCGCTTGCCGATCGGGCTGATGAAAGACCGCAAGGCGTGGCTGAGCGTGCTCGGCAACAGCGCCGGGCTGGCCCTGATCATCGGCCTGGAGCTGTTGATCGCGGGTCCCGTGAGCCTGGTCGCCGTGCACCTGCCGATCACCCTGGCCGCCGCCACCATCGGGGTGTGGCTGTTCTACGTGCAGCACCAGTTCGAAGGCGCCTACTGGTCGCGGAACGCGGAGTGGACCGCCCATGACGCGGCGTTGCTCGGCAGTTCGCACCTGGACCTGCCGCCGGTGCTGCGCTGGTTCACCGCCAACATCGGCGCCCACCACATCCACCACGTGGGCAGCAGGATCCCGTTCTACCGGCTGCCCGCGGTGATGCGCGACCACCCCGCGCTGAAGGGCTGCAGCCGCATCACGTTCTGGCAGGCCTGCGGCTCGATCCGGCTCACGCTCTGGGACGAACCGGTCGGGCGCCTCGTGGCCTTCCGCGATCTGCGCCGGCCGGCCCCCGCGCAGGGCTAGACCGCCGGTCGCAGCTCCCCGCGGTCCTTCTCGTGCGCCGCGGTCCGCCGCCAGGCGCTGGGCGACATCGCGAACTCTTCGGCGAACCAGCGGCTGAACGAGCTCTGGCGCGAGTAGCCGACCAGGCCCGCGACGCGCGACATCGGCAGCCCGGGGTTGGTCAGGTAGCGCGTGGTCAACTCGCGGCGGACGTCGTTCAGGATCCGGCTGAAGTCGGACCCCTCGGCGTCCAGCCGCCGCTGCAGCGTCCGCTCGTTCATACCCACGCTGCCGGCCACCTTGCCGATGGTCGCCTGGCCTACCGGCAGCAGCAGGTAGATCGCCTTCTGGATCTCCTGTGACAGGGACGGCGCATCGGCGTTGGGCAGGGTCCGCAGATAGCGCTCGGCGAACTGGGCCAGCATCGGGTCGGCCTTCGGGTTCGGCGCGTCGAGGTCGCGGCGGCTGCAGGTCAGTCCGTTGAAGTCGGCGCCGAACTCGCAGATCGGCCCGAACATCCGGCGATGCACCGTCAGGTCTTCGGGCGCCGCATGGCTGAAGTTGACCGCCAGCGCGCGCCAGCGGGCGCCCAGGACCGCGCGGACCAGCCGGTAGAGCACGCCCACGGCCAGGTCGTAGGACTGGCGCATCGGCCCCGGCCAGTCGATCAGCAGCTGTTCGTGGATCAGGACGATCTCGCCCGCCTCCTCCAGGGTCACCATCAGAAGCGGGTTCAGCAGCTGGCGGTACTGCACCAGCGCCATCAGCGCGTCACGCAGGGCGGCCTGGTAGGTGATCAGCAGGCTGAGGGCGCCGATGTCGGCCAGCTGCCGGGTCTCGGCCATCCGCAGGCCGAACGTCTCGCAGCCGGACTCCGCGGCCGAGGTCTCCAGCAGGCTCACGACCTTGGCGCCGGAGAGGCGCGCGTCCGGATCGGACAGAACCCGGCGGTCGATGTCGTGGCGGCGCAGCATGGCGCCCGCGTCGAGGCCGACCTGTGCGGCGACTTCCGCGTAGTTCGACAGGCTGGCGGCGCGAAGGAACCGGTCCATGGCGGCTGCCCTGAAGTCACCTTGTCGTAAAATGAAAAACTTCTGTCGTCAAAGGGAAAACCCTTGGTCGCCGACCCCGGTAAGTTGGCCAGCAAGGGGAAGCGTCAGACCGGCCCGTGCGAACGGGCGGCCGCGGGAGTGCGATTGTGAACAAGGCGGTGCGGTTCCACCAGACCGGTGGCCCTGAGGTCCTGCGCTACGAGGACGTCGATGTGGGCGATCCGGGCGCGGGCGAGGTTCGCGTCCGCCATGTGGCCGTCGGGCTGAATTTCGCAGACACCTATTTCCGCACGGGCCTCTATCCGGGGCCGGTGCCGTCGGGCCTGGGCGTCGAAGCCGCCGGCGTGATCGAAGCCGTCGGCCCGGGCGTCGAGGGCTTCGCGGCCGGCGACCGCGTCGCCTATACCGGAAGCCCGCTCGGCGCCTACTCCACGGCCCGCGTGATGCCCGCCGGCTCGCTGGTCAAGCTGCCCGACACCATCGCCTTCGAGACCGCCGCCGCCATGATGATGCGCGGCTTGACCTCATCCTACCTGCTGCGCCGGATCTGGCCGCTCAAGGAAGGCGACACCATCCTGCTGCACGCGGCCGCCGGCGGCGTCGGCCTGATCGTCTCCCAGTGGGCGAAGCTCCTAGGCCTCACCGTTATCGGCACGGTCTCAAGCGAGGCCAAGGCGGAACTGGCCCGCGCCCACGGCTGCGACCACATCATCCGCTACGACCACGAGGACGTGGCCGAACGCGTGCGCGCGCTCACCGGCGGCGCCGGCGTCCCGCTGGTGCTGGACAGCGTCGGCAAGGACACCTTCGAGGGCTCGCTGAATTCGCTGAAGCGCCGGGGCCTGCTGGTCTGCTTCGGCACCGCCTCGGGCCCGCAGCCGCCGATCCAGGCCATGCAGCTGGCGATGAAGGGCTCGCTCTACGTCACCCGCCCGGCGCTGGCCGACTACATCGCCGATCCGGCCGAACGGGCCGAGCTGGCGGGCGAGCTGTTCGGCCACGTGGCCGCCGGACGCATCAGCATCGAGGTCAACCAGCACTACGACCTCGCCGACGCCGCCCGCGCGCATCGCGAGCTGGAGGGCCGCAAGACCACCGGCTCATCGATCTTCGTCCTCTGACCCGCGGAGTTCGTCCCATGACCCGCATCATCCCCGCCGCCCCGCCCGTCGTCCGCAGCGCCTCGCTGGGCCGGGTCAAGGCCGACAAGTTGACCGCCAACATCGGCGCCGAGCTCAGCGGCATCAACCTGGGCGACGCGGCGCGGGACGACGACCTCTTCGCCCAGGTGCGCGCGCTGCTGCTGGCCCACAAGGTGCTCTTCCTGCGTGATCAGGACATCAGCCGCGCCGACCACGTGGCCTTCGCCCGCCGGTTCGGCGAGCTGGAGGACCATCCCGTGGTGGGCAGCGATCCCGACCATCCGGGGCTGGTGCGCATCTACAAGGACCTCACAAGCCCGCCCGAGCACTACGAGAACGCCTGGCACTGCGACGCCACCTGGCGCGACGCCCCGCCGTTCGGCAGCGTGCTGCGCTGCGTCGAGTGCCCGCCGGTCGGCGGCGACACCATCTGGGCCAACATGGTCCAGGCCTACGCAGACCTGGCGCAGCCCGTGAAGGACCAGATCGCCACGCTCCGCGCGCGGCATTCGATCGAGGCCAGCTTCGGCGCCGCCATGCCGATCGAGAAGCGCCATGCGCTCAAGGCCCAGTATCCCGACGCCGAGCATCCCGTCGTGCGCACCCATCCCGAGACCGGCGACAAGGTGCTGTTCGTCAACGGCTTCACGACCCACTTCGTGAACTTCCACACGCCCGCCAACGTGCGCTTCGGCCAGGACTACGCGCCGGGTGGCGCGAACCTGCTGAGCTATCTGATCGGCCGCGCGGCGATCCCGGAATACCAGGTCCGCTGGCGCTGGACGCCGAACAGCGTGGCCATCTGGGACAACCGCTGCACCCAGCACTACGCGGTCCAGGACTACTGGCCGGCCGTCCGCAAGATGGAACGCGCCGGCATCGTCGGCGAACCGACGTTCTGACCCTCCCCATCCTCCCAACCGAACGCCGCCGCCCGGAGCAGCCCGCATGAACTTCCTCGACGACTCCCTCTTCCCTGAGAACCAGGAGGACCTGGTGATCACGGTCGCGCCCTACGGGCCCGAGTGGATGCCGGCGGACTTCCCCGAGGACCTGCCGGTCACCATGGATGAGCACGTCCAGAAGGCGGTCGACTGCTGGAACGCCGGCGCCACGGTGCTGCACCTGCACGTGCGCGAGCTGGACGGGTCGGGCTCCAAGCGCCTGTCGATGTTCAACGAGTTCCTGGGCCGGCTGCGCGAGGCGGTGCCGGACATGATCCTGCAGGTCGGCGGCTCGATCTCCTTCGCCCCCGAGAGCGAGGGCGAACAGGCCAAGTGGCTCTCCGACGACACCCGCCACATGCTGGCGGAACTTTCGCCGCGCCCCGACCAGGTGACCGTCGCGGTCAACACCAGCCAGTTCAACATCGTCGAGATGATGGAGCCGGCGGACCTCAAGGGCGTCTCGCTGGGCGACCCGGCGCTCTACGAGGCCTATCGCGAGATGACCGTGCCGGCCGGTCCCGGCTGGGTCGAGGAGCACGTCAAGCGGCTCAGCGCCAACGGCATCCAATCGCACTTCCAGCTCGCCCACATCGCCCAGCTCGACACGCTCGAGAGGGTGATGCGCCAGGGCAAGTTCTACGGGCCTCTGATCCTCACCTGGGTGGCGATTGGCGGCGGCTTCGACGCGGCCAACCCCTACACGATGATGAACTTCATCCGGCAGGTTCCGGACGGCGCGGTGCTGACCATCGAGTCGTCGATGCGCCACGTCCTGCCGCTGAACATGATGGCCATCGCCATGGGTCTGCACGTGCGCTGCGGCAACGAGGACAACCTCTGGACCCAGGATCGTTCCAACAAGATGAGCTCGGTCGAACAGGTCGAGCAGCTGGTCCGCATCAGCCGCGAGTTCGGCCGCGAGATCGCCACCGGCAAGGAAGCCAAGCGCATCTACCGGATCGGCGAGTTCTACCAGAGCACTGAAGAGACCCTGGCCAAGAACGGCTTCGCCCCCAACCGCCAGCCCGGCCAGAAGGGCTTCCTGCTGCACGCCTAGCCGCGCGCCAGACGGGAAGGCGCGGCGCCCAGCCGGGGGGATGGGCGCCGCCTGCCTCCCACCCATCTAATTCAGAAAGACACCTCTTGAGTTCGACCGTCCTCTTCGTTCCGGGCCTGCGCGACCACGTCGCCGACCACTGGCAGACCCTGCTCGCCGAGCAGACGCCAGGCTCGCGCACCGTGCCGCCGCTGAGCGAGAACAAGCTCGACCGCGCGGCGCGAGTGGCGGCGCTGGAAGAGGCCGTCCGCGCGATCGACGGGCCCATCGTGCTCTGCGCGCACAGCGCCGGCTGCCTGACGCTCGCCCATTGGGCGCAGCAACACGACGTCAGCCGGATCCTCGGCGCGCTGCTGGCGACGCCGGCCGACATCGAGCAGCCGCTGCCGGAAGGCTATCCCGCGCTGGACGCGCTCAAGGCCGGCGGCTGGCTGCCGCTGCCGCGCCAGGCCCTGCCCTTCCCCAGCATCCTGGGCGCCAGCGCCAACGACCCGCTCTGCGCGCGCCCCCGCGCGCTGGGCATGGCGACGGCCTGGGGCAGCCTGTTCGTCGACCTGGGCGAGGTCGGGCACCTGAACCCGGCCGCCGGCTTCGGCCCCTGGCCCGCCGCCGGCGACCTGCTGGGCGCCCTCGAGCGCGAGGCCGTCGCTTGATCGCCATGGCGGCCACCGAACCGTCGCAGGGGCGTGACGGCGAAGCCGCGCGGGTGACGTCGCGCGCCTGGCTGGTGTTCGGCGTGTCGTTCGCGCTGCTGCTGTCCGACTACATGTCCCGCCAGGTGCTGGCCGCGGTCTTCCCGCTGCTCAAGGCCGACTGGGGCCTGACCGACGGCCGGCTGGGCGCGTTGGGCGGCGCCGTCGCGCTGATGGTCGGGCTGCTGACCTTCCCGCTGTCGCTCGTCGCCGACCGCATCGGACGCGCCCGCAGCGTCACCTTCATGGCGCTGACCTGGAGTGTCGCGACCCTGGCCTGCGGCCTGGCTGCCAACTACGGCCAACTGCTGGCCGCGCGGCTGGCGCTGGGCGTCGGCGAAGCGGCCTACGGCAGCGTCGGCCTGGCGGTGGTCTTCACCTACTTCCCGCGCGGGCTGCGCGCGACGGTGACCAGCGCCTTCATGGCCGGCGGCATCTTCGGCACGTTCATCGGCCTGTCCCTCGGCGGCGCGATCTCCGCCCAGTTCGGCTGGCGCGGCGCCTTCATGGCCATGGCGTTGCTGGGCCTGCTGCTGGCCGGCCTCTACGCCGCGGTGGTGCGGGAGCGCCGTGAGCCCGGCGACGCCGCCCAGCCGGCCCCTGCGCTCACCGCCGCCTTCGTGGTCAAGAGCCTGTTCGGTTCACCGGCCGTGGTGCTGGCCTATGTGGCCAGCGGCCTGCAGCTCTTCGTCCTGGGCGCGCTGATGGCCTGGGCGCCCAGCTACCTG
>Ga0207704_10001053_pt1 | contig 12260 bp, 8 predicted proteins | sample KBSMisM12_FD_184308 | JGI IMG/M metagenome (GOLD analysis project Ga0207704, IMG submission 184308) | Miscanthus rhizosphere microbial communities from Kellogg Biological Station, Michigan, USA - KBS Miscanthus M1-2 (SPAdes) (version 2) | ecosystem: Host-associated > Plants > Roots > Rhizosphere...
CCTTCGACGCCTTGTGGGCCAGCATCGGCTGGCCGGCGACGTCGCCGATCGCGTAGATGCCGGGAACGTTGGTCCGCATGCGCTTGTCGACCGTGACGAAGCCGCGCTCGACCTTCACGCCGACCTCTTCAAGGCCCAGGCCCTCCGCGTTCGGGCGGCGGCCCACCGCCACCAGCACCTTGTCGGCCGTGACGGTGACGTCCTTGCTATCCACATTTCCGGCGTCGAGCACGACAGCCGCGCGCCCGCCCACCTCGCTCCACGACTTCGCCTTCGCGCCGGTCATCACCTCGACGCCCAGCTTCTTCAGCTTGCGCGCCACCACCTGCACGATGTCGGGATCGTTGCCGGGCAGGATCGCGGGCAGCGCCTCGACCACCGTGACCTTTGATCCCAGCTTGGCGTAGAGCGTGCCGATCTCGATGCCGATGTAGCCGCCGCCGATGACGACGAACCGTTCGGGGACGGCGTCGAAAGCGAGGGCGCCGGTCGAGTCGACGATGCGGTTGCCGTCGAACTTGAACCCGGGGATCTCGATCGGGCGCGAGCCGGTTGCGATCACGATGTTGTCGGCCTGGATCGTCACCTTGCCCGTCGCCTCGGTCAGCTCGACGGTGTTGCGCGACACCAGACGCGCGACGCCCGTGCGGTAATCGCAGCCGTTCGACTTGAGCAGGATCTTCACACCGCCCGTCAGCTTGCTGACCACCTCGCCCTTCCAGGTCTGCATCTTCGGCATGTCGACGCGGAAGTTATCGGCCAGGATGCCGATGTCGGCGCCGTGGCGAAGCTTGTCGTAGTACTTCGACGCGTTGATCAGCGCCTTCGACGGGATGCAGCCGACGTTCAGGCAGATGCCGCCGGGCTTGTCGCGCTCGACCACCATCGCCTTCTTCTTGAGCTGTCCCAACCGGATCCCGGCGACGTAACCGCCCGGGCCCGCGCCGATCACCAGCGCTTCGACATGAATCGCGTCCGCCATGCGGCGGCTCATACCACACAAACGATCGTGCCGCGTGCCGCGTCAGTCGCCGGCGGGATCGATGTCCGCCGGGAGCTGGCGCCAGCGCTCGTGAATGACGGGCAGCGGGTGCAGCGACGCCACGATCAGCAGCGCGCCGGCCCCCAGCGCGACCGCCAGGCGCAAACGGCCGGCGCGCGGCCCCCGCAGGTAGCCCACCAGCGCCCAGGTGTAGAGCGCGCCGAACAGCAGCCCGCCCCCGTGCGCGTAGTTGTCGAAGCCCGCGACCGCGCCGATCACGAACCAGGCTGCCATCCAGATCAGCTGCTGCCGGATGGCGGGGTGCTGCACGAACGCCCGCCAGCTCCCGAATTGCACGCGCAGGGCGACGAGCATCCACCCGACCACCCCGAACAGCGCCCCTGACGCGCCCGCGCTGAGCGCGTCGTGGCCGATCACGCTGACCGCCGAACCGACAATGCCGCTGCCGAGGTAGAGGACCACGAAGCGCCAGGAACCGATCGCCTTCTCGGCCATGGCGCACAGCCGGTAACCGAACCCGAGGTTGACGATCAGGTGCACCGGGCCGATGTGCAGGAACATCGCCGTCACCAGCCGCCAGTAGTCGCCCGTCCACACCCACCGGCGCCCGACCGCGCCCAGCTGGATCAACGTCGCGTTGCTTTGCGTGTCTCCGACCAGCGCCTCGATCCCAAACATGACGACACACACCGCGAACAGCAGCGACGTCGCGGGCGCTTCGCGCAACACCTCGCCGATCGGCCGGCGGGGCGGCCGGGGCGGCGGGCTCTCGCTCAGGGTTTGCAGGGTCACACCGAAAATATAGTCCGTCGCGGCCGGCTTGCACTGGCGCGGCCCCGGCGTGATAACGGCGCGATGGATCGCCGCTTTGTCGCGCTCGCGTTGCTCGCCGCCTGCGCCGCGTGCGGCAACGATCCTGTCGGGGACCCGCCTGACGGGCCCTGCGCCACCGCCGACGAGATCGACGGCCTGCGCCTCAACCAGATCCAGGTGGTCGGCAGCCACAACAGCTACCGCCGCCACACCTACCCGCCGATCTTCGCTTTCCTCAAGGGCATCTCGGCGCTGGCGGGCGATCTCGATCCCGCCGGCCTCGACTACGATCATCTTCCGCTTCCCGAGCAGCTGGTGGACTACCGGATGCGCGCCCTCGAGCTGGACCTGTACAACGATCCGACGGGCGGCCAGTTCTACAGCCGCCAGGGGCTGCGCTTCGTCAACGAACCGGTCGAATCGAACATCCCCGAGCTGATGGAGCCGGGATTGAAGGTGCTGCACATCCCCGACTTCGACTACGAGACGCACCACTACACCTTCCGTTCCGCGCTGGAGACGATCGCCGCCTGGAGCGACGCGCACCCGATGCACATCCCGCTGGCGATCCAGCTGGAGACCAAGGACATGACGGTCGCCGACGCGCTGCCGACCTTCATGCTCACGCCCGGGATCCCGTTCGACGCGGCCGCGGCCGCCGCGATCGACACCGAGATCCGGGGCGTGTTCGCGGAGACGCGCATCATCACGCCCGACGAGGTGCGCGGCACGCACGCGACGCTGGAAGAGGCCGTGCTGGCGGGGGGATGGCCCACGCTGGCCGCCGCGCGCGGCCGCGTGCTGTTCTTCATGGAGGGCGCCGCGGTCGACGAATACGTCGCCGGCGCGCCGGGGCTGGTCGGTCGCCTGGTGTTCGCCAACTCGCAGCCCGGCGATCCGCACGCCGCGGTCGTGATCGCGAACGACGCGATCGCAGGCGGCGCGACGATCGCCGACATGGTGAGCCGCGGGTACATCGTGCGCGCGATGGCCGACGGCGAGACGATCCAGGCGCGCAGCGGCGACACAACGTCGCGGGACGCGGCGCTCGCCAGCGGCGCGCAGATCGTCAGCACCGACTACTACCGGCCCGATCCGCGCGGCAGCGTGGCGGGCAGCGGCTGGACGAATTACCACGTGAAGCTTCCAGGCGGCGGCCCGGCCCGCACCAATCCGGTCAGTGGCGGCCGCGACGCGCCGATCCGGATCTGCGACGAATAACCACCTCGGGCTAGCCGCCCCCGCGCGCAGCGCGGGATCGCGGCTACCTGAAAAAACAATAGTCGCACACCGCGCCTACGGCGCGGAGCGACTAAAAAAAGCGCCCGCCAGGCCGATAATTTAGGTCACGAAACACCACCTGGGCGTCACATGGGTTCGGCTGCTGAAAAGGAGCCGACACATGGCATCGGAGGGAGCGACCATCGTGATTGTGGAGGCCGGCGACGACCCATCGCCGTCGATCGAGGCGGCTTTGCGACGCCAGGAACATGGCGCGGCGCTGACCCTGTGCGCGCGCCAGCACGGCGCGGCGATCGGCCGTCTGTGCATGGCGCTGGTGGGCTCGCAAGCCGACGCCGAGGCTTTGACGCAGGAGACGCTGCTGGCCGCGCACGACGCGTTCGACAGCTGGCGGGGCGAGGGTTCGATCCGTTCGTGGCTGTTCGGGATCGCGCGCCGTAAATGCGCGCGCCATCTGGAAGGCCGGACCGCCGGCCGCGCCAGGCTGGAACTGCTGCGCGAGGAGGCGCCCGCGCCTGATCCGGCGGACACCGCGTCCGAGCGGCAGCTCGCCGAGCGAGCGCGCGCGGCGCTGTCCCAGGTCAAGCCCAGCGAGCGGGAGGCGTTGATCCTGCGTTACGCCGGCGGCCTCAGCTTCCGCGAGGTCGCCGCTGCCTGCGGCATCGACGAGGCGGCGGCGCGCAAACGGGTGTCCCGGGCGCACGCGCGCCTGCGAGAGCAGCTCGATACCGACGCCGAGACCGATGTCAGGAGCAACCGATGAGTAACGAACTGTGCGCCGAGGTGACCGAACACATGGCCGACGTGCTGGACGGCTCGGCCGACCGGCGCCTGCTGGACCACATCGCCGAATGCGACAGCTGCCGCGACGCGCGCCACGACGCCGAGCGCGCGCGGGCGCTGGTCGAACGCGCCGGCGCCGACTTCGTGGCCCCTGCCGACCTGGAGGCACGGCTGGCCGCCGCGCTGGAGCGGCGCAAACCGGCGCCCGCGCCCGCGGCCCCACCGCCCGAACGCGCGTCCGCGCCGGCGCCGCGCTTGACCCGGACGGGCGGCTCACGGTGGGTGGGACGGGCCGCCGGCTTGGCGCTGGCATTCGCGGCGGCCATCGCGCTGGCCTGGCGCGTGAACCACCGGTCGACCAGCGGCGGCGACTCGCACGTCGCCGCGAACCCGTGGCACGGTCGGATCACGCACGTGTCGCGCGCCGGCGGCGGGACCGGCGGTCTCGCGTTTTGCGACGCGGGAAACGAGTCGTGCATGCCGATCGAAAAGGGCGCGGCCGTCGCGCCGGGCGTGCGCCTGCGAACCGACGAGGTGACGCGCGCCTTTCTGGAGCTCGACGATGGATCGCGACTGGCCCTCGATCGATCGACGGAGATCGTGTTCGGAAAGGACGGGCGGCGGGCCCATCTGGTGCGCGGCGCGATCGCCGCGGACGTCGCCCACCTGCCCTCCGCCGGCACGGCGCGGATCGATCTGCCGCAGGGCCGCGCCGACGTGCTGGGCACGAAGTTCGCCCTGCGCGCCGACGACGAATGGACGTCGGTCGACGTCAGCCGCGGCGCGGTCCGCCTGGAGGACGGGCGCGCGCGCAGCGTCACCGTGCGCGCGGGCGAGGAGGGACGGATCTTCACCGACCTGCCCCCCGACGTGGGCGCGGCGCCCGATCTGGGCGGCACGCTGGTGTGGGGCGAATCCGGCGGCCAGCCGCAGGAAGAGACCTCGGCGCGCGGCCTGGGCGAGCTGCGCGCGAAGAAGCCGGGCACCCAGCGCGAGCTGGATCGCGCCGTCCGGCTGAGCGGGCACGCCGTCAAGGTGCGCATCGCGGGCGCCGTCGCGCGCACCGAGATCGACGAGGTGTTCACCAACGACACGGGCGACGTGCTGGAGGGGATCTACCGCTTCCCGCTGCCGCCCGACGCCAAGATCGAACGGCTGGCGCTGGAGGTGGACGGCCGCATGGTCGAAGGCGCGTTCGTCGATCGAGATCGGGCCGCGGCGATCTGGCGCGGTGCGATCGTTCACGCCGCGCCGCAGGCGCCGAAGCCGAAGGAGGAGATCATCTGGGTGCCGGGCCCGTGGCGCGATCCGGCGCTGCTGGAATGGCAGCGCGGCGGGCGCTTCGAGCTGCGCATCTATCCGATCCCGCGGCACGGGTCGCGGCGGATCGTGCTGGCGTACACGCAGACGCTGAGCCCGACGGGCGGGATGCGCCGCTACGCGTATCCGCTGGCGCACGATCCGGCCGGGTCGACGCGCGTCGATCGCTTCGACATCGATGTGCAGGTGCGCGGGTACGATTCCAAGCTGGGCGTTCGCGCGTACGGCTATCCGCTCCGCCGTGACAAGGACAGCAACGACGGCGCGGCTGTGCTCGGGTGGACGGCCAGCAACTTCGTGCCCAGCGGGGATCTGCAGATCATGTTCCCGCCCGCCGACCGCGACGCGGAGCTGTCCGCGTGGGCCTACCACGCGGGCGGCAACGACCAGTCGCCGGCGATGTCGGCCGACGGCAGCTACGTCGCGATCGCGCTGCGCCCGAAGTTGCCCCGGGTCGAGGAGAACGCGCGCCGCGACTTCGCGCTGGTCGTCGATTCCAGCCGGTCGATGTTCGGCGAGACCTACCAGCGCGCGATCAAGCTGGCGACGAGGTTCGCGGCCGAGCTGGATCCGGCCGACCGCGTGACGGTGCTGGCGTGCGACAGCCAGTGCCGCGCGCTGCCCGGCGGTCTGGCGGCGCCGGGACAGGACACCACCGCGCGCATCAACAAGTTCCTCGCCGGCATCACGCCGGACGGCGCATCGGACGTCGCGGGCGCCGTCGCGGCCGCTGCGGCCGCCGCGGCCAAGAACGGCGGCGCGCTGCGCGTCGTCTACTTCGGCGACGGCGCGGCGACGCTGGGCCCCGTGCGTCCCGCCTCGGTCACGCGCGCTGTCGCGCACGCCATCCCGGCCGGACGCGGCACCGTCACCGCGGTCGCGATCGGCCCTGAATCGGATCTGCAGATGCTGGGCGCCGTCGCGCGCGGCGGGGGCGGCGTGGTGCTGCCGCACGTGCCCGGCCAGACGACGGCGGAGGCGGCGTTCGCCGTGCTCGGGTCGGCGTACAACAGCGCGCTGCGCGACGTGACGCTGACGCTGCCGGAAGAACTTCACGAGATCGCGCCGCGCAAGCTGGACACCATCGCGGCCGGCAGCGAGGCGTTCGTGGTGGCGCGGCTGGCGGGCGCCGAGGCGGCGGGCACGGTCGTGCTGAAGGGCAAGCTGGGCGCGCACGACTTCGAGCAACACTACCCGGTGAAGATCGTGGCGTCGTCCGGCGCGGGCAACGCGTTCGTTCCGCGCCTGTTCGCGGCCGTGCGCATCGCGGATCTCGAGCGCGACGACGCGCCCGAGGCGAAGCAGCGCACGCTGGAGCTGTCGCGCCGCTTCAACGTCGCCAGCCGCTACACGTCGCTGCTGGTGCTGGAGAGCCAGGCGATGTTCCGCGCCTTCGGCCTGGACAACGCGCGCACGACGCCGGAGTGGACGGGCGAGGAGGCGAGCGAGGGGACGAGCGCCGACGGCGAGATCGCCACCGGCGGCGACGACGCGAAGCTGGAGAAGGCGGGTGGACTCGGCATCGGCCCCGGCAAAGGCTTTGGCGCGGGCGGCGGCGGCGTCGGCAGCCTGGGAACGATGGGAGCGATGGGCGGGCGCGTCGAAGGCGGGTATGCGAAGGCCTCCAAGAAGGCGGACGCCGCCGACAAACCTCTCGCGAATTTCGAGCGCAGAGCCGGGGCCGAGGAAACGCTACAGCGAGCCGAGAAGCCCGCGCCGAGCGCGCCGGCCGCCGCGCCCGCGCCGGCCGTAGCGGCACCCGCGCCGGCCGTAGCGCCACCCGCGCCGGCCGCGACCCCGGAACTAGCGCCGCCGGCGCCCACGCCGCCGCCCGCGCGGATGCCGCCGAGGCACAAAGCGGCGACCAGACCCGCGCCGCCGGTTCTGGAGATGCGGAACAACGTGTTCGTGAACCGCCGCCAGATGATCCCGATGCGGCGGATCTGGGAACGCGTCGGCGCGGTCGTGGTCGATCGCCTCGAGCCGCGCGCCGCGGGCCGCACATCGATCGCGAGCCTGGAGGCGCGCCTGTCCACCGACGAGAACCGGCGCGATCTGGTGAAGCGGCTCTACACGCTGCACATGCTCGCCGATGACGTCGACGCCGCGGCCGACGCCGCCGAGCGCTGGGCCGGCAAGGCGCCGCTGGATCCCGAGGCGCTGCGCGCGCGCGCCGACGTCGCCGCCCGCCGCGGCGATCGTGACGGCGCCATCCGCATGCTCGGAAGCGTCGTCGAGGTCCGCCCCGAGGACGTCAAGGCGCAGGGACGGCTGGCCCGCCTCTGGCGCTGGGCCGCGCAGCCGGCGCTCGCCTGCCGGCCGCTGCAGGCGCTCGCCGAGCAGCATCCCGGCGACGCCGCGCGCGTGGTCGAGGCCGTTCGCTGCGCGCGCCGGGCGGGCCAGCAAGACCTGGCCGAAGATCTGCTGGCGGCGGCGGAGCCGAAGGCGGCCTCCGCGATCCACACGCTGCTCGAGCGGCCGGATCCGGACGACAACGGGCTTCGCGGCGACATGAGCGTCGTAGCCACCTGGTCGGGCGACAGCGATCTCGACCTGGCCATCGTCGATCCGCGCGGGCAGCGCGTCTCGTGGTTCGGCGGCCCCACGCGCGCGACGGTCAGCGCGCGGGACGCGGTCAGCGTCGGCCGCGAGGCGATCGCGCTGCGCGGCGCCGGTGCCGGCGAGTACGCCATCGAGATCGGGCGAGCGGGCGGCGAGGACGACGGCGAGATCGTCCACGGCGAGCTGACGGTGACCGTCGCGGGAACACGCCACCGGCTGCCCTTCACGCTGCGCGGCCAGCACGCGCGCGTCGCGCTGGCGAACATCACGCTGGTGCCGCGCCTGGTCCCGCTCGAGCCGTCGCCGGTATCGCCTTTCCTCCGATAGTCGCTCCGCGCCGCAGGCGCGGTGTGCGACTAGGTATTTTCTGTGGCCGGACCCCGCGCTTGGCGCGGGGCGGCCAGCCCGCGCGGATCGGCCGCTCGCGCCGGCCCTCGGACCGTTCGGCCGCCCCGCGTCCCCGTCCGTCGCTCGAAGCGGCAGCATGGGCACATGAGGAAGCGTCCGGCCTGGCTCCGGTTCACGTCGCTGGCAGCGTCATTCGCCGTGACCATCGCCGTCGTGCCGCGCGCGCTGTGCGGGCGCGCCGCCCAGCCGCTGTTCGAGGGCGAGCTGGCGGCGCAAGACCAGCTCGCGCGCACCGTCGCACGCGAGATCACCGCGGCCCCGGGCCGCCAGTTCTACCGCAGCGGATCGTCGCGCTTCGACGGCCAGTCAGCCGTCGCCATCTATCAGATGGCGATCCTGGGCATGGGCCAGATCATCCGCGAGCACCCGGAACGGCGCGACGAATACCTGCCCGCGATGCGCGCCGCGGCCGCGAAGTTGACCGACCCGCGTACGCTGCCCACGGCCACGCGCGCCTGGGGCCACAACGGCCTGACCTCGATGGAGCCCGGCGAGGGTCACGCGTACCTCGGCTACATCAACCTGGCGCTGGGCATGCTGCGCGCCGTGGATCCCGAGACGCCGTACGCGCCGCTGCACGATCGGCTGACCGCCGCGCTCGCCGACCGGCTGGATCGCGCGCCGACCGGCCTCATCGAGACGTACCCGGGCGAGACCTGGCCGCCTGACGTCGCCGCGGTCGCGGGATCGATCGGATTGCACGCGGAGGTGACCGGCGTCGATCGCCGCGCGCTGCTCGAGCGCTGGGCGCGACGGTTCGAGGCGTGCGCGCTGCACCGCTCGGGCTATCTGGTCCAGCGCGTGAAGACCGGCACGTGCAAGCCGGTCGACGCGCCCCGTGGCTCGGGCACGGCGGTCGCGTCGTACTTCCTGTCGTTCGCGGACGTGCCGCTGTCGCGGCGCCTGTTCGACGCCGTCCGCCGCGAGGGACGCGTGTGCGCGCTGGGGTTCTGCGGCATCCGCGAATACGCGCCGGGGTTCACCGGCAAGGGCGACGTCGACGCGGGCCCGATGGCGATGGGTGTCTCGGTGGGCGCGACCGGGTTCGGCCTGGGCGCGGCGCGCGCGCACGGCGACGCGGATCTGTTCCGCGAGCTTTACCGCAGCGCCTACCTGGTCGGCGTCCCGGTGGCCCGCGGCGGAAAGACCAGCTTTGCGGCAGGCGGCACGCTGGGCAACGCGCTGCTGCTGGCGATGCTGACCGCGAACCGCGTCTCCGACGCGCCAGGCGCGCGATGAAGCGCCGCGCGCTGTTCCTGGCTGCCGCCGTCACGGTCGCCGGAATGCTCCATGCCGTCGGCGGCCGCGCGCTCGCGGCGGCCGATCCGATCGCGGCGCTGCTCGAACACCGCGGCGCCGGCGTCGTCGCGGCGGCGATCTGTGTGGCGTTCGCGCGCCTCTTCTTGCTGTTCGTCGCGCCGGGCTGGGCGGCGCATCTCGCCCTGATGTCGGCGGCGCGCTGGCGTCACATGCCGCCGAAATAGCCCCCGATCGTCGACTGCAGACCAAACTCCGAGGCCTTGTAGTAATCCGTCATGCTGCGCTGGGAGACGAGGTCCGTGCTCAAGAACGGCCCACCGCCGATGAAGAAGTGCGGCGCCGGTTGAAAGATCACCGGAACGAACGCGGACAGCGTCACCTTGTAGCTGGGGATGCTGGTACCGCCGCCGGTCTGACTTTCGCTGGTGTGAGTGTATGCGATTCCCGCCCGCGGCCAGATCGAGGCCGTCGGCCCGATCGGGATGTTGTAGCCGATGCGCGGCGCCAGCCCGATCGTCGTGCTGTCCTGCGCGTCGTCGGAAACGAAACCGATCAGCAACTGACCGCCGACCGAAAGGCCGGCCGCGACGAAGTAGTCGATCGCCGGCGCAAGGGTGACCACCGTTCTATTCATGCTCGTTCCCACCAGGCTCTCGCTGTGGCGCAGGGCGACCAGCAGCAAATCACTGCTGATCGCGATCTGACTGACGGCGCCGAACGCGCCCGACGACGTGGCCGCGGCCGGTGGAGGCGCGTTTTCCGGCGGCGGCGCGTATCCGGGCGGTGGCGCTTCGCCAGGTGGCGGCGCCCCGCCGGGCGGCGGCGCGCCTTGCGGCGGCTGCGAACCGGGCGGCGGGTAATCCTGCGGATAGTCCTGCGGCTCCTGCGCGAACGCGGTGGCCGCGAGCAACGTCGCCAACGCCGCGAGCGCGAGAATGGGCCTCAGCCTCCTCATAAGTGACCTCCTCGTCGCAAACGACCTGTCGGGCCAGTGTCGACCACCGGCGGGCCGATCGCCAGTTTCCGCCCTCGCCGGTCAGAGCGGGCTGAACGCGGCGTCGACCTCGGCGTCGACCTCGCGCGACAGCGCGGTCGCCGCCGCCGTGTCGAGGATCTTCTGGCCGGCCAGCCAGGCGCGGACGCGATCCAGCGGATCGCCGTTGTCGGCCACCACCGCTTCGATCAGCGCCGGTCCCTCGCCGCGACGTGCCCGACCCACCGCCGCGCGCGTCGCCGCGAACACCGCGAACAGGTCATTGCCGTCCACGCGCACACCATCCAGCCCGTAGGCCAGCGCCTTGACGGCCAGCGTCTCCGAAACGGTCTCCACCGACGCGGCGGTCGCGCTGGCGCCGTCGATGCACACGAATACGGCCGGCACCCGGAACACGCCGGCGAAGTTCAACCCGCTGTGGAAATCCTCGGCGCTGGTCGACTCGCGATCCAGAAACGCCAGCGTCACGTGATTCGCGCTGCCCGCCTTCGCCTGCATCTTCATAGCCCACGCGATCCCGGTCGCGTGCGGCAGCTGCGTCGCACGGTAGGGCGAGCCGGGCAGCACGCCCAGCGCGTGCGGAATGGGCTGCCCCGCCGCCAGCGCCGCCACCGTATGGCCGCGCCACAACGCCGCCGCCGCCTCGCGCCGACCGGGGACGACGACGTCATCCGCCTCCAGCGCCGCGACCGCGCCGACGATCGCGGCCTCCCGGCCGAGCGTCCCCGGCGGTTCCTCGGCCGCGTCTTCGCCCGCGCGGGCGCGCATCCGTCCGTCGAGCGCGCGGATGCGCAGCATGGTCCGGTAGCACTCGCGCAACGCCTCGGGGGCCAGCGCCGGAACGCCCGCGCGATCCGCCTTGCCCTCGGGCGACAGGATCGTTCCCAGCCCGGTCGCGCGCCGGTACTCGTCGTCGCTCCACGCCTCCACCGTCGGGGACTCCATGTCCCCCATGCCGGCCCTGATCTTCGGCAACCCTTTCGCCGCCATGTCCGCCGTCGCGCTCAGGCCGCTTCCGGAAAGAGAGGGCCGGGCGACTCCAGCGTCGCCTTGATCTCGGCGATGAACCGGGCCGCGTCGTAGCCGTCGACGACCCGGTGGTCCACCGAGATCGACAGGTTCATCAGATCGCGGATGACGATGCTGTCGCCCCGGACGGCCGGCCGCCGCGCGATCTTGTGCACGCCCAGGATCGCGATCTCGGGGTGATTGATGATCGGCGTCGCGAGCAAACCGCCCAGCGCGCCGAGGCTGGTGATGGTGAACGTCGATCCGGACAGATCCTCGCGCGCCGCCTTGCCCGAACGGGTCAGCGCAGCCAGTCGTTCGATCTCGCCCGCCAGCTGCGTGATCGACAGGCGGTCCGCGTCGCGCACGACCGGAACGATCAACCCGGCGTCGGTGGCGGTGGCCAGGCCGATGTGGCGGTGCCCGCGCTGGATGATCTCGCCGGCGGCGTCGTCCAGGGTTGCGTTCAGCTGCGGAAACTTCACCAGCGCGTTCGCCGTCGCCTTCACGATGAACGGCAAGAACGACAGCTTCGTGCCCTGATCGGCCAACTTCGCGTTTGCACGCTCGCGCAGCGCCACCAGATCCGTACAGTCGATCTCCTCGACGTAGGTGAAGTGCGCCGCGGTGTGCTTCGAAAACACCATGTGCTCGGCGATCTTCCGGCGCACGCCCCGGAACGGGATGCGCGTGTCGCCTTCCGCCGCCGACGTGGGCGCCGGCGACTCCGCGTGGGCGCGCACGTCGTCCGACGTCACCCGCCCAGCCGGCCCCGAACCGGTGACGTCGCGAATGTCGACACCTGCGTCGCGCGCCAGCTTGCGCGTGGCCGGCGTCGCGAGCACGCCCGCGTCGCGCGCGTTGACA
>Ga0207704_10001079_pt1 | contig 12110 bp, 8 predicted proteins | sample KBSMisM12_FD_184308 | JGI IMG/M metagenome (GOLD analysis project Ga0207704, IMG submission 184308) | Miscanthus rhizosphere microbial communities from Kellogg Biological Station, Michigan, USA - KBS Miscanthus M1-2 (SPAdes) (version 2) | ecosystem: Host-associated > Plants > Roots > Rhizosphere...
GGATGGACCGGCCCGGCGGACAACTCGTACACGCTGCTCAACGCCGCGCTCCAGGGCCGCACGAACGGTCTGGTGGCCGCGTGGTGCACGGGCGGCTCGTGCAACGCGCCGGCCTCGAACGGCGGCGCGGACGACATGCGCTACCAGTACGATTCGCACCGGATCCCGTGGCGCATCCTTCTGGACTACTGCTGGAACAACAACTCGAACGCGCAGGCGTACCTCAACAAGGTCGTCGGGTTCTTCGCGGGGAAGGCCGCGAACGGTACCGGCCGCGTCTTCGACATCTATGACCTGAACGGCATGGAGACGAGCAACGCGGCGGTCAACTCCAGCTCGGCGATCGGCACCGCGGCAGCGGGCGCCATGGGGACCACGCAGACGGCGTTCTTGAACGACGGCTTCCAGCTGGTCCTCGACCTGCTGAACCGCGGCGAGATCGGCGACCGCCTGGCCACGTCGATGAACGTCAAGAGCGGGTACTCCTACTTCAACGCGACCGTCGGCTTGCTGATGCTGCTGACGATGACCGGTAACTTCGTCGCGTGGTAGCGGGGAGCGGCAGGATGCGATCGGGAATGGTGGCCCTGCTCGCCGCGGGGCTGGCGGTCTTCGGCTGCAAGTCGAGCCCGGGCGGCACCCCCACCAACGACGGTGGTGACACCGGGACGGTCGCGAACTGTCCCGGGGCCGACGAGCTGATCTCGGACTTCGAGGTCGACAATGCCCTGGCGCCCGTCGACGGCCGCCAGGGCGGCTGGTACACGTACGGCGACACCGAGGGGCACTTCGTCACCGGCGGCGCGAACGGGTACAACATCGACGGCGCCGGGAACAGCTGCTCGCCCAATGGATCGCTGCACGTCCAGGGCGCCGGCTTCGGCATGTGGGGCGCGGCGACGGGCGTCGACTGGAAGCCGCGGCCCAGCGACGGCGACGGTGGCTACGGCGACAAGGGGACCTACGACGCGAGCAAGTACCGGGGGATCTCGTTCTACGCGAAGGCGTCGACGATGCTCCAGGGCGTGCAGGTCGCTTTCCCCGACCTGTACACCGACGGGGCGGCGCCGGCCCACGACATGCCCGACCCGTCGGGCGGCGCGAACCCGCTGTGCACCGCCTGCCGCTGCATCTACAACGCGGCCTCCGAGTACAACTGCAGCCCGTACCTGGTGCAGTTCGGTCTGAAGGGCGATGCGGCCGCGGACGTGGCGTTCGCGAGCTACGGCAACGTCCAGATCGACACGACCTGGAAGCGGTTCCAGATCTACTTCACCGACACCAAGCAGGACCCCGGCAACGGCGGCTATCACACGATGGCCAACCGCCTGACCGTCGACAAGCTGACCGCGATGGCGATCCAGGTGAACGCCGATTACTCGACCGGAGCGTCGGAGCCGCGCGACTTCGAGCTCTGGATCGACGACGTCGCTTTCATAAAGTAAATCGCAGGTTTACGGGCCCGATTCGGGGCTTTACCTGTCGCCCATGGCTGGTTATCGTTTTCGGCCATGAAAAACCAAACGGCGGTTCGGAAAACCGGAATTTCGGCAATGGTAGTGGCGGTGGGGTTGTTGTTCGGGGCGGCGCGCGCCGAGGCCATCGGTCTCGACGACATCGCCAACAAGGCCAAGGGCGCGGCCGAGAGCGGCGCCAAGGGCAAGGTCGAAAAGGAAGTGAACGACAAGCTGCTCGCCGAGGGGCGAAAGAACCAGTGCAGCTTCAAGACGGACAGCGATCAGCTGATGCCGGGCTGCGACGCCAAGATCAAGAAGCTGGCGGACGCGCTGGTCGACGCCAAGAAGCGCCTGCAGATGGCGGGGGTGAAGGCCTACAAGTTCGAGGTTTCGGGGCACACCGACTCGAGCGGCAAGGCCGACCACAACAAGGAGCTGTCGGGCAAGCGCGCGGCGGTCATGGTCAAGGAGCTGGTCGCGCGCGGCATCTCGCCGGGCGAGATCATCTCGGTCGGCATGGGCTCGGACAAGCCGCTGGTCACGCCGGACAACACGCCGGCCAAGAAGGCCAAGAACCGGCGCTACGAGATCCAGGTCCGACTCTAGAGCCCACGCGTGAAACCGCGGGAGGCGAAGGACCTCCCGCGGCTATATCCTGTCCGAGGTGACGACCGAGACCCGGCGCAGGCGGATCGACCCGCTCAAGGTCGTCTTCGCGCTTGGCTACGTGCTGCAGGGGATCGCGAACCCGTTCCAGGGGATCACCTACCAGCCGTTCATCAAGCACCTGGGCACGTTCTACGGCCTGGGTGAGGGCGGGGCGCAGGCGCTGTTCGCGAAGTCGTACCTCGCCTGGAGCTTCAAGCCGATCATCGGCTTCCTGATCGACGCGTACGGCCGGACGCGAGCCGTGTTGATCAGCCTGCTGGCCGTCGCGACGCTGGGCTACCTGGTGTCGCCGCTGCTCGATCGCGGGCCGCTGATGTTCTTCGGTTTCATGTTCGGGTTGTCGGTCGTGCTCGCAGGCAGCGACGTCGCCATCGATCGCGCGACCGTGATCGCCGGCGACGAGGAGGCGAGGGCCACCGGTCGATCGCGGGCTTCGACCGTCGGCCTCAACCAGGCGATCTGCTGGCTGGCGGTTTACGGCAGCGGCTTCGTCGCGGCGCTGCTGGGCGGCTACGCGACCGAGCACGTGCCGTTCAAGGGCTTCCTGGTCGCGCTGGCGGCCGTGCCTCTCCTGGTGCTGCTGTTCGTGCTGCGGCTGCCGAAGGACACGGCCACGTCGATCCCGGTGACGCGTTCGATCGCGCAGTTCTGGGCAGGCCTGAACTCGGGTTCGATCCTCGGCATCATGGTGTTCTTCTTCCTGATCCACTTCCAGCCCATGTTCGGTCCGATCTTCATGAACTACGTGACCGAGACGCTGCACTTCTCGCAGCTGCAGCTCGGCTTCGCCAACGCCGCGGGCAGCGCCGGTTACTTCGCAGGCGTGCTGCTGTTCGTCTGGAAGGGCGTGCGCTGGCAGGAACGCATGGGTCTGCGCGCGCTGTTCCGGATCTACATCGTCGTCGGCGCCGTCATGAGCATGACGCAGCTGGTGCTGCTGGAGCCTTGGTTCAGCGCGGTGACGGGCGCGCTGTCGCACGCGTTGCCATTCATCGGTCCGCACGGCGTGCGCATGGCGCTGCTCTGTTTCGACCTGGCGCTCGTTTCGGCGGCGATGCAGCTGATCTGGATGAGCACGTTCAGCCTGGTCGGGGCGGTCGTTCCGGTCGCGGCGGCGGGGAGCCTGTTCGCCGGGTTCATGTCGGTGGCCAATCTCAGCTACACGTTCAGCTATGCGAGCGGCGCGTGGCTTTACGAACACGGGATGGCGTTCGCGCCGCTGCGCAGCTTGCAGCGCGGTCTGTTCGGGCTGGGCGGCGGGCCGGCCGACAAGATGTCGCTACACATGCTGATCCTGGTCGCCGCGCTCGCGTATTTCGCCAGCTTCCTCGCGGTGCACCTGTTGCCGGAACGCGCCGCAACGCTGGCCAGCGACGGCGGACAAGCGCCCGTCGGTCCGGAGCGATGGCGCGCGCTGCCCGCCGGATTGCGCCGGGCGACGAACGGGATCGCGCTGGCGGGCGGCGCGGCGCTGCTGGTCTGGATGATCTGGCGGTTGAAGGTCGATCCCATTTCGTCGGTGCTGACGACGTTCCTGGGCGTCTGCCTGCTGCGGCAGCTGTTTCTGGACGCGGTGTTGCGCCGCCGCCCCGCACAAGCCTGAGCCGGTCATGATCCGTCGTCGACTCTGGTGGGATGCTAGGTAAATAAGGCGCGGGGTATCGAGTGAAGATCGCAACCTGGAACGTGAACGGCATCCGTGCCCGTCAGGACGAGGTCGCCAGCTTCGTGACGCGCGAGCAGCCGGACGTCCTCTGCCTGCAGGAGATCAAGGCGACGCGCGATCACATCCCGGGCACCGTCGGCGAGCTCGCGCTCGCCGACTACTGGTGCTACTGGCACGGCACCAAGGGATACTCGGGCGTCGCGCTGCTGGTGCGCAAGTCGATCGAGGCGAGCCGCCCCGTTTACATCCACCCCGAGTTCGACGTCGACACGCGCATCGCGGCCGCGCGCGTCGACGGCACGACGGTGGCGTCGGTCTACGTTCCCAACGGCGGCAGGGACTTCGCGGGCAAGGTTCGTTTCCTGGAGGCGATGATCGCGTACGTCGCGGCGCTGCGCGCGACCAGCGACCGTCTGGTCCTGTGCGGCGACATCAACATCGCGCGCACGGAGATGGACGTGCATCCGCGGGAACGAGACGGCCAACGCGTCGGCCAGCGCCCCGACGAGCGCGCGCTGTTCGAGCGCATCCTGAACGAGGGCGCGCTTCACGACGTGGGCCGCGAACAGGATCCGGCGAACGACGCCCTGTACACCTGGTGGGCGCCCTGGCGCAACATGCGCCAGCGCAACATCGGCTGGCGCCTCGACTACGTGCTGGCCAGCCACGCGCTCGCCGCCCGGACCGCGCGCTGCGTTTCGATGCGCGAGTACGGCACCAGCGATCACGCACCCGTCGTCGCGACGTTCGCCGAGGCGTCATGATCATCGTTTCGGACTTCGACGGCACGCTGACGTTGGACGACGTCACGACGTACATCTGGGACAAGTACCTGACGTATGACTGGCGCGCGAAGCTGTTGCCGCCGACGTACGAGGGCCGCTGGTCACCGCTGGAGATGATCGGGCACGGATACGGCGACGTTCGCGTGCCGCCCAAGGAGCTGCTCGCCGAGATCCGCGACAACATCCGTATGCGGCCGGGCGTCGAGGCGCTGGCGACGTTTTGCCGCGGGCGCGGCTGGCACTTCGCCGTCGTCAGTCACGGGCTCGCCTTCTACATCGAGGCGCTGTTGCCGTCGTGGATCCCGTTCACGTCCTTCGTCGGGACGTTCAACGAGTGGAGCTGGCGGGTCGCGCTGCCGTCGACGATGGTGCTGCTGCCCGGCGAGGACTTCAAGAGCCGCGTGGTCGCCGACCTACGCGCGCGCCATCCGGGCCGGCAGGCGGTCTACATCGGCGACGGTCGCCTGGACCTGACGGCGGCGCTGACCTGCGATCGGATCTTCGCGGTCAGCGGCAGCAGCCTGGCCGACCTCGTGCGCGTCACCGGTCGATCGGTGGAAGAGTTCGAGTCGCTCGACGAGGTCGCCGCCTCCTTGTAGATGCGCGTCGCGGTGCTACCATGCGCCGCATGGCAAATCCCACCGCGACGCTTTCGACCTCGATGGGCGACATCAAGGTCGAGTTGTTCACCGACCAGATGCCGATCACCGCAGGGAACTTCGTGAAGCTGGCCAAGAGCGGCTTCTACGACGGTCTGCATTTTCACCGCGTGATCGATAACTTCATGGTCCAGTTCGGCTGCCCGCACAGCAAGGACCCGAACAGCCCGCGCGCCGGAACCGGCGACAGTCCATTCGGCCGCATCAAGGACGAGCACCTGCCGACCGCCAAGATCTCCAACGAGCGCGGGACGCTGTCGATGGCGAACGCCGGCCCGAACACCGGCAGCAGCCAGTTCTTCATCAACACCGTTCACAACGACTTCCTCGACTGGTTCTCGCCGGGGAATTCCAAGCACCCCGTGTTCGGCAAGGTGATCGGCGGCATGGACGTCGTCGACGCCATCTCCAAGGTTCCGCGCAGCAAGCCCGGCGATCGGCCGATCACGCCGGTCAAGATGAACAAGATCACCGTCAGCGACGGCTGATCGTCGCGCCGGATCGATGGGAGCACGTTCGACCTCGGCACCGCGGACGCTCGTCATCGGCGACGTCCACGGCTGCCTGGACGAGCTGCGCGCGCTGGTCGAGCAGGCGGGCGTGACCGACGACGACGTCGTCGTATTCGTCGGCGACCTGGTGGCGAAGGGACCCGATTCGGCGGGCGTCATCGCCTGGGCGCGCGAGCGCGGCGCTGCCGCCGTGCTCGGCAACCACGACGACCACGTCCTGCACGCCCTCGCCGGCGACCCGGGCTCGAAGGCTGCTCATCACCAGGTCGCCCGCACGCTGAGCGCGGCCGACGCGGACTGGCTGGCGGCGCTGCCCTTGTGGTGGCGCGTCTCGTCCGGCGCCAAGCCTCACGTCGTGATTCACGCCGGCATGGTCGCGGGCGTCGCCGTCGAGAAACAGGCGCGCGAGCACCTGCTGGCCATGCGCAGCGTCACCGCCGACGGACGCCCGTCGAAGCGCGTCGAGGGCGCGCCCTGGGGCGCGCTGTGGCCGGGGCCCGAGCACGTGGTGTTCGGCCACGACGCCGTCCGCGGCTTGCAGCGACATCCGATGTCGACGGGCCTCGACACCGGCTGCGTCTACGGGCGCGAGCTGACCGCGCTGTGGCTGCCGGCGCACACGCTGGTCTCCGTCCCGGCGCGCCGCCAGTACGCGGCGATGAAGTGACGTCAGCTCGCGTGTGAAATGGAGGCGCCGGCCTGAAGGCGCGCCTGGGCCTGCGCGAGGCGCTTCCCCATCACGTTCGGGATCTTCTCGGCCAGCGCCAGCGCTTCGTCCAGCATCTCGCGCGCCCGATCGATCCGGCCGCGCCGGGCGAACGCGAGCGCGGTCATCTCGACGACCTCGACCAGCTCGCTCTCGAGAGAGTCGGTCCGCGCGCGCGTGTGTAACGCCGCCCATTCCTCGTCGCTCGCCTCACGGGTACAAAGGTCGATGAGCGTGAGGAGGACGTTTTCGTTTGGGCCGAACAGCCCATCACCCGTGCCACTCTGCCGCGCTTCGGCCTGGATCGCTGTGATCGTATCGAAGAGCGCGCGGGCCTCCTCGTCGCGGCCGAGGAAGGCGAGCACGCGCGCCTCCAGCAGACGCGCCGCGGGTATCGGCACGCCGGACAGGTGCTTCACTTCCAGCTCCACGGACTGGCGCACGGGGACCCAGGCCGCGTCCGTATCCCCAGCGTGGTAAAGCAGCTCGCCCAGGTTGTACTCCGCCATGAAAGACTGCGCCATCAGGCCCATCTCGCGCGCAAGCTCCCTGCATCGTCGCGTGTCGTCGAGCGCGCGTTCCAGATCGCGCCGTCCCATCCAGAGCGTCCGGCGGTTGATGTAACACGCCATGAGGTGCGCCTGGTCGCCGTGCTGCTCGGCGAGCGACAACAACGTCTCGAACACGGATTCCGCCTCGGTGATCTGGCTGCTCATCGACAGCAGGCTGCCCAGCATCACCAGGCACATGACGCGGATCTCGTAGGCCTGATCGCCGAGCGGCTCCGCCAGCGCGTTGCCCTCGCGCAGCCTCTTGATGGCGCTCTCTGGTTCGGCGCGGCGCCAGTGTGCCCGGCCCTGTCCCGCCGCCAGCGACGCGTGCAGGTAGCGGTTCTCGCTGCCCAGCGTTTCAAGTAGCGCCGCCGCCTGGCTAACCAGCTCGGTCGACCCGGCATAGTCGACCATCCAGTCCAGCGTCGTCGCGGTCTCCAGGACAATTTCCACCTCAGCGGCCCGATCCTCGAGCCGCTGAGCCGCGGTCCGGGCCGCGGTGAGATCGTCGACGGCGTCGCTGCGGCCGGTCCGGAACCGCATCACGCCGCGGCCGCGAAATGCCGCCATCCGAGGCCGCAGGTCGCCTTCGTCCAGCTGTCCCAGCGCGCGCGTATAAAGGGACTCCGCGTCGACGTAACGGTGGCGCTCGCGCGCGTGCTCGGCCAGGTCGATGTACAGCGGCGCTGCGTCGCCGCGATAGCCGGCGCTCGCGGCATGAGACGCGAGGCGGGCCTTCCGGACGGTCTCGTCGAATCCCGTCGCCACGCGGTAGTACCGGAAGGCGGCCGCGTGCACGTCGGCGCGCAGCTTGTCGGACGCCGACTTCTCGACGGCGGCGCGCAGCAGCGTGTGGCGAAATGCCGCTCGTCCGCCGCGCTGGCGCTTGAAGATACCCATCGACACGAGCTGGCGGGTGGCGACGTGCGGATCCAGGCGCAGCTCCGAATCCATCTGCGCCGCCGCCAACGTTCGTTCCAGCTCCGAAAGCACACCGTCGATCTCGTCCTCGGAGAAGTCGGCGCCCAGCAGCGCGCACAGGCGCGCGTGCGCCGCCAGCTCGGGAGGAAGGCCGCTGATCTCGCGCTCGGCGAGCCAGTCCGTCACCGCCAGGTCAGGGAGCTTCGCCAGCTCGTCGGTGGCGAGAAAGTAGACGCCGGTCTTTGGATCGGGGCGGACGATGCCGTCGCGTTTGAGGCCCCGGATCAGCTCGCTGAGTAGAAACGGGTTGCCGTGCGTCCCCGTGACGAGCTTCTCCAGCGCCGCGGCGGGCACGTATTCGAGCGGGTGAAGCAGCCGCCGCGCGAGCTGCGTGGCGGCCTCGGCCGAAAGCGGCCCCAGCTCCAGGCGCAGGTGCGCCCCGCTGCGCTGGCCCCAGCTGGGCTTCATCTGAGCCAGGCTGGGGCGGGCGGCGACGCAGATCCAGAGCGGTACTTCGGCCTCTGCCACGGTCGCGTATTCGAGCGCCTCCAGCGTCGCGTCGTCGGCGTGGTGAGCGTCGTCCAGGATCACCGCCAGCGGTCGCTCCTGCGCGCGGAGCCGAAGGGCCTGGGCCACGCTGCGGCTGACGGTCGCCCGCAACACGCCGGGCGCCGCGGCCAGCGTGCGCAGTTCCGGTTCGTCCGGCGTCATCCAGCCGAGCGTGAGCGCGGCGGCCGGCCACAGCGCCGGCCCCAGCTCGCCCAGCAGCGCCTCGCCGCGATCGGCGGGCTTCTCGACGGGCAGCGCGAAGCAGCGGCCCAGCAGCGCGCGCAGGTTGGCGTCGGCATCGCCCTCGACCGCCTCGCGGGCACGCAGCTCCACGACGTTGGCGTTGCGGTTCGCACGTTTCGCATCCTCGACCAGCGCGGCGCACAGATGCGACTTACCGAGACCGCCGTCGGCAACGATCGTGGCGAGACCAGGGCGCCTGCCCGTGATGGTGGCGCGCAGCGAGTCGAGCAACTGGCTCATCTGGTCGCCGCGGCCGTAGATGGGCGTCTGCGCGGAACGCACGACGGTCAGCGCGTCGTCGTCGCGCGGCGGTGGTAGCGCGGCGACGAGCCCGGCGTCGCCCGCGGCCTGGCCGCGGCGCTCGGGGACCAGCTCGGCGGCCGCGGCCGTCAGGTAGAGGCCGTCGCCGGCGATGCCTTCCAGCTGCTTCTGCAGCTTTGCGAACGCCGCGCTGACGTACCGGTCGGTGCCGTCGGGCTTCTTGCGGACCGCCACCGCCGCCACGTCGATGATGATGTTGCGGCACGCCTTGCGCGCGAGCAGGCCGTCCGCCATGCGGATCGCGCGCGTGACCGGGTTCTCGCTCGCCCTGTCGGTGAACAGTCCCACGCCGCCGCCCCGGCCGACCTCCGCGAGGTGGCCGCCGCCCGACGCGAGGGTCTTCATCAAGACGTCGACCGCGATGCCGTTGACGGCAAGCACCGCCATCGGTCGCTTGGCGGGCGCCGCTGCGGGCGCCTTCGCATCCGCCGGAGCGGCCGTCCGCGCCGGCGCTGTCGTCGCAGGAGCTGCGACAACCTGCGTATCGGCCAGCGCCGCCAGGAACGCGCTGGTCAGCTCCCCGGTCGATGCGAACCGGCGCACCGGATCCTTGGCAAGGCACTTGATGATGACGTCCTCGAGCGCCCGCGGCGCGCCCGCGACGTAACGCGAGGGGCGCGCCGCGCGGCGGTTCGCGAGCGCCTGCTGGACCTCGGCAGCATTGCCCCAGAAAGGCGGCCGCCCCGCCAGCATCTCGTAGAGGATGGCCCCCATCGCATAGATGTCGGCGCGCTGGTCGACGGGCGCTGACGAGTCGAGCTGCTCGGGCGCCATGTACTCGGGCGTTCCCATGAACGTGCCGACCGTCGTGTCCTGCTGGGGTACGCCCGCGGGGGGCTTCACCAGACCGAAGTCGAAGATGCGGGTTACCGGCGGCTGATCCGTGGAGAAGACGTTCTCTGGCTTCAGATCGCGGTGAACCAGATCCAGCTTGTGAATCGCTTCCAGACCGGTGAGCAGCGACAACCCGCGCCGGCCGATCTCGTCGATCGGCATCCCGTTCTCCAGCTCGCCCAGCCGATCCGCCAGCGTGGGCAGCGGGACGAACTCCATGACCAGACAGGGACGCCCGTCATCCAGCACGGGCGCGTCGTAGAGCGCGGGCGCGTGAACGCCGCCCAGCTGGCGCAACGTCTGGCCTTCCAGCTCCAGCCGCATGATCGCGTCCGGGTCGTTGTTGGGGATCTTGACGGCGACCTTGCGCCCGTCGGCGGCCCGGGTGGCGAGCAGCACCTCGCCGAAGCCGCCCTTGCCGAGCACGCGTTCCATGACCAGCCCGTCGATCCGGGGCATCGGCGCCGGCGCCTCGACCTGGGTCGCGTCCTCGGCGGCCTGCGCGGCGGGGCGGGGCGGGGGCGCGACCTCGGTCGCGCAGGCGGCGTGGACCGCCTGCCAGCGGCGCCCGCATTTCGGGCATCTGGGCCAAACGCGCTGCATCAGGGTCAAGCTATCATCGGCAGAAGCGTCACAAAAATGTGGTTCAAGGCGGGGGGCTCCGGAAAAGCAAAAGGCCGGTCCGCGCGAAGCGGACCGGCCTTTTTTGAGGCCTTACGACCGGGTGGTTACTGCGCCAGCACCTTGTACTGCTGGTTGAGGCCGCCGTTGCACCAGTACAGGATCATCTGGGCGCCGTTGTTCGTGCCGCCGCCGCTGACGTCCATGCACATGCTCGGAGCGGCCGCGTTCCGGTAGACGAAGATGCCGCTGCCGGCGCCCTGCTCGCTGGACATCCAGGCCTGGTTCCAGTTGCCGGCGCCGCAGTCCTGGACCTCGAGGATCGTCTGGGCCGTGGTGCCGTTCGCCCGCGGGCCGATGCACTTGTTCGTGTTCAGCTTCATGGTGAACTTCACGTTGCCGTTGCCGGCGTCGGCCACGATGAACTTCTGCGGGTCGCCGTTCCAGGTGCTGTAGATCTGCAGCGCGGTTCCGTTGGTCGTCGAGGCGTACGGAACGTCGATCGACATGCCGGTCGCGTGCTGCGGGATCAGGCGGTTGTAGCGGCCCGGGTCGAACGTCGCGAGGCCGATCGGGATGAACGACCAGCGCGCGAAGTCGGGGCTGCCGTCGCCCGAGGGGAAGCCGGTGACGGCCTGGACGGGCGCGTCGTTGCCGGTGCCCGCGTTATACGCGTAGCCCATCAGCTGGGCGCCGTTCGTGATCGACGCCATCTTGAGGTTCGCGCGGCCCGGCTCGCCGTTGATGTAGGTCAGCGGGAAGATCTGGCTGGACGCGCCCGTGTACGGGCGCTGCACGACCTGGGCGCCGTTGAGGTCCATGACCATGCCGCTGGTCCGGTTGACGACCTTGTAGTTGCCGGGCGACACCTGGAGGATCTGCCAGGTCTGGCCGAGCGAGGCCGTGTAGTTCTTCTGCTCGACGTTGGCACCCGAGGTGGTGCTACCGCCGACCACGCCCAGGCACTTGCCGCTCTTGCTGCAGATCTTGTAGAGCTGCGTCGGCTCGAAGTTACGCCACACCGTCACGACGTGCGACCACGAGTGGCCGCCCGAGTACGGCGTCTGCGGGCTGGAGTCCTGGCACGAGCTGAAGCCACCGCCCGACATTGTGCAGTAGTTGTTGCTGCCGTTCGCGCAGAAGACCGGCACGTTCTGGTTGCTGACGCCGTCCCACTGCGTGCCGTAAGGGCTGGCCAGAATGGAGCTCCCGATCGTGGAGCCGAGGCGGCCCTTCGAGGCGCCGCCGCCCAGGTTCGCGCCAGCGCAGTAGTTGCCGTGCGGGTTGGGCGCGAAGATGTTGCCGAAGTACCCGGCCTCCTGGTACGGGTAGTCGGGGCTGGTCGCCCAGCCGATGCCGTTGTCCGGACCGACCAGCCAGATGCCGACGTGCAGGCCCGAGTTGTTCACGTGGGCGAGCATCGCCGCGGTGACGCGCTCCTGGCAGGCCAGGTCGCACTGTCCGTATTCGAGCTCGGGGGCGACGCCCAGGGCGCCGTCGAAGTCGTAGCTGTTCGGCGGCACCGCGTTGTCCTGCTTCGTCAGGCGGGCGCCGGCAGGGTAGGCGACCTTGACCATGTACTTCACGAACTCGCGCCCACCGGCGGGGGCCTCTCG
>Ga0207704_10001083_pt1 | contig 12092 bp, 7 predicted proteins | sample KBSMisM12_FD_184308 | JGI IMG/M metagenome (GOLD analysis project Ga0207704, IMG submission 184308) | Miscanthus rhizosphere microbial communities from Kellogg Biological Station, Michigan, USA - KBS Miscanthus M1-2 (SPAdes) (version 2) | ecosystem: Host-associated > Plants > Roots > Rhizosphere...
GAACGCGGTCTGCCTCACCGGACGCACCTCACCGTTACACCAGAATACTGGTAACGACGACTTAGGAACATGCTTGCCTAAAACAAGAGCTAGCGCATGACCTCCAACACCTAGGCCCGCCAGCTTCTTTTTTTCCTCGGGCATCCGCGACTTGTTTCCATATTTTCTGCTGTGCCATGAGTTGTAGGCCTGCCCCCCGATCTTGAAGCAGATGCGTTTTGCCGTTTTTGCGCGGTTATTATCGAGGTTATTCGAAGGTTCGAAGACTCCCGGATGGAGGTACGTTAAGAATCTCGGTGTTCCGTCATCCCCATAGAATTTTCCATTGCGAAGCGCTTCAAGGCCCTGTGTAGAAAATGCGTTTACGACATAGCTGTCCTCAAACTCGAATCGCACGTTCTGCAACCCTCGATCCCTCGCAAGGTTCGGCAGAACAAATTCAACGCCGTTCGATATGGCCGCATATCGAAAGACAAGACGGTGCAACCGGGCAGGGTCAGCACCAGACGTTGACTCGGGCCAATACTTGTCCATCAGCGATCTGAACTCGTAGCCACTAATCGCGCAGTCCTCAAGGATGAGAGATGCTCCATTGGCAGCCCTGGAAATGCCGATTTCCGCTCTTTCGAGGTTTGGCCGCAAGTTCTCTGCTTTGTCTCGGAACTCGAACGCAATAGCCTCTTGTAATGTTCGACCACTGCTAACATCTTCATTGTCATCAAACTCGAAACAGACGGCTTCATAGTTGAGCGCATGGAGGCGATTTGGCACCAACCGATCGACCAAATCTGACGTCGATAGCACCGTCAAGTTAGATAGCAATCCACGCGCGACCCAGTCGAATTGGCCAAATTTCTGGAACTGATCCACCCATCGGTCAATGCGTTCGAAAGTTAGAGGGGTGCGACCATATTTGGCAGCAACTTCGGACACAACATACGAGGCTGCATCCAACCTATTGTTTCGTAGGAATACGGCTGCCCCTCTCCGGAATTCCTGGGCGCTCGAGAATTTCTGAAACGCCACGCCAGCAAGATTGAGATAACTGTAAGGGCAACCCGCACCTATTGCCGCAACAAGAGCAACTGACGGCTCTGTGCGAAGAATGGTCTTCACATGAGTTTGGAGCTTTTCTGCTGAACTCGCGTACTCCGAACTTACAACAAGCGTATCCACCCAACGCCTACTATGCCCCCATCCTACTCTGTCGGTAAGGATCTCTTCAACGGCAGCCTTGTCTGACGCTGTTGTTAGGCACAGAAGCCGGAGATTCATTTACCGGTGTTTTCCCGAGCGATTTGGATTACAACGTGAATGGGCACCCACAGTTGCATTAGTTCTGCCTCGGACATTCGGTTAATAATTTCTACAACCAGTTGGTTCGGAGTTCCGGCTGGGTTCACAGTTCCCCATTGAGGCAGACGCCGATCAATCCTTTCCTTAGGCTGCCAATGTTTTTCCGTAGCCTTAGGCTGCCAATGTTTTTCCGTTGCCTTGGGCCGACTTGTCGAGTGGTCGGATATTAGGTTTGAAAGGAGATTGGCGTCCGCATCAGCTACTCCTCTATCCAACATTCGTCGCTTAAGCGCCTCTTTGATTTTCTCTAGCCGGAAACGTCGCCATGCGCGATTAATTGCTTGGTTTCCTGGCTGATTGAGAGCTCTTACCCACGGGGTCCAATAAGACTCCTGGTCAAGAATTTGTCCAAGGCCAGATGCTAGAGGTTCGTCGAGCGTCTCTATGAAAGATCGCGCCATGGCACGCTGCTCATCTCTTGAAAGCTTAACCAGGGAAACCGATCCTTCTACAACTTTGTCGCTGGTCACGAGCACCATCCGTGTCACGTCAAGATACAGACTTTTCGGCGACGAGGTGTTCGTAAATGCTTGCCAGATATCGTGTCCATCCAGCGCCCCTCGCACTTCCTCATCGTCATATATGAGAGAAGTCCATCGATAGTCCATCCCGCTTGCGGGGCCAATCGAAACCATCTCGGCACAGTGGTCTCGCAAGAAAGTCTTAAGGTTGTGAAACCGGCGCTTGAATTCCACTCGTTCGTCGGCGGAATCGAAGATTTGGCCAAAGCTACTCCCCAGGCCTTCTTTCTGTGTTTGAACAATAGATCGTATTCTGTTTGTCAGACGCTCAGTAAGTTCGTCGGGCATGAAAAAGACCCTACCCCATGACGGGTGTAGGGTCTTTACTTCTGTTAACTTTTGCTCCTAAACAAGAGCACGCGTGATTGAATTGAAGCTTCGGGTGCAGGTGAAGGCCGATCCCCGGGTGGACTGCAAAGTGCTTGCAACTTTAATGTCGCTAGAGTCTATCATGTTGCCAGCCACCTGGCTTGACCTGCTGATTTCGCCGCCATGCGGCTACCGCAGAACAAATTCTGCACCTTCCAGCTTTCCGGACGTTCCGGCCAACTACGAGGTCAAGCATTTAAATTATACGTCAGATGCTACGGGATCGCCACCACCATGGTTCGAAAGTCGGCAAATTTACAGACACACAAGACAAACTTCTACTTTTTTTTGAGAATCTTCATTTTCATCTCTTCAAGCACGTCGGAATGCCGTCGTGATCTACAGTCTCGTGTTTAGAAGCCCAACGCCGGTTTGAAGGCTCGCCTACGTTTAGGAAATCGTCGCGATCAAGTCCTTATATCGCTCTTTAACAACCTTTCGCTTCACCTTCAGCGAAGGGGTCAATTCACCCGACTCGATCGTAAACGGCTGCGAAAGCATCGCGAACTTCTTCACCATTTCAAAGCTTGCGAGGCCCTTGTTCACCTTGTCGACTTCCGCCTTGATCAGCGCCCGCGTATCTGGCAGCGCGGCCAACTTCGCATCATCCTTTTCTTCGAGCGCTTTCTCTTTCAACGCTTCGCGTACCCGCTCGAGATTCGGAAGAATCAGCGCGATGCAATGCTCTAACCCATCACCTAATACAACTGCTTCAGAAATAAGGGGCGAAGCCTTCAACTTCGCTTCGATCGGCTGTGGCGCGATGTTCTTTCCGTTCACCAACACCAACAAATCCTTCTTTCGATCCGTGATTTTGAGAAACTTGTCTTCCCACTCACCGATGTCGCCCGTGTGGAACCAGCCTTCGGAATCGATCGCCTCATCCGTCTCCTTCTGCTTGTTCCAGTAGCCCTTCATCACGCTCTGACCCCGGATCAAAATTTCACCGTCGCCGGCCAGCTTCACCTCGACCCCGTCGAATGGCTCACCCACGGTCCAATAGCGAATGCGATCCGGATGATTCAAACAGCTCGCCGCGGTCGTTTCCGTCAATCCGTAGCCTTGCAACACCTTCAAACTGAAGGCCATGTAGAACTCGGCCACGTGAGGTGCCAAAGCCGCGCCACCCGACACAAAGAACCGCATCCGACCGCCGACTCTCTCGCGAATCTTCTTGCCCACCAGAGCATTCGTCACCGGAAACAAGGGCGCGAACTTGCCCTGTGCGTGCCGCACCCCTTGCTCCAGCGCCAAATTGAAAAGCTTCTGCTTGCTCGAAGGTTCCTTCCGTGACGCATCGACGATCTTCTCTCGCGTCGCTTCCAAAAACCGCGGAACGCAAAGCATGATCGTAGGCTTCACCGCGATCATGTCGTTTGGCAACGACGCCAAGCTCTTCGCAAACGCTATACACGCTCCGCAAGACAGCGGCAACACCTGACCACCGAACCGCTCATACACGTGAGACATCGGTAGGAAACTGAGGAATGTGTCGTTCTCATTCACCGGCAGTGTCTTCACCGCCGATGCGCAGAGAAACGTGTACGCCCGATGCGGCAGCATCGCACCCTTTGGCTCACCTGTCGTGCCGCTCGTGTAAATGATCGTTGCTACGTCTTCCGGCTGAATCGAATCGGAACCCTTCTCCCATTCCGCCTGCGGAATCTCATTCGAAGCGCTCGCAGTCTCCAGACTCTCGCCTTCGCCACGAAGCAACACTGCGCGAGTGCCGTCCAAAGAGCGCGCCTTCTCGAACTGCGTCTTGTCACCAGCCAGAACAACTTTCGCCCCGCAGTCTCGAACGATGTAAGCGACCTGGTCGGCTGGCAACGTCGGATAGATCGGCACCACCGTCACTCCAAGCGACTGTGCTCCCCAATCCGCGAAAGCCCACTCCGGGCAGTTCTCGCTTAGAATCGCGACCCGATCGCCCTGGACCAAACCAAGCGATCGCAGCCCACCGGCATAGCGCCGAACTGTCTCATACAGCGCGGAATAACTGAGCGGTTCGAAGGAAGTGCCTTTGCGAATGAGCATCGCCGGCCTGCCCGTCCATTTGTAAGCGGAGCGACGCAAAAGGTCGGGGAGGGTTCTAGCTTGATTCTCCATGGGGGACCGCTCGCATTGTAGCGGCTATGAACAGCTACGAGCCAGGGTCATCAAGGGATGCGAAACAGGAAAGTCGAGCAAAAAATTGGGATGTCTCCCTGCGGCGCTCTCCCCTGACGCGACGGAGCACGTCTGTTGTGCCGCGAGGAAACATCCCAAAGCAGTTTCGTTTCGCTAGCCACCTCTTTGGGTGACAAGAAAGTTATACCGATCACTTCTCAGGGTTTCAATGCGCGCCTTGTCGGTCTTTTGGCATACATGACTGAAACTGGCTCTCGGCTGGGCACTGGGCTCTGGGCCGCTCTCCACTCAGCACTCAACACTCAGCACTCGGCACTCGGCACTCGGCACTCAGCCCTTCTCACATAATCTCGCAATGCCCGCCGTTCGCAAGCATCCTCCCAGAGCGCTTTTGCTCTGGCCGCTCGCGATGGCCTTCTTCTTCGATGTGAGCGGCGGACCCTACGGACTCGAGAGCCTCATGCAGTCCGGGCCGGGCATGGCGATCCTCCTTATCCTGATCACGCCCATCATCTGGTCCGCCCCCGCAGCCCTCCTCACCGCTGAACTCGCCTCTGCGCTTCCCAACGAAGGCGGCTACTACGTCTGGGTCAAGCGGTGCATGGGTCCGTTCTGGAGCTTCACTTGCGGCTGGTGGACGTGGGTGTATTCCTGGGTCGATGCCGCCATCTATCCAACCCTCTTCGCGGGCTATATCGGCACGCTCTTCACCCTGCTCGGCCGCAACACCGCCATCGAATCCAACAATTGGCTGAAATGGGCGGTCGGAATGGCGGTGATCATCCCGTTCACCTGGCTCAACGTCCGCGGCGTCAAGATCGTCGGACGAACTGCCGTCCTCTTCTCGATCCTCGTCATCGCCCCGTTCGTCGTCCTCTTCGCGATGGGCATCCCCGCCCTCCTCGCCAATCCCGGAGCCGCCATCCATCCCTTCACTCCGCCGGATCAAACCGCCGGTCAAGCCTTTTCCGCCGGACTATTCGTCGTCATGTGGAACTACCTCGGTTGGGATTCGCTCTCCACCGTCGCTGAAGAAGTCCAAGAGCCGCAGAAGACGTATCCGCGCGCCCTCGCCATCTGCCTCCCTATCGTCGTCCTCGTCTACTTGCTCCCCACCCTCGTCGGCCTCGTCGCCTATCCAGACTACAAGTCGTGGAGTGACGGATCCTGGACTACCGTCGCGTCCCACATCGGCGGGCCCTGGCTCGCCATCCTCATCGACGCGATCGGATTGATCAGCGCTGCCGGCCTCTTTATGGCAACCCTCCTCGGGGCTTCGCGCATCCCTTTTGTCCTCGCCGAAGACGGCTTCCTCCCCAAGAGCATCGCCCGTCTCCATCCGCGCTACGGCACCCCCTGGGTCGCCATCCTCATCAGCGCCATTTTCTATACAGTTCTTAGCTTTAAGAGCTTTGAGGACCTTGCCGAACTCGATGTCGTCGTCTATTCGTCCGCCATTCTCATCGAATTCGCCGCCCTTTTGATACTCCGCTGGAAAGAGCCGGACTTGCCCCGACCATACAAGATCCCGGGAGGCTGGCCCGTGGTCATCCTCGTCGCCCTCATGCCTGCCGCCATGGTCGTCTTCGCGGTCTATAGCGAATTCACAACCGCCGACAGTGTCGCGGAGGCGGTCAAAACGTTTTGGATGTCGATCGTCGCCCTTGCAACGGGCCCGATCATGTATTTCATCTCGAAGGCTATTTCGCGGCGAGGCGTTCCGCCGGGTGAGCAGGAGATGGTTTCCTAAAATCGACAAAGAACTTAGAGCCGTGACCCAGCTCGCTCTCCACCCACGCGTGACCACCGTGCCGCTCAACGATGCGTTGCACTTTCGCAAGACCGATTCCGGTGCCGGCATATTCCGCATCTCGATGGAGTCTTTCGAACGGTCCAAATATCTTGTGCTCGTACTGCATGTCAAGACCGATGCCATCGTCCTCAACGCAAAATCCACCGTCGATTTTGCGAATGCGAATGCGCGCAATATCTTCGGGCTTCTTAAATTTGAATGCGTTCTCTAAGAGCGACAGAAGCACCATCTGGAGCAGCTCTTTATCCGCCGAACACATGATCTGATCATCAACTTGCACGCAACTATCCTTGAGTGATTCATCGCGTCTCTTCATCGTCTCGATCATGTCTTCCGCGAGGTCCGTCACATCGACTTCTTCAATATGAATGTCCTTCCTTCGCAACCTGCTAAAAGCCAGCAAATCGTCAACAAGCTGGCCCATTTTGAGGGCCGCTTTCTCGATCCGCTTCAGCCGCGCTTCGACCGAAGGCTCCAATTTTGAACCTAATTCTTCTCGCAGGAACCGAATATTGCCGATCACACCGCGAAGCGGCGAGCCCATCTCATGGGAGACCGAGTATGTCAACTGATTGATCTCATCGACCGCCAACTGCAGCGCCGCAGATCGCTCGTTTACCGCGCGCTCTGCCTTCTTCCTATCTGTGATGTCAGCTGATATTCCGCATATCGCATACGCTGCACCGTCGTGATCACGCAATGGAAACTTCACGGAGAGATACGTCTGTCTCATGCCACCGACTTCCACCACTTCTTCGAACTGCAACGCGCGACCCGCTTCGATCACCAACCGGTCATGATCGCGCAACTGATTAAGAATCTCCGGCGGATGCAACTCATTGCGATCTCGCAAGATCACATCTTCTCGCTCCACATTGAAGAGGTCGAGAAACCGTTGATTCACAAACGTCAACAAACCATCTAAATTCTTTATATAGACCGCGACGGGCGCGTAATCCAAAATCTCTTTGAAACGAACTTCCGTATCGCGCAGCGCTTGTTCGACATCGATCCGATCCTGCGCAACTCGTTCCAACTGGCGTCGCGCGATGTCTTCTTGTTTGCGCTCCGTCACATCGGTAATCGCACCGATGATCTTCGACGGCTCGCCGTCTTCGCCTCGCAAAACTCGCGCGCGATCTAGGAACCACCGCATCCGCTTGTCAGGCAGCAAGACGCGATATTCGAGGTTGTGATCCGAGCCGCCTTCAATCGCACTGAGAATCGATTGCCGGTAACGCGCCTGATCGTCTGGATGAACGAAGTGGAGAAGCCCGTCCGGTCCGATTCCGAGACCGTCTCCAGACAGCCCGAGGAGCAAACAGAGGCCCTGCGACCACTGCCCTCTTCCAGCAACAAAATCCCACTCCCAAACGCCGACTCCGGCGATCTCCAGAGCAAGCTCCTGCCACGGGACTCCTGAATCGCGCGATGCTGTCACGCCGTGCACGCTGACTTGAATCTCCTTCGACAAATGCTGCATTCATGAAGCGGCCTCGCCGCTCCACCCTTAGTAAAACGCAGACATATGGCAACGCGTTTGGCGTGCTCGGGTTATTGCGCAGACGTTAGCAGGGGTGCAAGGGCTGAGAGCTGGGGGCTGAGACCCGCCAAGAAAAACTCAGCACTCAGCTCGCCAAAACTCAGCCTTTCCGAGCTGCCTTCCGCTGCCACTCGTCCAGCAGCTTCAAGGCCTGAATCGGAGTCAGGGCGTTCACGTCGAGCCGCTTCAACTCCTTTACGATTTCCGGATCCTCAGCTTCAAAAAGGGTCAGCTGCAGCTTCTGAATAGGTGCTGCTTTCGGCGCCTGATCCTTTTGCTCCAGCTCCGCGAGAATCTCTGCCGAGCGGTGCAGAACCGAGTTCGGAACCCCCGCCATCCGCGCCACGTGGATGCCGTAAGAGCGGTCGGTCCCGCCCGGAAGCACGCGGTGGGTCCACACGATGTCATCCCCGAATTCCTCAACCGCCACCCGATAGTTCTCGATCCCGGGAATCTGCTCCGCCAAGGCGTTGAGCTGGTGATAGTGAGTCGCAAAAAGCGTCTTCGCCCCAATCGCCGACAGGTGTTCGACCATCGCCCAGGCAATTGCGAGACCGTCATACGTCGAAGTGCCCCGACCAACTTCGTCGAGGATCACGAGCGAACGATTGGACGCATGATTGAGAATGTTTGCGCTCTCCAACATCTCGACCATGAACGTGCTCTGCCCAAGAGCAAGCTCATCCTTCGCACCAATCCGCGCAAATATCCTATCGCATAAACCGATTTCACATCTTTTCGCCGGCACGTACGATCCGATCTGCGCCATTAACGCGATGAGCGCGTTCTGCCGAAGATACGTGGACTTTCCACTCATGTTCGGACCGGTAAGGATCACAACACGGATCTCGGATCGCAGACCATCCAGGCGTTCTGCGCTGCCTTCCACAATCGTCTCTGCGCCTCTGCGTGAATCTCCGGAAACACCAGGTTCCAAAGATCCGCGATCCGAGATTCCAAATCCGAGATTCGTATCGTTCGGAACGAATCCCGAACTCGCCGCCTCCACCACCGGATGTCGACCGCCTTCGATAATCACAACATCCTGATCAGAAATCTCAGGCTTCACATAATTGCGAAGCACCGAAACTTCCGCTAAAGAACAAAGCACATCGATCTCGGCCAGTGCTCTCGCCGTCTGCAACAAAGATCGCGACTGCTCCGCAACACGCGAACGCAATCGCGTAAACAAATCGACTTCCAACGCGTTCGCCTTTTCCTGAGCACCGAGGACTAGCGATTCCTGCTCTTTTAGCTCCGCCGTGATGTAGCGTTCCGCGTTCGCCGTCGTCTGTTTGCGGATGTAGTTCTCCGGCACTTTCGCGATGTGCGCCTTCGGCACCTCCAGGAAGTAGCCAAACACCGAATTGAACCCAACTTTAAGCTGGGAGATGCCCGTTTTCTCCCTTTCTTGAGCCTCCAGAGACGCGATAAACGACTTACCACCGCGTGACAAATCGCGCAGTTTATCGAGCTCCAAATCGTGACCAGAACGGATCACACCACCCTCTCGAATCGAATGGGGTGGATCAGCGACCAACGACTGATCGAGCAAGTTCGCCAGCACCGAGTGATCCACGATTTGCTCACGCAATTCTTGAATTCGACCCACGCCAACTTTCCGCAACGGTTCCGCAAACACGGGCATGGATAGCAACGAAGTGCGAAGTGCGGCGAGATCTCGCGGTCCCGCAATTCCTGTCGCAGCCCGCGAAACTAATCGCTCTAAATCCGAAAGCCGTTTCAATCCATCCCGTAAATCGCCACGAACCATCGACTGCGAAATTAATCGCTCCACTGCATCCAATCGACCGCGTATCGTTTCCAAATGCAACAACGGTTGTTCGATCCATCGTCGCAGTAATCGCGATCCCATCGGCGTGACCGCCATGTTCAAAACGCTAAACAATGTATGCCGCTGCGATCCATCCGCTAAATTTTGCGTTAGCTCCAACGAACGCCGCGTTGCCAAATCCAAACGCATGAAACTCTCGACCGAATACGTCGCGAGCGCATCCACATGTGCAAGAGAAAGCCCGTTCTTCTCCGCGTACGCGACGATCATCGACGCCGCGACAATCGCAGAAGGTTTGTCCTCGCATCCAAAACCGCGAAGGTTTGAAACTTCGAATTGCGCGAGCAACTTTTTGTAAGCCTTATCCTGCGAAAGCGCTGCCAACGACGTGATCGAAGACCCAAGCCCGGTCTCCGCCAGCTCTCCAAACGCCTCCGCGCTCGGACCTAACAGTAATTCGCTTGGCCGAAGCCGCGCGAGCTCCTGGACCAACCGATCCTGGATCTCGTCCCCTTCGATCTCCGTCACCACGAACTCTCCGGTCGAAGGATCGAGAGTCGCCAAGCCGGCTCGCCCATCCTGAACGCAGATCGCAGCCAAGAAGTTGTTCTGGGAAGCCTGGACCATCGAATCTTCCAGGACCGTCCCCGGAGTCAAAACCCGTGTGACGCCCCGCTTGACCAAGCCTTTCGCAAGCTTGGGATCCTCTAGCTGGTCGCAAATGGCGACCTTAAGTCCCTTCGCTAGCAGCCGCGCCAAGTATTTCTCAACAGAGTGGAATGGAACCCCCGCCATCGGAAGCCGCGTGCCCGAGTCTTCGCGCCCGGTCAGCGTGATCTCCAGCGCTGTTGCCGCCCGCTCGGCGTCTTCGCCATAAAACTCGTAGAAGTCGCCGACCCGCATCGCCATGAGCACGTCAGGATGCTCCGCCTTGGCGGCGAAGTACTGCTTCATCATTGGCGTTCGGCCTATCGTCACAGGTTCAGTATTCTACGGCAGGCAACAAGGTCCGAGCGACTGTTCGTCATAATTCCCGTGGGAGGCGGTAACACATGAGAAGGCTCCTGCTCCGTTGGATTCTCCTGGCTGTCTCCGTGGTGGCCGCGTCACTTGTATGCGAGGCCCTCGGCCTCGGCTTCGATGTAAAAATTCTCCACGACAAAGCTAACGTTGGGATGGATCTCGTTGAGCTCCTCCTCGGCGTCGCCGTGTTGGCACTTCTGAACGCGCTGCTTCGACCCATTCTGAAACTGCTCGCTCTGCCTTTGACCTGTTTGACTCTTGGTCTGTTTTCGTTCGTGATCAACGCTTTTATCTTATGGCTTGCCGCATCGCTGAATTTGGGCTTCAATATCTCGGGCACCGGTTATCGCCCCTACGCCGCGGCCCTCATCGCCAGCGTCCTCATTTCGTGCATCAATGCCGTTCTAAGCGTCTTCTTATCGGACGACAAGGATGATTAAGAACTTCCGCTGGCGCAGGCTATTCGCACCCGCCGCCGGACTGCGTCAGGCGATCCTGGTTTTCATTCTCGGGATCATGTTCGCGACGATCGGCGCTGCGCTCAGCTTCCACCGCATCATCGAGCCGAGCCTAGAGCGATTGAAGTCGGCCACCGACCACCTGCTTGCGTTGGTCGTGCCACTTGAGAGTCGAGATGAGGCCACCTGGCTCCTCGGAGGCGGACTTCTCGTCCTTGGCCTCTACATCATGTGGAAAGGCTGGCTCACTGGCTGGGAGCGCGTCCTCGAAACCCTCTTCCCCGGTGAAGAAGGTTCGCTCAACACTTATGTCCGCCGCCAACAGCTCGCCCAAGGACCACGTATAGTCGCCCTCGGCGGAGGCACCGGACTTAGCACCATCCTCCGCGGTCTCAAACAGCACTCGAGCAACATCACCGCCATCGTCACCGTCACCGACGAGGGCGGAAGTTCTGGAAGACTGACTCACGAGAAGGGCATGATTCCACCGGGTGACATCCGGAACTGCTTGGTCGCCCTCGCCGACGCGGAAAAGGCGATGACCGACCTCTTCCAATATCGATTCCAGCGAGACAGTGGATCACTCAGCGGCCACTCGCTCGGCAATCTCCTCATCGCCGCCCTCTTCGATCAGGCGCATGGTGATATGGAAGGTGCCATCGATGCCGCAAGCGATGTTCTCAACATCCGCGGACGCGTCGTTCCTTGCACCCTCGAACGCGGACGACTCCGGGCGCTTCTCGATAACGGAATGGAAGTCTGCGGTGAAACCGCCATCGTCCAAAGCGGTCGCGGGATTCGCGAGATATTCCTCGAACCCGAGCATGCGCAACCCAATCCTGTCGCCATCCAAGCGATCAAGGATGCTGAACTGATTTGCATCGGGCCAGGAAGCGTTTACACCAGTGTCGTTCCTAACCTTCTCGTCCCCGGAATCGTTGAGGCGCTCAAAAACTCAACCGCAAAGAAAGTTTATATTTGCAACGTGATGACCCAGCCCGGCGAGAGCGATACGTTCTCTGCATCGGAGCATGTGACCGCCATTCAACTGCATGCGAAGGCGAAAGCTTTCGATTACGTCCTC
>Ga0207704_10001091_pt1 | contig 12057 bp, 14 predicted proteins | sample KBSMisM12_FD_184308 | JGI IMG/M metagenome (GOLD analysis project Ga0207704, IMG submission 184308) | Miscanthus rhizosphere microbial communities from Kellogg Biological Station, Michigan, USA - KBS Miscanthus M1-2 (SPAdes) (version 2) | ecosystem: Host-associated > Plants > Roots >...
CATCCTTACTTGCCCAGCCATTACAAGCTTCTTGAGATTGCCCAAGAGTGGATCGGAACGCCGTACCGCTGGGGTGGAAGCTCCTTATCCGGGACCGACTGCTCTGGCTTCGTGACCTCGGTCTACAAAGGGTTGGGAATCAAGCTTCCCCGCTTCTCGCAGGACATCGCTCGGGCACCGTTTGGCCAGGTGGTATTCGACGAACTCCACTTTGGAGACGTCCTGGTTTATCCTGATCCTAGGCACTGCGCGATCTACATCGGAGACGGCAAGACGGTGGAGACTACGCGGGGCGCGGTTGGCTACAGTAACGTCTACCGGAGGCACTGCGCCTACGTCCGTCGGTTCTTGTTCGAATAGAAATCGCGGGGGGTTTGGATTTGGAGGCTCAAATAGCCTACAATGAAGTCACCCCGGTTTAGCTTCTAGGCAACCTTATGATGATTGGTTCCAAATTACGTGATCGTTCTGTTATCATCGTGACCGCTCTTGTCGCCCTGGCGGCGATCCTTATTGGCTGCGGTGGCAGCGGAGGCGGGGGAGGAACCGGGTCGGGTTCGGGAACAGGCGTCACAGCTACGGCAGGCGCGTCGGGTGGCTCAGGCGGGGGCAACAGCCTCGTCTTCAGCCTGGCTTGGCCAGCTTCAACTCGATCACTGCCGGGATATGCCAACTGCGTGCTTTTGTCCATTCAGCGAAACGGCGACTCGCCAATCACCCAAATCATTAACCGCGTAAACAAGATCGCCTACACCCAGCCGGTTACGTTCGACTCCATCCCTCCGGGAACCTATACGGTCATCGGCGAGGCGTTCCTCGACAACGATGCGCAGGGTGCTCTCGTCGCAACATTTAACGCGACGGTTTCGGTTGGAGCATCGGGTGAAGTGGACTCATCGATCAGCTTTGTTAGCCAAATTGAAAGTGTCGTCATCGATGGCGCGCCTGTGAACATGCTGACCGGCGTGACTTCCCAATTGACGGGCCATGCGATCGACAAGGACGACAACATCCTGTTCCTCCCAGACGGATCGCTGCAGTGGTCCATCGTTTCTGGTGGCAGCTTCGTCGACCTCACGCCCATCGGCTTTCTCAGTGCCCTCGCTCCAGGTGACGTGACGGTCAAGCTCACGGATCCAGGTTCAGGCATGACAGACCAAGTGGACATCACCGTGACCGGTGATCCGCTCACCACCGGAGGAGACGGCGGGACGACCGCCACCACGTCGACTGGGTCGACTGGTACGACCGATACAACTGGGACGACGGGAACCACGACCACAACCGGAACTACTGGCACTACGACGACCACGGGTTCTGGATCCGGAAGTGGATCAGGCTCAGGTTCCGGTTCCGGATCAGGTTCGGGCACCGGCGGATCGGGCAGCGGCGGCACGGGCGTCGGCTAGAGGTTTCCTCCATCAACAAGAAAGCCCAGCCAGATCTTTCGATCAGGCTGGGCTTCTTAGTTTTCGATTGTGACGTCGTAGGCTAGAACTTCACTACCCGAAGGGCAGCGTTCACGATGTCCTCAACGGACGGAAGAACGTAGCTTTCGAGCGGCTTCACCCAAGGCACCGGAGTGTCACGTCGGGTTACTCGAATCGGAGGCGCGTCGAGAAGGTCGAATCCCTTGTCGCAAACGCGGGCAATGACCTCGCCGGCAATTCCGCAGGTCATAGGAGCTTCGTTCACGACCACAAGTCGGCTCGTCTTCGCGACCGAGTTTAGAACCGTCTCCTCGTCCATTGGGATCACGGTTCGGAGGTCGATTACCTCCGCGCTGACTCCCTTCTCTTCGAGAAGATCGGCAGCCTGCGCACAGAAGTGGACGGGGTTGCCATAGCTCACGAGGGTGACGTCGGTGCCTTCTCTGCGGATCGCAGCCTTACCGAGAGGAACGATGTAATCCTCAGTCGGAAGCACCTCAGCCTTCTTGCTGTCCTTGTAAAGCTGTTTGATCTCGTACGAGATCACGGGGTTGCCATCGCGCAGCGCAGCTTTCATCAAGCCTTTGGCATCGTAAGGCGTCGAGGCACAGATGATTTTGATACCCGGGGAGTGGGCGAACCAGCCTTCGTTCATCTGGCTGTGATAAAGGGCGCCACCGCCGTAGGCACCTGCCGGGCCACGCATGACGACCGGCATATTCACTTCGCCGGCGGTTCGGTAGTGATAAGTCGCCAGCATATTGACGATTTGGTCGAAACCACAGGAGATGAAGTCGATGAATTGCAGCTCGACCATGCAGGTCTTGCCGTTCAGAGCCGCTCCGGTGGCCGTCCCGATGATCGCTGCCTCGCTGATGGGCATGTCGACGACTCGGTTGTTCCCGTACTTGGCCTGAAGCCCGTCCGTGATCTGGAAAGCGCCACCGAGGATCCCGATGTCTTCGCCAAGGCAAATCATTTCCGAGTTGCTTTCCATCTCTTCGAAGATGGCCTCTCGGATGGCGGTCCCGTAATCGGTCTTAGTCGGACCTTCTTGCTTAGGTTTTGTTGCGACCGCGCTCATTTGTTGCCCCCTTCGTAGAACACCCACATGCCGCCTTCTTCAGGCTTGGGAAGGTCAGCCTTCACGGCGAACTCAACTCCTTCATTCATATACTCAACGACTTCAGGTGGGAAATCTTCATCTTTGGCGTGCCCGGCATCTTTGCCTTCGGCCATGTATTTCGCGCCCTCTTCCTTCGTCAAGTAACCCTTCTCAAGAAGGTATTTGCGGCACATCGCGATCGGATCTCTGCTTCGTCCCGCCTCAACCTCTTCCGGTGGGCGATACCGCTCGGCACGAGTGTCATCGTGATCGCCGTGGCCGTAAGCGCGGAACGTCTTGCACTCGACAATGCTCGGGCCATTGCCGGATCTCGCGTGCTCAACGGCAGTCATGACCTTGTCGTAGACATCGAAAACGTCTTGACCGTCGGCGATCAGTCCAGGGATTCCGTAACCGTCTGCGCGTCTTGCGAAGTCTGGCAACGAATATTCCAGGTGGGTTGGCGTTCCGAATGCCCACTGGTTGTTCTCGATGATGGTGATCACCGGAAGCTTATGGACGGCGGCAAAATTGATCGCCTCGTGGAAAACGCCTTGTGCAGTGGAGCCTTCGCCGTTGTAGGTGAGCACTACGGCATCGCCACCGTTCAGTCGATCCGCAAAGACAACGCCAGCGGCGGCTGGAATTGTGCCGGCGAGCATCGAGGTCGAGTGGATGATGTGCTTGGCTTTGCTGCCGATGTGCGACCAGTTGTCACGAGCTCGGCCAGGCGAAGTTGCTTTTCCCCAAACCTGCGAGCAGACTTCCTCGATACTCATGCCCATACGGTTCGGATTTCTCCATCCCGCGCGCATGTCCTTTATGAAGAAGCCGGGCATGTCCCGGTGAATCGGTGACGTCCAGTCGTTAGATCGAAGGCCGTAGAGTGATCCAACGATGATCGCCTCTTGGTTATGAGAGGAATACAGGGTTCCTGTAAGTCGACCCTTCTTCTTCTCTTTGATTAAGCGGACGTCAAAATATCGAGCCAGAAACAGCTGCTTGAATAGTTCTAAGCAGTCCTCTCGGGTCAGCGCATCGCGCGGTCTCAGGGTCTGCATAGGGGCTTGTTTTTGGCGATCCTTGACGTCCTTGTCGGCCGTCGCCGTGCCGGAATTTGAGCTCAAAACACGTTCTCCATTTAGTGCGGATTAGGCTCAAAATTGTACCAGAGATAAGATTTTTCGGCGGCGAGTGGACCCACCGACAAGTCTTCTTGCCTGCCCCTCCATGATCGTGGCTCATTGAGCTGGTTGAGCCTTATGTTTGCCAAAGCTGTCATCATCACACCGGCTCGCAATGAACACCGGTCGCCTTCGTCTGGCTTACGCCCTCTTGGCCGTCGTTGCCATTGCTCACATCGTCCTCGCCATCGTTTACGCGAACATAACGCCCTATCGCACCGCAGGTCGGCTTTCTTACCAGGGCTGGCAGATGGTGCCCGATATCGGAACTCCTGACGAGAGACAACACGCTAACTATGTCATCGGGTTACTTGCCGGCGAAGGTCTACCGGTTTATCGGGTAAACGTCCCAGATCCTACTAACCCAGGAAAGACCATCCGCAATCCAGAACTGGGGGAAATCTACGAGGATCACCAAGCGCCGCTCTATTACATCCTCGACGCTGGTTTTGGGAAGCTTGCAGGAGTCGATGAGATTTCTGCTCGTGACCCATCCGCCGGTCTGAAACTCCGGTACCTCAACGCTTTATTTGGTGCGCTCACGGTAATTGGTGTTTTCTTCCTTGCTTGGTGGGGGCTGCAACGTTTGGACGTAGGATTGCTCGCGGCCACAATCGCCGCCCTTCTTCCGATGAACATCGCGCTAAGCGGCGCGGTTACAAACGATCCACTGCTCTTCTGTGATTGCACTTGGTTTCTCGCTGTATGCGCACTCGCCATTCGTCAGGGATGGAACTGGAAGCGTGCCGTTGGGGCCGGCCTCCTTATTGGAATTGGTTTGGAAACGAAGGATACGGCCCTCGCCCTCTTTCCAATTGCACTTTGCGCGTTCTATCTTCGAAGACCGGCAAAGGGGCAGGGCATTACTACTTTCGTCTTGTCGTTGCTCATCGGGGCCCCCTTCTGGATTCGCAATCAGATGCTTTACGGCGATCCGTTGGGGCTCAAGTCCTTTAAGGAACTCTTTGCTGGTGCGATGCCGGCGAGCTTCTGGCTCCAGCGAGACGGCTTCATTGGCTACTGGGTGAACTGGGTCGGTTGGTGGACGGCACGGAGTTTCTTCGGCGCGTTCAGCTACATGGATATCTTTCTCAATGAGACGGGAACCCCCTACACGGGTCCGGGCGGACCGAACACGGTTTATAGGCTCCTTCTTGGTTTGGCCGTCATCGGTGGCCTGGGCTTTGTGCTTGCGTTGGGGAAAGAGAAGCTTGACCGCCGATTCCACCTTCTCAACGGCGTCTTTCTCGCGCTGATTGTAGTTTTCTTTATCCGCTACAACATCTCGTATTTTCAGGGCCAGGCTCGCTACTTCTATCCGGCCATTGGTCCGATCAGCATCGCCCTGGCAATTGGCGGGTTTTATTGGGCCAAATCAAGGAAAAGATTGGTCGCTGGAGCAATCACTGTAATACTATTAATGCTGAATGTGTATGCGATCGTTCGGCTTCCTACCGAGTTTGCGCGGAGGGTCAGTGGAAGTTCGCCGAACCCAACCGCTAGCTTCGAACATCCTTAGGATGGGGAAGCTGACAGCCGTCCGCCACTAACCTCTGGCCATTGGCGTTAGGAATTAAAACCCGTGCTGGACGCAAATTCACAAAAAGACAAAAACCTGGATGTGACCTTGGACCGTACCCCTGCGTCTAATCCACGAATGGTTAGTGCTGTTCTAGATCACGGGCAACTCGATAGGATGGATGAAGATGCGATCCAGATCGAACGCTTCCTCAAAGGAGACGTTCGGGCCTTCGATGGCCTTTACAGCAAATACTACGATCGCGTTTTTGCGATCGCGCGCGGCGTTCTCCTAGATGCCGAAGAAGCTGCGGACACCGTACAAGAGATTTTTACACTGGTTCATCGGAATCTCTACAAGTTCGATAAGCGCGCAAAATTTAGCACTTGGCTATTCAGGATCGCGGTAAACCGCAGCATTCAAGATTCGCGAAAGAGACGCCGCCGTCCCTTGACCGTGGAACTAAAAGAGATCGCGCAGTTTGCATGCCCTCCGGGAAAGACAAATGATCCGCGTGTCCACGTTGCCCTTAGCAAGATGCGTCCAGAAGATCGCGCACTGATCTTGCTCTACTACTGGGAAGACATGAGTCTTCAGGAGATCGCAGAATCCCTTAGCACGAATGTGAATGCCACGAAGACGCGGCTCTATCGCGCTCGAGAAAAATTCCGCGAGAAGTTCGAGGAGGAAGCACAGTGAGCCGTATTCCTTCAGATGTCGATAACACGATTTGGCAAATCGCGGAGCGTGGCGATCATCAAGCGGCGCAAGATTTCAACGAAAAATTCCCCGCTCTCGCCCAAGCGATGAACGATCGCATGCGCATGGTGAGTGGAATGAAGGATATGAGGTCTGCGGTTGCTCCGACCTTCGTGCCCCCGTTCAAGCCCAGGTATTTGGGAAAGCCTAAACCGAAGTGGCGAAAATTAATGCCTGCTGGAGTTGGTATTGCTGCTCTTGCGGCTGCCTCCTACTATGTGGCGCAGAACATGACGACTCCGCTTCCTGAGCTGAAGCCTGACGCCGCCCCAGCGGTGCAAGATTCGAAGGGACCACGTCCTGACCCATTCCTGTTGCCGCCAGCTGAAGTTCGAGACGACAGTGATGGGGATACACCCCGCGTGACCCTGGCGCCTTCGTTTAAGGGCCCTTCAAATGGAAGCAACTTGCAGGAGATCACAATGGATCAAGTGCCATTCCAGAAGGCGATGCGAGATATCGCGGCTCACTGGCACTTAACCCTACAGATTCCGCCCAAGACACCTGATCCAGTCCTGAAACGTGTGGACATGTTTGGCAAGAACGGGATGGACTTCCTGACACAGCTAGCCCACCAGCAAGGATATACAGTGTTTGATGAGGGCCACGGCAAAGTCCTTTTGATTCCTGAGGGGCAGTCTCCGCCGGACAGCAACTAGGTTCAAAGTTTTGCGGACTTCCCCGCTGTCGTACGCTTCGCGGCGAACCTGTTGATATACTGCAACGAAGGCCATGCCCCGCGCTAGACGTCGTTGGGACGAAATCGAAATCCATGCCGAACAGGGTTTGACCTATTGGTTCTTTGCCCTTTGCCTCGGCGGTTTTGCGTGGCTCCTGCTGGCCTTCCGAGGAGACAGTGGTGTCTTTGTCCCCTTGGCCATCGTTCTTCTGATCATTACGACAGTGTTCTTTGTCCTTGGCGTTCGGAAAGCGATTCTGATCAAGAAGGTCACTCAGCACGGTGTGATCTGCCCCCTCTGCGATTTCGAGAACGACCTCACCGAAGCGCCAACCGGCGACTTCGTCTGTTCTAACTGCCAGCGAATGATTCCGATCGTAGACGGTCAGCCGATCGCCGTCGCACAGGTCAAATGCGGATATTGCAACGAACTGAATTATTACTCAGAGAAGACCGAATTCCTCATCTGCGAAGTCTGCAACCACCAAGTCCCGATCGATACGGAAGCGAGCCGACGGGCAACTGGTGGCAGACGTGCCGCCGAGTCTTTTGTCGTTAAAGCCGACGATAATGTTTACGAATTTATCCTCGTTGCACACGGTCACAAGACCGACGAGTTGATCGAAGTCCTCCAGCACATGCTTGCCCTCAACCGCAACCAAATCAAACAGATGTTGCAAGAATTGCCCGTTACACTTCTAACAGGAATCACACGCCGAAAGGCGGAGATGCTGCAAGCGCAACTCGCGCTTCATGAAGCGGCGACTGACTTCCGGCCGATGCAGCAATCTCGTACCTGAAGTTCACCTGGTCCTAGTGCTTTTTGGGTATGGGTCAATGGCCCCGTGTAGGCACTCCTTGCCCTTGGCACGCACTATGCTGTTACCAATAAGGGAATTGGCGATGACTATCTTGACTCCTGAACTCGACTTGGCCCGAACTCTGCGATACAACTACATCTTCCGAGGTCTTTCCCGAGATGTGGTCGCGGGGATCGCGGCGCTTGCCGACACCCGACACTATCGCGGTGGGGATGTCATTGTTCGACAGTACGAGCACAATTCCGATCTGATCATCATCCTTGATGGCAGCGCGCGAATTAAATCGGTCGACGAAGAGACGATCGCTGAGTTCGGCCCCGGCAGCGTGGTCGGCGAGATCGCACTGGTCGATGACGAACCGCGTTCCGCGACGGTCACTGCCGTCGGCGATGTGACGGCTGCGATCATCCCGAGCAAGTCCCTGCACGCAGTGATGGACATGGATCCCGAGGTCGGTAAGGTCATCATGACGAACCTCGCTCGAGTGCTTTGTCGCCGAATGCGTTCCATGAACGCGCATCAACAGGAATCTCACGCGCCTCGCCACAAGCACGCGCGCTAAAGATTTACTTTCGACAATCTGTTCAGGGTTTCTATCGCTTCTGGAGGCATCTGCTTTGCGCCGCCCAGCATGCGCGCCGTCAGTACGATCTGCGCGGTCCGTTCGAGGATTTCCATTCGGTGGTAGGCGTCTTTGACGTCCCTTCCCATAACCACCGCGCCGTGGTGGCTGAGCAGGAAAGTCTTGTGATCGGCAAGAAAGGGCTCCAAGGTGTTTGGAAGATCTTCTGTCCCAGGCATACCGAAGGGCACGAGCGCCACGGGTCCTAGAACGACAGTCGACCCGGGCATTGCATCGTTGGGCAACGACTCACCTGCTAGCGCGAAGCCCGTTGCAGTGATTGGATGGGCATGGACGACTGCCATGCAGTCGGCGCGCTTCGCATACATCCGTAGATGCATTCGGATCTCGCTGCTCGGTGTGTTCCCTGTCGACGACTTCCCTTCGTAGTCGATGACGACGAGATCTGTCGCTTGCAGATGGCCCTTGCTCACTCCGGATGGGGTGCAGAGAATGTGCTGATCGTCCAAACGAACGCTAATGTTGCCTTCCGTTGCCCCCACGAGTCCGCGTTGCCACAGCATTCGTCCGACTTCGCAGATCTGTTGGCGGATCAACAAGTCGTCCAGAGTTATTCGTCTCCTTCATCGGGGATTCGGCCATAGGCAAAGCTGGCGAGAGTAGCTCCAAGAAGAGGCCCGATGAGATACACGGGCCAGTTCACAAATCCATGCCCACCTTGGAAGTTGACGAGAAGCGCCGGACCAAACCAACGCGCCGGATTCATCGCCGCACCAGTGAGTGATCCGCCAGCAAGGATATCTAACGTGACGGCAAGCCCGATGAAGAGTCCGGCCATCTTGGTGGCACGTCGGTCGACGGCCGTTCCAAGTATCACGTACATCAGGAAGAAAGTGAGCACCGTTTCGACGAGGATCGCCTGCATGGGGAGGCCGCCGCCCATCGGCATCATGCTCGAGTGGACTGCTGGCACACCGTAGCTCGCATCTTTCCATCCTCCATTGATGAGGGTTTCTGTGGGGATGCAAAAGTTGGCGACCACCGCGCCGACGACTGCGCCAGTAACTTGAGCCAGCCAGTAGCCGAGGAGGCGCTTGAGGGTGATTCGTTTGCCCATCCACATTCCGAATGTGACGGCGGGGTTCAGATGCCCACCGCTAACCGCCATGGTGGCGGATGCCATCACAGCGATCGTAAATCCATGAGCGAGGGCGACACCAAGTCGGTCGGCGCCGGTGGCAATGGCCATCATGCCGACGAAGACAAGAGCGAATGTGCCGATGAATTCGGCAGAGAATGCTCTTCCTTTCAAGCGGTCCTCGCGTTGGGTCCGAAGTCCGCGCTGTAGTAGTCGATGTAATGGGTATTGGGTTCGAAGATCTCATCGATCTTCTTCAGCACTTTTTCTTCCAATCTGATGCTGCAGGCGTCAACCGACTCCTTGAGTTGCTTCTCGTTTCTCGCGCCAATGATGGGAGACGTGATTCCAGGTTGTGACGCGACCCAAGCCAAAGCGAGACTTGTCATCGAGAGACCCTGTCTCTGTGCGAGAGATTGGAATCGCACGAGCTTTTGCCGCGGCAGCTTTTCCAGGCGACCCATCGGATCGGATTTTCCGTATCGACCGGTCTTGGGTTTTTGATCGAGATATTTTCCGCTCAGCATTCCGCCGGCAAGTGGCGACCACGGTATGACGGCGACGTTGTACGTTCGGCAGAAAGGAAGAAGTTCTCGTTCAATGCGGCGATCGAGAAGGTTGTAAGGCGGTTGTTCGCATACGAATCCGGCGGCGCCCATTTCTTTCGCGATGTAGTGCGCTTCGGTTAGCTGCCAGGCGGCATACGTCGACGATCCCGCATAGAGGATCTTTCCTTGCTGGCGGAGAGTGTCTAGCGCGCGTAGAGTTTCATCTACTGGGATGGATGGTTGCGGGCGGTGGATCTGATAGAGATCGATGCGATCGGTTTGGAGTCGCTTAAGAGAGGCTTCGCACGCGCGGATGATGTGGAGATAGGAGTTGCCGCGCGCGTTGGGATCTGTGTCACTCATTCGTCCGTGACACTTGGTCGCGATAACGAGCCCCTCCCTTTTGCCTTTGATCGCCTTGCCGAGAATCTCCTCGCTTTTGCCTCTGGCGTAGACGTCGGCGGTATCGAAGAAGTTGATGCCCATGTCGAGGGCTTTCTTGGCGAGCTTGAGGGCGGCTTCTTCGTAGGAGCCCCAGTCTTGGGGTTCCCATCCAAAGGTCATGGTGCCGAAGCAGGCTTGGGAGACTTGTACGCCTGTTCGGCCGAGAGTGCTGTATTCCATCTGGGGTGATGTTTACCTTGATCTGTGCATTTCGTGAATGGCGAATTGTGAACGGTGAATCGCAGGGCTTAGGCGTACCTTGTCTCCAGCTACGGGTCGCGAGGCGACTAGGATTGGGACTTGCGCGCCCACCTGAGACCAGAGCGCGCAAGCCACGAGAAACAATCCGAACACGATTTGCCACTGATCGACTTTAGTTCGCATCTTCCAGATATCCGCTGATGGACACGTCCGCGCCGCCCGTATCATTGGCGCTATCGCGGTTGATGTAGAACTTGACGTCACCTTCTTCGAACACATAGGAGCAGCCGATTGACTGTCCCGTGTAACACCGATAGTTGTTTCCCTTCGTAGTTGCCGTCAACTGCATGGGAATGGTTGGCATGAAGAGGTAGCCGTCGGACGTGCCCTGAATATACGCCTTGATGATCGAGTCACCGGCAGGAAGGACGGAGCGAATGGAAATATCCTTCAATACGAATGCCTTTCCAGGCGGCACGTTGAAGGTCGCGTCTCCCGTGTACTCGCCGTCTGTCATCGTGACGCTGTACGTTACGGAGATGTGATTGGACAGTGTCTCCGAGACGGGATGCGTTTGCACCGGTGCAACGGTTGTACTGGACATCTTGATGTCCGACGCATTTGCGATGTTGACGTAAGGAGTGCCGGCGATTCCAACTGTCTGGTTTGCAGCGATATTAACCGTGGGTGTTCCTTGAACCATGACAGTGGGTGTTCCATTGATTCCCACGCTCGTGCCAGCCGCGAGTGAGACTGGCATGGCGTGTGCGGCATCGTTGGTCACCACAACGTTTTGGCTGGCGGGCGGTTGTGACTTGAATTTGGTCGAGCTGACGCTGACGCCAGTGAGGACGATAACGAGAGTAGTGATTGCATATGCGTGTCTTGTGATAGTCATTGTTTAATTCCTTGTTGGTGGTAGTTGGTGGTAGTTGGTGGTAGTGATCCCCCATCCCCCGACCCCTTCCCCTTTGCCGGCACAAACATTCGGGCAGGAAGGGGAAGGGGTGCCGCCTTTTAGTTCGCGTCCTCCAGGTAGCCGGCGATTGCGCCATCGAGAAATCCCTTTTCGGCAACGTCCGTTCGCATTCCGTAGATGCTCACCACGTGACCGGCTTCGACCGCGATGGATGCGCCGTCTCGCGTTCCCGTGAAGATGTCTTGATCACCATCGGTTGCTTGATGGAACATGGTGATGGAGTGGTAGTTGATACCGCCGCCGAAAGTGTCGCGGAGTTCGATCTCCCTGGGCATTTCACCGAGAGGGAGATAGCACTGTCCGCTCATGTCGGTGATGATGAGTCGCTTGCCGGCGGGAACCGTGTAGAGCTCGCTCGATCCGGCGGTGGTGCCGTCTTCGAACGTGCCGAGCTTGCTGATGCTGACGTAAGTTTTGGTCTTGACCTCTTTGGTCGGCACCGGGGTGGCCGAGCTGTTTGAGACGTTGACGTTTTGGACCGGTGGTGGTTGGCTCTTGAATTTGGTCGAGCTGACGCCGACGGTCGTGATGAGCACTGCGAGTCCTGCGATTGCGTAGATGTGTTTTGTCATTTGTTTCTCCTGCTTGGCCGGTGTTCAGACCGGCGTTGAGGAGAGTTAACAGGGGCACCGTTACAGGTGCGTGACAATGCCGTTATTTCGGTTTT
>Ga0207704_10001102_pt1 | contig 12013 bp, 8 predicted proteins | sample KBSMisM12_FD_184308 | JGI IMG/M metagenome (GOLD analysis project Ga0207704, IMG submission 184308) | Miscanthus rhizosphere microbial communities from Kellogg Biological Station, Michigan, USA - KBS Miscanthus M1-2 (SPAdes) (version 2) | ecosystem: Host-associated > Plants > Roots > Rhizosphere...
CATCGCGTGTGGGGTATCTCTGATGCTCGCCTGACCGATGAGAGCGCCCGCCGGTCCCCCGTAGAGGCTCCTTCAACAACGTCATCTCGGTCGATCGTCAGAGCGAAGCGACTTGTTCACGGAGGCGCCGCAGCAACCGGTCGTACCGGCGGTACAGTGCCTTGGGGGGAACGTTGAGTCGTTCAGCGATCGCGGGAATAGACCGACCATGCCAGTACCGAAGCGCGACGAGCCGCCGATCCTCGATCGGCAGCCGCCGAAGCTCGCGTGCCACGAGTGCACGGGTGCGCCGTTCGCCGTTGCGTTGTTCGGCCAGTTCGACCGGGTCTTCCCACGGGATCACCGTCCATTCGAGGCAGTCGTCCGACACATGCCGGCGCTTCAGACGCGGGGGAATACTCGCCGCGAGGCGGGACAGTTCCGGCACCGAGAGCTGGGGTGTCGCGTCAGCCATGCGCAGAACCGCCTGTAACGGGGAATGCCCCTCCCGATACATCAGCCGCTCAAGTCGGATGCCTGGCTCGCCGAGGTTCTTCGCGGCCGCAGACGGTCGCCACTTTCCCTGGTTGGCGTTCCGCCAGTCGAGAAGCATTCGGCGGACGACGACCGTCAGGTAGGTGCGCAGGGAACTGCGCGCGGCAAACCGCCGAATCACGTCATAGTTCCGTTCCAGCAGCCTGACATGTACCGACTGCGCGAAGTCCTCCTGATCCTCGGGGCGAAGGCGAGAGGTCCGGCAGACTTGACGAATCACTTGCGAAATCGTCCTCAGGGGCTCATCCTTCGTAACTGTGGTCATGTTATCCACGGCAGTCCTCCCTTGCTGATCGGCGCCTGAATAACCCCCAAAACAGCCCCGCGGGAAAAACCGAACACGGACAATGGACTTCGAGTCGTCGTTCGAGCTGATTGCCAAGGCACAACAGGGGGATACCCAGGCGCTCGAGCGCCTGCTCGGGCGCTACCGCCCTCGGCTCCAGCGTTGGGCCAGCGGGCGCCTGCCGCGGTACGCCCGTGACATGACCGATACCGACGACCTCGTGCAGGAGGCTCTGATAGGGACGTTCCGGAACTTTCAGTCTTTCGAGAACAGAGGTGAATGGGCCCTTCAGGGGTACCTCAGGCACGCGGTGCTGAACCGGATTCGCAACGAACTCGAACGTGCCCGGAGCCGCCCCCGGCCGATTGAACTCCCGGAAAGCCTGGTATCAGACACGCTGTCACCTTTGCAGGCGGCCGTTGGCGCCGAGACCTTCGCGCGCTACGACGCCGCACTGGGCGCGCTTGATGAACGTGAGCGCGAGGCCGTGATCGCGCGCGTGGAGTTGGGGTGCAGTTACCAGGAAATCGCCCTGCTCCTGGCGAAACCGACGCCGGACGCCGCGCGCATGACCGTGACCCGCGCGCTGAACCGGATCGCCGAGTTGATGGCGGTGCGATGAGCGCGTCGGCGCGGCTGCCGGGAGGGCGATGTGAACAGGTGTATGATTTCGCCTGACTAACTCCGCCCGTGAGCCCGATGGCGCTCCGGGCGATGTCATTCTCAGTCGCGAGATCATGATGCGCTCGGAGCGGTCGCTCGACCCGGTCGCGGAAGCCGTCGCCGATGGCGTGGACGTCGACTGGGATCGTGCCGAGGCGGGAGCGGAATCCGTGCACGATCGCCTGGTCGTGCAACAACTGCGGCATGTCGCCGATGTCGCTCGGGCTGCCCGGACCCTCTTCCGGAGCTGGGGCGCCCTCGACCTTCGCAGCGAAATCGCCAGCGGCACGTACGGGACCGTCTATCGTGCCTGGTATCAACATCTCGAGTGCGAAGTCGCTCTCAAACTTCTTCACGACTCGCATCATTCCCGGATTCGAGAGGCCTGCCTTCTCGCCCAGGTGCGGCACCCCAATGTGGTGGCTGTGTACGGCGCCGACACCATTGATGGCCGTACAGGCATCTGGATGGAGCTCGTTTCAGGGCAGACCCTCAAATCGCTCCTGGAGCAGCACGGCCCGTTCAGTCCAGACGAAGCGGCGCTGATCGGCCGGGACTTGTGTCGTGCGCTCGCCGCCGTTCACCAGAAGGGATTCGTTCACGGCGATATCAAAGCGCAGAATGTGATGCGCGGCGCCGGCGGGCGGACGGTGCTCATGGACTTTGGAGCCGGCGATGGCATCAGCGATGAGGCGGTCCAGCGTGGACCCGTCGTCGCGAGTCCCGCATACGTTGCGCCGGAAGTGCTCGCCGGATCGCCGCCATCCGTCCGAGGCGATCTCTATAGCCTCGGAGTCCTGTTGTACTACCTCGTAACCGGCAGGTTCCCGGTCGTCGCTGATTCTCTGTCGGAGCTACGTGAGGCACATGCGCAGGGCCAGCGGCATTTGTTGCGTGATGCGCGTCCGGACCTGCCAGCCGGATTTGTGCAGGTCATCGATCGAGCGACAGCCAGCGACCCGGCGGCGCGTCCAGAAAGCGCGGGGACGATGGAACGGCTCCTGGAGGCGGCGCTGGGCGTGTCACGTCCGGAGGCCAGACACGCGCCTCCGACCGGGGAATCTGCTCCCGCGCGTCCGTCGAAACCATCACATGCCTGGCTGGTGTCACCAGGGGCTCTTGTGATTGCGGCCGGCATCGCCGTGGCGACCGCGGTCGCCGGGTGGGTAACTTATTCGCACGCGACCAGAGCAGTGCCGGTGGTGCACGCAATCACGGTGGCGCCGCTCGAGGTGCGACAGGGCGGTCCGACATGGAAAACCATTGCCGAAACGATGACAGCCGATGTCGCACGCGACCTCGAACGCCCCGGCCTTGTGGTGAAGGGGCGTGCGCTACCGATCGGTTCTGGTGGCAATGACATCGTGGCGCAGGCGCTGAACTTTGGCGCGGACGCTGTCGTTCAGGGGTCACTCGTGTCGGCTGGTGACCGCTTGTCGCTCGACATCGCGGTCGTCGATACAAAATCGCGCCGCACGGTCTGGCGGCAGCAGTACACCACCGCGGCGAGCGAGGCCGAATCGCTGACCCACCGTGTTTCGGCTGATATCGCCAACGCCTTCGGTTTCGGCGCTGCACGCGCGCTTCGTGAGGGTCTGGGCCCTGTCTCCCTCGACGCGTACGACCACTACGCACGCGGCCGTCAGCTCGCGGAACAGCGTGAGCCGAGTGCGCTGCTCCGGGCAACGCAGCAATTCGAGGAAGCGATCAGAATCGAGCCGACCTACGCGGCCGCCTGGGCCGGCCTTGCCGACACCTGGATCGCGCTGGGAGTGCCGGCCTTTGGGCCCCTGCGTCCCTTCGAAGCCCGCGGCCGGGCCCGCGAAGCGGCGCTCAAAGCCCTGGATCTCGATCCGAACCTCGCCGAAGCGCATGTGTCGCTGGCCTTTCTGTCGTATTTTCACGACTGGAACTGGTCCGCGGCCGACGAGCGCTTTCAAAGAGCCTTGCGGTTGAATCCGAACGACGCGCAGGCCCATCACTGGTACGCCGACTATCTGAACGCGATGGGGCGGTTCGACGAAGCCACCATTCACATTCAGACCGCCTGCGCGCTCGAGCCGCTGTCGCTCTTGTATCAACGCGACGTCGGGTGGCACCTGTTCTTTCAGCGGAAGTACGCGGAGGCAATTGCTCAGCTTCGTGGCGTCCTGGCAATGGACTCGACCTATGCGCCGGCTATCTCGTTGCTGGGGCGAGCGCTCGTGCAGGATGGACAGTTCGAGGCGGGCATCGAGGAGTTAAAAAAGCTCGATCTGAACAATCCGGCGAACGTAGCGATGCTGGCGTATGCGTATGCGTCGGCGGGTGATCGCAATCAAAGCGCAGCGTGGCTGGCCCGAGTCAGCAACGCGGGAACCGCACAATATGTTTCTCCGTACTCGGTGGCGCTTGTCGAGGCGGCGCAGGGAAACAACAGTCGTGCGCTTGCCAAGCTGTTCACGGCGTTCGACGAGCAGGATTCGACCATCGTCAACCTCAACGTCGATGCCAGATTCGATCGACTGAGGAATGACGCTCGATTTGTTGAACTGATTAGACGAATGCGTTTTCCGAATCCGGGTTTCCCCCGATGAGAAGATCGCGAGGAGAGAAGGGCACCGTACTTATTCATCAATCAGGGGCTATGATGGCAACCAAAATGCGGACACTATCGTTCGACGAAATTCCGTGCGACAAACAGAAGGGCGATCGGAAGAAGCTCTATAAGAACATCGTCAGGTGCATCGAAAAGGGGACTGGCCTCGGCGTCCTTCAGGGCCGGGTCATCGTGCTGTTTGAGGGAAAGAGAAAGAAGAAGAAGCGATCGTAGGCCGGGTGGCAACGTCGTCGGCGAAGCGGCACCGAGTCTTCCGGAGTTCCCGCCATATCGTCGGGTACTGGGAGAACGGGGAGTTCGTGCTGCACCAGTTCGCGTCCGGGAGACGCGCCGTCGTACACCTTGACGCCCTGCAGGTTCTGAACGCGTGTCGCGAATGGACGCCCCTGGACGCGATCGTGAAATCGGTCCCGTCTATGCCGGCGGCGTGGGTCCGCCGAGCGGTGAAGCGGCTTGCCGACGCGTCTTTTATCCATCGATCTGATGACCGTTATTCCTCGGTTGAGCTGGCCTACGACCGGTGGGGTGCGTGGGGCCCGGTTGCAGCATTCTTCCACTCGGCGACCCGTGGCGTCGAGTGGCCCGATCCAGAATTGCGCGAACAGCTCGAGTTGCAGCTGCGAGCCAAGGCTGATCTCGTGCGTCCGCCAGCCCCAGTCAAAACGCAGCGTCGACTGAAGCAAGTGGCATTGCCATCGCCGAGGAGTACCGGCGAATTTCCGTCAGTGCTGCTCGCGCGCCGGACATGGCGTGGCTTTTCCAAGGTCCCCGTCTCGCTTGTCGATCTGAGCACGCTGCTTTGGCTAACCTCTGGCGTTCAGATGTGGGGCGAGTCGTCAGCGGGCGAACCTGTCCCATTCAAGACGTCCCCGTCAGCAGGAGCCAAACATCCTATCGAGTTGTACGTGCTTGCACGAAACGTCCGCGGCCTCCCGCGCGGCATTTATCACTACGCGTGTGACCAGCACCGTTTGGGCCTCGTCTCACGCGGACTGACCACCTCGCAGATCCAACGGTTCTTAGGGAACCAATGGCAGTTTCGCGACGCCGGCTTGGTGGTCGTGATGACCGCCGTAGTCGCGCGGACGCAGTGGACCTATTCGACGCCGCGCGCGTTTCGATCAGTGCTCGCGGAAGCTGGCCACGTGTGCCAGACGTTCTGTCTGGTGGCCACATGGTTGAACCTGGCGCCCTTCTGCACGATGGCTCTGGCCGATCATGCTGTCGAGAAAGCACTGAAGATCGATGGTGTCGCCGAGATTGTCCTGTATGCCGCCGGCGCAAGCCGGAAGCCGGCGAACGGTCGATGGGTGCAATGGCCGTCGCATGCACCGGGCAGACCGTACCTTCCTCCCAACCACTAGCTGACCACGAGCCGGATATTCGGTCGATCCACGGCGTCGCTGCCGTGGCGTGGTCTCGTACGCCTCCGCCCGCAGGAACTTCGCACGCCCGTCCGTCTCTAGTATTGGCGGCGATATCACGATACCCCCGCCCGATAGAGGCTGATATGGCGAACGAATTGTTACAGTTTGACAGCATCGTATCTGCGAGGCACCGCCAGGCCGCACCCGCTAATCCCGCTGACACATCGATTCGCGACCTCGAGGCTATCGTCGAAGACATCGTGTGTCTCGGGGCACTCTCGGACATCCCCGCATCTGAAGGCCTGCATCTGGCGATCTCGCTCACCCATCGGCTGGTCGTCACAATCGTTCGCCTTGAAGCGAGCGGTCACGGGAGGCCCGAGCTGCTCGGTGTTCTGCAACGCGCACGCAGTGTGCACGCCGGGTCACCGTTCGTTCGACGACTCCAGGAATGGCCGCGTGGCTACGCCGGAGACTTCGAGACCGTCGAGTACCTGGTGCAGCAGCGCAACCGGGCGGCCTCCGGCCGGCTCTGTTACTTCCTCGAACAATACGCGCTGAGCTCGCCGATTGCGCAGCAGCACCGTAACAAGATCGACATCCAGGCTCGAGAACTGCTGACGGCGGTGAGTCGGCCGAAGATATCGGGAGTTCCCAGAATCCTGATGCTGGCGGCGGGTGGGAGTCCCGACCTTCGACAGATGGAGAGCACGCTCGCCGGGTACCCGTTCCAGGCGACACTGCTTGATCAGGATGAAGACGCGCTGGCGTTCAGCGCGAGCAACCTGCCGCTTATCCGAGACCGTCTGTCTCTGGTGTGCGCGAACGTCGTGCGTGGACTTCCGGGTGCCGCAAAGAGCGGGCGCTTCGATCTCGTGGTCGCCGGAGGGCTGTTCGACTATCTGCCCGATCGCGTGGCCATCAGCGTGCTTCGGCAAACGCGCAGCCGGCTTCTGCGGGAAGGCGGACAGCTGCTGTTCACCAACGTCAGCTCGGGCAATCCATACCAGGCCTGGATCGAGTACATGGCCGATTGGTTCCTGATCCATCGGTCCGCCGGCGACGTGCGGGCGCTCTGCGCGTCGGCGGGATTTCCAGACGGCGCAGTCACGATTGATATCGATCGAACGGGACTAACGCTCATCGTGAAGTGTCAGTTGTAGCGCAGGCCAGAGTGGTTGACAGCAGCGAAAAAGAGCGACCGAGAATGTCGACGAAGCAGCTGTTGCGCAGATGTGGGCGTCAGCTCGAGGCCGCGTTGCACCTCGTCTACGTTCTCGTCTGGGGCCTTCCGCAAAGGCCTCGATCCTCCGATCCCTGGCCCGCAAGGCGTCGAGCGGACAGAAAAGCGACGTCAAGATTGCGGTAAAACCAGGGCGCGAACGGTGGGTCGGGCGCGCGTGATGGTCGCCGAGGAACGGGGTCTCTACGTGTCAGTCCGCCGCAGCCATCCGGGCGAATTGACGCTTCAGCGCGTTAACCTGCGCAAGGTAGCGGCGCGGGTCGTGGTCGCCGCACCGCTGGCCGGCTCGGAATCGGAAACCGCGGCGCGCGTATTCGTCCCCGGCGCCGTCTCCGCACAGGTGGATGATCGTCGCGAGGTTTTGCCGCTGCAGCAGCGAGGCGTTCATGTGGTGACGGGCGAGGATCCGCGCGACCGTGCGATCCAGCAGCGCGGCGGTCATCTCGACTGCATGAGCGGAGACCACGCGTGTGTAGAGCGCGTTGAACCAGCACGAATGAGGATCGTCCCAGGGCCCGTCCTCGACGACGACGTGATCGTGGATGCAATAGCGGCGGGCCTCTGCGAACGTGCCATCGGTGAGCTGAAACATCCCGACGGCGCTCGAGGCCGGTCGGTATAGCTCGAACGGATTCCAGCTGAACCGCCACCGCCAGTAGGTCCGAGCGACCGGGTTGCCGCTGCTCTCCACCTGGGCCAGAGCGGCCAGCAATTCCGGCGTGATGACCGCCGTGGAGTGCTCGTCGAAGAGCGGGCCGTATTCCCGCCAGGTTTGCGCGGGCGCCTTCACAAACGAGTCGCCGACCGCGCCGAACACCTCGGCGGGCTTGCGGCCTACCTGCACCATCCAGTTCACGCCCGCCCAGACGACCACCACCAGGACCGTGCCGACGACTATCTGGACGGCCAACGGCGCGGCCCGCATGGCGAGAAACGCGCGTCGCGCCAGCCGCACGGTCGCGCGGCGCGCGCGACGGCCTCGGACGCGCGGCAGCCGGAGTGCGGCCCGCGCACTCATCGCGTGGGACATGGCGGACACCCCCTCATTATCGGGCATCCGGGTCCGGCGCCCACTCGTCCGTTCAAGGATGTCGGGGCGGCGGACGAGGTTACATTGTCCGGTCGTGCCGACGGTGAGCGGCGCTCGTCGAGGCAAGCGCGAGCACGACGGCCGCAAGTTCGGCGGGCTGAACAGGTTTCGATAAATGCATCTGAAACCCGGCCTTCAGCGACCGAGTTCGATCGATGGAGCGCGCGTACGCAGTCAACGCGGCGGCTGGCAGCGTCCGCCGACGCTCGTCCGCGCTCTGTCGAATGCGCGCGAGCAACTGGTATCCGTCGACTTCCGGCATGCCGATGTCGAGCAAGAGGACGTCGATCGTGGCACGGTCGAACGCCTCCAGCGCCTCCTGCGCGCTCGAGGCGGCGACCACCGTTGCCCTGGCCGCCGTGAGCGCGTCCCTGGCCATCTGCAAGGCATCGACGTCGTCGTCAACGAGCAGGACGCGAATGTTCGTGAGATCCGGGAGGGTGAGATCGGTCGTTGCGTGCACGTCGATCGAGGGATGAACGCGATCGGGCGAGACGAATGCCTGGTCGTGCGCGATCATCAACGGCAACTCCACACGAACCGTCGTGCCGAAGCCCTTCCCGGGACTCGCGGCTTCGATATGACCGCCGTGCGCCTCCACCAGATGGCGGCTGATGGCCAGGCCGAGCCCGAGGCCGCTGTGTGGCCGCGTGAAGGTGCCGTCTGCCTGCTGGAAACGCTGGAACAGGCGGGGGAGAAATTCGGCCGATATGCCTTCTCCCGTGTCGCTGACGGCGATCTCGACGTGCGAGTTGACGCGTTGCAGACGAATCTGCACCCGGCCGTCGCGCGGCGTGAACTTGACGGCGTTCGAGAGGAGGTTCCAGACCACCTGCTGCAGCCGTTGCGCATCCCCGGCCACGGGCACGCCGGGCTGCTCGAGCGTCGGTTGCAGTTTCACGCCTTTCGCGGCGGCCGCCGGTGCCACGGTGTCGATTGCGCTTTGGATGACATCGGCGAGGTTGACCGGCCGGATGTCGAGACGCAGCTTGCCCGTGATGATCCGGGACACATCCAGCACGTCGCTGACGAGCTGTTCCTGCAATTTCGCGTTCCGTTCGATGGTCTCGAGAATCGAGGAAATCCTGTCGCCCGCAATCACGCCTGCCCGCAGCATCTGCGTGTACCCGAGCACGGCATTGAGCGGCGTGCGAAGCTCGTGCGAGAGGGTGGCGAGGAATTCGTCCTTCAGGCGGTTCGCCGCCTCGGCCTCCTGTTTTGCGGTGGCGAGCGCCGTCACGTCATGGGCGACGACCACGATGGTTTCGACGCGGCCGGCCTCATCGAACACAGGTTGATAGACGAGATCGAACACCGCTCGTTCCGGCTCGGCATGAGGGCCGCGATTCAGCGTCACGGCCAATGACTCCCCGATATACGGTTCGCCTGTCCGCCGTACGGTATCGAGCAGCTCGAAAATGCCTTGACCGTTCAGCTCCGGTAGTGCCTCGCGTATGGGCTTGCCAACCACCGGCCGTCCGCCGACCAGGCGGAGGTAGTGCTCGTTGGCCAACTCGTAAACATGCTCGGGGCCCCGCAGTACCGCGATCGCGACAGGCGCGTGTGCGAAGAGTGTGGAGAGGCGCTGGGCGTGTCGACGCTCAATCGCCCGGGTTCGCGACTTCAGGATTTGCGCGTCGACCCGGCCGAGAAGGTCGCGGGCCGAGAACGGTTTGACGAGGTAGTCGTCGGCAGAGGCCGCGAGCCCTTCGAGACGGGCTTCTTCGCCGGCGCGTGCAGACAGCAGCAACACGGGTATGGTTCGCAATTCCTCGTCGGCGCGGATCTCCCGCAACAGCCCGAACCCATCGAGCTCAGGCATCATGACATCGGAGACGATGACGTCAGGTCGCGTCTTGCGCGCGGCGGCCAATGCCGCGACACCGTTACCGACCGCCTCCACGCGCCAGCGCTGCGACAGCAGGCGTTGGGCGTAGTCGCGCATATCCGCGTTGTCGTCTGCAAGGAGCACATGCCCGACACTCGCCGACCGCCTCTCGCCGTGCTCGGCTTCCGCCTCGGGATGTGTCGAAGCGCCCGCCTCCGGCGGCAGCCATCGCAGCGCTTCTTCCGCGTAGGCCGCGGCAGCGCGCGGGACAGGTGTGGCGGTCGCCGGCACAAGCTGGTCGGGAGGGAGGTGCGCCGAGCCGAGGGGAATGGCTACGGTAAAGGCACTACCCCGACCGATCTCGCTGACCACGCCCAATTCGCCGCCATGCAGCTTCACCAGCTCGTGGACCAGGGCGAGCCCGATGCCCGATCCTTCGTGGCTCCGTCCCTGCGAGCCTTCGACCCGGTGGAAGCGGTCGAATACGTGCGGCAATTGGTCCTGCGGTATGCCGGTGCCCGTATCCTCGACGGCCAGCAGCGCACGGCCCGATTGCAGGCCGATTGAGACGGCAACGCGTCCGTGCAGGGTGAATTTGAACGCGTTGGAAATCAAATTCAGGACGATCTTCTCCCACATGTCGCGATCGACGTACACCGCCTCGCCGAACGGCACGCAGCGCACGTCGAATCCGAGGCCGGCCCGCTCCATCGCCGATCGGAACGTGCTGGCGAGGTCCGTGGTCAAAGTGCACAAGTCGACCGGTTCGAAGTGCGCGCGCACGCGGCCGGCTTCGATTCGGGAGAAGTCGAGCAGCGTGTTCACGAGCTTCAGGAGGCGCAACGCGTTGCGATGCACCATCCCGATCGCGTCGCGATGGTCGCCAGGCATCTGCTGGGGGGCGAGGACGAGATCTTCGAGCGGGCCCATCATCAGGGTCAGCGGCGTGCGGAACTCGTGGCTGACGTTGCTGAAAAATGTCGTCTTCGCCCGATCGATTTCCGCCAGCGCCTCGACTCGGCGGCGCTCTTCCTGGTACGCATGTGCGTTGGCGAGACCGGCTGCGATCTGGCCGACGAGCAGACCGATGAAGCTTCGATAGGAGGCGTCGAACGGGCGGAACGGATTCAACGCCGTGATGAACAGGCCCGACCACTGCTGCCCGTGCGATGCGATTGGCAATACGAGTGCCTGCGTCGGAGGCGCGCTCCACGCGGTCAGAGGGATGTCCGGCATGCGGCCCGCCAGCTCGACGACCAGGCCATCAGGATGGGTCAAGGCATCCCCCATCGGCCATGTGTCGTGCGAAACATCCAACTCCCGCGCTGCCCAGGCGTGAGTCGCCGCGACACCCGAGTGACAGACCAGACGCGCCTTCTGACCCTCCTCATCGAAGAGATACGTCAAGGTAAACGGGAGATCGCGGAGGTCGGCGTCCAACGCGCGCTGGAGCGCCCGAAACAATTCCGACTCGTCGTTGATCGTGGCGACGGCCGCCGCGGTGTCGCGCAGCAGAGCCATCCGCCGTTCGGCGATCACACGGTCGGTCTGCTCGGTGACGACGCAGAGAAGTCCACACACGCTTCCTGCGTCGTCCGTCACCGGGCTGTACGAAAACGTGTGGTAGGTCTCCTCTGCATACCCGCTGCGTTCCAGGAAGAGCAGCAGGTCCTCGTCCCAGGTGGCTTCTCCGCTCTGGAGGACGTGCTCGATACGGGGGCCGATTTCGGGCCAGATCTCGGCCCAGACCTCGCGCGACGGACGTCCGAGCGCCCAGGGATGCTTGGCGCCGAGGGTCATCGCGGCGTACGCATCGTTGTACAGGAACGTCAGGTCCGGGCCCCATCCCATCCACATGGCAAAGCGGGACGTCAGTACGACCCGAACGATCGTCTTCAGACTGTGCGGCCATCCGTCAGGAGGTCCGAGCGACGTGGCTGACCAATCCTTCCGGCGCATGAGTGCGGCCAACTCGGTGGGACCAGGAAACAGTTCGTCGAGGGTGGGACTCGGCATTGGCTCGCTCGTGAGGCGCCGATAGGATATTCCAACCGCTGCCGTTCTGATTCCTGTGAGAATCATCTAGCTCGGCTGTGCGATTGGTGACAGGGGGCAGCCGTTTCCGGGTGCTACCATCGAACGATGGGGCTTCCGGACGGTGGCCGCGGCTCCCACTGTTCGACGGTGACGCTCGCGCTGGTTCTGGTGCTGGCCGCTGGGCCTGCAGCGTTTGCGGCGGATCAGGCAGACGTGCCGGTTCCGGCAGACCCGCAAGAACAGAAGGCCGATGCCAGGGAACCGCCGACGCCCGCCCACACCGGCATTCGCGCGCTTGCGGGCAATCTCTTAGAGGACATCAAGCAGCTACCCGAGAAGCAGAATCTCTATCTTGCTGTGCTGGGC
>Ga0207704_10001109_pt1 | contig 11974 bp, 8 predicted proteins | sample KBSMisM12_FD_184308 | JGI IMG/M metagenome (GOLD analysis project Ga0207704, IMG submission 184308) | Miscanthus rhizosphere microbial communities from Kellogg Biological Station, Michigan, USA - KBS Miscanthus M1-2 (SPAdes) (version 2) | ecosystem: Host-associated > Plants > Roots > Rhizosphere...
GATCCCGGCGACCTCGCTGCTGATCTTGGCCTGCTCCGGCGACATCAGGGTGCCGGAGAGATCGACCTCGCGCTGCACCGACATGCGCTGAACGGTGGTGGTCTGCGTGGCCACGGCGCCGCCGCGGCCACCACGTCCACCTCGTCCGCCGCCGCCCGGCCCGGCCGCCTGGCCCGACGTGTTCTCGCACGCGGCGGCGGCCATCCCGGCTGCGACGATGATTACGAATCGAATAGACAATGTTTTCAGTTCCTTTATGTCGTGTCCGTACGAATACGTCAACGCGGACCGCGGTAGTGGTAGGGGCGGCCTTAGGGCCGCGCCGCTACATCACTACGCGCGTCCGCGCTCCTCGATGTTCTGCAACGCGATCGGCGCTTCGACCACCGCACCGTGGACATCGCGGCGGACCGCCTCGACCGGCACCCGCCTGCGTCCCGCGAGCCAGAGCCGCGCGCCTTCGATGTACACGTAATACACGGGCGTGATGTAAAGCGTCAGCAACTGCGAGACGAGCAGACCGCCGACGACGGCGAGGCCGAGGGGGCGCCGCGACTCCGCGCCGGCGCCGATGCCCATCGCGATTGGCAGCGTGCCGACCAGCGCCGCCATCGTCGTCATCATGATCGGGCGGAAGCGCACGAGACAGGCTTCGTGGATCGCCTGCGCCGGCGTCTTGCCGTGCTCGCGCTGCGCCTCGACCGCGAAGTCCACCATCATGATGCCGTTCTTTTTCACGAGGCCGACGAGCATGATGATGCCGACAAAGGCGTAGAGACTGAGCTCGACTTTGAAGAGATAGAGGGTGAGGAGCGCGCCGAAACCGGCCGACGGGAGGCCCGAGAGAATCGTCAGCGGGTGGGTGAAGCTTTCGTAGAGGATGCCCAGCACGATGTAGATGACGACGATCGCCATCAGCAGAATGAGGCCGAGGCCCTGCAGCGAGTCCTGGAACGCCTGAGCGGCGCCCTGGAAGCTCGTCGCGATGGTGGACGGCAGCGTCGTCGCCGCGGTGGTCTGAATCGCGGTGACCGCATCGCCCAGCGCGTAGCCAGGCTTCAGGTTGAACGAGATGGTGACCGACGGCAGCTGACCGGTGTGGCTCACCGTGAGCGGGCCGGCTTCCGTCCGCACCTTCGCGACCGTGCTCAGCGGCACCAGCGGGCCTTGCGAGGACCCGGGCTGCACCGAATTGGAGCGGACGTAGAGCTTCGACAGCGACGCGGGATCCTTCTGGAATTCCGGGGCGACCTGCAGGATCACCTGATACTGATTGTTGGGCGCGTAGATCTGCGACACCTGCCGCGTGCCGTAGGCGTTGTAGAGCGCGGTCTCGACCTGGTTGATGTTGAGGCCCAGCGACGAGATCTTGTCGCGATCGAGGTCCACCTGAATCTGCGGGTTCTTGATCTGCAGGTCGCTGCTGACGTCCTCGATGCCGGGCAGGTCCCGCACCTTCGCTTCGAGAACCGGCGACCACTTGTAGAGCTCCGCGGTGTCGGTGTCCTGCAGCGTGAACTGATAGAGGCTGCGCGCGCCTTGCTGACCGCCCAGGTTGATCGGCGGCTGATTCACCATGTAGACGCGGACGCCGGGCACCTGCGACAGCTTGGGCCGCAGCTGCGCCATGATCTGATCGACCGACCGCGTGCGCTCGGTCCTGGGCTTGAGGTCGATCGAGAGCCGGCCCTGATTCAGGCCGCCGCCGCCGGGGCCGCCGCCGATGTTGCTGCTCATGCCGGCGATGTCCGGATCCTTCGCGACGATGTCGGACACTTCCTGCTGGTGCCGCACCATCTCGTCGAACGAGATGCCCTGAATCGCCTCGATGCTGACGTTGAAGCGGCCCTGATCTTCGGTGGGAAGGAAGCCCTTCGGCACCAGCCCGAACAAGTAGACGGTGCCGAAGATCAACGCGATCGACGCGGCCATGGTCACGACGTGGAAGCGCATGCACGCCCGCAGCGAGAGGTCGTAGACCTTGAGCCAGAGGTCGAACATCCGCTCGGTCGCGTTATAGAACCAGCCATGCTTCTGCGCGTGCGGCGGCTTCAGGAAGCGGCTGCACAGCATCGGCGTCAGGCTGATCGACACGAACCCGGAGACGAGAATCGCGGCGCTGATCGTGACCGCGAACTCGTGCAGCAGCCGGCCGACCACGCCGCCCATGAAGAGCACCGGGATGAACACCGCGGCCAGCGACACCGTCATCGACACGATGGTGAACGCGATCTCCGCCGATCCGTCGAACGCCGCCCGCATCGGCTGCTTGCCCATCTCCATGTGCCGGACGATGTTCTCCAGCATCACGATCGCATCGTCGACGACGAAGCCGACCGAGAGGGTCAGGGCCATCAGCGAGAGGTTGTCGAGGCTGTAGTCGAGCAGGTACATCACCGCAAAGGTGGCGACCAGCGAAGCCGGCAGCGCGAGGCTGGGGATGATCGTCGCCGAGACGTTGCGCAGGAAGAGGAAGATCACCGCGATGACGAGGCCGATCGTCAGCATCAGCGTGAACTTCACGTCGTGGACCGACTCGCGGATCGCGACCGATCGGTCGGTGCGCACGTCGAGCGAGACCGCCGCCGGCAGCTGCTCGCGGAAGGTCGGCAGCAGCGCCTTGACCGCGTCGACGACCTGCACGACGTTGGTGCCCGGCTGCTTCTGGATGGCGAGATAAATCGTTCGCTGGCCGCCGTACCAGGCCACGCTCTTGTCGTTCTCGATGCCGTCGTAGACGTGGGCGACTTCGTCGAGGCGGACCGGATTGCCGTTGCGGTAGGCGATGATCACCGGTCCGTACGCCGCCGCGCGCATCAGTTGGCCGCTGGCCTGCACGACGTAGGTCTTGTCCGGGCCGTAGATGGTGCCGGTCGGCAGGTTGACGTTGTTGTTCGAGATCGCCGTTGCCAGCTCGTCGAGGCCGACGCCGTGCGCCGCCAGCTTGTTGGGGTCGGCGTCGATCCGCACCGCGTATTTCGCGGCGCCGAACACGTTGACCTGCGCCACGCCGCTGACCATCGAGATGCGCTGCGCGATGGTGCTCTCGGCGTACTCGTCCACGGTGGACATCGGCAGCGTCGCCGAACGCAGCACCAGGAACAGGACCGGCTGGTCGCCGGGATTCACCTTCTGATACGACGGCGGCGTCGGCATCTGCGGCGGCAGCTGCCGGGCCGTCTTCGCGATCATCGAGTTGACGTCCTGCGCCGCGGCGTCGATGTTGCGGCTCAGATCGAACTGCAGCGTGATGTTCGTGCTGCCTTGAGAACTGGTCGAGTTGATCGAGTTCAACCCGGCGATGGTGGCGAACTGCTTCTCGAGCGGCAGCGCGACCGCCGACGCCATCGTCTCCGGGCTCGCCCCCGGCAGGCCGGCGCCGACCTGGATGGTGGGGAAGTCCACGGTCGGCAGGTCGCTGACCGGCAGCTGACGATACGACAGCGTGCCGAACACGATGATCCCGAGCATGATCAGCGCCGTGGTCACCGGGCGCTTGATGAAGAGGGCGGCGATATTCATGACGTGGCCTTCTCAGCCTGACCGTTTTTGATGCTGACCTTGGTGCCGGCATTCAGCCGCAGCTGGCCGTCGGTGACGACCGTCTCGCCAGGCTTGAGGCCGCTCTTGATGACCGACAGATCGCCGCTGGTCCGTTCGACCACTACGTTGCGCAACTCGACGGTCTGATCCGCCTTGACCACGAAAACGTAGGTGCCCTGCTGCCCGGTCTGCACCGCCAGCGAAGGCGCGACGATGGCGTTCGGTTCGGTCGAGAGGGTGACGTTCACGTTGACGAACTGGCCGGGCCAGAGGTGCCGATCGGTGTTGGGGAAGGTGCCCTTGACCTTGATCTGACCGGTGGTCGGGTCCACGGCGTTGTCGATGAAATTGATCAGGCCAGTCGCCGGCGCGCCCTGATCGTTGGGCGGCAGCGCGGTCACTGCGAGCTTGCCCCTCGCCATGTAGCGCTTCAGGTCCGACAGCATCGCCTCCGGCACCGAGAACGACACGTAGACGGGCGTGATCTTGTTGATGGTGACGATCGGCGTCGTGTCGGTCGCCCGCACGAGGTTGCCGGGATGCACCTGCAGAAGACCGGTCTTGCCGGTCAGCGGTGCGCGGATGGTCGCGTACTGCAGCTGGACCTTCGCGTTCTCGATGTTGGCGCGATCGAGCGCCACGGTCGCGTCGAGCGCCGCCGCGTTGGCGACGATCTGATCGACCTGTTCCTTCGTCGCGATGCCGCGCTTGAGGAGATCCTGGTAGCGCGCCGCCTGCGAGCGCGCGTTCGCCGCCTGCGCGATGTCGCGGTCGAGCGCCGCCTGGGTCTGCTGCAACGCCGCCTCGAGCGGCCGCTTGTCGATCTCGACGAGGACCTGGCCTTCCTTCACCTCGTCGCCTTCGATGAAGTGCACTGCCGTCAGCTCGCCGGTGACCTGAGCGCGGACGGTGACCGTCGATGCCGCGATCACCGTGCCGATGCCCTGGACCGCGAGCGGCACCGACTTCTGGACGACCGGCGACGCCGTGACCGGCACCACCTGCGCGTTCTGAGCACCGCGGCCGCCGCCGGCCGGTGTCGAAGGGGCGGCTTCGCCGCCTGAGCAGGCTGCCGCCGCCACGGCGCCAGCCAGCATGAGGAATCCGAGCGCAGGTCGAAGGCTCATTCGCATCATTCAAATCGCAGGGCGTCGATGGGATCCAGAGCGGCCGCCTTGCGCGCCGGATAAAAACCGAAGAAGACGCCGGTCATCGCCGCGAACCCGAACGCGACGGCGACCGCGTTGGCCGAGACGGCCGTCGGCCATCCCTGCCACAGCGTCACGCCTTGCGCGAGACCGAAGCCGAGGGCGATGCCGATGCCGCCGCCAAACAGGCTGAGCACGACCGCTTCGACGAGGAACTGCAGCAGCACGTCGCGGCCGCGCGCGCCGATCGCCATCCGCAGCCCGATCTCACGCGTCCGCTCGGTCACCGACACGAGCATGATGTTCATGATGCCGATGCCGCCGACCAGCAGCGAGACGCCGGCGATGCTGGCCAGCAGCGCCGTCATCGTCTGGGTCGCTTCCTTGCGGACGCTCGCCATTTCCTCCATGGTGCGGACCATGAAGTCGTCGGGATCGCCCGGCTGGATCTTGTGGCGCACGCGCAAGGCGGTGGCAATGCCGTCGGCGACCTTCGCCACCTCGGCGGCGGACGCCGCCGACACGGTGACGTTCTGAATGTTCGTGATGCCGCGCAGCTTCTTCAGCACCGTCGTGTACGGGATGAAGATCACGTCGTCCTGGTCCTGGCCCATGCCGGACTGGCCCTTGCTGGCCATCACGCCGACCACGGTGAACGGCTGCTTGGTGATGCGAATGACCTGGCCGACCGGGTCGGCGTCGGGCGCGAACAGCTGATCGCGGACCACGCTGCCGAGCACCGCGACCTTCGAGGCGGTGGCGACGTCCTGCGGCGTGAAGAAGGCGCCCAGCGTGGTCGGCCACGCGCGGATCAGCGGGAAGTCGACGTCGGTCCCCTGGACCTGCGTGTTCCAGTTCTGGTTGCCGGCGACGATCTGGCCCCGCGTGTTCGAGCCGGCGGCGGTGTACTGCACGCCCGGGAGCTGCGTGATCGCCGCGGCGTCCTCGGGCACCAGCGTGCTGGCGTTCCCCTGGCCCTGACGCACGCCGCCCTGCGAGAAGTTGCCGGCCGAAACGATGATCATGTTGGTGCCGGCCGACTGAATCTGCGCCTCGATCGAGGTCTGCGCGCCGGTCCCCAGCGCAACCATGGTGATGACCGCCGCGACGCCGATGATCATCCCGAGCATCGTCAGCGCGGTCCGCATTTTATTGCGGTTCAGCGCCTTGACGGCAATCCGGAGAATCATGAGAAACGACATCGCGTCTCCTTAGACGGCCTCGGCCGTCGGCAACGCTGCGAGCTCATCCTGCGCCTGCCGCCGGCGCGCGACCGCTTTGTCCGCCACGACCTGTCCGTCACGAAATGTCACCGTCCGCGTGCCGTACTCGGCGATGTCCATTTCGTGCGTGATCAGCACCACGGTGATGCCGCGTTCCTGATTGAGGCGCTGGAAGATGCCCATCACTTCGATGCTGGTCCGAGTGTCGAGGTTCCCGGTCGGCTCGTCCGCCAGCAGGATCGACGGGTTATTGATCAGCGCGCGCGCGATCGCGACGCGCTGCTGTTGTCCGCCGGACAGCTGATTCGGATGGTGGTCGGTCCGGTTGCCGAGGCCGACCAGCTCGAGCATCTCGGTCGCCCGCTTGTGACGTTCCGCCGTTTTCATCCCCGCGTTGCCGTAGAGCAGCGGCAGCTCGACATTGTCGAGCGCCGAGGTTCGCGACAGCAGGTTGAAGCCCTGAAACACGAACCCGATCTTCTTGTTGCGAACCGCCGCGAGTGCGTCCTTCGACATGCGCGACACGTCCTGATCGTCGAGCAGATACTGCCCGGAGGTCGGTTTGTCGAGACAACCCACGATGTGCATAAACGTCGACTTTCCCGATCCGGACGTGCCGCTGACGGCCAGGAACTCGCCGCGCTGGACGTCGAGGTTGATGCCGCGCAGCGCCTTCACCTGCACCTCGCCGACGACGTAGGTCTTCACGAGGTTCCGGACCGAGATAACCGTAGACATGAAGCGCGGCCTATCGGCCGCGGCCTCCCGGCGGCCCACCGCGTTGAGCCGGCATCAGCGGATTGCCCGCCCCCGCGCCGGTCGCCGTCGTCCTCGTCGGTCCAAGGCCCGTTACGCCGGTTACGACCTCCATGTTCTGCTGCAGCTCACCGCTGAGCAGCTCGGTGTTCGTGCCGTCGGTAATGCCGAGGCGCAGGTTCACCGCCTTCAGCTGATGGTCCATGAAGACCCACGCGCGCCCACGCGATTCGACCGCCGGCAGCGGCGCGAACAAGGCGTCGATCGTTTGCGCCGACTGCGTCGCCGGTGCGCCCTTCCCTTTGGCAGGCGTCTTCGCGGCCGCGGGCATCTCCTTCTCGAACGCGGTCGTATCCTGACCGCGGTCCTTGAGCCGGGCGATGAACGCCTTCTGGTCCTCGGGCGACATGCCCTTGAACCGCTCCATCATCCGCGCCGGGTCGAAGCCGCGTCGTCCCTCGCCCGCCTGCCCCGAGCCTGAGCTGGATGCGGCGGGCGGCGCAGGCGTGGACGCCGGCGGGGGAGCACCCGCTGGAGGAGCCGCCGCCGGCGCACCGGGAACCGGCGTCGCCGTCGTATCCGCGGCGCCGCGGTTACCGCTGCGTCCCTGTCCGCCACGTCCGCCGCGGCCGCCGGTGTTCTGCGCTTCAGGCGGCACGGGCTGGTTGAGCGCCGCGAAGACGTCGGGCGAGGGCCGGAAGCGCAGCGCGGCGTTCGGCACGCGGAGCACGTCGGTCTTCTTCGCGATCTCGACCTTCACGTTTGCCGTCATGCCCGGCTTGAGCTTCAGCTGCGCGTTCGGCACGTCGATCACCGTGCCGTAGGTCGTCACGTTCTGCACGACAACCGGCTGCAGGCGGATCTGGGACACCGTGCCCTCGAACGTGTCGATCGGGTACGCGTCGACCTTGAAGGTCACATGCTGACCCGGGCGGATGCGGCCGACGTCGGCTTCGTCGATGTTCGCGTTGACCTGCATCTTGGTGAGGTCGGCGGCGATGATGAAGAGCGTCGGCGCCTGCATGCTCGCGGCGACCGTCTGTCCCACGTCCACGGAGCGCTGGATGATGATGCCGTCGATCGGCGCCTCGATGATCGTGTGGTCGAGGTTGACCTGGTTCTGGTTGACCGTCGCCTGCGACTGGTTGATCGCCGCCTGGGTTTGCGCCACGGTCGCCTGCTGCGACGCGAGGCTCGCCTCGGCGGTGTCGACCGCGATCTTGGCGGCGTCGAGATCGCTCTGCGGCAGGAGTTGCTTGGCCGCGAGCTCCTTGGACCTGGTGTATTTCTGCTGCGCGTCGAGCAGCTGGACCTTCGTTCGCTCGAGATCGCTCTGCGACTTGGCCAGGTTCGCGCGCGCCTGCGACAGGTTGGCCCGCGCCTGCTGCAGCTGCGCGTCGAACAGGGAGGGGTCGAGCTTGGCGATGATCTGCCCCTTCTTGACGATCGAATTGAAGTCGGCGCCGAGGTACGAAATGTTGCCCGACACCTGGCTGCCGACCTGCACCGTCGTCACCGCCTGGAGCGTCCCGGACGCGCCGACGGTGTCGACGATGTCGCCCTTGCTGATCGGCGAGGTGTTGACCTGGATTTCGGGGCCGCCGCGCCGGATGTAGTACGCGCCGGCGCCGGCGCCGATGGCCAGGACAAACAACAGGCCGATGAGTGCTCGCTTCATAAGTGGCTTACTGTCCGCCGGCGCCGGTTGGGCTCAACACCGTGATGTTCAAGTTCGAAAGCGTTGTCTGCTGCACGCGCTCGAGCTCGACCAGCGCCTTGCGGTAGTTCAGGATCGCCTGCAACTCGTTGCTCTGGGCGGTCGCGAGATCCCGCTGCGTGAGAATCACGTTGTAGTTGGTCGACATGCCCACTTCGAACTTGCTCTGCTCGGCTTCCAGCGTCTTCTGCGCCAGTTCGCGCGCCGCCTGGGCCGCCTGCACGCGCTCGATCCCGCTTTGCACGTTGATCGCGGCATTGGTCACATCGGTCGCCACCTGCAGCTCAATCTGCCTGCTCTGCGCCACGACCTGATTCTGCTGCACGCGCGCGCGAGCCACCGACGCTTCCTGCGAGCTGACGCCGAGCGGGTAGCTGATGTTCAGCGCCACGGTCCAGCGCGGATACTGCGAACGGAACAGCGAGTCGATCGCGTCGCCGTAACCGCCCGGGATGGTGCCGGTGGGGATCTTGTTCACGGTGCCGCCGACGACGTCAGTGGCGTAGGTGTACTGCGATCCGCCAAGGCCGACCAGGCCATAGGTGGTCGACAGGTCGACCTGCGGCCGCATCTGATCGACCAGATATTTCAGGGTGACGTCGTTGGCCTCGATGTTCTTCTTCGCGATCGTGAGATCGGTTCGTTCCGAGAGGGCGCGCCGCACCGCCGCTTCGATGTCGATCGCCTCGGGTCGAAAGTCGGGACGGTCGGTCGGATCGAGGCGCACGCCCCAATTCGCGTCCTGGGTGCCGGCGACGATCAGTCGTTTGAGCGCGAGCTCGGCGGTGCGCATCGTGCCCTGCGCGGCGACCAGGTTCTGCTGCTGCGTCGCGGCCTGCGATTGCGCCTGGACCACGTCGATCGGCGCCATGGTGCCGACCTCGACGCGCGTCTGGTTGTCCTTGACCAGTTGCGACGCCAGCGTCACCGACTGCCGCGCGACCTCGACCGACTGGACCGCGAACACGTAGTCCCAGTAGGCGTTGCGCACGTTGGAGACGGTGTTGGTGATGGTCGCCCGAAGCTGCACATCCGAGATGTCGCGATTGATCTTCGTCACCTGCAGCGAGCGGCGCGTCGCGTCGATGCGGAAGTTCCGGAACAGCGGCTGGACGTAGGTGCCCGACCAGTTCGGCTGATAAGTCGGGTTGAACAGCGTGTTCAAGCTGGTCGTCGTGTTCTTGGGGTTGTTCAACGCCACCGTGTAGTTGCCGCCGCCCCACGGAATGCTCTGGGCGATGCCGCCGTTGTAGTTGGTCGCGCCGACAACGATCGGCTGACCGGCGGCGGAGCCGCCCGAGGTCGTGCTGACTGACGCGTTGGTTGTCGACTGCGTCGAGATCAGCGAGGTCAGGTTCGGGTGGTAGATCGACTTGATGCTCGCGTAGGCGATGTCGTTGATTTCGGGGTTCAAGCGCTGCACCGCGATGTCCAGGTTGCGATCGAGCGCGAACTTCACCGCATCGTCGAGGGTCAGCGCGATGACCGGACGGTTATCGCCGTTGCCGCCCTGCGATGGCATCGTCGGCACCTGGAGCCGGCTCGCCGGGTCCTGCGCCTGTTTGATCAGTTCGCGAATCCGAATTTCGGATACCTGCGCGCGCGCGGGCGAGGCGAGGCCCGACAGGGCGAGCGTCGCGGTGAGCATCCAGATTGAACCGTTCCGTGTCATTCCCAGTCTCTCCATTACTTGACGCCCCGTTGTGACGGGCGTTTGTGATCGCGTTCCCACTGTTCGTGGAGCTTGTTCAGTTTCACCCGCTGATCGGGCGTCAAAATCTGCCGTTCCTTCAGCAGCATCAGCGTTCGCATCTTGTTCATATGCGAGCGGATGGCCTCGACCTTGTCGACCTGCCTGGTGACCAGCGCTTCGTCCGCGCCGGCCACGATCTGCTGAGACAGCAGCTCTTCCTGCTTGTCCAGCTCCTCCTTCTTGGGCCGGAGCTGAGAAATGGCGGCCTCAAAGATGGCGTCGATCCTGGCAGATTGGTCTGCGGACAGCCCCAGCTCGCGTTGGAACTGGGGGTCTTTCCACCACGCAAATCCGAACGATTGCCCATGTACCGGGCCACCGAGCGCCAGCACACAAGCCACCAGCAGCAGCCTGCAAACCCAAGTCTGCCTCATGCGTAAACCTCTGAAAAAGCAGTTACTTGAGGGATTACGACACAGTTGCTGTAACTGTTTAGCGGGAGACAACTTTTTACGACGACGGCTAGCTGCAGAACCCGGTCAGCCGGCTGATCGCGGCGCCCACCAGGTTGTCCGGGGTGGAAGCACCTGAGGTCAGGCCGATCGACACCGGCCCCTCCAGCGGGAGCCAGCCGGCCGTGGTGACCTCTGTCTTCGACCCGACCGGGCGGTGCCGTATTTCGTGCGCCGACACCAGGCAGTCGGGGTCCGCGATGTGAAATGTCGGGCGCGACTCATGGCACATGCGGGCGAGGTTGGCCGTGTTGCTGCTGTTGTAGCCGCCGATGACGATCATCAGGTCCACCGGCTTGTCGCGCAGCAGCGCGACGACGGCGTCCTGGCGATCCTGGGTGGCGCTGCAGATCGTGTCGAAGGCCTGGTAATGCTCGGCCAGCGCCAGGCCGTCGTACCGGTCGCGCATCGCGGCCGCGATCATCTCGCCGATCTCCAGCGACTCGGTCATCAGCATCGTCGTCTGGTTGGCAAGGCCGATGCGCTGCAGGTCGCGATCGGGGTTGAAGCCGGGCGACATGGCCTTGTCGAACCGCTTCAGGAACGCCTCGCGATCGCCGCCGCGGCGGATGTAGTCGCAGACGACCTCGGTCTCCGGGCGGTCGAACACGACGAGATACCGCCCGCCGTACTGCACCGCCTGCGACGCCGTCGCCTGCGTTTCCTCGTGCCAGACCTTGCCGTGGATGATCGAGGTATAGCCGCCTTCCGCGTAGCGCCGCACGTTCTTCCAGACGTTGAGCACCGACCCGCAAGTGGTGTCGATCATGGTGCAGCCGCGCTTATCGAACTGCTCGAGCATGGCGACGGTGACGCCGAACGCGGGCAGGATGACGACATCCTTCGCGGTGAGCGCGTCGGCGCTCTCGCCCTCGTCGGTCAGGAACCGGATGCCCATGCCGCGAAGCTTGTCGTTCACGTGCGGGTTGTGGATGATTTCGCCGGTGAGAAAGACGCGGCGGTCGGGGAAGCGTTCACGCGTCTGGTAGGCGTAGTCGACCGCGCGATCGACGCCGTAGCAGAAGCCGAACTCGCGCGCCAGATGCACCGTCAGCCGCCCGGCGTGATGGGTGAAATCGTCGGCCTTGACCTGTTCGACGATCGAGCTGTGATAGTTGTCGGCGAGCATGCCGGCGACGGCATGCTTCAGGTCGAGGCCCTTGCGAAAGATCAGGGAAGGCATCAGGAACGGGTTCCGGGTTCAGCGTTCCGGGTTCAGGGTTCGTTCAGGGTTCATGGTTCCGGGTTCAGGGTTCGGGTTCGGGTTCAGCACCCTGCACCTTGAACGATGAACCCCGAACCCTGTCGGATTTTACCGCTGATCCCGGATCTCCCGAAGGTGCGGCGTGAGCGCGTCGAACGCCTGCAGCTCGCGCGTATGC
>Ga0207704_10001115_pt1 | contig 11956 bp, 8 predicted proteins | sample KBSMisM12_FD_184308 | JGI IMG/M metagenome (GOLD analysis project Ga0207704, IMG submission 184308) | Miscanthus rhizosphere microbial communities from Kellogg Biological Station, Michigan, USA - KBS Miscanthus M1-2 (SPAdes) (version 2) | ecosystem: Host-associated > Plants > Roots > Rhizosphere...
GACGCCTTCTGGGCGGCGATCCGATCGTTGTGGGCCAGCTTGATCTCGGCCTCGCGAAGCACCTCGGGGTGCTCCAGCAGATAGGCGCGCACCCGGGCGCCGAAGGCGGCGTCGTCCGCCTTCTGGCAGGCGCCGAGCAGGGACGCGGCGGCGAGGACGGCGAGCAGGCGAGGGGCGTGGGTCATGGGAGCCAGATAGGGCGTTGCGCCCGCAATGTCAGCGGATTTGGCCGCCGCCGGCCGATCCGTCGCGCTGCAGGTCCTTCAGGTCCTGCGGGCTGGGCTTGGAGACCAGCACGATGTCGGTGGCGCGCCGCCACTCGGGCGTGCCCTTGTCCAGCCGTTCGCGGGCCCGGATGGCGAACTGGCGCGCGTCGCGCATGTTGCCGATCGAATAGGCGTATTCGGCGGTCGCCAGCCGCGCCATGCCCGCATCGCCGGTCTTGTCGTAGGCCTCGGCCAGGAGGCGCCAGGCGACGGAGTTGTCGTCCTCCTGCTGCAGCGCCACGCGCAGGGCGGCGATGCCTTCCGCCACCTTCTTCTTGTCGTCCAGCGCGATCAGCGTCTGGCCCAGATTCACGCGCAGCAAGGGCGCGTCCGGCTTCAGCTCCACCGAGCGGCGCTGCGGCGCTTCGGCCTCCGGCACGCGGCCGAACTCGAACAGGATCTGGCCCTTCAGCTCATAGAGGTACGGGTTGTCCGGATAGTCGTTGATCAGCTCGTCGACCCGCTTCAGCGCCTTGTCCGGCTCCTTCGTCTGGTAGTAGGCGATCGCGCGGGCGTAGCGGGCCGGGAGCCCCTTGTCGGTCTCGGAATACTTTCCCAGCGACACCTGCGGGTTGATGAAGCCGTCCAGCTTGGCCTTCATCACCTCGTGCTCGGCCAGCGCCTCGGGCGAGTCCTTCACGTCGTAGTGCGGCAAGGCCGCCACGCGCGTCTGCAGCGACTCGATCCGGTCCGACGAAAGCGGGTGGTCGATGAAGTACCTGTAGCGGCGGTACTCGGCGAAGACCTCCTGGTAGCGGAAGTTGTTGAAGAACTCCGCCAGCCCGCGGCCCGACAGCCCCGCCTTTTCCAGCAGGGTGGCGCCGGCCTGGTCGGCGCGGCCTTCCTGTTCGCGGGAATAGCTGACCTGGCCCAGCGCGCCGAAGTAGGGGGCGCTGGTGATCAGGCCCGCCGCGGCGTCGCCGGCGCCCGCCAGGGCGGCCAGCACGCCCAGGCCCATGGTCAGGATCATCGGCACCATGCCGGCGTGCGCCATCTCGCCCGAGCGGAAGCTGTGGCCGGCGGCCAGGTGGCCGACTTCGTGGGCCATGACGCCCTGGACCTCGTTGGGGTTCTTCGACTCCAGGATCAGGCCGGTCGTCACGCCCATCACGCGCGGCGCGGCGAAGGCGTTCGGCTCCTTCGCGCCGATGATCACCACCTGCACGCCCTTCGGATCGATCCCCGCGGCGCGCAGGATCGGGTCGACGTCCTTGTGGATGATCGCCTCGATCTCGGTGTCGCGGATCAGGGTCTCGCCCTGGCCCGACTGGGCCCGGGCGGCGACCGGCTGCAACGCCATCGTCGCGGCCAGCGTGGCCGCCATCGCGACGCGAAAGGCGGATTTGTGGGCCGAGCGGACAGGCGCGGTCATGGTCAACTCTCGACTGCGCCCCCCGAGGTCTCCAACGACAAGACTAACGCGTCACCCGCGTCGCCACCAGCCTTTGCGGGGCTGCGCGGGCGGGGCCGAAATCTCCGCTGGATCCGGCTCGCGCGGGGCGGGCGCGGGCGGCGGCGGCGCCTCGGCGATCACCGCGACAGGGGCCGGTTCGGCCACCGGTTCCGGCGCGGCCGCGACCTCGGCCGAGGCGGCCTTGGCCTTGGCGCGGCTGGCCCGCGGCTTCTTGCCGGCGGGCGCCGGTGATTCGGCGACGGCAGGCTCCGGCTCGGGTTCCGGCGCGGGGGCCGGGGCCTCCGCCACGGGTTCCGGCGCGGCCTCGACGGGCGGCGCCTCGGCGGCGTCGCCGCCGCGTCCGCGGCCACGTCCCCGGCGGCGCTTCGGCCGGTCCTCGGCGGCGGGCAGTTCGACCCAGACGTCCACGTCGCCCGAAGACGCCACGGGGTCGGCGGGCCCCGCGGTCATCGGAGCAGGCGCCGCGGCCTCGGCAGCCACCGCCTGGCGGGGTTCGGCCCGGTCGCGTTGCGGCGCCGCGTCGTTGGCCGGCGCGGTCTTCTTGAAGTCCTCGGCCGGGTCGTACCAGACGAAGGGATCGTCGCCGTAGGGCACCCACGGGCGCGTCCACGAGAAGGCGTCGCCCGGACGGCCGTCCTCGCGCATCCGCCGTCCGCCGCGGCGGCCACGCCGCCGCCGGCGTCCGCCGCCCTCGTCGTCGTCGCCGCGCGGGCCTTCCGGACGCGGCGCGGGCGCAGCCCCGCCTTCGCGCATCTCCCGCGGCTCGCCGCCGCCGTCACGCCGTCCACGCCGGCGCCGGCGGCGTCCGCGACGGCCTTCGCCGCCTTCCTCGTGGTCGTCGTCGCGGCGAGGATGATCGTCCTGGCGAGCCTCGCGCGCGGCCCGCGGCTGGTCGTCGTCGGTGTCCTCGGCCTCGAGCTCCTCCTCGTCTTCCTCGTCCTCGTAGGCTTCGTCGTCGTCGAAGGCCTCGTCGGCGGACGGCTCATAGGCCACGGCCGGGCCGGAGGCCGGCATCACGTGGTCGGGCCGGGTCTCCATCGAGGTACGCTCGATCAGGCACTCGGCGTGGGCCATCTCGTCGTCCACCAGCACGGTGACGAAGAGGCCCAGCGTTTGCTGCAGCCGCGCCAGGTGGGCGCGCTTTTCGTTCAGGATGTAGAGCCCGACCGCGCGCGGCGCCTTCAGCGTCGCCTCGCCGCCGCCCTTCAGCGCCTCCAGCTCCAGCGTGCGCAGGGCGGCCAGCGCCGAGCTCTCCACCGAGCGCACGCGCCCGGTGCCGGCGCAGTGCTCGCAGACGTGGGTGGTGCCCTCCAGCACGCCGGTGCGCCGGCGCTGGCGGCTGATCTCCATCAGCCCGAAGGCCGAGATACGGCCCATCTGCACGCGGGCGCGATCGTCCTTCAGGCAGTCCTTCAGCTTCTTCTCGACGGCGCGGTTGTTCTTCGACTCATCCATATCGATGAAGTCGATGACGATCAGGCCGGCCAGGTCGCGCAGGCGCAGCTGGCGGGCGGCCTCCTCGGCCGCCTCCATGTTGGTCTTCAGCGCCGTGGCCTCGATGTTCCGCTCGCGGGTGGACCGGCCGGAGTTCACGTCGACGGCGACCAGCGCTTCGGTCTGGTTGATCACCAGGTACCCGCCCGAGCGCAACGGCACGACCGGCGAATAGATCTGGCTGAGGTGGTCTTCGACCCGGTGACGCACGAACAACGGCGTCGGCTCGGAATAGAGCTGCACCTTCTTCGCCTGGCTGGGCATCAGCATGCGCATGAAGTCGCGCGCTTCCTTGAACCCGGCGGCGCCCTCGACGAACACGCCGTCGATATCCTTGTCGTAGAGGTCGCGGATCGCCCGCTTCACCAGGTCCTCTTCCTCGTAGATGAGGGCCGGCGCGATGGAGTGCAGCGTCGTCTCGCGGATGTTCTCCCAGAGCCGCAGCAGATAGTCGTAGTCGCGCTTCAGCTCGGCCTTGGTGCGCTTGGCGCCGGCCGTGCGCACGATCAGGCCCATGCCCTGTGGCACTTCCAGGCTCTGGACCACGCTCTTCAGCCGGCGGCGGTCGGTGGCCGCCTCGATCTTGCGGCTGATGCCGCCCCCTCTTGCCGTATTGGGCATAAGCACGCCGTAGCGGCCGGCGAGGCTGAGGTAGGTGGTCAGCGCCGCGCCCTTATTGCCGCGCTCTTCCTTGACGACCTGCACCAACATGATCTGCCGGCGGCGGATCACTTCCTGGATCTTGTACTTGCGCATCAGCCGCCGGCGGCGCCGCGCGACCTCTTCCTCCATGACGTCGTCGTCGTCGTCCGAAGCCGACCCGCCGTTCTCGTCGTCGTCCTCGTCGTGCGAAGCCGCTTCGACGTCCTCGCCGTCGCCGTTGCTGGCGGCGGCGCTGCGGCCACGTCCGCGGCCGCGGCGGCCCCGGGGTTCCTCTTCCTCGTCCTCCTCGGCCTCCTCGCGCATCAGCGCTTCGCGGTCGGCGAGGGGGATCTGGTAGTAGTCGGGGTGGATTTCGTTGAAGGCCAGGAAGCCGTGGCGGTTGCCGCCATATTCGATGAACGCCGCCTGCAGCGACGGCTCAACGCGCGTCACCTTGGCGAGATAGATATTGCCTCGGAGCTGCTTTCGGTTGGAGCTCTCGAAATCGAATTCTTCAACGCGGGTCCCGTCGACCACCACCACGCGCGTTTCTTCCGCGTGGGCGGCGTCGATCAGCATATTCTTGGTCATTAATCGGATCTCCGCGGCGCGCGGCGGGCGGACCCGTGCGCAGCCGGTGTGTGGGACGGGCGCGCGCGCCACCCGAAAGGACGGGCGAACCGTCCTCGGGGGCCTGTAGCCAGGAAGTGGCTTGAGCAGCGCTGCCCATCGAGCGTTTGTTCCTAGTCGCGCCGAGTGGCGCGGAACGGATTGAAGCGTCGGTCGCCGGCAAAACGGTCAGCTGACGCGGGGTTTGTGTCGCGCGTCCCTCGGCCCCTCGGGGCGGTTTGGCGCGCGGGCGGACATTGCAACACTGGAACGCAAAAGGAAAGCGGCTCTCGGCAGGTCCTGGCGCGCCCGTGATGTCGCGAAAGCGTGCTTAAGCAAGACCTCGTTAACCATTTCTCCACCGCCCGCGGGCATATATGGCAGTCTGGACAATGGTTTTGAATCCCGTCGGGGGCGGGGCGAATGCTGGTTGGGGCATTTAGGACGGCGATCCGAAACCGGGGACGCGTGCTGATCGCCGCGGCCGCGGCCGCCGTTGGCCTGGCCGCCATCGTCGCCACCCACGCCGCCGCCTCGGTCGCGGGCCTCCTGAAGGTGCGCCTCGGCGGCGACGCCCAGGCGACCCGTCTCGTTGTCGACCTCGATCAGGCCGCCAGCGGCCGGCTGGTGTCGGACGGTTCGACGGATGGCCGCCTCGTCCTGATCCTCTCCAACGTGTCCGCCCAGGGCGGCCTTCAGGGTCCCGGCCAGGGACTGGTGAAGGCCTGGACGATCGACCAGACCTCGGGCGGGGCCCGCGTCTCGCTCGATCTGGCGCCTGACGCCAAGATCAAGGGCCGCTTCCTTTTGCCGCCGGCCGACGGCGTCGACCACTACCGCTATGTGATCGACGTGACCTCCGCGCCCGGCCAGGTCCGCCTGACCAGCGCCAAGGCCCCGCAGCAGCTCCTGAAGCTACGGCCGCAGATCGCGCCCGCCATCGCCCACCTCGATCCGCCGCCCATGCCGCTCAAGAAGGTGATCGTCATCGATCCCGGCCATGGCGGCCACGATCCGGGCGCGCTGGGCGCCCAGGGCTATGAGAAGGACGTCAACCTGGCCGCCGCCCTGGCGCTTAAGGCCCGGCTGGAGCGCTCGACCCGCTACAAGGTCGTGCTGACCCGCGGCGACGACACCTACGTCCCGCTGGAGCAGCGCGTGCGCATCGCCCAGGGCGCCGGCGCCGACCTCTTCATCTCGCTGCATTCCGACTCGGGCGGCGACGCCACCGTGCGCGGCGCCTCCGTCTACACGCTCTCCGACAAGGCCTCGAACCGCGCCGCCCGCTTCGTCAAGCAGGACGACTGGTTCATGAAGGCCAGCCTGACCCGCGACCGCGGAGTGCAGGACATCCTCTTCGACCTGACCCAGCGCAACACCAAGAACCGCTCGTCCACGTTCGCCAACACGCTGATGACGCACATCGACGGCAAGACGCCGCTCCTGCGCCGCAGCCATCGCGACGCGGGCTTCATGGTGCTGCTGGCCCCCGACGTGCCGGCCGTCCTGCTGGAGATGGGCTTCGTCAGCAACCCCGACGACGAGGCCTTCCTGCGCGACCCCGGAACCCGCGGCCGCCTGATGAACGCCGTCGCCGACTCCATCGACGACTACTTCGCCGAGGCGACGCGGTTGGCGTCGCGCTGAGGCTGGAACCCGGCGCTCAGGGTGACTTTTAGGGGTCTGCGGCCTACATAGGGGCAGCAAAGCCAGAGGACTCACCGTGAAGCAGGCGGTCAACGCGAAGCTCGTGAAACTTGGAAACACGGGGGTTGGTGTTGCCCGAATTGAGGCGACCTCCAAGCAAGGCGGCCAATTCGTCTATTTCAAGCCGAGGGATCTGATCGGCTACAGCGGAGAAACCTGGACGGAGCTCGCCTTGAAGGGTTGGCTTCCGGGTCGTGCGCTGACGATTGATCTTGACGTCAATCGCTCGGGCAAAATTCAACAAGTGTCTGGCGTCCGCATCGCGGGCCAGTGACCAGGCCGATACTCGATCCGTCGAGCGTCGACGGACTCGTCGGTCAGATCGAAGTCGACCGTGCGCCGGTGGAGCTTCGAAACGCCAAGGCCTACCCGGATCTCTCGAAGCTCCAGCCCGGCGATCTGCTTCTCGTGAGTCCTCTGAAACGCTCGTTGAACGCGCGTCTCATCATCTGGGCGCAAGGGCGGGTCCACCGGGAAGTGGACGCCCAGTGGATGCATGCGGCGATCTATCTGGGCGACAACGCGTTGGTCGAAATCGATGGCGGCGGCGTCAAAGTGAGCCTGCTGTTCAAGTATGCCGCCACCCATCGAATGCTCTTTCGCAGGGTCATCGACGCCTCGAAGACGGAGGTCGATCAGGCGACCGGGTTTCGGATTGCGATCGCCGCGCTCAAGGAATTCAAGCGGTCGTACGCGTTTGGGAACATCGTGGTGACGGCCTACGATTGCTTGCTCGGTCGTACGCAGCCCGCCTCGTCTCGCGCCGTGCGCAGTTCCGGCTCGATCTGCTCGGATTTCTTCAACGAAGTGGTCTTCGCGACTTGCGACCGCCCGGCGGCGCCGATCGACCGCCTGCCGATCCAGCCGGCCGATCTCAGCGCCTCAAAGCTGATGTGCGACGTCGTCGTACCCTGGTCGGAGCTCATCTGAACGCCCTTGATGTTTGGAGCCTGCCGCGACCCCTGCGCCCATTGGCGCCGCATTCGAAGCCGATTAGACCGGACGCCTGAGGGGCGGGGCGCCTCTGGAGGCTGAGAGCTCAAGTTGAATCCCCGCGAAAGATGGGTCGCGATAGCCGGAGTGGCCGTCCTCTGCCTTGTGGCGGTGGCGGGGTTCAGCATGGCGATCTGGGCCGCCTGGCTGTTCCACGACATGCCCGACGCCTCGGACCTGGCCGACTATCATCCGCCCACCGCCACGCGCGCCTACGCCTGGGACGGCACCCTGATCGGCGAGTTCTCGAAAGAGCGCCGCATCTTCGTGCCCTACGATTCGATCCCGCCGCAACTGGCCCAGGCGTTCCTGGCCGCCGAGGACCGTAACTTCTTCAACCACTCGGGCCTGGACTACGCCGGCATCGTCCGCGCCGGCATGAAGGACGTGATCAACATCGCCCAGGGCCGCCGCCTGGAGAGCGGGTCGACGATCACCCAGCAGGTCGCCAAGAACATCCTGCTCACCAACGACGCCACCATCGGCCGCAAGCTGAAGGAGGCGATGATCGCCCAGCAGTTGGAGGGCACGCTCAGCAAGGAGCGGATCCTCGAGCTCTATCTGAACGAGATCTGGCTGGGCTACCGCAGCTATGGCGTGGGCGTCGCCGCCTACAACTACTTCGGCAAGCCGCTGACCGAGCTGGACCTGGCCGAATGCGCGTACTTGGCCTCGCTGCCCAAGGGGCCCGACAACTACCACCCCATCCGCCGCAAGCTGCAGGCGATGGAGCGGCGCAACTGGGTGATCGACCAGATGGTCCAGGCCGGCTGGGTCACCCGCGCCCAGGGCGAGGCCGCCAAGGCCGAGGACCTCAAGGTCCAGGCCGAGCCGACCCGCGCCAAGTACCGCGACGCCGACTACTTCGTCGAAGAGGTCCGCCGCCGCGGGCTGGCCACCCTCGGCCCCCGCCTGAACGAGGGCGGCTACTACATGCGCACCACGCTGGACCCTCGCCTGCAGAGCGCGGCGCGCCTGGCGCTGATGGACGGGCTGGAGCGTTATGACCACCGCCACGGCTGGCGCGGCGCCTGGGGTCACGTGACGACGCTCACCGGCTGGGAAGACGTGGCCAAGAAGACCGTCGTGCCGTCGGAGCGGCGCACCTGGCGGATCGCGGTGGTGACCGGTGTCTCGGGCGGCGTGCAGGTCCAGACCCTCGACGGCCAGACCGGCGCGCTCTCGGCCGAGGACGTCGCCTGGGCGCGCCGCACCAAGGGCATCGGCGCCGGCGACCTGATCTTCGTGGCGCCTGATGACCCCAAAGACGGAAAGGCGGGCGGCTCGGCGCTGCGGCTGAAGCAGGTGCCGGCGGTGAACGGCGCCCTGGTGGCCATGGACCCTGACACGGGCCGCGTGCTGGCGATGGTCGGCGGCTATTCGTTCAACCTCTCGAGCTTCAACCGCGCCACCCAGGCGATGCGCCAGCCGGGCTCGGCCTTCAAGCCGATCGTCTACGCCACGGCGCTCGAGAACGGGTTCACGCCGGCCAGCGTGGTGATGGACGCCCCGATCTCGTTGATCGGCGCCAACGGCCAAGCCTGGACGCCGGAGAACTACGAGCACGACTACCTGGGGCCGTTGCAGCTCCGGAAAGGCCTTGAGCTGTCGCGCAACACCATGACGGTGCGCCTGGCCCAGCAGGTCGGCATGCCGAAGATCAGCGCCAACGCCATCAAGCTGGGCGTGGTCAGCAAGATGGAGAACGTGCTGGCCATGGCGCTGGGCGCCGGCGAGACCACGGTCTTCAAGCTCACCGCCGCCTACGCCACCTTCGTCAACGGCGGCCGCAAGATCGAGCCGCACCTGATCGAGCTGGTCCAGGACCGCGAGGGCAAGACGATCTTCAAGGCCGACCAGCGCGAGTGCGACCGCTGCGCCGGCGGCTTCTTCGGCGACCAGGAAAGCCCGCGCGAGCCGGTGCCCGGCGCCCAGGTCTGGGACCCGATCACCGCCTACCAGATCACCTCTATGCTGCAGGGCGTGGTCCAGCGCGGCACGGCCGCCGCCGCCTCGGTGCTGGGCCGCCCGACCGGCGGCAAGACCGGCACCACCAGCGAGTTCCGCTCGGCCTGGTTCGTAGGCTTCACCCCGCACCTGGTGGTCGGCACTTACATCGGCTTCGACGACAACCGCAGCCTCGGCAGCGGCGAGACGGGGGCCCAGGCCGCGGTGCCGATCTTCATCGATTTCATGAAGGAGGCGAACAAGTACTACGCGCCGGATGACTTCAAGCTCGCCACGGGCGCCCGCTACGCGATGGTGCGAGGCATCCGCGAGGCGTTCCGGCCGGGCACCGAGCCCAGGGTCGCCGACGCCGACGCGGCCGCCGGCCCGCAGCCCTACGACAAGGTCTTCCAGAACGGCGTCACCGGCGCGCCCAACGCCGCCGCCGCCGTGGCCCCGCCGCCACCGCCTCCGCCGCCGAAGAAGAAGGAAGACGTCAGCGGCTTGTACTGATGTGAAGCTCGGCCTATCTGGCCCATCCCCGATTTGGAGTTCCCCATGAGATTGGATGTCGAGGCCGCCAAGGCCGACATCGAGCAGTCGATCGAACTGCTCAGGAGGCGTCTTTGACTGGGAGCCTGCGCTCCGCCGGCTCGACGAGCTAAACGCCCGGGTCGAGGACCCAACCCTCTGGGATAGGGCCTCCGAGGCCCAGGCTGTGATGCGCGAGCGCACGCGGCTGGCCGCCTCGGTCGAGGCCGTGCAGTCGCTGGAACGCGACCTTGCCGACGCCCTGGGCTACGCCGAACTGGCCGACGAGGAGGGCGACGAGGCCAGCCTCGAGGAGGCCCGCGGCCAGCTGAAGGCCATCAAGGAGCGCGCCGGACGCGCCGAGCTCGAGGCGCTGCTCTCCGGCGAGGCTGATGGCAACGACGCCTTCATCGAGATCAACTCCGGCGCCGGCGGCACCGAGTCCGCCGACTGGGCCGGCATGCTGATGCGCATGTACACCCGCTGGGCGGGCGCACACGGCATGGGCGTCGACTACCTGGAAGAGACCGCCGGCGACCAGGCCGGCATCAAGTCGGCGACCCTGCAGATCAAGGGGCCCAACGCGTACGGCTGGCTGAAGACCGAGGCGGGCGTCCACCGGCTGGTGCGCATCTCGCCCTTCGACTCGAATGCGCGCCGGCACACCTCCTTCGCCTCGGTCTGGGTCTATCCGGTGGTCGACGACGCCATCGAGATCGAGATCAATCCCGCCGACGTGCGCACCGACACCTACCGGGCCTCCGGCGCCGGCGGCCAGCACATCAACAAGACCGACTCGGCGGTGCGCCTCACGCACATCCCGACCGGCATCGCGGTGGCCTGCCAGGCCGGCCGCTCACAGCACCAGAACCGCGACGAGGCCTGGAAGATGCTGCGCGCGCGCCTCTACGAGGCCGAGCTGCAGAAGCGCGAAGAGGCCCAGCAGGCGCTGAACGACCAGAAGACCGACATCGGCTGGGGCCACCAGATCCGCAGCTATGTCCTGCAGCCCTACCAGATGGTCAAGGACTTGAGGACCGACGTCGAAACCTCTGATACGCAAGGCGTTCTTGACGGCGACCTCGACCCGTTCATGGGCGCGGCGTTGGCGCAAAGGGTAGGGGTGACGCGGGAATAATCCCTCCCCTTTATGGGGAGGGACAGGCCGCGCAGCGGCCAGGGTGGGGAACTGTGGGCCGGAGTGGAGAGTGGCCGGCTAGCCTTTCAGCTCAGAGCCTGAACGCGACTTCCCCACCCGTCTCGCTTTGCTCGCCACCCTCCCCATTAGGGGAGGGAAGCTATTCCGCCGCGATCGGCAGGGGCAGCTGTTCCTGCACGGCTTGGCCCAGCCTGACGCTCCGGCCCGAGAACTGTGCGCCGGCGTCGATGGCCAGCTGGGAATGCGTGATGTCGCCCTCGACCTGGGCGGTGGCGAAGAGGCGCACGACACGGGCGCTGATCGTGCCGACCACCCGGCCGCGGATCTCCACCGTCTCGGCCTCGATCGCGCCTTCCACCTGGCCGGTTTCGCCCAGGCTGAGATGCTCCACCTTGAGGTCGCCGCGCAGCGCCCCGTCCAGCTGGACGTCGCCATCGCTCGAGAGGTCGCCGGCGACGCTGACGTTCTCGGCGATCAGGGAGCAGGGCAGGGATTTCTTGAGCGGCGCGTCGGCGCCTTCGGGGCGGGCGGCGGGAGGCTTAGTCGGCTTGGTGAACATAGGCCCCCGCCTTGAGGAAACGATCCGGGTTCATCGCGCGCCCGTTGACCCACACCTCGTAGTGCAGGTGCGTTCCGGTGGAGCGGCCGGTCGAGCCCATGCCGCCCAGCCGCTGGCCGATGGCGACGTGCTGGCCGACGCTGACCGAGATCGCAGCCAGGTGCGCGTAGCGCGTCTTGAAGCCGCGGCCGTGGTCGATCTCGACGGTGTTGCCGTAGCCTGAGCGCACGCCGGTGAACGACACCACGCCAGGCGCGGTAGCCTCGATCGCCTCCATGCGTCCGCCCGCGAAGTCGAGGCCGGTATGCATGGCCGGGTGGCCCGTGAACGGGTCGTAGCGCACGCCGAAGCCGCTGGACTTATCGTCGGGCGCGCCCGTCGGCCGCGCCAGCGGCAGGTCCTGGGCGGCCGCCTCCAGGGCGTGCGCCTCGTTCATGTCGGCGGCCGCGTGCTGGATGCGGTTGGCGAAATCCTCGTCGACGTCCAGGACGGCGGCGAGCGCGCGCGGATCCTTGCTCTCGATCAGCGGCCCGCCCAGGGCGCCGCCCTTGGGCAGGTAGGCGGCCGGCGTCAGCCCGGCCAGGCGGAAGGCCAGCCGCAGGCGGTCGGCGCGGCTCTTGGCGAAGCCGTCGGCG
>Ga0207704_10001125_pt1 | contig 11892 bp, 14 predicted proteins | sample KBSMisM12_FD_184308 | JGI IMG/M metagenome (GOLD analysis project Ga0207704, IMG submission 184308) | Miscanthus rhizosphere microbial communities from Kellogg Biological Station, Michigan, USA - KBS Miscanthus M1-2 (SPAdes) (version 2) | ecosystem: Host-associated > Plants > Roots >...
AGAAGCACCGGGTGACCCGGCTGGTCGCCGGTCCGTCCGTCTACATCTGCAACGAGTGCGTCGAGCTGGCCGAGGACATCGTCGCGGCGGACGATTAAAATGGGAACCCTCAAAGTGTTCCCAAACCCTCCCGCGATGTTACGCGGCGAGCAGAGCTCGCCGGCTCCACACGCGATCGCCCGCGCTACGCTTCGGCGGGCTTTGCGGGCGCGTCGGGGTTCTGGTGGAACGGCGCCATGATCGTCGCCAGCAGCGACAGGCCCGCCGCGAGCATGACGATGATGAAGAACCACTGATACCCGACCGCCTTCTGGATATAGCCGCTCACCCATCCGGTCAGCAGCATGCACAGCGCCATGAAGCCGGTCGCGAACGCGTAGTGCGCGGTCTTGTACGGCCCCGGCGCGATCTGCTGCATCATGTAGATCATGTGACCGACGGCGCCGAAGCCCCAGCCGAACTTCTCGATCATCACGACCGCGGAGATGATGTAGATGTTGTCGGTCAGCGTCTGGTTGAGGAACAGGAACGTCGCGTTCGGGACGTTCACGCAAAGGCAGAGAACCAGCAGCGACTTCTTCAGGCCCATTCGAGACACGAACAGTCCGCCCAGGATGGACGCGACCAGAAACGCGAGGGTGCCGAGGCCGTTGACGACGCTCAGCCCCTGGTTGCTGAGACCGAGGCCGCCGTTGGCGCGCGAATCGATGATGAACAGCGGGCCCATCTTGTCGAGCAGGCCCAGGCCGATGCGATAGAAGAACGCGAACGCGATCATCAACACGATCCCCTTCTTGTGGAAGAAGGTGATGATCGCCCGCCAGGTCGTGCGCATCGCGTCGGCGGCGCTCTTGGGCGCGTCCAGCGCCTTGGCGCCGGACGGCAGCATCTTCGCGTGATACAGGCCGGCCAAGAAGGTGACGCCCGCGACGATCAGCAGCACGACCGTCCACGCCGTCGACCAGTTCCCCGTGCTGTCGTGGAGCACACCGGCGAGACCGACGAACGGGCTGCTCGCCAGCAGGAAGCCCATGTTCCAGCACATGCTCTGCACGCCCAGGTATTTCGCCTGGCTCTTCGAGTCCAGCGTCGTGACGTAGACGCCGTCCGAGACGATGTCCTGCGTCGCGCCCGCGAACGCCATCAACAGCAGCAGCACGATGGTTGGCGTGATCCACCCCGTCCCGGGCATCTTGATCGCGAACGCCGTCACCGCGACGATCGCCGCGATCACGAACTGCATCAGCACGACGAAGAACTTCTTCGTCTTGTAGAGCTCCAGCAGCGGCGCCCACAGCGGCTTGAACACGTAGGCCCAACCGAGGTTCGACGACCACTTCGTCGCCTGTTCGTTGTCCATGCCCATGTTCTTGAACATGATGTTCGCGACCGTCGTGGCGGTGACGTAGATCAGCCCCATCGTCAGGTAGCTGCTCGGAACCCAGAGGAACGGGTTCTTGTACGCGGGCGCGGAGACGGCGGGCGCGGCGATCGCGCCTTCGCCAATCGAAGCTGTAGAGGAGGCCATGGGCGGCATCCTATTCACAGCGCCCAAAAGAGGGGGAAGAAAAAAGCGCGCGCGCCCGGAGCGACCTTCCGGTTAAGGTTCGCCTCCATGGTGATGACGGCCAGCAAAAGTCGACACGCGGACGCGAACAGCGCGGTTGAGCTACGCGAAGTGGCGCGCTACCGCGTGATTTACGGCGACACCGACAAGATGGGTTTCGTCTATTACGGAAACTACCTGCGTTACTTCGAGATCGCGCGCAACGAGTTTCTGCGCCAGGCGGGCGCCCGCTATCACGCGTTCGAGGAGCAGCACGGCCTGATGCTGCCCGTGGTCGAGGCGCAGATCCGCTACCGCCGCCCCGCGCGTTACGACGACGAGCTGGCGATCTTCGCCGCGATTCCCGAGGTGCGGGGCGCGTCGGCGCGCTTCGCGTACGAGATCCGCCGCCTGCCCGACGGCGAAGTGCTGGTCGACGGCTACACCGTTCACGCGTGCATCGACGGCGAGGGGCGCGTCGCGCGCATCCCCAGCGAATTGCGTTCCGCCCTCAGCGGGTCAATCGTACAGCCGCTACCGCTTCGAGCACCCGGAACGTGAACGATTCGGTCAGGAACAACTCGACGATGTGCGGATCGTGGGCGGCGTATCCGATCGACAGATCCTGACCGACCGTCAGCTCGTAGTCGCCGCCGCGCACGGACAGCAAGACGCCGCCCTCGATCCCGGGCGCGCGCACCAGCGGCCCGTCGATCACCTGCCCGATCAGGCGCTTGGCCAGCGGGTAACCGTCCTCGCTCGCGCCCAGCACCTGCGCCGTGTACGCCGCGTCCAGCACCAGCGCGTACGGACCGTCGACGCCGGCTTGCCGCAACGTCTCGCTCGCGGTCAGCAGCGCCCGCGGCAGGTGCGTGACATCGGGCGGCAGCTTGTGCGCGTGATGCGGGCTGGCCGGGATGATGCCGACGATGCCGGCTGCGGCCAGGCCATTGAAGATCGCGCTGTCCTCGACCTGCGCGACCTTCTCGGCGGCCGCGACGACCGGACGCAGGTCCGGATCGGGCGCGCCGCGCGCGATCGAATCCAGCTCCGCGATCGGCAGCCGGATCGGCACGCGCAGCTCGATCAGCGGCTGCGCCTGGCGGATGCCGACGTGAACCTGCGGGTCCAGCTCGTCCTTCAGCTTCACCAGCCGCCCCGTGTTGACGGCGGCCAGCGGCCAGCCGTGCGGGCCACGAAAGTCGACGATCCGCCGTCCGGCGAGATTCAGCTTCAGTACGCGGGCTGCCTCCGCGTCGACGGCGGCGAGCGCCGCCGGCAAGATCGGCGCGTGCTCGCGCTTCAGCAGATCGAGCGCCATCACGTCCCGCGCAGGCTGCGAATTCCCAGCGACCCGTCGGCCGAAGTCGCGGCCGGCGCGCCCTCTCCCTCGCCTTTCGCCTCCGCCTCGTCCGCGGCGTCCTCGATGGCGGTGATGTCGGCGTCGGTAAATAGATAGCGGCGGGTGAACCTGTCGAAGGTGGCGTCGTTCCGCCGCAACCATTCCAGGGTCATCATGCCGTGCTCGACCTCTTCGTTGCGGTTGTGGAGCAGCACAGCCTTGAGCGCCGGGTCCGTGCACGCGTCGGCGCGCTGCTGATACCAGTCGATCGCCTCCAGTTCCTCGATCAGCGAGATCAGAGCGCGGTGCAGGTTCCTGGTCCCGTCCGTGAGCAGCTCGGCCGGCTCGTGGAGGCCTTCGTGGCTCATGCGTGGGCGAATATAAGCAGCGGGTTTGCGCCCACCAGATCCGTGACCAATTTGTGTGGGTGGCACGAATGACTGAATCCCTCGACGATGGCCGCGTCAGTTTCGGGAACCGCGACGAGATAGAGCTCGCAACCGCGACCGATCCGGTGTGCGGCCGCGAGCTGAGGCGCGCCGACGCCGCGGCCGCTATCGATGTGCACGGGACCGTCTACTTCTTCGAATCGCTGGCCTGCCGCGACGCGTTCGCGGCCGATCCGGACCGTTACACCGGCGCCGGGTCGGAGTAAAAGCGCACCTTTCTAAGCAACCCTAGCCGCCCCTAGGTCATCCCAACGATGGGGGTAGAAAATGCTAGGCGTGTTTTTCGCCGTTGCGCTGCCGTTGCTCGCCGCGGATGTCGGGGCGGACCCCGCTCCCACGCCGCCCGGCGCGCCGACGCCCGCCGCCCCGGCGCTGATTCCCCAGCCGGGCGACCGTTTCGCCGATCGGGTCGACAAGATCGACCTTCGCGAGGCGAAGGACGGCAGCGGCGACCTGGTCTACGAAGCGACCAGCTTCAGCGCGCGCATCGCGCGCGACGGAACCGTCACGTTCGCGGAGAAGCGCCTCACCGGGCTCAGCGCGTGGCCGATCCTGCCCTCGCGCACGACGTACGCCGTGCCGTCGCTGCAGTCATCCTTGAAGATGCTGCTGCAGGGCAAGAAGGCGAAGGCCCCGCCGGTCGATGACCGGCGGCCGCCGCCCGAGACGACGTCGGTCATCCCGCAGGTGTCGCGTTACCTGGCCGATCCGCGCGAGGGATGTCGGAATTGCTCGCAGGACTATCCGCCGGCGCTGGTCTCCGCGTTTGGGCGCTTCGACGTCGCCGACGAGATGGAACGGTTCTCGGGCAAGGATCCGAACCGCTATCAGAAGGCGGTCTTCCTGGCGTCGACGCACGACAGGCGCATGGAGATGGCGGTGAGGACGCACGTGGATTACGTCAGGCGCGCCTCCGCCGAGTTGCCCGCCCGGCTGCAGCTCATCGCGTGCGACCCGCGGCTGACGCCCGGCGAACGGCGCGCGATCCTGGTCGCGCTGGGCCGCGAGATGGATACGGCCACGCCCGAAGGCGCGGCCGCGGCGGCGCGCATCAAGACGTTCGTCAGCCGCTACGAGGCGGGCGAGATCAGCTGCACCGCGGCCACGAAGCTGCCGTAGCTACTTCTTCGGGACCTGGCACAGCGACGCGGAGTTGATGCAATAGCGCTGGCCCGTCGGGCCTGGGCCGTCGTCGAACACATGCCCCAGGTGGCCGCCGCAGCGCCGGCAGTGCACCTCGGCGCGCGTCATCCCGTGCGACCGATCGACCTCCACCTCCACCGTGTCGCCCGGCATCGGCGCCGTGAAGCTGGGCCAGCCCGTCCCCGAATCGAACTTCGTGTCGGACGAGAACAGCTCGGCACCGCACCCGGCGCACGTATACATGGCCTTGTCGTGGGCGTTCCAGAAGGCGCCCGTGAACGCCCGCTCGGTCCCCTTGCCCCGCAGCACCGCGTACTGCTCGGGCGTCAGCGACGCTTTCCACTCGGCGTCCGTCTTCGTCGTCTTCTCATCAGCCATCCCGGGAGCTTAACCACCGGGTTACCAGGAGTCAGCTCTGATAGACTGCCCACCGCCGTGGCCGCCGACCGTGTCCTCATCACCGTCACGGGGCCAGACCGCACGGGCGTCACGGCGACGCTGACCGGCATCCTGTCGCAGCAGGGCGCGTCGCTGCACGACATCGAGCAGGTCGTCGTGCAGGGGCAGCTGACGCTGTGCCTGCTGGTGGACGTGCCCGAGACGCGCGACGTGCTGAAGGAGCTGCTGTTCGCGGCGAAGCAGCTGGGCATGGACCTGGACTTCAAGCCGGTGGCGACCAGCGAAGCGCGGCCTGTCCCGACGCTGAACGAAGCGCGCCGTTACGTCATCACCGCCATCGGACCCACGCTGGGCGCGGCCCACCTGCACGCGATCGCATCCACGCTGGCCGCCGAAGGCGCCAACATCGAGAAGATCGGGCGGCTCTCGGAGAACACGCTGGCGTCCGTCGAGATCCACGCGCTGCTGCCGCCGGGCGGCGACAGCGACGCGCTGAAACGCACGCTGCTGGCGGTCGCGACCAGCGCCGGGTTCGACGTCTCGCTACAGCGCGAGAGCCTGTACCGCCGGTCCAAGCGGCTGGTCGTGCTGGACATGGACTCGACGCTGATCCGCATCGAGGTGATCGACGAGCTGGCGCGCGCGGCCGGCGTCGGCGCCGAGGTCGCGCGCATCACCGAACGCGCGATGCAGGGCGAGATGGACTACGATCAGTCGCTGCGCCAGCGCGTCGCGCTGCTGGCCGGGTTGAACGTCGCCGTGCTGGACAACCTGGCGCAGAACCTGCCGCTCACCGACGGCGCCGAGACGCTGGTCCGCGTGCTCAAGCGCCTCGGCTACAAGATCGCCGTCATCAGCGGCGGCTTCTCGCGCGCGGCGGAGGCGCTGAAGCGCCGGCTGGGCGTCGACTACGCGTACTCCAACAATCTCGAGGTTCAGGGCGGCAAGCTCACGGGCAAGGTGGTCGGGCCGATCGTCAACGCGCAGCGGAAAGCCGAGCTGCTCGAGACGATCGCGCAGGCCGAGGGTGTGCTGCTGGATCAGGTGATCGCCGTCGGCGACGGCGCGAACGACGCGCTCATGCTCGAACGCGCCGGCCTGGGGATCGCGTTCCACGCCAAGCCCAAGCTGCGCGAGGCGGCCGACACCAGCATCACCGCGGCCGGACTCGACGCGATCCTGTACCTGCTGGGTTTCTCGGCGCGGGAGCTGCAAGAGGTGGAGTGAGCGCGCCCGCCACACTGGCGCGCGCGCTGGCGGCCGCGGCCCTGGCCCTGGCCCTGGCGACACCGGCCTACGGCGCAGACGGCTCGGCCGATTCCGCGCGCGTCCGCCCGGGCGTTCACCTGTCGTGGGTGCGTGGCGACGGCGCCGGCATCTGTCCCGACGCGGCGGCGATCGAAGCGGAGGTGGCCGAGCGCCTGGGCAGCAACCCGTTCGCGCGCGCGCCGACACAGTTCGTCGAGGCGATCATCACCCAGAAGCCGGCGGGGTTCGAGGTCGGCATCTCAATGCGGGCCAGCGACGGGAAGCTGCTGGGCAACCGATCGCTCACCAGCAGCCCGGGCGACTGCCGATCGATCGCCACCGCGGCGGCGCTGACGATCGCGATCCTGATCGATCCCGACGCGCTGGCGCGCGCGCCCGCGCCGAAGCCACCGCCGCCGCCTGCGCCAGCACCGCCGGTCGCGAGCGCGCGCTTTCCCGCGGGGCGCGTCACCGCCATCGGCAGCGCGGGCTGGGGCCTGGTGCCCGGGGTCGCGCCCGGGGCCGGCCTGGCCGCCACCTTCGATGTCTGGCGCCCGATCGCGCTCGGCCTGACGACCGTGTTCTATCCCGAGAGCCACACCGACCCGCCCGACGACGGGTTCGCGTTCGGCCTCACCTACGCCGAGCTGGTCGGCTGCTACCTGCCGCTCGCCGACGCCAGCGCGGTGCGCCTCGAGGTCTGCCTGGGCGGCACGGCGGGCGTGCTGCACGCCGCCGTCTTCACCGGAACGCCGACGGAACCCGGCGAGCGCTGGACGTTCGCGGCCGCCCAGCTGACGCGCGTCATCATTCCCATCTACCGGGCGGTGGTGGCCGAAGTCGGCCTCGAGGTGACCAAACCCTTGCCCCGGCGGGCGTTTTTCGTTGAAGGGCGACCGGCCGGGATGGACACTGTATTCACCCAGCCGGTGGTAACGTTGGCGGGCTGGGCGGGTATCGGGCTGCGTTGGCGATAAAGTAAAGAGTCTTTAAAATGGGATCGCCCCCGCGCTTCGCGTCGGCGACTACGAGCTTGGAGACGTGATGAAACAGGCTTATGCCCAACTTCGATCGGCGTTCGAACCCGTCGCCGTCGTACCCGCGCCGGCGCCTGCACCCGGGCTGGACGTTCGCACGATCTATCGCGAGAACGGGCGCTTCGTCTGGCTAAGCCTGCAGCGGCTCGGCATCCATCCGTCCGACCTGGACGACATCGCGCAGGACGTGTTCATGGTCGTGCACCGGCGCCTCGACACGTTCGATCGCCGCGCCCGCGTCTCGACCTGGCTTTTCGGCATCTGCATGCGGGTCGCCGCGAACTACCGGCGCCGCCGCCGCTGGACGCGCGAGGTGCTGTCGGGCGGCAGCGAGGACGAACGGCCCTCGGCGCTGGCCGCGGCCGACGACATCCTGGTGCGCCGCGAGCAGCGCGAGCTGGCCGAACGCGCGCTGAACCGGCTGGAGGTCGCGAAGCGCGCGACCTTCGTGATGTTCGAGCTGGAATCGCTGTCGTGCAACGAGATCGCCGAGCTGATGAACGTCCCGGTCGGGACGGTGTACTCGCGCCTGCACAGCGCGCGTCGCCAGCTGGAGAAGAACCTCGCGCGCGATCTCGCGCGCCGCGGCCTGGGGAACAGCTGAGGGCGGTGACGAAGAGGCCATGAGCGATCCCACGCGCTTGCGCGACAAACCGAGCGTGCCGACGGAGATCCTGCTCCGCGGCGCGCGCCGGCCGCAGCCGCCCGCGGCACACGAGCTGGAACGTCTGGGCGCCGCGGTCGACGTGATCGCGCGCGGTCCCACCGGCGCGCCCGTGTCGTGGCTGCGCCTCGGCGTCGCCGCGGTGTTCGCGTTCGCGATCGTCGGAGGCGGCACGTTCGTCTGGGCGCTGCACCAGCGCAACGCCGAGCGCGCGGCCGCGGATGCGGCGCGCGGCGAATTCCAGCGGAGCCCGACGCCGGCGGCGGCCTCGAAGCCGCTCGCGGCCGCCGAGGTCAAGCGCACTCCACCGGCGCCCGCGCGGCCGTCCCGGCGGCACGTCGCCGAGACGCGGGTCGCGGCGGCGCCGATGCCCCCGCCCGCCGAGGCGCCCAAGCCGAACGATTCGCTGGCGCGCGAGGTGCCGCTGATCGATGCGGGCCGCGCCGAGCTGGCGACCGCGCCCTCACGCGCGCTGGCATTGCTGGAGACCCACCGCCGCGAATTCCCGCACGGCCAGCTGGCCGCCGAGCGCGAGTTCCTGGCCGTGCAGGCGCTGCTGCAGATGAATCACATGGCGGAGGCGAAGAAGCGCGCCACCGAGCTCGAAAACCACTACCCGACCAGCTCGTACGCGGCGCGCGCCGTGCGGTTGATCGACGACGCCGAGGCGCAGCGCGCAGCCGTCCCCAGCAAGGACGGATCGCGCGGAAACGTCCGGCCCGGCTTGCAGCGCGATCAAGACCGCCTGTAGCGGCCGCGAGGCGAGAACGTGCCGCGGCGCCTTTGGATGTCGGTCTTGTGCGTGTCGCTGGCGGCCTGCGGGATCCGCCGCGAGCAGCTGGCCAGCGAAGGACCAGGCTCGGTTCCGTTCTCGTTCCCGTATGTCGATCCCGCCATCCCCACCGCGCCCGGACAGTTCGGCGGCGTCGCGGGCGATTCGACCGGCGCGCCGCGCATCGTTTACCCGCTGGACGGGGCGATGCACCCTGTGAACATCGGCGCCATCAAGTTCCAGTGGGCGCGCGGCGCCGCCGCCAATCGCGTCTTCCGCATCCGCCTCGACGACGGGAACACGCACTACGACTTCTACGTTCCCTGCACGCTGGCGAACTGCCTCTACGACATGCCCGCGCGCGGCTGGCTGTCGATCGCGTACGCCCATCCCGACGGAACATTGCAGGCGACCATCGAGGGCACGGACGGCGCGGGCGGCGCGGTGTTCCGATCGCCGCCCATCGACGTGCGCTTTTCACCCAAGGCCGTGACCGGCGGCCTCTACTACTGGACCGCGACCAGCACGGGCGGAACGACGTACCGGCTGCCGTTCGGCGCGTCGCAGGCGTCGCCCTTCATCGTGCCGTCGTCGCCGACGAACCCGCTCGTGTGCGGCGGCTGCCACAGCGTCAGCCGCGACGGCCGCATGATCTCGTTCACGTCGACCGCCGATCTCGGGTCGCAGGTGGCGTTCCTGGCGACGGCGCCCACGACCGCGCCGGCTGCGCCCAGCATCGTCCCCAGCACGGCGACCGACACGCCGACCGGCACCGCGTCGCGCTTCACCGCGCTGAACACCGACGGCAGCCGCGTGCTGGTCACGACCTTCGGCCACATCCACATGTTCGACACCGCCACCGGCGCGCCCATCGACATCGGCGACACCGACGCGCTGCTGCCGCCCGGCAAGCTGGTCACGCACCCGGAGTGGTCGCCGAGCGGCGAACGCGTGGCGTTCACGCTGTACTCCAGCGAGGTGACCAGCGGCAGCAGCACGCGCAGCGTGACCGACAGCCGTCCCGAGGACGGCGAGATCGTGACGCTGGAGCTCGACAAGACGACCGGTCGCGCGACGGCGCTGCGCCACATCGTCGGCACCACCACCGCCGACGGCCTGTCCCACTTCTATCCGAGCTGGTCGCCCGACGGGCATTGGCTGGTGATGGCCGCGGCGCCCGTCGGCACGTCCGCGTACACGGCGACGACCGCACGCTTGCGGCTGGCGTCCGCCGACGTCGACGGGCAGACCTGCCCCGGCCCGACCTGCTTCGACCTGACGCGCGCGTCGCAGGGGACGGCGGTGTCGTCGACGTGGCCGAAGCTGAGCCCGGTCTCGCAGGCGAATGATCAGCTACTGTTCGTGACGTTCAGCTCGAAGATCGACTACGGCTTCGCGCTCGTGAACACGGGGCCGTCGGGCGTGCACCGGGCACAGCTGTGGATGGCGGCGATCGATCTCCGCGCCGTCGATGCGGGCGGCGATCCGTCGCTGCCGCCGTTCTGGCTGCCGTTCCAGGACATCACCGAGACCAATCACCTGCCCTTCTGGACCCAGCAGGTCGCCTGCACGGCCGACGGCGTCGCCTACGCTCACTGCGGCGACGGCGAGGTGTGCGAGGACGGCGCCTGCAAGGTCGTCGCGGCCAATTGACATCGGAACCCTCAAAGGGTTCCGAACCTCCCGCGATGGTACGCGGCGAGCAGAGCTCGCCGGCTCCCCACGCGTGTCAGTTCTGGCGCAGCGGGACCTCGACGAGCGTCGGTCCCGGGAGCTCGAACGTCGTCTCCACGCATTCCTCCGGGCCGGTCTGCGTGCACGTCGCCCCGCCGGCGTCCGTCGCGCCCGGCGTCGCGCACAGACGCGCGACGTAACGGCCCGGCCGCTCGAACCGCGGGATGTAGCAAGCGGCGCCGCTGCCGCAGGTCGCCCAGTCCACATACGAACCGTCCCAGGTGATCTGGACGCTGGTGACCGGCTGGCCGACGGCGACGCCGATGAACTGACAGGCGCCGGCCGCGCACCCCGGCGGCAGGCATGTGCTGCACGGGACCCCGCCACCGCAGGGCCCGGGGTTGAACGGCAGCCAGTCCCCCGATTCCTTGCCGATGAAGACGTGCGTCGGTCCTTGGCAGTTGTAGACGATGTCGCAGAGCTCCTGTCCCTGCGGCACGAGCAGGCGCAGAGTCACCGTCCCTGGCGACGTGGTGGGCTGATTCGACGAGCACGCCGCCAGCGTGGACACCGCCAGCGCCGCCGTCACGAGGATTCGATTGCGCCACATGACCGGATCACCCTCCCTCGATCGGCGGCAGCGGAACTTCGATCAGACTCGGGCCGGGGGCATCGAACGCCACGTCGACGCATTCTTCGGCGCCGGTCTGCACGCACGTCGGCGGTGCGCTGCCGTCCGTCTGGGTGATGGTGCCGGGCGTGACGCACATGCGCGCGTAATAACGGCCGCGCGGCAGGTAGTGCGGGTTGTAGCAGGCGACGTTGGCGCCGCAGGTCGACCAGTCCTCGTAGTAGCCGTTCCAGGTCGTCTCGACGTTCGTCACCGGCTCGCCGACGCCGAGCGGCTGGATCGGGCACGGGATGATCCCCGGCACCGGACAGTACTCCTGCACGCAGTTATTCGCGCACTGGGGCGCGCAAGCGGATCCCGCGTACGACGGCCACCACTGCATCGCCCCCTGCGGCAGCGTCGCCGGATCGGCGCCGACGAAGATGTGCTGCCATCCATAGCAGCCGTTGGTCTGGTCGCAGAACGTCTGCGCCGACGGCAGCAGCAACCGGATGGTGACCGTCCCGGGCGACACCTCCGGCGGGGTCTGTTCGCGCAGCTCGCCCGACGAGCACGCCAGCATCAACGCCGTCGGTGCGAGGATTGCGAAACGCATGTCGCGCTCAGCTCCCCTGCGCGTCGGGCAGCGCCATCTCGATCGGGCTCGGGCCGGGAATGTCGAACATCGTCTCGACGCATTCCTGCGGTGTGGTCGGCGTGCAGGTCTGATTCCCCGCCTGGGCGGTGCTGACAACGCCCGGCGTCGCGCACAGGCGCGCGCGGTATTGTCCGGGCGCCACGTAACGGGTGGCGGTGCACGGCGTCGAGTTCCCGCAGGTGGACGACGGGTAGAACGAACCGTCCCAGGTCTTCTCCACCTGTGTCAGCGCGACGGCGGTGCCGATCGGGCAGAGCAGGTCACAGGGGTGCACGACGCAGCTGCCCGAGCAATCGATCGCGCAGAACCCGACCGAGAGCGGCAGCCAGCTTCCGGCGGTCGTGGCGATC
>Ga0207704_10001126_pt1 | contig 11888 bp, 11 predicted proteins | sample KBSMisM12_FD_184308 | JGI IMG/M metagenome (GOLD analysis project Ga0207704, IMG submission 184308) | Miscanthus rhizosphere microbial communities from Kellogg Biological Station, Michigan, USA - KBS Miscanthus M1-2 (SPAdes) (version 2) | ecosystem: Host-associated > Plants > Roots >...
GGAAAGCGAGTGGGCGTCTTCTTGATTCGGTGCTATCAGAAATCGACGGACTGGCTCCCGCACGTCTGCCGCTTCAAACCGTCCTGCTCGCAGTACACCCTTGAGGCCGTGCAACGGTATGGACTCACAAAGGGTAGCTGGATGGGACTTAAGCGAATTTCGAAGTGCCACCCCTTTCATCCCGGCGGCTACGACCCTGTGCCCTAAACAATTTACATGAGCAAGAACGCACCTCAAGCGCAGCAGAAACCGAACTTCATGATGAATCTCATATTCATCGCGGTTCTGATGTTCACGTTCCAAATGTTCTTCGGTCGCAACCAGACACCCGAAGCGCGCACCATCCCCGATATTCTCACCAAGCTTCGAGATCGTGATGCAAAAGTTGAAGATCTGTCAGCAACGCGAATCGATTTTCCTGCCCTCGAAGGAAAGCTCAAAGACGAGAAGATTTCGCAGGATCAGAAAGACGCGATCGAACTCGAGGGCGCCGTCCTCCTCGCCGACGCTCAGCTAAGAGCCGGCGTTCTGCGCGATGATCTCGGTCGACTGAACAACGCGTACAACACGCTTCAGAAATACAAAGAGAAGTTCGAGACGAAACCCGTCTGGCAGACGCCAGTCCAAATCCCAGCGCCGGAAAAGGGCGCAATCGAGGGCTTGCCAAATTCCAAGGTAGCGGCCAGTTTCTCTCCGGCGCAAATGTATGAGGACACCGTTGCCGTCCTCGATGTAAAGAATCAGAACACGCCGGTCTGGGGATTCTTCCCCGGATTCCAGTTCATCAATTTCCTCGTCCACGCAACCGGCGCCGCACCCGCATTCAGCTACTGGTTTGCCGCCGTGCTCCTCGCTATTGCAGTCCGCGCGATCCTCTTCCCGCTAAGCCAAAAGCAGATGATGCATTCGCGCCAGATGCAACAACTCATGCCGCTCTTGCGAGAAATCCAAGACAAGCTGAAAGGCAATCAGGTCGAGATGCAGCAGCGCCAGATGGAACTGTACAAAGAGTACGGTCTCAATCCGATGGCCGGCTGTCTGCCGATGGTGATCCAGCTACCGGTCATCTACTTGATTTATCAGTGCATGCTGCACTATCGTTTCGAATTCCAGAAGGGAACGTTCCTCTGGATCGGACAAGCGATGCACGAGAAGTTCTGGTGGATCGCGCCAAACCTCGGGCAAAAGGATTACATCCTTCTCACCATCTACGGCATCTCGATGGTCTCGACCTCGTTGCTGATGCCCGTCGCGGATCCGAGCAACGCAAAACAGCAGCGTCTGATGAGCGTTGGAATTTCCGCCGCATTTGCAATTGGTATGTTCTTCTGGCCCGCGTTGCCATCCGGCTTCGTTCTCTACTGGGCGACGATGAACATCCTCACGACGCTCCAAGTGATCCTCATCTATCGACAACCGATGCAGCCACTTGTTAAAGTGAATACCAAGGATGGCGGCGTCTACCCGACCGGCGGTTCGAACGGATCATCGAACGGGAAAGTGTCTGGCCCTTTCGGTCCGACGGAGATCAAGAATGGGACGGTGAAGACTGGTACCCCAGCTAAGCACAAGCCCAAAAAGAGAAAGTAAGGACAACCAACAGGAATTCTGGATTCAATTACCGCACAGACCTTAGAAATCCAGGATCGAGCATCCAGCATCGAGGCTCCTGCTCAAAACCAGAGCGCAGAGCCTACCAAGTAAGTTTCGAGAGAAAAAATATGCAATCGATTGAGCTAACGGCAAAGAATGTGGATGAAGCTAAGGCGACCGCCGCGCAGAAGTTCGGCGTGTCTCCCAGCGACGTCACCGTGACGGTTCTTGAAGAGACCAAGGGACTCTTCGGCAAGACCAATGTTCGCGTGCGAGCGGAGGCGCCCAGCCCTGTAGCCGCCGCCCCCACGCCTCCTCCGGCACCGGCACCTGCGCCAGTCGCTCCTCCTCGAGAACCCGAGCCTGTTGCGGCCGTAGCCGCACCTGCACCGGTCGAAGCTGCTGCTCCCGCTGCCAGCGATGATCGACCTGCGCGACCGCCACGCGGTCGAGGACGCAGTCCAAAGCCTGCTGATGGAGAAGGTGCTCCTGAGGGTGGCGCTCCCGAAGCAGAAGGAGATGGCGAGCCAGAGAATCAAGTCGTCGCCACCCAAGAGGACGCTGATCAACTTCTCGCCCTCGTCAATGAGATTTTGGAATCAGGTGAACTGGATGTCAACGCGAAAGCAGCAGCGTCTGGTGGCCGATACGTTAATGTCGAGTTGGACGGAAAGGACGTCGCATTCCTTGTTGGAAAACACGGCGAAGTTTTGAACGCCCTTCAGTATTTGGTGAACATCGCCGCCGCCCGAAAGTTTGGAAACGGCATCCGCATCACCCTTGACGGTAACAATTATCGCGAGCGACGAGAGGCTGCTTTGACTGCCCTCGCGACGAAGATCGCGGACGAAGTGAAGAACCGACGCGAAGAAGCAGTGCTCGATGCACTTCCTGCTTTTGAGCGACGTGTCGTTCACAAGGCACTCGCCGTCATCGAGGGTGTCGAAACATACAGCGAAGGCGAAGAGCCCAACCGCCGTGTGGTCATCGCCCCCGCAGACGTTCACTAGTATTCGGATTGTTTGAATTTGGAATGCCGATTGCTTGTAGCGGTCGGCATTTCCTTTTTATCAGCTGATCACTAGCCCTGGTCGTTGAACGACAAGAAAAATGCCAAATTGAGTTTGTGAGAGCAATGCCATTCCGTCTAATAAGCCTCGCTCTAATTGCTTCCGTCTTGGGGTGGATGCCTTCGCTCAAGAGCGAGACACCGGCTCCGAGGCAACCCGGAGAATATGAACCGCAATCAGCGATTTGGCTCAGCGCAGAACCCGACAATGCGGAGTTTATGCATGTGACGGCAAGGCTAGTGAAGTCGCTCCAGCCGCACGTGCCGATCAAGATGCTGCTTTTAGACGATGCACAAGTTTCTAAGGCTCGTGAGAGTCTGAAAGCCGATGGTGTCGATATCGACCGGGTGACTTTCTGCAAAGACCCAGGCGCCACGTTATTCATGCGCGATGGCACCGTCTTCATGGTCGGAGACAATTCACAGCTTTCTGTCCTTGATTTGAAGTGGAGCATGTATGGCCTGCCAACCTGGTGCCATAAACGATATTCGGATAACCCGAAGGCGGAAGCAGAGTGTCTGAGCTATTTGAAGCCGGGCGACGATGGCTTGGATGACTATCTTTCCCACGCGACGAACGCATCGGTTGTGAAATCTCCCCTGATGCTTGAGAATGCAACGTTCGAAGTCAACGGCAAAGGCGTGTTGCTCATTACAGAGGCGCTTGCTCACGATCGTCAACCGAATCAGACGCGACAAGAAATCGAAAATGAACTCCTCAAAGTTCCCGGAATCAAGAAAGTGATCTGGTTAGGTGAGGGCCTCGCCGAGGATCCACTCGGCATCGCAACGATTGAAGGGAAGTATGTGGGTCGTGGTGCTGGCGGCCACACCGATGAGTTCGTTCGCTTTGTAAATGCAAACACGATCCTCCTTGCCTGGGTCGACGACGAGCGTGCAAAGGACCATCCGATTGATCGCATTAACCACGAGCGAATGAAAAGGAATTTCGAAATTCTTTCCAAAGCAACCGATCAGGATGGTAAGCCGTTTCAAGTGATCAAAGTGCCGATGCCGTCGCCGGTGGAACGAGAGGTGACACTCGCTCCAAAGACTGACATGGTAAGTGATTGGAACGAGGTTTTCTTTCATCCGAGCGAAGGAAGAAAAGCGGGCGATAAGGTCACAGTGGTCGCCGCTGCGAGCTACCTCAACTTCATCATCACGAACGACTATGTTCTTGTTCCGAGCTTCGTAGAGGATGGCACGCCTCAGGCGATTCAAGACAAAGTGCGTGATTCGATGATCTCGGCTTTTCCCGGAAGAACTATCGAGTTTGTGAATGCAACTCCCTTTACATGGAACGGTGGCGGTCCCCACTGCGCAACTCTCAACGAGCCCAGGCACTAACAAATGGCTGCTCAATTCATCGGCGCACACATGAAGACATCCGGCGGGATGGGCAATGCGCTTCGCAACGGCAAAGCGATCGGTTGCACTGCTGTCCAAGTCTTCACCAGCAGTCCACAGATGTGGAAGGCGTCGGCCGTTACTCCGGAGAAAGTCGCCGACTTCAAGAAAGCTCAGCAGGAAACCGGGATCACCGAAGTCATCACTCACGACAGCTACCTCATCAATCTCTGCGCGGACGATCCCGCCATGCGTGAGAAGTCGATCGAAGGACTGACCAACGAACTCCTCCGTTCCTATCTGTACGGGATCAAATACGTGGTCTCTCATATCGGGGCACACAGGGGCTCCGGCTTCGAGGCGGTCGCAGAATCAGCCGCTGATGGCATGCTTCGCGTTCTCGATAACACCCCCGACGACGTGATGCTGCTGATGGAGACAACCGCCGGGCAGGGCTCCTCCCTCAATTCGAGATTCGAGGAATTGGCAAAACTCTTGGAGCTGACCAAGGGCCATCCCCGCCTCGGAGTCTGCATTGACACCTGTCATATCTTCGTTGCCGGTTATGATATTCGGACAGAAGCCGCATTCAAGAAGACCTTCGATGAATATAACCGTCTAGTCGGATTTGACAGGTTAAAGGCAATCCACTGCAACGATAGCAAGAAGGGCTTAGGTTCGAAAGTGGACCGCCACGAGAACATCGGCAAGGGCGAAATCGGCCCCAAGGCGTTCGAACTCCTCGTCAACGACAAGCGATTCGATCGCGTCCCGATCACGCTAGAAACCGAAGCCGAGATGCACGAGGAAAACATCAAGGTCCTCCGCGGCTATCAGAAGCCTGCGAAGAAATGACTATTCGAGGATGTCGGCGAGATGGTCAAACCCAAACTTACGGGCTTCCATCGCCGGCGTCTCACCGATGTTGTTGACCTGGCTCGTGCTCGCACCGTGCATGAGGAGAAAATCGCTCGTCTCCCAATCGCCCGAATGAGCCGTGTAATGAAGAGGAAACCAACCCTCTTTGTTCGGACAATTAACCTGGAGCGCAGTCTGACCGGATTCAAGAAGGATCCGCGCGATCTCCTTATGACCGTTGCTTAGAGCCGAGTGGAGTGGAATCGCACCAAGCGAATTCTTCGAAGGGATCGTTGGATCCGCACCCCTGGCAAGCAATTGCTTGACCACTTCCGTATGACCAAAATAGGCAGCAAGCCCGAGCGGCGTAAATCCGTCGGGGGCATGGCTGTTGATATGATCGGCGTCAACCTTCTCAAGGGCATGTTGATCGCCAAGAGCGGCGGCTTCAAAGACATCGATCGATCCACGCGCATCCGCGATGATGCGTCCAACCGTCGGATGACCGTAATAAACAGACCATAGCAACGCAGATGCTCCTTCGTCATGAGCATTTGCCAGTGCAGGTTGTGCATCTAGAGCAGCACGCACGGCGTCGGCATCGCCAGATTTCGCGAGAGCTACGAATTCGCTTTCAGTCATGGAGCGATTATAGAATCAGCGTACCGAGCAGTCATGTCCGATATTGCTAAATTGCTTCACGCCAGCGGGTGCGGCCCAGAGTACAGTGAAGTCGCAACGAGATACTGCCTCAAGCGATCATCGTTCGGAAACGACGAGGACAGAGATTCGAGCGCGTTGATCTCTGCCTTGCGCCAAGGGAACGGTGGTGCGAAGGGTTTCGAACTTGCCGCGCGGACTTGATCTGCTGCTTCAACAGCCATCCGCGTCCCTTGCATCAGAAGGAACGCTTGCAAATAATGAAGCATCGGAATATCTTCGTGGCGTAGGGCTTCGTCGATAAAACGCGATGCCTCCGAATGCAGGTCCAGGTCGATCAAAAGGCACGCGACCTCGATGAATTGCTCCGGCGATTCGGCAAGCGGCTTAAGAATCGGATTCGCGCCGCGACCTTGTGCGCTGGGTTGAGTGAGAAACCCTTCTCCACGGAGCGCCGGTTCGAGCGGCGCGAGATAATGCGCGTTAAGTAGTTCGGCGGACTCTTCCTGCGCGCCGGAAGCGAGGCGCTTGTAGATCGCCTTCATCCACCACGTAAGATGATCCTCACCGTTGTAGATCAATGCTTGCTCCAACAGCGCGTCTGACCCAGCGCTTCCACCCCTCATTGCCGAAAGCAAATGCGCTTCGAAACGAACCGAAGGAAGGGTCTTCGCGAATTCCGGATTGGAGACAAGCACCTTCTCCATTTGCCTTCGCAATTTCGTCTCATCGTTCGCCGAGGCATCCATGGCGTCACGATGCCGCATACGAATGGGGGCGAATCTCGATCCCACGATGTGACGCAGAAGAACGTTGCGATCCGCGTCCATCACTGCAACCTCGGAAACCCGCGACGAGAGAGATGCAAAGCTGATTTCCTTTCGATGCTCAGCGCAGGCGTCGATAGGCGATTCGAATGACTGACCATCCTTCGTCAGCACGAGCAGTTTGAAATTCTCAAGTCGCTTCGTGGCTTGCAACGCGATCCCTTTCGATCCAACTTCCATCGCGAGTTGCGAACACACCGCGGGCAGGTGCCCAAGACCGCTATGAGGGACGATCCTGAATTTAAGCGTATCGAGTTGACGAGGGCCAAGAGCGAACTTCGACTTTGATCCGAATCGATGTAGAGTCAGCCGCTTATTTTCTTCGGCCACAGCTAGCGTTTTCGCCGACTCCGTCCAAACAGACAGACCGCAATCTCGAGACTTTGAATAGAGAACAAATCCGCGCTCATCCGCAACCGGATGAATGCTCGATAAATAGGATTTTGCATCCGGCAAACAAATCGAAATGCCCCCGTTGTACGGAGTGTTTCCAATCAGCCGGTTAAACAAACGGAGCTCAATGTTCAACTCCGCAGAATCAGGCGGAACAGAAATAAGCGCATTGAAACTTAAGCCGATTCCGACTTCTCCGATCCAAACCGCTGCGTTATCCTCTTCATCATCCGCTGGAACGAGTTGGTAATTGACCGTGCTGAGGGCGTTCGGCCGATCCGCGTTTGTATAGCGAATCTGAATGCCTTGAGGCGCCTCGACTCCGCGTGTTCCCCCGTCGACCGTTGTCACTGGCTCGATGGGAAGAATCTCCGCGCTCGTCCGTTTGTCAAAAACCCGCAGGATGCGACCGCCCAGATCGGGCACGATCGTCGCGCGAAGAAAAGCGTTCTCCAACACGATCGTTCGGAACGTGCGCCGCTCGGAACGGCCGGTTGATTTGAGCGAGGGGAAGGGGTAAGCGCTCTTCAGATATTGCCCACTATCGGGCAATACCGCCTCAAGGATTCCTACGGTGAGTTCGAGGCTGTCTTCGTAGACTTCCGCGGGCATTGTTAGCCGAGGTTACCTGCGCTAAACTCTTGCGAATGGCGGGACGTTCTCTCACTCCGGCTGGCAAGATTTTGAAGTGGCTGGTCATCCCAGCGATCTTGCTCGTGGGCGGTTTCTATTTGCTTGGGCCACGAGTGAGCGGGATCCTCTCGGGCGCGGCTGCCTCTCCCGTCAAGGTCACCCCGGTCGCCACGGCAGGGACGTCGAAACAGAAGTTCGCGGCACCGGATGTGGACGTGCGGAGCAAGCGTCACATCGATCCGCCCGACGTCAGCATCACCGCGAGAAAGAAGCGGAGACACCGGACTCATCCGGTCGCCCCCAATCCGAGTCCGAGCGACCCTACCTCGAGTAGCTCACCTGAGCGAAAGAGCGCAGGTTAAATCCGCAAAGACCTCAAAGCCCGCGGAAGTCTTTGGTCGCGTTCCAAAGATATTTCGACTTGTCGATGATGTGTGCCCCACCTCCGTCGGCTTTCCCCACCGCAGTTTGATAGTCAGTGCCTGCTGCGAGATCCACGTCATGCATCGACTTCACATGTCCGTCGAGGAAGCAAGTTGCAACATGCCGGGCCGAGTCCACATACGTGAAGGCGCTGGAACGTTGCAGCACAACTTTGCCTGGTACTGACGACGCAGAGGATGTCCCCACCCAATCGCCCGAGCCAGGTCCGCCGGTCCAGTAAGCGATCAATCCATGATTTCGTTTCTTAAACGCATCCCACATGCCGGGTGCGTTGGCGACGTAAAATCCGCGGGTCGTGTCATCGATACCGTCCTGTGATTCGACAAAGAAGACAGTGTTCGAGGGATCGTCCGGAACATAGAAGCTAATCGGCTCACTCACCGCATAGTTGGCCGCGTTGGGAAGGCCGCGCTTTGAAGCAGGGATGCGCAACGGCGAAAGAAACATGTAGTTGAATGCGAACGCCGGGTGCAGATTCTGATTCCGATATGTGTTCTTGTCGGGATCGTAGGTCGGTTCTGTTGCCGCAAGGGCGGGATACGACCAGATCTGGTGCACGTCTGGTCTGTCAGGCGACAGATAGAGCCCACGCGATTTGATATAGGGAAGGTAGAGAAGGGGCCAGGCGTCAGTTCTCGCTCCTCCTGCCGCGTCTGTTGCGATGGCTGATTGCGTTCCTTTCGCCGGACAGTTGACCGTCCGTTGCTTGTCTGTGACGTCTTGCATTCGGCTGAGCCACCCGTTCGTCGTAACGCCGATCATATCGTCGTAATCGCCGCCGTACATGATGCCCGCAAGAGCAATTTGGCGGCAGTTCATGATCGCTGTAGGACTTGAATGCCTGGCGCTATGTCGAGACCTTTGAGACTTGAAGAACGTTCCCATCACCGCCACCAAGATCATGACGATCACGATGCAAATCATCAATTCGACAATGGTGAAAGCGGATTTCCGATTCTTAAAGGCCATGGTAGTCCTTGGTCAAATTCCAAAGATAATGTTTCTTGTCCGTGATATAGGCGCCACCACCGTCTGCAGTGGCGGATGCGGCCATGAAATCCGTGCCTGCGGCAATCGCCATCGACTTCGTATACTTAACGTGCCCATCCAGAAAAGTTGGATTCGCTCCATCGTTCAGCATGGTGGACACGAAACCTGTCGACATTTCTGGATCCTTGCACGGAACGGCGCCATCCGCACAAGCCGTAGCGGATCCGACCCAATCACCCGAGCCCGCGCCACCCGTCCAGTAAGCAACGAGCCCGTGATTGTTATCTTTGAACGCGTTCCACATCCCCGGCGCGTTCACGACGAAGAATCCCTTGCCTGGATTTGCAATGCCTGCTCGCGACTCGATGAAGAAGATTGTTCCTGATGGATCGTCGGCTTCGGTGAAGGTGTGTGCTTCGCTCACCGCATAGTTAGTCGCGTTAACGTTCATTCGCTTCGAAGCGGGGATACGGAGCGGCGAGCAGAACATGTAGTTGTATCCGTACATTGGGAAGAGGTTTTGATTTCGGAATGTTGCGCCGTTCGGATCGTAGTCTTTATCTGAAATGGCGTGCGCTGGAGCAGACCAGATGTTGTACGTGTCGGGCCGCTCGGGCTGAACGAAGAGGCCTCGTGACTTGATGTACGGCAACAGCAAGAGGGGCCATGCATCGGTCCGCCTCGCCCCCGCTGCATCTGCCGCCACGGTGGATTGTGTCCCGGTGGTAGGACAGTTTAGAGTGAGTTCTTTATCCTTTCGATCCTGGATTCGGCAGAGCCAACCATTCGTCGTGACCGGCATCGTGTCGTCGTAGTCCGCGCCATACATGATCCCGGCAAGGGCGACTTGACGGCAGTTCTGCGCTGATCGGGATCTTCTCCCTTCATGCGGATGCCGCGCAAGAAAGGGAATAGACATCAGCAAGACGGTGCCCAAGATCGCTAGAATGATCGCCACGAACCCGAGGTCCGTCAGGGTGAATCCGCGTCGCTTCATTGCAGTTGTGCTTTCATTATCAGACGGGTTTTCCACATCCAGTCGTTTGAATCAAGATTTGCGACTAAAATTCTGAAATGGCGGAGCCAGCACGGAAGCTCAAACATTTTCCCGGAGCGATCGGCCTCGACGAGGCGGGAAGAGGTCCGTTGGCGGGGCCGGTGGTCGCGGCGGCGGTCGCGCTACCAAAAGGTTTCGATCGCGACGGCATCCGCGACTCCAAGAAACTAACCCCCAAACAAAGAGAAAAGCTCGCTGAGCGCATCAAGGCCGAGGCTGCGTGGGCACTCTGCGTGGTCGAAGTCGAGGAACTCGATCGACTCAACATCTTCTGGGCAAGCATGATGGCGATGCGACGCTCCCTCAACTCGCTGCCTGTAGAAGCGACCAAAGTTTTTGTCGACGGCAACCGCATCCCACCCGACATGAAGTTGGGTTGCGAGATCGAAGCGGTGGTCGGTGGTGACGATCGACTCGCCTGCGTTGCGGCCGCGTCCATCATCGCGAAGACAACGCGCGACCGCATGATGCGACGCTACGGCGAGATTTATCCGGGCTACGGCTTTGAGTCGCATTACGGATACAGCTGTCCTCTCCATTTCAAGATGCTGCGCGAGCTGGGTCCGTGCGCAATCCACCGTCGGACCTTCGCGCCGGTGCAGGAGGCGTTGCAGGGTTGTCTGGCGTTCGCCGATTAGGCGCCGATGCGGAAGACCGCGCGGCAGCATTCTTGTCCTCGCTTGGTTACGTGATCGTGAAGCGCGGTTATAGGAGCGTGCGCGGCGAGATCGATATCCTCGCCATGGATGGCGACACGCTTGTCATCGTCGAGGTGAAAGAACGCACTAATCCCGGCGCTCGGCCAGAAGAATCTGTCACCGCAGCAAAAGCACGCCGCCTAGCCGGAGCCGCGCGGCATTACTTGCAGTCAGTGGAAGAACCAGAACGCGAAATCCGTTTCGATTTGATTTGTTTCGACCTCGATGGCATGCGCCACCACATCGATGCTTTCCGGTCTTAGAATCACGAGCCAAGTCGCGGTGGCGGCTCGATCAGAGTCTGATCGGCCACCGGCGGCATGTCTGCGAAAGTCTGAGTGCCCATCGGATTGTCGATCTGATGTTGAGGATAGTTGCCCGCCAATCCCATCAGTGCTGCGATTCGCGCCTGCGTCGAAGGGTGCGTGCTCATCAGATTTGAGAGGCCTTGCGCGCTAAGAGGATTGATGATGTACATCCCTTGGGTCGCACGGTTCGCCACTTGCAGCGGCGCCGGATCGGATTCGATCTTTTGTAAAGCGCGGGCGAGAGCTTCCGGATATCGCGTCAACTCAGCACCGCTTGCATCTGCGAGGAACTCACGCTGGCGACTGATCGCCATCTGCAAGAGGTAAGCGAAAATCGGCGCGATGATGGACAGAACGAGAGCAATGATCATGAAAATCGCACCTAGACCGTTATCATTTCGATCACGACTACTGCGCCGCCCACCGCCGTACCACATGGACCGACGGAATCCATCGGCGATGAGCGGAATCAGTCCAGCAATGATCGACACGATCGTCATGAATCGTGTGTCGTAGTTGCGAACATGTGAGAGCTCATGGGCGGCGACCCCTTGCAATTCATCGCGATCCAGTTTGGCGATCAGTCCAGTCGTGAAACAAATCGTCGCGTGCTGCGGGTCGCGACCCGTCGCGAAAGCATTGGGAGAAGCGTCATCGATCACGTAAATCTTCGGCTTCGGAATTCCCGCCGCGATCGCCATCTCCTCAACCACGTTGTTAAGCACTTGATCTTCCCGCTGGTCGGCAGGGCGGGCGTGGGAAAGGGACAGGAGAATGTCCGAGCCGCTGTAATTGGCGATCACTCCCGCCAACACGCCAAGCACCACCGCGCCTATAGTGCCGAGATACCAGTTGTGAGGCGAATAAATCCCGACGATGGACGTGACGAGAGCGGCCAACAGGACGATCAAGCCAAAAACAAAATAGAGGCTCGCGCGGCGGTTCGCGGCGATCTGCTGCGGAATCGTCTTTCTCATCGGGCCTGGTTGATTCTACGTTGGAAGGCTG
>Ga0207704_10001128_pt1 | contig 11880 bp, 11 predicted proteins | sample KBSMisM12_FD_184308 | JGI IMG/M metagenome (GOLD analysis project Ga0207704, IMG submission 184308) | Miscanthus rhizosphere microbial communities from Kellogg Biological Station, Michigan, USA - KBS Miscanthus M1-2 (SPAdes) (version 2) | ecosystem: Host-associated > Plants > Roots >...
CCTCACCGTACCGCCAAACCTACTCGTGGCCGCCGACGAGGTGATCGAATGAATGGCGGAATGTCCGCTATTGGCCCTTAGCGGACATCGCTTGTTGCACGGCACATGTCCGCTTTCGGATGTAATGCGGACATTGGTGGTTTGGCGCGAATTCCGCCTAGATACTGTTTTGCTCAAAAGTCCAGCTTATCCCGGACTGCGGCTATTCCGGCCCTCACACAAGCTTCGTCCCTGGCGCCGCCTAGCGCTCCCGCTACGCCGACGCTGCCAAGTAGAGAACCGCCCGCTTCAACGATTAAGCCGCCAGATAGCATCGTCACCTTCGGCAATGTGGCCGTGGCGGGGTTGATCTCACCCGACTTAATCGCGTCAATCAGATCGCTTGTGTTACGGGCGAAGTTCACCGCGGTCCACGCTTTGCCGTTCGCGAGTTCCAGTGCAAGCACTCCGGCGAAACGATCACGTAGCGTTACCAGCGGCCGTCCGAAGCGATCCATCACCACGACAGCAACTTGATAGCCATCCTTGCGACACTGCTGCAACGCGGCTCGCGCCAAATCGAACGCGACGTCGGGGTCCAACGACTTGTAGGTGACGATGCCTTCCGCGGCAGCAGCCGACGCCGCCGCGGAGATGGATGCCACCACCGCAGCGGCCAACATAAGCCGTTTCATCCTCGCCTCCTGTATTCGGACTTGTTCGTTCACAGCCGGAATCGTCCCAGCCCTGTTCCTGCACCTCGCTCCGAATTACTAGAGATCAACGTGAACGATAGCACTCTGGCTGGGCACTCGGAAGCCGGGGCGGGATCGTTGTGGCAATGTCTGCTTTTGGCCCAAAGCAGACATGACGGTTTGCGTCGCACATGTCCGCTTTCGGGAGTAAAGCGGACGTAGGTTATTGCGGCGCATATGTCGGCTTATGACCCAAAGCGGACATTCAACGCCAAAGACACCCTACCAAAATCAGTGTAGCGTCCTTGCACGGTCAAGCGCATTGCTTGCCTGAGAGCTGCCCAGAAAACGGCAACGTACCGAAGTCGCCGCTTCTAACAATTGGCAGCCTGGTGCCCTCGGTAGGCACAAAATCGCGATCTCAAAACAATCCTGGTTTTCCGGAGGCCGCCCGGCATTTTTCGGGGTCTCCGATGGAAAGGCTTCATGAAGCGGCGCGAGTTCATCACGCTTTTCGGCGGAGCGGCGGCTGCGTGGCCGCTCGCCGCCAGCGCGCAGCAGATCAAGAAGGTCTCCCGCGTCGGGTTTCTGTGGGACGGCCCCGATGTATTTCCGGATGCCCTCGAAGCTTTCCGCCAAGGACTTCGTGATCTCGGCTACGTAGAGGGGCAGACAATCGCCATCGAGTACAGGTGGGCGGATGGCAAGCCGGAGCGGATGCGCGAACTTGCGGAGGAACTCGTCGGGCTCAAGGTCGATGTCATCATAACGCCGAGTTCCATTTACACCGGGGCGGCCAAACAAGCGACCTCGACGATTCCAATCATATTCATGAGTCACGCGGACCCGCTCGGCACCGGCCACGTGGCAAGTCTCGCTCGGCCGGGCGGCAACGCCACCGGGCTGTCTCTGATGATGACCGAGACTAATGTCAAAGGTCTGGAGCTGTTGAAGGAGGCCATTCCCGGACTCTCGCGCGTTGCCGTCATCTGGGATCCGGCCACTCCGTCGCATCGACCCGGCTTGCGGGCAGCTGAGATCGCGGGGCCCCCCCTTGGCCTTCGCATTCAGTCCGTCGCAGTGGGCAGCGCCACGGAGTATAAAAGCGCGTTTTCTGCCATTGTCGGGGAACGCGCCGGCGCGGTCTTGGTCCTTTCGACCCCGCTTTTCATCTCCGGCGCAAAGCCGCTCGCGGACCTCTCCCTAGTTCACAAACTGCCTTCGCTCTTTGGACCGAAACACCATGTGGAGGCGGGAGGCCTCATGAGCTACTCCCCTGACCGCGTCGATCTGTGGCGTCGCGGCACCGTTTACGTGGACAAGGTCCTCCGAGGTATTGATCCCGCAGACATGCCGGTTCAGCAGCCAACGAAGTTCGAACTCGTTATCAACCTGAAGACCGCCAAAGCAATTGGGCTCACCATGCCGCCCACGCTGCTTTCACGTGCCGACGAGGTGATCGAATAAGTGGCGCGGTGATATCCGCTATTGGCCCAAAGCGGACATCCCTAGTTGCACCGCACATGTCTGGTTTCGGGGGTAAATCAGACATGACCCTTCGAGGGAGTCCGCTAGATCACGGCTCGATCAGGTCAGTCACGTTGTAGTGTTGCGACCCGCACTGCTGGTCCTACCGCCATCAGCATGGTTGTCACGAGAGCAATGACGGCGGTGGCTAACGGCATCCATTCCATAAGCATCATTTTGTCCTACCCGGCACGACCGTGCCCGCCTTGCGACCGGCAGCATCGGAAATCGTGGTGGTGCGTTGGCTGTGGGTGGACGTGCGGCCTGTCACTCGACCGTTCGCATCGTAGATTGTCGTCGCACCCCCACTGTCCGTTGTCAAACCGGGACGTAGTGCTCAAGCTGCTCGCGCTTGTCCCGCACCGCTGTGTTCGTTTGAAATCCTAGATAGGAGCGCTTCATTGTAGCTTGAATGTCCACTATTGGCCCAAAGCGGACATGTGCAGACATTTCATGAAACCGCTTAGTTACTACCAATCGTTCTCATCGTAGACGCGCTTTTCCGCCCGCAATCGAAACTGCCCAACATGAAGCAGGCACTGACCGTACTTATCGGTCCCACGTTTGATGTTCAGATTCTCACAAAGCCATGCATTTTCGGCACTAATTTCCTGCGCCCGCACTCTCGCAAATTGAGCCTGAATCTCAGGAATCTTTGGAATGACGAAAATCGTCAAATAGATCACAAATGCGAAGAGGATCGCCGCCAAAGCGATCTCCACGTTGTGGTGGATGCGCCTAGTTATTTCCCAAAATTTCGGTGACATCGCCTGGCCCCCCAAGTTGGCGACTAGTGTAGATGTACCACTTTTTTTCAACGTGATGAGGGTCACAGAAGAGAGCATTTTCGCAATGCAACAAACCAAAAAATGAATTCAATTGCCCGGTCGGTGTTATAGACTTTGGGCTTCGTCACCGTGCCGAATTGCCACCTGCATGGTGGCTATGAAGGGGGAAACCATGGCAGCTCGCACAGACACAAAGCTATATTTTCCAGGACTTGGCGGCATTTACGATGGGTTGGCGGATTGGGGCTACCCGTTGCTTCGTATCACTGCCGGTCTGATGCTGCTGCCGCACGTCTGGCCAAAATTCATGACCGCTGGCGCGGCAGGTGTCGCTACCGGCCTTGCACGCCGCGGGATCGAACCGGCTCTGGCTTTCGCTTACCTGATCATGTTCGTGGAGCTGGTAGGCGGAATCTGCATCGCGATCGGATTTTTGACACGGCCTTTCGCTCTGCTCTGCTTGATCGAAATGATTGTAATCGCCATCAAGGCGCATTTGCCAAACGGTTGGTTTTTCAGCGTACAGGGAGGCGGTGGCGAGTTTCCAGTGATGTGGGCCATTCTGTTCCTGATCATCCTAATACGTGGCGGTGGGCCTTACTCGGTTGACCGCGCCCTCGGCAAGGAATTCTGAGGGTACGCACTGCATTGGCGAGCGGCTCCTTAACGCGTTACAGGAGCGGCTCGCCATCTTCTATACATTGCAACACTACAGAGAGTGTCCGCTTTTGGCCCTTAGCAGACATCGGCTTTTGCACCGCACATGTCTGCTTTCGGGAGTAAAGCGGACATGCGTTGCCCTAACGTTCGGACAAGTGTCGTTCCTGTCCTAGGTGCGGCTTCGCGGTTTGTTCATCGCGCGGGCGGCTGACTTCACTTGCCATATCGGCAATGGACTAAGGTCCAACGTTCCCACTTATGCAAACAACGCTAAGGTCCCGGCGATGAGCGGGGTCGCGCACAGTGTTGGCCTGTACAATTCAGCCTATCGCCTAGCTTGGCAGAAAATTTCAGAAGATCAGAAGCGCGAGCAGTCGGATATGGCTCAGCGCCTTCATGATTCCATCGCGCGCCAGATCAAAGAGGGAGCAAGCGTAGACGTTCTCATTGCCTCCGATGCACTCAAAGAGTTGACGATCCTGAGCGACTCATCGAATCGAGGGGGCATGACACGCAAAAAATCCATCCCGGGTCGATATAGTGCCGCAGCAACGCCGGTTGCTGTCGTTGTGACATCGATATTGATGGTTGGCGTTTTCCTAAACTGGCCTTGGGTGAGCCCGGTTTCCGCTTGGGTTTTTGGGCTGGCCACAATTACCAGTCTGCTCCTTGGGGGCCTGATTGTGTTTCTGTGGATCGTGGCAACGGTGCGTTTTGCGAGGAAGCGACAACCCTGATTGCTCACCTGGCGAATCAAAAAGCTGAAACGTAAGACGGCCTAAAGCTCCACTTGAAGTCAGTTCCACGTGAAACCAAGCTCTGGTTGAACTTGAAGCACGAGTGCTATGCACCTTATATCGGGCACATGTCGCGTAGTTCCCAAAGCTCATGCGCCCAGCCGAGACCGCCAGGCGGGCGAGCGGCAACGGTCGGCCGGCAGCGAATAATGAAACCGGCAGGCGTACGTATACGCAGCCGGCTATAGGGAGAACTTGCGATCTACACTAGGATCACGAAGCCAAACTGAATTCCCGTTGCGATCCCACGCGCGATGTCTGCTTTTTCGGTCGCTATCGGGGGTAAAGCAAACATGGGCTATTGCACCGCACATGTCTGCTTATGACCCAAAGCGGACATGGCTTCGGTTAGTAAAGTTCTCAATAAGGGATTTGTGATTGGACCGCGATAGCTTGTCAGATAGCCTCCGCACGCATGTCGACGCGGTACCTGATCATCGCCATGGCGGCTACTCTTTGTGCGGGCGCATTACTCTATGCGGTTGACCATCAGGCCTTCATCCCAAGGGGACCCCATTCGGTTAGCATTTCCTCGACAAAATAAAGCAAGTCAAGCGTTCGGATCGAGGGCGTTCGGATAAAACAATTGCTCGCCATTGATCTTGTAGTTGGCGATAGCTTTCTGGCCTTCGGACGACACGAACCAATCGATGAACTGCTGACCAAATTCGCGCTTTACGTTCGGATGTTTGGCTGAGTTCACCAGTATGACGCCATATTGATTGAACATGCGCTTGTCGTCTTCAACGAGAATTTGCAGGTCACCCCTGTTCTTGAAGTGTATCCATGTGGCGCGGTCGGACAGCACATAGGCTTTGCTGGCGGCCGCCATCAGGAGCGCAGCGTCCATACCTTGGCCGATCGGTGTGTACCAGGGGCCGTGGTCGTTCTCGATGTCGATTCCGAGGTCCTTGTGCCAGATCCTCTGTTCGACGAAATGGGTGCCGGAGCGGTCACCGCGCGAGATAAAGGTCGCCTGTTTGTCTTTGATCGCTTTGAAAGCCTTCGCAACGTCCTTCAAATCCCTGATGCCTGCAGGATCGCTTTTTGGCCCGATCAGCACGAAGTCATTGTACATGACGGGAACGCGCCTCACGCCGTGTCCTTCGTCGATGAATCTATTTTCCGATGATTTGTTGTGCACAAACACGACATCGGCTTCACCGCGCCGGCCGGTATCGAGCGCTTGACCGGTGCCTTGGGCGAGCACCTTTACAGCAATGCCGGTTTTTTGCGTGAAGAGCGGCAGCAAGTAGTCGAATAGACCACTATCTTGCGTTGAAGTCGTGGAAGCGACGACAATTGATTTTTCTTGCGCGATCGCGTGGCCGGCGAAAAATGCGCCGAAGACCACAATAGCGGCGAGTACGATCTTTCGCGATGAAAGCAATTGAACCCCCTTATCCCGATAACAAAATAGTGCCGCGTGATGACCAATTTAGGGCACTGGGGCCGAAATATTGGCGCAACCCGAGAATCGGCAAAGCATGTCCGTATTGGCCCTAGCGGACATGGCGTCTTGCAGCGCACACGTCGGCTTTTGACCCAAAGCGGACATGGGCCAGCGTTACGCTTGACCCCCTTCCGGCGCGCTAGTTTGCCGGTACGATACGTTGGCGAGACTTTCGGGGCAGCAATGAGGCGGCGCGAGTTCATCATACTTCTGGCTGGCGCGACTGCGGCGTGGCCGCTCGGTGCGCGCGCTCAGCAGTCCATACGCCGTGTCGCGATTATCAACGTCAGGCTGGAAACGGATCCACTGGGTCAGAGCCAGCTGAAAGCCTTCCGGCAGGGCTTCGAGAAGTTCGGCTGGGAGGACGGTCGCAACGTAAAGATTGAAGTGCGCTGGGCAGGCGGCAGCGCCGAGCAAATGCGCGAGTTCGTCACGGAATTGGTGGCACTCAAGCCGGATGTGATCGTCGCCAGCGGCTCGCCGGCAGTGGCGGCGCTCAAGCGTGCGACATCGACGCCGCCGGTTGTATTCGTCGGGATCGCCGAACCAGTGGCGCAAGGCTTCATTACCAACATGGCGCGTCCGGGGGGCAATATCACCGGCTTCAGCCTGGTTGATTTTCCGATCGTGGGTAAATCGGTGGAAATGCTCAAGGCTGTAGCGCCGTCGCTTGCCCACGTTGGGCTGATGTACAATCCAGAGACCTACGGCTTCTACGACGCTTACCTGGAAAGATTTCAGCGCGAGGCGCGCTGGTCGATGGAATTGACCCGCGTAGCGGTGCGCGTGCCTGCGGACATTGACGCTGCTGTCGCAGGCGTTGCAGCGCGGCCGGGCGGAGGCTTGGTCGTGCTTACCGATGCATTCAACTCGGTCAACCAGGCAAGGATCCGCGCGGCTCTGGATCGCAATCCGATGCCCCATATCGTGCCCTGGCGACAGTGCGTTGCCGGTGGCGGGCTGATGTCCTATGGGCCGGATCTGGACGATATCTTCCGCGTCTCGGCGAGCTACGTGGACCGAATTCTCAAGGGTGCAAATCCCGGCGAACTTCCCGCGCAGGCACCCACGAAAATTGAGCTTGTGATAAACCAGAAGACCGCGAAGACGCTCGGTCTCGACGTGCCGCGGTCGCTGTTGGCGATTGCCGACGAGGTGATCGAATAAGAGCGGCGATGTCCGCTTTTGGCCCAAAGCAGACATGACGGTTTGCACTGCACATGTCCGCTTTTGGAAGTAAAGCGGACATTGTTCACTTGATGCCTAGAATGATGCCTGAAAAGTTTTTTGGCTTAAATCGACGCAAGAAGAACGTCGCTAAGTTTTTGATTTTAAGTGGCTCCCCGGGCCGGATTCGAACCAGCGACCAACCGGTTAACAGCCGGTTGCTCTACCACTGAGCTACCGGGGAACAACGCCGAGCAGCGGTAGCGGCCCTATAACAAAGCCAAACTCCTTTGGAAAGGATGAAGGGCCCGACCGTCGGCGCGAAGGTTGGAGGCCGTGCCCGGAATTAAACCGGGGGGTACGCGGATTTGCAGCCCAATGAAGCGTCGCGGTTTCAACGCCTTGGCTGTAAAACGGCCTAAAACCGGCGACCGGAATCAATGGCTTCGGGTATCTTGGGCTGCGTCATTGCGGCGGCGGCTTTGGCAGGTCCGTCACCTTGTTGGTCGCCCTTGCCGCGTGTACTCGACTATTGGTCAGAAGCGAGCGAGATCGTACGACTCTTTAGATGATTGCCGAGTTCACCAAGCCGTTTCTTTTTATTCACATTCGCAAGACCGCTGGAGTTTCGCTCCGAGGTTTGCTGGCAAACCAATTTCCGGCGGGCCGGGTGCTTTTCCAGGCTCATTCCGTCAGTGGTCCATCGGAGCCCGGCGACGCAAATTTCGTTACTGGCCACGTCGGCCTTGACTACGCACGACGTTTCGCAGCTGCACCAACGATCTTCACCACGATACGCGAACCGATTTCCCGATGCCTCTCGACTTATCACTTTTTTCGAAGCAATGACGGGAATCACCTGCGCACCCTTGCGATCGAGTTGACCAACGCTGAACATGAGAGCCGGTGTCGATTTACCGATCGCGCGCGACGCTTGGGTTTGCTGGAATTTCTTGTTGAGGAAGAGTCGTTGGCGCGCGCCTGGTTATCGAACGGACAGGCTAGGCAATTGTTGGGCGGTTCATTTGCCGGACTGGCAGAGGGAGCGGACTGCCGCGAGATTGTCCGAACCTATTTGGCAGAATGCGATGTTGTCGGCATTTTCGAGCGGCTGGACGACACACTGCGGTTGCTCTCACATACAATGAATTGGGGACGGTTGGGGCCTTTACCCCACACCAACAAAACCAAACTGTACTCGGCCGATGTCGATCCGAGATGCATCGAAATCCTCCGGGCATGGAACTCGTTGGATTTCTATTTATACGAGGAGGCTTGCCGACTTTTTGAGTCGAAACTGCAAGCCATGCATGACAGGGGCCTCGATCATGCTCCTCCGGATGCAATTTGGCTGGCGACCGGGGAAAAGTTTACTCCGGACATGCCGATCCACGGGTATGGTTGGCACGAACGCGAGTATCACCGGGACAAGTGGTTATGCTGGAATTCGGCCGTCACCGCCACTCTCGACCTTCGCCTTTCGAAGCCCAGATATTCCAGCTTTCGCTGCCTGTTGTCCCACGTCATTAGCCAGGCCGCTCTGGATCAGCTCCAGATCTCGGTGAATTCCGTGCGCCTGACTTTGCAAAAGCGGGCAGCAGAAGCTGGAACGCTTTTGGAAGGTGCCATACCGGAAAACGCACTGAGCCGAAGTCCGCATCTGGCGCAGATTACGTTCGATTGCCCGGTCATGCTCAGGCCCTGCGATATCAATCCAGGCCTGCCGGATAGCCGAAACTTGGGCGTGGCAATCGGCTGGATTCGCCTTGAATAATATTGATTGGTAGCGAGACAAATTGCGCGTCCGCTCAAACAGCTCGATTCACTTCGCGGCTATTGTGGCTAGTTTCGAGGCGGATAATTGCGCAGCGGGTTTCGGCACGATGCGCTTGATCGGCAATCCGAGCCATCGGGAGTCATCCTTGCCGTGAAAACGGAGACACGTCCATCCCAACGTGCATTGACCGGATTGAGCAAGATCGAACGTGATATCTATGGTGTCAGGTCCGATCGAGATATCCTGAGCAGGTAGCGGCCGCCCGTCGACGTAAAATCGTAAACCCGCGCGCGCCAATGGCCGCTTCGGTATGCATTCAATGCTGATCCGGTGCCGCCCTTCGTTCATCCATGCCGACATCATGGCGGCCGGCTCCGACCACCGGAATCTGGTTTCGTTGTATGTTTCGATCGGATAGAAGCCGGCATTCTGCGGCGCGAAGACGTCCCAACCCGACCTTAAGTCGGCCTGTGACATGAGTGCAGGCTGCGTCGGAGCATCGCGTTGCTCCTTAAGGCAAGCCAATCGCTGATGGTCGATCAGTGCCGCGACATAGTTCTTAAATGCAGCGCTGATCCAGGACCTCGGGGCGGCCAAGATGGCAAACATCGTCACGATGCGCTTCAGGGCGACTCTTGCTGCGGCTCCTGCGAGTGCTGGCCGTTCACCGCCGATCGCAGGCATCAGCCAACGCGTTGGCGTTCTGAGGAATAGAAGTGGTTGCCTGAGGCGGGAGATCGAGGGAACCAGTATATCGTACATGGACATCCGCAGCAGCTTTTGCGCCAATCGGCGGTCCCAATTGCCTTGGCAAATCCATTCGTCGGGCACCTCGAGCAAGTGTCCGCCGGCCCCATGCGTGTCTTCCGCGAAATACCTCATCTCGCCGGTGATGAAATCCAGGGTAAACGTCCGCAATTCGGAGAGCTTGCCGAGATAGTAGTGATGAAAGCGCGCTTCCGGCAGGTAGCCTATTTTGTGTCCAAGTTCGGCATAGTTCGCGGCAAGAACCCACTCTGCGAAATGGCCGAGCTCGGATTTCAATCCACCGCATTGGTCGTAGACATCACGTCGGGTTACAAAGCATTGATCGAGAATTTTGCGCCACGGATGCCTTTTCATTCCAAATTCAATGTCGGACTCATACATATCGGCTTCGGCGGTCGAAAGCCGATTGTGTGTGATGCGTATCGACTGGCATGAAAATCCCACCCACTCAGGGTGCGTTGCGAATGCCTGCAGGCATTTTTCCAGAACGTCGGGCTCCGGCCAGCAATGCGATTCGGTAAAAAACAAGTACTGACCGTGAGCGCGCGCGGCCCCTATCGCGCACAGACCAATGTCATGCTGTTCATCCGAATACTCCAGGCGATCCTGCGGCCCGAGCAATGCCGCCAATTTGTCAGGTTCCGGGAAATCCGGCGAGACCACCAGTATTGTCTCATATTGGCTCTTTGCAACGGTCTGTGCCTGCCACCCCAGCCAGCACCGTTCCCATTGACCGCGATGGTATTCGAGCGGAACGATGACTGAAAATAACGGTTTGGTCATGTCCCGGCCCGAGCATCGTTGTTTGCGAAAGCCTGGTTCCGATTTTCTAATTCAGTGCGAGCGCGCTCCTGATGGAACACACTGAAAATTTCGGTGCACCAATCGTGCAACTCCTGAATCATAACCCGGTGATCGAGCGAATGCCTCGCCCCTTCGGCCGCGCGTTTTCCGATCGCTGACGCGATGTCGAGGAAAGCGAGCAAGCGTGCAATGGCCTCGCCGAGCCCGGTGACATCTCGAACCGGAACCACAAGCGCATTTTCGCCGTTGCGCACATTTTCAAGCACGCCACCAGCAGAGGCGAGAACTGTCGGTGTGCCGCACGCGAGGGCCTCGCAGACACTCAGCCCATAGGGCTCCTCAAGCGAGGCATGCACACAGACGTCTGCGGCCCGGAACAATTGGGCCATACTGGCAGGCGATTGCACATATCCGATCTGCCGGATCACCGCGTTCTCGCTCACGCGTTCGTCCGGTCCGGAGGACCCCACCACCAGAAGTTCGACCGGCCGGGCTTGCAGGCGTTGCGCGACCACGGCCAACGCGTTGCGTACGGTTGGAAAATCCTTGAAACGGTTCGTAACGCCGCCGTTCGCGACGTAAAGCAAAATAGCCGTGTTCTCAGAAATGCCAAGCTCGCGACGTGCCTCGCTTTTCGAGCCAGGGCGAAAAACAGCAAGATCCACTCCGCCCCGGATGCACCTCCAGTCGACGACGGCTGGGGCAAGCAATGACCGGCGCGCGCGCTGCAACATCCATTCGGACTCTGCTGAGACAAATAACCGGCAGTCGGCTAGCGCGCGACGCTTGCGGTGCCAGTTCAAGCGCGTCAAGTCGAACGGGATCGCGGGTGGCAGGTCGAGATCAGGGCAGGCGCCGCAGCCGATCTCCCATCGTTCACACCCCAGAGCCTGCGCGCAATGCCCAGTGAACAGCCAGGAGCAGAACAAGCGGACCGCCACCGGCACGGTCCTGCTGAGTGCAGCAAGCGCACGCAAATCGAAAAAATTGGGATGCAAATTGTGGCAGAGCACCAGGTCAGGAGCGGATCCCGTCAAACTGAGCACATGGTGGGAATAGGGGTACTCGAAGTCCTCCAGCCCAATGGCGCGCGAGCCGCGTCGGGCCAGTCCAAGAATGGCTCGGCCCGCGAGTCCCTGAAACGGCCCATAGTCAAAAAACGGACTGAGAAAAAACGGCACAACCCGCGGATGATCTGTCTTCTTGTCGCCCACCAATAACCAGGCATCAATGCCGCGTTCCAAAAATCCCTCGAGCGTGAGCATCGACATCCGTTCGGAGCCGCCGCCCTCGTCAGCCGTATTCACAATGATCACTTTTCGAAGTGACCTGACCGCGTTGCCCAATTCACTCAGCCCTTTTGAAATCGATTGTAAATATCGGAAGCCCGAGACATCTGCGATCGGAAGATCCAGTCCGTCTGGGGACGAGCGCTTTGCAAATCACGAGAATTCCATCGCAGATG
>Ga0207704_10001129_pt1 | contig 11875 bp, 5 predicted proteins | sample KBSMisM12_FD_184308 | JGI IMG/M metagenome (GOLD analysis project Ga0207704, IMG submission 184308) | Miscanthus rhizosphere microbial communities from Kellogg Biological Station, Michigan, USA - KBS Miscanthus M1-2 (SPAdes) (version 2) | ecosystem: Host-associated > Plants > Roots > Rhizosphere...
CGAGCGGGCCGCCCTCGGCGCGCCCGGCGATCAGCACGGTCGAGGCGCCGAACAGCATCGTGAACAGCGCGCGCATCTTGCCGTCAGTGAAGACGTTGTTGATGGCCCAGGTCCAGAAGTCCGCCCCCGTCGCGCCGCCCGCATAGGTCGGATCGAGGTAGGCGAACGACGGCAGGCCCATGCCGACGATGTTCATCAAAAGGATGCCCAGCACGGCGAAGCCGCGAACGGCGTCGATGGAGATGTACCGGTCCGCCGTGGTGGTGTTCGTCGCCGCCATCTGAGCCCCCCGCCCGGTTGTCATTGGGCTGAGGATGGGCCGGGACCCCGTGGAGTCAACGCCGCTGCGGTGGCCCCGGTGTGCCGGCGTGCTAAACCTCGGCTTCGATTCCGGCCGTTCGGCGGCCCGCCCTGAGGAGTTCGACCGGTGAAGCGTCTGTCCTGGATCGGTCTGGCCCTGACCGCCGCGCTGGCGGCCTGCGGACGGCCGACCGACACGGCCAAGCCGCCGCCCGTCGCCGCCGGGCCGCTCGTCGAACGGGACGGACCGATCCGGTGGAATGCGTCCAGCGGCGCCTTCGAGCTCGCCGGCAAGCCGCTGAAGACCGTCAAGCTCTGGACCTTCGACGGCTCGACCGAGGGCTTCGTTCCGGTGGGCAGCAAGATCATCCCCGCGCCCGGGACGGGCCTTTCGGTGACGGTCGCCGATCCAACCCTTCGCTCGCCCAAGGGGCTCAACGTGCCCGGCGGGCAGTTCCCGCTGGTGCTGGTGCGCCTTACGCGAACGGCGCCGGCCGGGGCCTGGGACGGCGCGCTCTACTATTCCACCGCCCACCACGGCGAGGGGATCGGCTTCTTCGGCAAGCCGGTCTCCGGCGCCGATCCGGCCGTCGGCGAGACCACCACGCTCATCTATGACATGAGCCGCCAGGCGGCCGGCGCGCCGGACTGGTCGCAATCGACCATCGACCAAATCCGCCTCGACCTCGAAGACCGGGCCGGCGGCGTCTTCCTGATCCGCCAGATCGCCATCGCCGCGAACCCCGACCCGGCGGCCATCGCACCCGCTCCGCCGCCCGCCGCGTCCGCCAAACCAGCCGCGAATTGATCGCGGGCCTCGGGGGATCTTCAGCGGGTGGTCTTCAGCTCGGTCATCTTCATCTTCTATTTCCTGCCGCTGTTTCTGCTCGGCTACTACGTCTCGGGCTGGCGGGCCGGCGCCCTCTTGGTCGGCAGCGCGGCCTTCTACGTCTGGGGCGAGGGCGCCTATGTCTTCCTGCTGCTGGGCCTGATCGGCCTGAACTACGCCGGATCGCGCTGGCTCGACGCCACAGCAGACCGGCGCGGCCGGCTGGCCATCCTAACGGCGCTGGTCGTCGCGGACTTCTTGGTGCTGGGGTTCTTCAAGTACTCCGAGTTCCTGGCCCACACCGCAAACCAGCTCGTCGGGCGCGCTCTGCTGCCCGAGATCCACCGCGCCCTGCCGCTCGGCATCTCCTTCTTCACCTTCCAGCTGGTCAGCTACGTCGCCGACGTCCACCGGGGCGGGGTGAAGGTTGAGCGGGACCTCACCCGCTTCGCCGCCTATATCCTGATGTTCCCGCACCTGATCGCCGGGCCGATCGTCCGCTACGCCGACATCCGCGACGAGATGCACGCCGACCGGCGTCGGACCGGCCATATCGGCCTGGGCGTGCAGTATTTCATCGTCGGCCTCTGCCAGAAGGTGCTGGTGGCCAACACCGTGGCGCCGTTGGCAGACCACGCCTTTGCCGCGGACCTCGTCCAGCACCTCGACGCCACCACCGCGTGGCTCGGCGTCTGGGCCTATACGCTGCAGATCTACTTCGACTTCTGCGGCTATTCGAACATGGCGATCGGCCTGGCCTTCATGCTGGGCTTCACCTTCCCGAAGAACTTCGACTACCCCTACATCGCCCAGTCGATCACCGACTTCTGGCGGCGCTGGCACATGAGCCTGTCGTCGTGGTTCCGCGACTACGTCTACGTCCCGCTGGGCGGCAACCGGCACGGCTTGGCGCAAACGGTGCGCAACCTGCTGATCGTCTTCTTCCTGACCGGCCTGTGGCATGGCGCGGCCTGGCGGTTCATCGTCTGGGGCCTCTATCACGGCGCCTTCCTGATGCTGGAGCGGTTTGGGCTCGGCCGCCTGCTCGAGCGCGCGCCCAGGGTCCTGCGCCACGCCTACGCCGTACTGGTGGTCATGGTGGGATGGGTGTTCTTCCGCGCCGACAGCCTGCCCCAAGCGCTTCACTATCTGGCGGCGATGGCCGATCCGAGCGGGTTCGCCGCCCCGGATGTCACGCTCTCGATCCTGCTGAACGCCCAGTCCATGGCCGCACTGGCCGCCGGGACCCTGCTGGCCGCGCCGCTGCTGCCGGCCGTGCTGCAGCGCCTGCGGGTCGCCCGCGCCGAGCCGCAGCACGCCGACCTGCCGCCCCGGCTGGACACGCGCAGCGTCCACGCCGTGCCGATCCCGCTGCTCGCGGCGGGCTTCGTGCTGTCGGTCGCCATCCTGGTCGGGTCGACCCTCAATCCCTTCCTCTATTTCAGGTTCTGAGCCGGTGTTCGCCTCACGTCTCCACTGGCGGCTGCTGATCGGGACGGTGCTGGTCCTGCTTGCCGCGGCGTGGCTCGCGCCGCGGTGGGTGAAGGCGCCGGGGATCGACGAGAACCGCGTGCTGGCGCCCGCGCCCGCCTGGCCGCACCGGCTCTCGGAGCTCAAGGCCTTCCGCAAGGCCGCCGACGCCTACGTCGCCGACCACTTCCCGAGCCGGCCGCACCTGATCGGCCTCCTCAACCGTCTGCGCATGATGCTCGGCGTCAGTGGATCCAGCCGGGTGATCGTCGGGCGCGACGGCTGGCTGTTCTTCGACAACGACACCCACCTGGGCGACGCCCGCAACGATCCAGCCATCACCGGCCCGGAGATCCGCCGCTGGCTCATGGTCCTCGCGGGACGGACGGAGCAAGTCAAAGCCCTCGGCGCGACGTATCTGGTCTTCTCGCCGCCCTACAAGGACGTGATGTACCCGCAGAAGGGGCCGGCGTGGTATCGCGGCCCCAGCCCGGCGCGGCCGGCCGTTGCGCTGCAGCCGCTCGCCGCCGCCAGCGGAGCCGGCGAGATCCTCTATCCCTACGCCGAGATCCGCCGCGCGACGGACGCGGGCCAGCCCACCTACGTGCGCAGCGACACCCATTGGACCGGCTTCGGCGCCTATGCCGGCTACGTCGCCCTGATGAACGCCCTGCACGCCAAGGGGCTGACGGAGGGGCCGCTGCCGCTGTCGGCGTTCCGCCGGATCGATCCCGCGTACGGCAAGGGGCCGCGCGACCTGGCGCTGATGCTGGGCGTCGCCAATATGGTGCGGCTGGACTACCCGAACTTCGACAACAGCCCGGGCCAGGTGCGCCTACAGCGCGCCTACCTCGGCGCCAAGCACGACTGGACCGGCCCCCAGGTGGTCGACACCGGCCAGACGGGCAAGCCCGTCCTCCAGCTCACCCGCGACTCCTATTCGAACGAGCTGCTGCCGTTCCTCTATCCGCACTTCAGCCGGATCATCCTGTCGCACAATCAGGACGGCTTCTGGCGGCCGGACCTCACCGAGCGGTTCCGGCCTGGCATCGTGGTCTCGGAGGTGATCGAGCCCGGACTGCGGGTCGGGATGGGCGACGGGCCGAACGGATCGCCTGCCGCGATCGCCCGCATCGACAAGGTGCTGGGCCGGGTCGAGGCGCCGCCCCCGCCGCCGCAGATGCCAAAGATGGCGGCGCCGGACGCCGAGACCGCACGCGCCATCGCTTCGGCCGTGCGGACCGACAACTGCAATCTGGAAAAGGCCGCGATCAACGGCGGCGTTCGCGGACAGGCCACGCTGGATGTGTCCGGCTGGCTCTCCGAGCTCGCGGCGCGCGTCACCTCGCCCGAGGGGATTGTCGCCCTCAATGGGCCAGGCGGACTGCTGGTCTCGCCCGTGAGGATGGATGCGCCGCGGCCGGACGTGGCGGCCTACTACAAGAACCCCAACGCGGTCTCGAGCGGCTTCGTGGCGACAGTGTTCATCGCGAAGCTGCCGCCGGGCGCCTACACGCTCTCCGCCTATCGCCGCGCGGGCGACGGCTGGATCGCCTGCGTCGGCAAGTCACCGCTCTCAGCCCCATAGCGCGGCAAATTGAGGCATTAGAAAAATCTTCCCCGCTGCCAGCTTTCCAGCCATCGACAAGGGGTGATCTTGCCGGGTAAATGCCCGCGATCACGGCCTGCCTCTCAAAAACAGGGGTTTGCGCCGCGTTTGTGCTTGGTTTGAGAGCTCTTACGGCTCGCGAAAGGAAGTTGAGGACGAGATGGGGTTCCCCCCGCGGCAGGGATTGTACGATCCAGCGAACGAGCATGACTCGTGCGGCGTGGGCTTTGTGGCCAATATCAAAGGCCGCAAATCGCACGAAGTGATCGCCTGCGGCCTGCAGATCCTCGTCAACCTGGATCACCGCGGGGCCGTCGGCGCCGACCCACTGGTCGGCGACGGCGCGGGCTGCCTGATCCAGATTCCCGACGCCCTGCTGCGCGACTGGGCCGCGACGGAAGGCCTGACCCTGCCGGCGGCCGGCGAGTACGCCGTGGCCATGTGCTTCCTGCCGCAGGACGAGTCTGCGCGCACGGTGGCGGTGGCCCAGCTCGAACACTTCCTGACGGTCGAGAAGCAGCCGTTGATCGGCTGGCGCGACGTGCCGACCGACACGACCGGACTCGGCGAGGCCGTGCTGGCCCAGATGCCGGTCATCCGCCAGGCGATCATCGGGCGCGGCCCGAACGTCAAGGATCAGGACGCCCACGAACGCAAGCTGCTGGCGATCCGCAAGCAGACCCAGAACCCGCTGACCGAGCTCGCCCGCAAGCACAACATGCCGGCGGTGGCCCAGCTCTACATCCCTTCGATGTCGACGCGGACGGTGGTCTACAAGGGCCTGCTGCTCGCCCCGCAGGTGGGCAGCTTCTACAAGGACCTGACCAACCCACTGACGGAGTCGGCGCTGGCGCTGGTCCACCAGCGCTTCTCGACCAACACCTTCCCGTCGTGGCGCCTGGCGCACCCCTACCGGTTCATCGCCCACAACGGCGAGATCAACACCGTCCGCGGCAACGTGAACTGGATGAACGCGCGCCGTCGCTCGATGGAAAGCGACCTGCTCGGACCCGACCTCAACAAGATGTGGCCGCTGATCCCGCACGGGCAGTCGGACACCGCCTGCCTGGACAACGCGCTCGAGCTCTTGATCGCCGGCGGCATCCCGCTCGCCCAGGCGGTGATGATGCTGATCCCGGAGGCGTGGGCCGGCAATCCGCTGATGGATCCCAAGCGGCGCGCCTTCTACGAGTACCACGCCGCGCTGATGGAGCCGTGGGACGGTCCGGCCGCGGTGGCGTTCACCGACGGCCGCCAGATCGGCGCCACGCTCGACCGGAACGGCCTGCGCCCCGCGCGCTTCATCATCACCGACCAGGACCATGTGATCATGGCCTCGGAGGTCGGCGTCCTCGACATCCCCGAGGAGCGGATCACCCGCAAATGGCGCCTCCAGCCCGGCAAGATGCTGCTCATCGACATGGAAGAGGGCCGCATCATCGAGGACGAGGAGATCAAGCGGTCCCTCGCCGAGGCCCAGCCCTATGAGGAGTGGCTTTCGGAGACCCAGTTCAAGCTGGAAGAGCTGAAGCTCGATGCTCCGGAGGAGCCGGCGCGCCCGAACGACCCGGACGCCCTGCGCGACCTGCAGCAGGCGTTCGGCTACACCCAGGAGGACCTGCAGTTCTTCCTGGAGCCGATGGCCAAGGGCGGCGAGGATCCCGTGGGCTCCATGGGTTCCGACACGCCGATCGCGGTGCTCTCGCGCCGGCCCAAGCTGCTCTACGAGTACTTCAAGCAGAACTTCGCCCAGGTCACCAATCCGCCGATTGACCCGATCCGCGAGGAGCTGGTGATGAGCCTGGTCTCGATGATCGGGCCGCGGCCGAACCTGCTCGGCCGCCAGGCCGGCACGCACAAGCGCCTCGAGGTCGCCCAGCCGGTCCTGACCGACGAGGACCTCGCCAAGATCCGGGCGGTCAACGAACTGCTGGACGGCGCCTTCCGCACCGCCACGCTCGACGCCACCTGGCCGGCGGGCGAGGGGGCCAACGGCCTGGAGCCGGCGCTGGAGCGGTTGTGCCGCGAGGCGACCGACGCCGTGCTCGCCGACATGAACATCCTGATCCTGTCGGACCGCGCTGCGGGCTCCGACCGGGTCCCGATCCCCGCCGCGCTGGCCACGGCCGCCGTGCACCATCACCTGATCCGCCAGGGCCTGCGCATGCAGACCGGCCTCGTGATCGAGACCGGCGAGGCGCGCGAGGTGCATCACTTCTGCGTCCTCGCCGGCTACGGCGCTGAGGCGGTGAACCCGTACCTCGCGTTCCAGACGCTGGAGCAGCTGCGCACCGAGAACGGCCTCGGCCAATCGGCCTACGAGGTCCGCAAGAACTACATCAAGGCCATCGGCAAGGGCGTGCTGAAGGTGATGTCCAAGATGGGCATCTCGACCTACCAGTCCTATTGCGGCGCCCAGATCTTCGACGCCGTGGGCCTCAGCTCCACGCTGATCGACAAGTACTTCACCGGCACCGCCACCACGATCGAGGGCGTCGGTCTGCCGGAGGTCGCGGGCGAGGCCGTGCGCCGCCACCGCGACGCCTACGGCGACAATCCGATCTACCAGTCGATGCTCGACGTCGGCGGCCAGTACGCCTGGCGCCTGCGCGGCGAGTCCCACGCCTGGTCACCGGAGACGATCGGCAACCTGCAGCATGCCGTGCGGGGCAACCTGCCCGACGCCTATGCGACCTTCGCAAAAGAGATCAACGAGCAGTCGGAGCGTCTGCTGACGCTGCGCGGCCTGATGCGCCTGAAGCCGGCCGACAAGCCGATCCCGCTGGAGGACGTCGAGCCGGCCAGCGAGATCGTCAAGCGCTTCGCCACCGGCGCCATGAGCTTCGGCTCGATCAGCCGTGAGGCGCACACCACGCTGGCGGTCGCCATGAACCGCATCGGCGCGCGCTCGAACACCGGCGAGGGAGGTGAGGAGAGCGATCGCTTCGTGGCTCTGCCCAACGGCGATTCCATGCGCTCGGCCATCAAGCAGGTGGCCTCGGGCCGCTTCGGGGTGACCGCCGAGTACCTGGTCAACGCCGACGACATCCAGATCAAGATGGCCCAGGGCGCCAAGCCCGGAGAGGGCGGCCAGCTGCCCGGCCACAAGGTCGACAAGAACATCGCCCGCGTGCGCCATTCGACGCCGGGGGTGGGCCTGATCAGCCCGCCGCCGCACCACGACATCTATTCGATCGAGGATCTGGCCCAGCTCATCCATGACCTGAAGAACGTCAACCAACAGGCCAGAATCTCTGTGAAACTGGTCTCTGAGGTGGGCGTAGGAACGGTTGCCGCCGGCGTCGCCAAGGCGCGCGCCGACCACGTGACGATCTCCGGCTTCGAGGGCGGCACCGGCGCCTCGCCCCTGACGTCGCTGACCCACGCCGGTTCGCCCTGGGAGATCGGCCTGGCCGAGACCCAGCAGACCCTGCTGCTGAACGGCCTGCGCACCCGCATCGCCGTGCAGGTCGACGGCGGCCTGCGCACCGGCCGCGACGTGGCCGTGGGCGCGCTGCTGGGCGCCGACGAGTTCGGGTTCGCGACCGCGCCGCTGATCGCGGCCGGCTGTATCATGATGAGGAAGTGCCACCTGAACACCTGCCCCGTCGGGGTGGCGACCCAGGACCCGGTGCTGCGCGCCCGCTTCACCGGCCAGCCCGAGCACGTGATCAACTACTTCTTCTTCGTGGCCGAAGAGCTGCGCGCGATCATGGCCGAGATGGGCTTCGCCACGCTCAACGAGATGATCGGCCGCGTCGATCGCCTCGACATGACGCCCGCGCTCGACCACTGGAAGGCCCAGGGGATCGACCTCTCGCGCATCCTGCACCAGGTCCAGCCCGAGAAGGCCAAGGGCCTGTGGAACCAGGACCGCCAGGACCACGGCCTGGGCAAGGCGCTGGACAACGACCTGATCGTGGCCGCGAAGGCCGCGCTCGAAAGCGGCAAGCCGGTGGGCGGCCACTATCCGGTGCGCAACGTCAACCGCACGGTGGGCGCCATGCTCTCCGGCGAGGTGGCCCGGCGTTACGGCCACGCCGGCCTGCCCGACGACACCATCTCGTTCACGTTCAAGGGCAACGCCGGCCAGAGCTTCGGCGCCTTCGCCGCGCGCGGCGTCTCGCTGGAGCTCACTGGCGACGCCAACGACTACGTCGGCAAGGGCCTGTCGGGCGGCCGGGTGGTGGTGCGCGCGCCGGCCGAATCCACGCGCGATCCGACCCAGCACATCATCGTCGGCAACACGGTGCTCTACGGCGCCATCGCCGGCGAAGCCTATTTCGAGGGCGTGGCCGGCGAGCGGTTCGCCGTGCGCAACTCCGGGGCCGTCACGGTGGTCGAGGGCGTGGGCGACCACGGCTGCGAGTACATGACCGGCGGCGTGGTGGTCGTCCTCGGCGACACCGGGCGCAACTTTGCGGCGGGCATGAGCGGCGGCGTGGCCTACGTCTACGACCCGGCCGGCCGGTTCAAGGATCTCTGCAACACCGCCATGGTGGAGCTGGAGTCCATCGCGCCGGCCACCAAGGACCCGGCCAACGACGCCGACGAGCCGTTCCGCCCCAAGGCGCGTCCGCTCTCGGTCGAGAACGCCGGCATGGGCGACATGCTGCGCTTCGACGCCGAGCGGCTGCGCATCCTGATCGAGCGCCACCACGCCTTCACCGGCAGCCAGCGCGCCGCCGACATCCTGGGTGACTGGGACAAGGCGCTGAAATCGTTCGTCAAGGTGATGCCGAGCGACTATCGCCGGGCCCTCAAGGACCTCGCCACCGACCGCGAGACGGCCGCCGCCGTCGCCGCGGAATAACCCACTTCAGTTCCGGAGACCGTCCCCGATGGGCAAGCCCACCGGCTTCCTCGAGATCGAGCGCCAAGACCGCAAGTACGAGCCGGTCACCGAGCGCCTGAAAACCTGGAAGGAGTTCGTCGAGCCCCTGCCGCTGGCCGAAGTGGGCCAACAGGCCGCGCGCTGCATGGATTGCGGCATCCCGTTCTGTCACCAGGGCTGCCCGGTCAACAACCAGATCCCGGACTTCAACAACCTGGTCTACCGCGACCAGTGGAAGGCGGCGCTGGAGAACCTGCAGTCGACCAACAACTTCCCGGAGTTTACCGGCCGCGTCTGTCCCGCGCCCTGCGAGGCCAGTTGCACGCTGAACATCGACGACAACCCGGTGACGATCAAAACCATCGAGTGCCAGATCGTCGACCGGGGCTGGGACGAGGGCTGGATCGCGCCGCAGATGTCGCCGCGCGGCACCGGCAAGCGGGTGGCGGTGGTGGGCTCGGGCCCGGCGGGCCTGGCCTGCGCCCAGCAGCTCGCCCGCGCCGGCCACGCGCCGACCGTCTTCGAGAAGTCCGACCGCATCGGCGGCCTGCTCCGCTACGGCATTCCCGACTTCAAGATGGAGAAGCACCTCATCGACCGGCGCGTCCGGCAGATGGAGGCCGAGGGCGTGATCTTCCGCGCCGGCTTCGAGGTCGGCGTGACGGTCTCCGTCCAGCGCCTGCTCGACGACTACGACGTGCTGGTGATGGCCGGCGGGGCCGAGGCGCCGCGCGACCTGGAGGTCCCGGGCCGCGAGCTCGCCGGCGTGCATTACGCCATGGAGTTCCTGACCCAGCAGAACAAGCGCAACGCCGGCGATCCGGAAGACGTCGCCGCGCCGACGGGGACCATCTCGGCCAAGGGTAAGCACGTCGTGGTGATTGGCGGCGGCGACACCGGCTCCGACTGCATCGGCACTTCGAACCGCCATGGCGCGGCCTCGGTCACCCAGCTGGAGATCATGCCGCAGCCGCCGGAGCGCGAGAACAAGCCGCTCACCTGGCCCGACTGGCCGCTGAAGCTGCGCACCTCGTCCAGCCAGGAGGAGGGCTGCGAGCGCGACTTTGCCGTCGCCACCAAGCAGTGCGTGGGCAAGGACGGCGTCGTCACCGGCATCGAGTGCGTGCGCCTGGAGTGGGTGAACGAGGGCGGCCGCATGCAGATGCGAGAGGTCGCGGGCTCGGAGTTCACGTTGAAGGCCGACCTCGTCCTGCTGGCCATGGGCTTCACCGGTCCCCGGCAGACCGGGCTGGTGGAGAGCGGCGGCGTGGAGCTCGATCCGCGCGGCAACGTGAAGGCCAATGTCGCCGACTACCAGACCTCGGTGCGCAGCATCTTCTCCTGCGGCGACATGCGCCGGGGCCAGTCGCTGGTCGTCTGGGCGATCCGCGAGGGCCGCCAGTGCGCGCGCGCCGTCGACGAGTTCCTTATGGGGTCGTCCAAGCTGCCCCGCTAGGTCCCGCAGCGTCTCGACAGGTCGACGATGCGGGCGCGCTCGCCCTCGCGGCGGGCCAACTCGGCCTGAAAGGCGGCGCAGGCCCGCGCCGTCGCCAAACTCTCGTGGTCGCAGAGCCGATCGGCGTCGAGGCTCACGGACCAGCCCACGCGCGAACGCAAGACAATGAACTGAAGGGTCGGGTTCACGACCGACAGAACGCGCCGATAGGTCTATTAGTTCAACTTAGTTATTGTATTAATTTCGGTTTTGTCGATTCCGATGTGCGGACTCGCTATCAAGAGGGCTGCCTTTCCGCCGCCGATGCGCTAGGCTCGCATCGCCGATCAGGCTCCCCGAAAAATCCCCCCGCCAGCGGAACTTTTCTACGGTCCCGCTCGTTCGACAGGCAGGCGGGGTGCGTCCTGTTCCTGGCCTGACGCGGATTTCGTGCGATCAGGTCGGCGGCATGCGTTCCCCGCCATCGCGTTGACGCCTGTTCCTGGGGGAACTCATGACTGAATCCATCGCTATCGCCGCGAAGTCGAAGGCTGCTGGCTCTGGGCGGGCGGGCAAGCCCGACAACGCGACGCCGGAGACGGCCGAACTGCTGGCGGCGCTCAGGGCGTTCCGGCGCGGCGATTTCTCGGTGCGGCTGCCGCGGGGGCGCAGCGGCATGGCCGGCGACATCGCCGAGGCCTTCAACGATGTGGTCGAGCTCAACGACCGGATGACCAAGGAATTCGAGCGGCTGGGCGAGACGGTTGGTCGCCAGGGCAAGATCAGCCAGCGCGCCAAGCTGCCGGCCGCACAGGGCTCCTGGGCCGCCAGCGTCGATGCGGTCAACACGCTCATCGCCGACATGGTGCACCCCACCGCCGAAATGGCCCGCGTGATCGGCGCCGTGGCCAAGGGCGACCTGGCCCAGACCATGGACCTGGAGAACGAAGAGCGGCCGCTGCGCGGCGAGTTCCTTCGGATCGGCAAGGTCGTGAACACCATGGTGGGCCAGCTGGGCTCGTTCTCGTCGGAAGTGACCCGCGTGGCCCGCGAAGTGGGCACCGAGGGCAAGCTGGGCGGCCAGGCGCAGGTGAAGGGCGTGACCGGCGCCTGGAAGGACCTGACCGACAACGTGAACTTCATGGCCGCCAACCTGACGGGCCAGGTGCGGAACATCGCCGAGGTGACCACCGCCGTCGCCAACGGCGACCTCAGCCGCAAGATCACCGTGGACGTGAAAGGCGAGGTGCTGGAGCTGAAGAACACCATCAACACCATGGTGGACCAGCTGAACGCCTTCTCCTCGGAAGTGACGCGCGTGGCCCGCGAAGTGGGTACGGAGGGCAAGCTGGGCGGCCAGGCCCAGGTGAAGGGCGTGACCGGCGCCTGGAAGGACCT
>Ga0207704_10001132_pt1 | contig 11860 bp, 12 predicted proteins | sample KBSMisM12_FD_184308 | JGI IMG/M metagenome (GOLD analysis project Ga0207704, IMG submission 184308) | Miscanthus rhizosphere microbial communities from Kellogg Biological Station, Michigan, USA - KBS Miscanthus M1-2 (SPAdes) (version 2) | ecosystem: Host-associated > Plants > Roots >...
CAGAGCACATGCTTTCCCGAGCGAAGGGCGGAGACGGTCGGCTCCATGTGAAACGCATTCGGTGTCGTGACGGAAATCGCATCGATTTGCGGATCTTCAACGAGTTCTCGGTAATCCGTCAGGACGCGGCCAATTCCGAATTTCTCTGCCGTCGCTTTCGCGGTTGCTTCGTTGATATCGCAAATCGCGACAATTTCGCATTCGTCCGGCATGCTCGCATAACCGGGAAGGTGCGCGTACTGCGCGATACCTCCTGCGCCGACAATTCCAATCCTAAGCTTTTTTGCCATCGTCCGTTCCCTGGTTATCCGTCGGCTTATCGTCGACAGATCCGTCCCCATGCCATCCGTGCATTGCGTCTTCCACTTCGTGAGATTCCTGTTCCTGCTCCGCAGTCACCGCTACCGGGTGTCGAACTGCGAGCAAGGTCCCGCCTATCGAAATAATGCCCATGCCGACCCAGAACACAGCCGCCGACATCTCGGGAACTACATAAGCGAGATGATCTTTGTGGGTGATCATCCACCATTCTTCAAAGGAATGTCCCGCTATCAGAAACAGCTTTAGACCTGCCCATCCAACGAGAACGTAGGCGACATGATCCAGCACTGGATATTTTTCCAACAACCGAATGAAATAGCCCGCGGCAAACCGAAGAAGAATAATGCCGATGATCGCCCCTGCGATAACAACCCACAGCTTGTCCTTGTGCCGAACCGTATCAACAACCGCGACCGCCGCAATCACGCTATCGAGTGCGAACGCAAGATCGACGATGTTCAAGTAAACAACCGTTGCCCAGAAGGACATGCCTTCCTTGCCACTCGCTTCCTTGCCTTGCGCCGACTTGATGAAGTGGTTTATCGGCAGGTAGAGCAAGTAGACCGCGCCGATGAGCTGCAGCCACCAAAACTGAATGATCGAGGCGGCAAGGATGATCGCGCCGGTGCGGAGCACAAAGGCTCCAATAATTCCGTACATGAGCGCCTTCTTGCGCTGCTCATGCGGAAGGTGCCGCGCCATGATGGCGAGCACCAATGCGTTGTCGGCCGAGAGCAGTGCCTCGAGCACAACCAGCACACCGATGGTGCCTAGATCGCCGGGATGAAAGCGTTGGCCAAACATCAAGTTAGATGGGTATCGGCGCGACGCCGCTTCCAACGTTGTACCGAATTGGGACCGAAGTGCGCCGTGCCAAAATGTGACGTAGAACTCAAGGACGGTCTACGCCGTAGATTTTTTTCCACCATGCCAACTTACGTATACGAATGCTCATCCTGCAACGACCGCTTTGAAGTTGAGCAGCGGATCACTGAAAACGCTCTCGAAGTCTGCCCGTGCGGATCTGCCGGAACGGTGAAGCGAATTATCCAGCCGGTTGGAGTTATGTTCAAGGGCTCTGGTTTCCATATCAACGACTACGCGTCCAAAGGATCGACTCCGTCCCCATCTGAGTCTAAAACGGAAAGCACGCCATCCACCGAGAGCAGTCCAGCCCCCGCCGCACCACCCGCGCCAAGCTCGACAGACTCCAGCAAGGGTAGTTGAGCCCAGCAGGAAAGCGGGGAAGGACCCGCTCCGTAGGAGGCTCCCGCGAGGTAAAATGAACCCGTTGGCGCGTCAATTTGACGCTGTCTTGACTTGCGCCGAAGGAGATTCCCCGTTTGGTCACCTGCCATCTCACTAAGCTAGAAACCGCCCTCGACAATTTCCGAAAGAGCTATCCGAAGCTGAAGCCAGCCGACGCTGGACTTCTTGCCTCGGCCCTGACGCTCACCGGGCGGCACGCCTTGGCCCTTTACGAAGGCAACCAATATCGATGGCCGGAGGACTACGACAAGCTGACCCACGCGATGGTCGCTCAGCTCGAGATGGTTCAGTCAGGCATCGAGCCGGTCAAGAAGACGGCCAAGACCACCGTTGAAGAAGAGCCGGTCGTGGTAACCGTCGGTCTCGCGCCGAACATCTCCGCAGGCGAGGACCTCCTCGAGGGTCGTGACGACCTCAAGACGCTTCTGAGCGACGTCATTACGGATGGCGTCGAGTTCGTGTACTCGGGAATGGATCTGGGCTGGCAATGGGCTCTGGACCGCGTGAACTGGAACACGATCAGCGGCGGCGAGCTCAGTCGAAGAATTAAGATCAAAGCAGCCTTCACAGAGGGCGCGGTCGGCCTCGAGATGGGAACTGGTCCTAAGAAGCGATCGTCCCGCAAGGTCGCAGCAAAGGACGTGAAGGAAGAAGTGAAGGCGGAAGAACCGGCCACCGCAACTGCTGTTGTCGAGGCACCAGTTGCTGAGGCGCCAGCACCTGCGCCGGCTGCCAAGGCTGAAAAGAAGCCAGCCGCAGCTAAGGCGGCTGCCGAAAAGCCAGTCAAAGAAGTTGCAGCCAAGCCCGCACCTAAGCCTGTAGCCGCCAAGCCAGCGAAGGACGAAAAGAAAGTTGAGCCGAAGGCGAAGCCTGTAAAGGTGGAAGCGAAGAAGGCAGCTCCTGCAAAAGAAAAGGCACCGGCCAAAGCAAAGGCTCCTGTGAAGGCTACAAAGCAGGCGGCGCCTGCCAAGGCCGCCAAGGCTGCGAAGGTCGTTGCTAAGACGCCTGCAAAGAAATCCGGATCGTCCAAGGCGACCGCGAAGCCTGCAAAGAAGATGCCGGCAAAAGCTACCAAAGCAGCCAAGCCTGTTAAGAAAGCTGCGGCTAAGCCAGCAAAGAAAGCTCCGGTTAAGAAGAAGAAATAAACCCCGGGATATATTGCTGAAATGCAATACATGGTCATCGGTTCCGACGGCAAAGAGTACGGTCCCGCCGGAATCGATGTCCTCAAGCAGTGGGCGGCAGACAAACGGCTGTTGCCAACCACCCAATTGAGGGATTTTCAAACTGGCCAAACTCTCTACGCCTCGGCGCTCACCGAGATTTTTCCTCCCGCAGTTACACCCACTGGTCCACCGCCCGCAGGGGGCGAGTGGACACAACCTCCTGCGCCATCCAACTACGTTCGCCCTACACCCGTTGGAAACGCGCGAATGGCCGTTCACGACACCGGCACCTCTGACTTTTGGTGGGCGATCGTCCGCTCTGCCCTCGCCCTGGCGTCGTTCTTTATCGCTCACGGCCTCGGCGTCCTCTTCGGCGGGTACGCGCTCTACTACGCGGTCAGATCGCAGCAAAAGGGGCACAAATTGGGAATGGTGGCAATCGTCATCTCAGGCGTTACCCTTGCTGCAATCCTCATTGGCTGGTATTTCCGCGTGCAAGCGGGCCCAAGAATTTCGCAATAAAAGCAATTTGCTGGACTAAAACGGCCGCTGGTGTGGAATACGCATCCCATGCCCGCGGTGCGTTTGCCTCAATCCCTCCCCGAAATTCGCGCTGCTGCCAAGGTCATTGTCAACGATGCGTACCCTGAGAACGGCAAGATGTTGCCCCAAAAGCTAGTCAAGTCATATGACTTGGACCGACGGCTTGTCATGGGCTGGCTGGCGACCATTGCACCCCTAGGAGCAATCATGCAACCCGATCTGGTGACCCAAGCTGAACTGTGCCTTTCTGCAAGCACCGAGCAACTTCAGAGCCTGCGCCCGAGCCGAGTGGCAACTCTTATCGCCCGTCGGTCGTGGATGAGACTGGATTAAGACTCCTCGAATTTCTTTTCGACGATAGCGAGAACCTCTGCTTCGAGATCTCGCGCCGTTTTTGCCATCTGCGCGGCTTCTACTGCAACGGACTGCACGTACGCCTTGTCGACCAATGAGGCAGAGTTGATCTTCACGTTGAGGTACGCGCCGATTACGGCGGAGCGCGCACAGAGCGCACCAACTCCCGCATCGGATACCGAGTTCGGATTGCCCATCTCTGCCATTGCGCGAATGACTTGCATCGATTCCAATGCCACTCGCATTACGGAAAGAGGAACTTCAGTTGCCTTCTTGGTGGCTTCCTGAATCGCCTGCTTTCGAGCCGCTTTCTCCTCGTCTGTCGATTTCGGCATGCCGAATGTGGCCATCAACGCATTGAACGCATCGGTGTCGTCATCGACAAGCTTGGTGAGCTGCACCCAATAACTCTTGCCCTTCTCGGCCCACTCAGAGAATTCCTCCCAGCGATCATCCCAACCGCGTTTGTGTGAGGAGAGATTCGCGACCATCGTGGCCAGCGCCGCACCCAGCGCTCCGATCGTCGCGGAAACAGAACCACCGCCTGGTGCTGCTGACTCTGAAGCCGTCTCTTCAATGAAGCCCACGACAGTCCTGTCGACCAGCTTCTTCTTGCCGCGATCCGCAATCGCATACTCCACAATTTTCTCATCCGGATCGAACGGCTTGATATCGTTTAGACCAAGCGATCTGGCAGCGATGTGAATGAGCTCTCGATCCGAAACACCGACGGAACGTCGTTGCTTGCGGAGGTAGTGACGTCCGGCTTCCAACATCGCTTCCAAGGGAATGAGGCCGACCAATTCGGATCCGGTCACTCGTATTCCGCGGGCGTATGCCTTTTCAACAACTTCGTCAAATGCCGTGTGAACGGGCGTCACGTGAATGTTGGTGAGATTCATGGAAATCTGTGCGATTCCAAATTCCTCGATATACCATCCGATCGCCTTTACCGACTGTAGTGTGCCTGGCTCATAAACTGGTTCGCCGGCCGCGTCGCGAACAATCTCACCCGTCAACGGATCGCCCGTTCGCTTCATGCGACCGCGCTCTCTCACATCGAATGCGACAGAGTTTGCGCGCCGCGTGGATGTTGTGTTGAGGTTTACGTTGTAGGCGACGAGGAAATCTCTTGCACCAACAACCGATCCACCATATTTAGCGTTGAACTGTGTGGGTCCGAAATCTGGCTTCCATTCCGGGCTCTTCAATTTGTCGGCTAGTCCTTCGTATTCACCCGCGCGAATGTTAGCGAGATTCCGCCGCTCCTCCGATGTCGCGCTGTATTCGTACAAGTAAATCGGAACACTCAACTCTTCGCCAATGCGCTTGCCAAGCTTTCGAGCGAACTCTGACGTCTCCTCCATGCTGATTCCGCTAATCGGAATGAGAGGGCACACATCCATCGCGCCCATGCGTGGGTGCTCCCCCTTGTGAGTGCGCATATCGATCACCTCGGAGGCGACTCTTGCCGCTTGGAAAGCTGCTTCGCAAACGGGTCCTGGCGCTCCGACAAAGGTGACTACGGTGCGATTGGTGTCCTTACCCGGGTCCACGTCGAGAAGGCGGACACCCTCGACCGCTTCTATCGCATCGGTTATTTGCTTGATGACGGCAGGATTGCGACCCTCGCTGAAATTCGGTACACATTCGACCAGAGCTTGTTGGTTCATTGAGCGATAGAAGTATACAGGCCGCCTCGGCGCTTAGCCAAAGGTTCTATCATTAGAGATTAATGCCGGAATCCTCCCTTGTCGTTCGGGGCTCGATCGCCACCCCAAACTCCCGAAATAACTCAATCGAAGTCATTCAGGACGGGGCCGTCGTTGTGGCTGGGGAATCCATCTCGTGGGTCGGCGAATTCAGCAAAGTAGCGTCCAACGCAGACGTCGTGGATTTCCGGGGGCATCTGATCACTCCGGGATTAGTCGATGCTCACGCCCACCCCGTCTTCGGAGCAAATCGAGTCTCAGAGTACGAGAAGCGAAGCAAAGGCGCGACTTATCAAGAGATCGCGGCGGAAGGCGGAGGCATCCAATCCACGGTTCGGGCTACGCGCGCGGCGTCAGAAGACGAGCTAGTGCAGGCAGGGAAGAAGTACGCCCGGTGGTTTCTTTCCAATGGCACGACGACCCTCGAAGCAAAGTCTGGATACGGCCTTTCACTGAAGGACGAGTTGAAGATGCTCCGGGCGATTCGCCGCCTGAGCGAAGAAACGCCTCTCGACTACATCCCCACGTGCCTCAGCGCTCATGCATTTCCTCCCGAGTTTCAAGACGACCGAGCAGGATACGTGAATTTGCTTTGTAACGAGATCCTTCCCGCCGTGGCAAAAGAAAGACTTGCCGAGTTCGCAGATGCATTCTGCGAAGAAAAGTATTTCGATCTTGCATCGACCGAAAGAATCCTAGCCGCAGCAAAGACACTCGGGCTCGGCATTCGACTTCACGCCGATCAGCTAACAAAATGCGGGGGCGCGCAACTAGCGGCGAAATTGGGAGCGAAAACGGCAGATCACCTGGAGCAGACAGACGAAGAGGGAATTCGCGCGCTCGCTGAGGCTGGAGTACAGCCCGTACTTCTTCCCGGCTCCGTGTACGCCCTTGGCCTCGATCACTATCCAAACGCTCGGGCTATGCTCGACGCGGGCCTGGAAGTCGTCCTCGCCTCAGATTTCAATCCTGGCTCTTCGCCAACTCCGTCACTTCCGTTCGTGATGTCTCTTGCATGTACGCAAATGAAGATGACGCCCGAAGAAGCATTTCGCGGTTGCACCATCAATGCGGCAAAAAGCCTTGATCGCGACCTTGATCGCGGCTCACTGGAGGTCGGTAAACGAGCCGACATCATCGTATGGGACTGCGATGACTATCGCGAGATCCCATATTGGATCGGGGTTCCGCTCGTTCACGCAGTCTTCGTCCAGGGCACCCAAGTTTTCACGGCAACTTGATTTCAATGGTTTGGCTCTCACTTGTCGGTGCCGACGCCAAGCTGATCCGAATCATTGAACTGTCAAGCAAATCGCCCTCCGCGTCGAACGGAAACATCGGAATGACTCCAATATCACTTGGCGTCCTACCCGAAGGCTGCACCACGTCACACTTGATGTGCTTGCCGTTCAAAGTTGCTTCACAACTGGGCACAATCCCGCGAACATGAAGATGCAGTCTCCACGCTCGGTTTTCGATTCGTCCCTCGTACTTCTCGCCCTTCACACTCGAAACGTGGAGTCTTATGGTTTTCCCGTCTCGTGAAAGCTCGACCTCAGTCTTCGAGAACTTGCCACTCTTGTAGTCATTCGATATTCCGTCGTCTTCATAAAGCTCTCGCTTCACCGATCCACTTTCGGGAACATAAGCATCGATCGTGATCGGGTCCCAGGGCTTCTCGCCTGTGTATGCCATCTCAGGAGCTAAAAACACGATCGACCCCACTCGTTGCCACATCGGAGTTTGTGCAAGAGAACTTGATACTGCGATCGTTTTCGGCCCCGCGACCGCGGTGTCGTCCCAAAGATTCACCCACGTTCCTGGAGGAATCCAAACTTGCCGATCCGTTGTGTCTTTCCGAGGTACGTCCGGCGTGATCCAGCCAAGTTTGGCCACGGCTTGTCCGCCGCTGTCGTAAAACTCCATTTGGATCGTGTAGGTGATTCCAGCCTGCAAAACAATCGTGCCGTGATTGACCCCGTGATCCATATCGCGCCACTGACTGATCACGGGTTGACCATCGACCCACAGCCGAACACCATCGTCGCTTGTTGTCACGAACTCATAGGATCCGCTTACCGGGACTGGGCCAATTCGGCCAGTCCAGCGAACAGAGAAGTTGTCTAAGGGAAGCCCCGGACCAGGGGCTCCATCGCCCCAATCAAAATTGAGGTCAGGATCGACGCGAGTCAGTTTTGGCGGGCTGTCGAGATTCCGATTCTCAAAATAGTCGCCCTGAAGTCCCGACTCTCCTTCGGCGGTGCGAAACATGGATGCTGGAACTGCGATCGCTGCTGATTGCATCGAAGTGAGAATCGGGGCAACGAGAATATCATCGCCTAACAAGTATTGATCCGCCGCACTCGCTTCTCTGAAAGATGGCCACTCCAAATCACAGCGCCGGACGATCGGCGTCCCGTCTTCGTAGTTCCTCCTCGAGGCGGAGTAGAGCGTTGGCAGAAGGGAATAGCGGAGCTTTGTGTAAGCGTGTACGATGTCTTGCGCTTCCTTCCCGAATGCCCAAGGATCGCGTGTTTCACTCGAAGTGCAATGCAGACGCATTTGAGGAGAGAGCGCTCCGTACTCCATAAAGCGCGTGTAAAGCTCCGGGGTTGGATTCCCGAAGTGCCCTCCTAGATCTTCACTCATGTAAGGCAGTAGCGATTCAACGCCGCCGTCCACTGCATTCGCGACTCCGTTTCGAAGATAAGTGAAGTTGCTGCTCGTGTCTCCAGTCCACCAAACGGGATATCGATGGGCGGCCGGATGAGGAGGGTAGTGCCGTTGACCATTGTCGATACCCGGCACGTTGCTCATGATGAGCGGGCGAATCTTAAGCTTGACAGCTTGGGTCATGTCATGAAACATCGCGGCGCCCCAGACCTCCTTCGCCAGTCCGGGTGCAGGTTCGCGAAGACTCGTCGACCAGTTGCGGTCATACCACCAGACATCGGCGCCGATCGAAAGCAAGCTGTCCAAGCCATCTTGTCTGAAATTCAGTTCCTTCGGATCCGTCGCGCTTTGCGAGATAGGTTCCGGATGGTCGTTAAACATCGTATGAACGTGTTTATCGTGCGCCTCTTTTAGGAACCTCGCCATGTCTGGAAACAACTTCTTGTTTACGGCATAACCGTCGGAAGCGCCGACTCGCCAATCCGTATCAACCACAAAGTTGTCCAGAGGAATATCCAGGGCGCGATATTTGTCGATGACATCCAAAGCCTCTTGTTCGGAGTAGGGATGGTATCGACTATGCCAAAGTCCGAACGCATAAAGAGGCGGCAACTCAGTCGGACCGGTCAAGTCCAGAAACTCTTTTCTGAACTGCGCGTAGCTCGTCGGAATGAAGACATACACGTCGAACGCCTGATTAGAAAGGTCCCAGCCCGACGTGTCGGGATGATCTTGATTGTTCGCCGGGGGCGCTGACGCTCCCCACTTAGGCGGCACGATTCGCGGCCAATCGGCAATCGGAATCGCGTCGGGCAGGTTGACAGGTCCCGGAAGAAATGCAACGGGCGGCGCGCCGCCGTCGCATTCATACACGACTTTCCCATTCTTGCTGACGGTGACACCGGTCAGCGAGTCAGGATTTGGAATATTGACGGATATCTCGCCCCGCGAAACAGTTGCTCCCCCCGCGTTCGACCGTTCGACTCCGGGAAGCGACTTCGGTCTCTTCACGACCGTGAACGTGTTCCTATTCTCAAATCCGTTTGGCCCTCTCACTTCAAGCCGGACCAGCGTTGGCGAAAGGAACTCGACTCGGATTCTTCCGACAACTTCGTCACCCGTAGCAAGAGAGGGAATTGCAGACACGCTCCAGAGAATAGCCGCTAGAAGCGTGGCAACGAAACGGCGAGCAGGGAAGTTAACCATCAGGACGACCTGATTATTGCCCGATCCAGCAGCGCAATCAACCGATCATCGTAGACTTAGAGTGAATGGCCGACCCGACGCCAACTACGGAGTTGAAAGCAAAAGCGATGGAACTTGGATTCCAGGCGGTTGGCGTATGCGATGTAGTGCCCGCTCCCCACATGCGCGAATACCAAGAGTGGCTGTCCAAGGGCTATGCCGGCTCGATGGATTACTTGCTAACCCAAGTGAAGTTGAAGGCGACCCCCGAGGAGCTATTGCCTCACGCCAAGAGCGTGATCGCAGTCGCCCTCAATTATTTTCAAAATACCGAATACGTTCAAGGATCACCAAGGATCGCTCGCTATGCCCTCGGGCGCGATTATCACAAAGTCATCCGAGGAAAACTGCGAACGCTGTCCCGCTGGATGTCGGATACCTACCCCGATGCTCGCTGCCGACCATGTGTCGATTCTGCTCCGATCTTCGAACGCGACTACGCGCACTTAGCAGGCCTCGGGTTCTTTGGCAAGAACACGATGTTGATCGACCCAAAGCGAGGAAGTTGGTTCTTCATCGGATTGCTCTTGACCACAGAGTCCTTCGCTCCCGACGTCGCGCAGGAGGGCGGTTGCGGCACTTGTCGAAAGTGCATAGATGCGTGCCCAACTGGTGCGATCATTCAGGAAGGCGGCCACTGGCAACTCGACAGTAGGCGATGCATTAGCTATCTCACCATCGAGCATGAAGGTCCAATCGATCCCCAACTTCAGTCAAGAATGGGCGGATGGACATTCGGCTGCGATGTGTGCCAGGAAGTTTGCCCGTTCAATGAGGTGCGTGAACGTCAACCTCTGCGTGGCACCACGACGAGAGAGAGAGATTTCATTCCATTTCACAAGTGGCCAAACTTGAAAGAGCTGGTGGTCATAGAACACGAAAGGTGGAACGAATTAACGACTGGCTCACCCATTCGTCGCACGGGGATTGAAGGGCTGCGTCGGAATGCGCTGATCAACCTTCAAAATGAAAAGGGCGATTCCTCTCTTACTTGAGGAAGCGGTTCAGGGTCACCTTGATTTCGTCAAGACGTTCTTCGTGTGTCATCGGCTTGCAATGATCCGAGTCCTCGCCATGACCATAAACACAGCTTTCTAAGTGAGTCGAGAGCATGAGCAACCCGAATTGATCAAGAGCTGCGCGCAATGCAGAGACTTGGGTGAGGATATCGACGCAGTATCGTTCCTCTTCGACCATCTTCTGGAGGCCATGCATCTGACCGGTCATTCGGGCGAGTCGTTTCGAGGCGTCGGTCTTTATTCTTTCGGTCATGGCTTTTGAAGAGGCAGACTTAGTTTAACCGCCCTCAAACAGTTCCTACGGTGATCCAGGCGCAACAAATCATCATTTAGGACCCAAAGTTTAGGTTCAGGCGGGAACAAAGAGCGTCATCCATACATTCAGGAGTTTGGGAGCGATAAGTGGACCTGCACCGCGTGTCGGAACCGGCTCTGGGCTGCTCCGCTCCCATTTACCTTGTTGACGGCGACTTGCGTTTCCTCAGCCCGGCGAAGAAGCCGACGAGAATCGAGGCGGCGACAGCGTAGAGCACGTAGAACGACTTGCTCACTTGATGAACGGGAAGATTTGTAGGGTGGGATTTTGGATGGCTCGCCGGGTCACCTGGTAAGGTGCCGCTTACAATTTCTTCAAGATTTGTATATCCGTCACCATCACTGTCTTTGCCTTCGGCGGTGATGAGCATGTCGGTCGTCAGCACGTCCTTGCCCTTCTTTACCAATTCTCGCAACGCCCGTCCATACGGGTTCCGCACTTGAAATCCTTGAGTGCCGTGACAAAGCTGGCATTCAATTTTCTCTAAGGGTTCACCTTTCTTCACTGCGTAGAACTTCAGAAATGTCTCGCGAAACTCGGGACGAGCCTGTGCCGTCCCCGTTAGCAACATTAGAAAGCCCAGAGCCGCTAGGAAATACTTGCCCATACTCATTTCAACAACTTTGCACAAGATACTACATCTTGCTCGGCCGGATGCGAAGAAAAACTCCGATGGTAGTCGGATGACTGCCATAGAACGGATCGAGTGATTTAGGGAAGCTATAGAACCCGACGTACGCGCCAACGCCATATTCGAATCCATCCTTGACAGAGAGGTTGTGGACATCGCCAAACAAAATCTTGTCGACCGAGTAGCTGCCCGCGGGCACCCCGACCAGTTCATCTTTATCGACTCGCTCGAATCGAGCAAACAGGGAATCGTTTCGGTGGGTCAGTGTGCTCTCGAACAAGATCGCGTTCGAATCTTTCTTTCCTGGAATGACCAACCTTCCAAACAAAAGAGTTGACGCCAAGTTGTCGCCATTTGCCGACACCGAATTGTTGGAAACACTCGCCGTTAGCCTGTGCTGATCTAGCCCCGGCTCGAGTGACTCCGGAGACTTCAGATAACCGTACGATGCACTTAGCGACCAGTTATCATTCGGGTTATAGCTGAGCCTGCCCGATGCAGAATTCAGCTTGATCGGATCGATATCGAATCGATTCTCGTCCGGCTCATGGCCGTTGAACGCCGAACCTTCTACCTTCCACTTGTTGTCAAGCGTTGCGCCAAGAGTGACG
>Ga0207704_10001133_pt1 | contig 11854 bp, 13 predicted proteins | sample KBSMisM12_FD_184308 | JGI IMG/M metagenome (GOLD analysis project Ga0207704, IMG submission 184308) | Miscanthus rhizosphere microbial communities from Kellogg Biological Station, Michigan, USA - KBS Miscanthus M1-2 (SPAdes) (version 2) | ecosystem: Host-associated > Plants > Roots >...
AGCCCAAAATATAGACGCCGATAACGTCATAGCCTTGGTCTTTGAGTAACGCCGCCGAAACCGAGGAATCGACACCGCCGCTTAGCCCAATAATCACCCGTTGTTTCATCTGGCATATTTTACCAATTTTTTGCTCAGATGTCTGGATATCGGATCTGTTTTGTCTTATAATTCAACTACCTCAATCCGCCCGAACGGAATCAGGAGCACGTTTTATGATTATTAGATGGAGAAAAGAAATCGACATCCCGCAGTACGCTACTGCGGTTCATCGCTCCCTTGAGTTAGCTAGTACGCTCGTTCAAGGCATTGGCGACAACCCCAAGCTGCCAGCACCGCTTTTTCACCGCAATTTTGCGGCAGTGACCATTACTTGTCCGTGGTTAAGTAGGGGCAAGTTGCCAGAAACCGAGCGTAACTGGCCAAACTTTGAGCAAGCAATTCTCTGCCAAGCTTGGATTGGCAACGAGACAGAATACTTGGCCGCCCAACGGGATTACCTCGAAAACTCCAAACACAAAGCCTACACCAGTTGGCGAAAAAGGGTTGATAACAGCCTTATCCTCACCAACTGCCGCGATTTACTGGAAGGGGAAGATTCACTTTGGCCTGGAGGGGTCCACTGGGGCATCGAGCCCAATGGCGAAAGTTTTGCCATTGGCGTTAGCGCCCTCCTGCCGGTTGAAGACGAGTTTCTAGCCAACTATATCGGCAAGAACGCCCATGATCTGACCGACTTTACAGCTTATGAGCTACCGGAAAATGAAGCCTACAAAAAGATCTATCCATCAGAGGGTCAAGACACCTTCGGCGGCCAGAGCTTCAACTATCCGCCTACGTTCGACCAGTTCTAGGCACCCCGCGGCTCCGCCGCGGTTTTTTTAATTGGTAAAATCTTGAGTAAACATCTTCCCGTAGATACCACCGTCAATCACCCCAATTCCCACTTTGCCGTAATCTTTATCTAAAATATTAGCCCGGTGACCGGGTGAGCGCATTAAGCCGTCGTGGGCCAAAGTGACATTGGCCGCATAGGCCAAATTCTCCCCCGCCGACTCATAAGTAATACCAACAGCGGCCATCCGATCAAACGGCGACTGGCCGTCCGGATTCTCATGAGCAAAGTAACCGCGTTTAAACATATCGATCGAGTGAGCTCGGGCCACGACGGCCAAACGCTCGTCCCACACCAGAGCCGGCAGACCAGCTTTGACCCGCTCACCGTTTAAGAGCGTAAACATTTTTTGCTCGGAGACTTTATCGACCGAGACGTCTTCAGTCGTAAACTTCAGATCAACTTTTTGGTTGGATTCGATCACCTGCTCGTTTTGCGCTGGCACGGTTAAGAACGTTAGGCTCTCCTTAATATCCCGACCAAAAATTTTATCCAAGTAGCTCTCGACTGTTGAAGACTGAGCAATAAAGTGGCCACCCAGCGGCGAGCTGTTGACCTCAAATTTCAGTTGAGCCGGCACCGGCAAAATGGCCACCATCGTAATCAGGATTGAGACAATAATGTAGCCTTTTAACAGCGCCGGAATAACTCCAGCAAAATGGTTCGGCTCGTTATTGCGCCATTTGGGCGGAATGAGCGGATACAACAAGCGTAAAGCAATCGAGTAGAGCGACTGAAGCAGCACCCAATCGAGCAAAAAAGCCATCGGCTCGGCCACCAACTGCTGCAAGCCAACGTGGGCCACCAACCAGCGGCCGATTGGCTGATAGGTCCAGAGCGCCAAAAAGACGGTTATAAAAAAGCCGAGCAGCTCTAAGAGCTGCTCCAAAAAACCGCGACGTAAACCCTCGGTCAGATACACCAAAAAGGTTAGGATAATAATCAAATCAACCCAGTTCACCTTAGTACGTCTCCTTTAAGCCAAATAATGTCATGGCGTTTTGGGTCGTCGCTTCGGCAATTACTTCCACTGTTTGACCACGCAGAAGGGCAATATGCTCAGCCACCACCTTAACCGTTAACGGATCGTTACGCTCCCCTCGACGGCCTTGGGGCGGCAGAAACGGACTATCCGTTTCGAGTAACAGCCGATCGAGCGGCATCGTCTTGGCAATCAACCCTAACGCCTCGTTTTTAGGATACGTAATAATGGCCGTAAACGAAATATGCAGCCCCAGTTTCATAAATGCCTCGGCTTGGGCCTGGCTGCCGCTGTAACAATGGACCACCCCACGGATACCCTTAAACTCCTCCAGGATGGTCAGTAGATCACCGTAGGCCTCCCGACAGTGAAAACTAGCGGGCAGATCTCGCTCTTTGGCTACGGTCAAAAATGACCGTAAAACTGCCTTCTGGCGAGAGGAGTTCTCGGAAGAGTTATGGTGAAAATAGTCTAAACCGACTTCGCCCAAGCCAACAATTTTCGGATTCTGATCGAGAATCTTGGCCCAAGCCTCCAACAGACCTGGCAGCTGAGTAACCGTATCTACCCCCACATCGGTTGGGTGAATACCGATCATCCCCCAAATATGAGCATGCTTGGTCGCCAATTCGACTACCTCCACAATCGACTCAATTGTCGTACTAATCGCAATTACGCCAATACCGGAACGGGCTAATTGATCGATCAGCTCCGATCGATCGGGATTAAACTGCGGAAAGTTAAGATGGGCGTGCGTATCAACCAAGCGCATCACGAGCCAAATGAGATGACTGTGGCGATGATGACGCAGATCAAAATAACCAGCGCTGCGAAGATCACCCTCGGACGAATTTTCTCATGCAAAATCTCCCACGAAGCCAGGAAAATAATAATCGGCCCCAGAATACTAATAAGCGTAGTGTAAGTTAGGCCCAATTCCGAGTAGGCATAAAACCGGGCCAGCATTTGAATAAGGCCGAAAAAAGCACTGAAACCGATCAATCCCCAGGCTTGCGGGGTCACTTTCCGGACATCTGGCCGGTAATAGAAAAGGAAGAAAATAGTAATGACCAAGGTTCGGATAGCGTAGAGCGCCACCGGGGTGTAGGAATACAACAGCTCTCGAATCACCACCGCCTCGGTCGACATTAAAACCACTCCTAAAAAAGTGTTGTAAGAAACTTTACCGGTAAAGAAGTGTTCCTTTTGGCTTTTAGAGAAAATCAGCGCCAGGCTCGCAATTAAAGCCAAGTAAAAAATGCGAGCGTCGTACTCTTCTGGGTAAAAAATAGCCGCCAAGACCACAGTTATAATCGGCCCGAGCATCATAATTAGCTCGTGGTGATGAATTTTTTCGTGCTGAATACTTTGGTAGAGAAAAACGTTCCAGGCAATGGCAATGACTACCATCAAAAACAGGAGGAAAAGGCTATTGGGCAACAAAGCAATCTGCCAGTCGACTCGACCAAAGAATGGCACCAGCACGAGGGTCATCAGAAAAACTAACAAAAAACCGACTGGCAAAAAGACGCCCAAATTAACCTTGTGACGAGTCAACGTCAGTTTATCGAGAATCATTCCACCAGCACCAAAGATGGTCGAAAGTATGGCCGCGAACATATTTTTATGTTGGCCGAGTTTCCAGCCGTTGGCAAGTTTGCTACACTAGCCGCATATTTGATCTTTAAGGAGAGTGCGATGTACCCTACTGAAAGGCTGCTTGATATTTGGGACACCGAAATAAGGCATTTTGGCGCAACCAACCCACCGCAATCCAGCCAACGACTCCGTCGTTTGCCGGTTAAGCTGACTGGGACGGCTCGGGTTAGGCTTCACCTTAACCCACTGACCATGGAGATCAGCTATGAAAAGCTCGATCAAGGAGAAGCGTGATGTACACTAAAGAATCGTACCGAGCGATACTTGCCCACGAAGTCCGAATGTTTGGTGGCGACTCGGAGTGGCGTTACGATTCTCGAGAAGAGTTTCATAAGGCCCACCAACCTCCCGAACCAAAAGAGCCACCAACAATGCGAGTCTACGGTAAAGTGACTCAAGAACCGGACGGACGATGGCGGTTTACTTCAATTCCGCCCAAAGGAGGGAAGAATGGCAAGCAGGAGTAGTCTCAGTAAACTGACCCGCTGGGAGACGTATCTTCATAACGGCGATTCGGATTCGAATCACAGCTCCCGATCGGAATTTCACCGAGCTCATCATCCAAGGACTGGGCCACGAAATTTGAGTAACGCCATGCTCGTTGGTACCGTCACCGTCGATGAAAACGGCGAACTAGAGTTCACCGCTTCCGACGGCACACCCGTCCAGTAACTGGCAACCCCTAGCGAGCTCTCAAGCTCGCTTTTTTTCAATCCGGGGAAAGAGCGGCTTGGAGTCCAACTCGCCGAGTTGACGGCGAATTTCTGGCGCAATCGAAGGCATATACGGCTCAAGACGGTGGCTGACCAACCAGAGTCGTTCTAAAATAGAGCTCAAGACTTTCTCTTTTTTCTCGGTTTCTTCCCAAAGTTTTTGCTCAGTAATTTCGGCGTCACCATCGTTAATAAAGTGATTAATTTCCTCTAGATCGGCGCGAAAATCTAACTCCGACTCGATGCCCCGGTTTTCTTCAGCATAATGCAGTTTGAGGCCGGTTTTTTTGGCCAAACCAATCGAGCGAGCAACTAAATTGCCGATACCATTAGCCAGCTCGCCGTTGTAGAGCGAGTCAAACTCCTCCCAAGAAAAGTTACTGTCTTCGTAAAAATTGAGCTGGCGCAGCAACAGGTAGCGAGTACCATCAACGCCGTAACGCTCTTCGAGCTGGTCGGGACTAATAACGTTACCCAAACTTTTAGACATCTTTTTGCCATCGCTATTAATAAAACCGTGGACCAACAGTTTTTTGGGCAGATCGTAGTTAGTGGCCAAGAGCAGCGCCGGCCAAATAATGGCGTGGAATTTCAAGATATCTATGCCGATAATCTGGAGATCGACCGGCCAAAAGTCATCGATTTTCCTGCCTGATAATTCAATACCGCTCAAATAATTAAAGAGGGCATCAACCCAAACGTACATCGTTTGGCTCTCATCACCCGGCACTGGCACGCCCCAAGAAAGCTTCTCTTTAGACCGAGAAACGCTGACGTCCTCAAATTCGGCCAGCATATTGAGCGCTTCGTGACGGCGACTCTCGGGGTAAACGGCGGTTTCGATCCAAGCTTTAATTTTGTCTTTTTGCTCGGGGATATTGGTTAAGAAGTAATTCTCTTCTTCGACTTTTTCGAGCGCTCGATGGTGAATCAGGCACTGGCCATCCTTGACCTCTCGCTCGGTTTTAAAGGCTTCACAGCCAGTACAGTACAAACCCGTATAGGAACGTTTCTCCAGCACGCCCGCGGTGAGTAATCGCCCCCAAACGCCTTCGATAAAAGCGACATGCTTTGGGTCGGTGGTGCGGATAAAATAATCGTTAGAGATAGCAAACTCTTCGGCAACGGCCACAAACTTGGCCGTAATTTTGTCGGCAAACTCTTGGGGCGCCTGTTTAGCCGCTTCGGCTGCCTGTTGAATTTTTAAACCGTGCTCATCGGTACCGGTCAGAAAGAAAACATCGTCCCCTTTTTGGCGATGAATTCGAGCGATCACATCGGCGCCGATCAGCTCCAACAAAAAACCGATATGCGGCTCAGCATTAATGTAAGCGATAGAGGTAGTAATGTAGGTCTTTGCCATGGCTCAATCTTACCCCAACTCCTGTCGCTTGAACACAAAAATATGCCCCGCACGTTAGCGCGGGGACTTAGGTTTCGACCATGGGGATCATTCCACCCGTTTTGTTGTTCCTACTCTTTGCCTTGTGTACACCAAGGCTTGAGGAGGTAGAGCCAACCAGCAAGCTCGTCGTTGAGCCAGGCAGCAGTATGCTACTAGCTGCAGTCTAATGCGCCGCTTACTAAGCGTCAAGATGTTTTGTTACGAAATTGGCTGGCACTAAGACCACCACAAACTCCCCTTTGGGATCAGCGAAGTCAGTTTTCAGCTCGGCTGGATTTCCGTAGGCCAACTGCTCAAACTTTTTCGTTAGTTCCCGACCGACCATCAGTGTTCGTTTCTCGCCACCTAAAGCCACTAGTTGATCGAGTAGTTTAAGAAACCGCGGCGCTGTTTCAAAAAAGACGACCGGGTCTGGATCTTGAAGGATGGTTTTAATAAACGTCTCCCGGCCTTTTTTGGTTGGCACATAGCCAACAAAGCGAAAACTGTTGGCGGGGATACCAGCGACCGACAGTAAAGCAGTAACCGCCGACGGACCTGGGATAGCGGTAATTTTTTCGTAACCCAAGGTTTCTCGCAATCGCTCCACCAGTTTACCGCCTGGGTCAGCAATACCGGGGGTACCGGCGTCGGTGACGTAGGCGATATTTTCACCTGCCTCAACGGCACAACGAATTGTCTCAATGACGGTGTCCGGGCTATGGTGGTGCAAACTAAAAACTGGTTTATGGATAGCAAAGGCACTCAAAAGCTGGCGAGTTCGACGGGTGTCTTCGCAATAAATCTTGTCGACAGTTTTGAGCGTTTCGAGCGCTCGCAAAGTAATATCCTGCAAATTACCGATCGGCGTCGCAACAATATAAAGCATTTCAATAATTCTAAAGAAAAAAGGCCTCCAGGTAAACCTGTGAGGCCGAACTAATTCAACTGTTGAGCGGATTCACTCCCTCCCCTACCAGTCCCCAAATCAGGGAAACTACGTCGTACACATTCTCCAGAAAACGGGCGACCCATGGGATTATGATCGCTAGCTGTAGCAGGAGCAGGAAAGCCGCATAAAGGGCGAGGAAAAGCACTGCCCACGTCCCGGACGCGAACCAACCGTACCAATGGGTGCTTGCCAATGCCGCGACAACGGCCAGTGGCCAAGCCGCTAACCAACAACCGTAACAGACTGCCCGAAAAAAGAAGTTCGTCTCATTCATAAAGAGCACATCACTACCTCCACGTAGTCGAATGCTTATATTTTACGCTTGGTTTCGGGTTTTTTGAATAGATTCGGACAGATTTTTCCAATCTTCAAAAGTTAAATCGTCTGGCCGAGCCATTGGGTTTAAACCAAGCTCATCGAACATTTTGGCGCTCTGTTCTTTGGTAATCATTACGTCTTTGAGCGAATTGGCCAGTGTCTGGCGCTTGTGCCGAAAACCGGCTTCCACGGCCGGCCAAAATATCTCCTCGGCCCGACTGGCGATTAATTTAATTTTGACCACTGCCGAATCCACTTTTGGCGACGGGTAAAAACTGCCAGGCGACACCAGGCGAACCAACTCAATCTGGGCATTAGCTTCGGCGATTAGCGTCAGAAAACCACGATCGTTACTGCCAGGCTGAGCCATCAGGCGCTCGGCCACTTCTTTTTGAATGAGCAGAACGATTAACGACGGTTTTTTGGGTAAATGAAAAATCTGGCGCAAGAGCGGCGAGGTAATTGAGTAAGGGATGTTGGCGATCAGTTTGTAGTCGCCGTCAATGGTGGCTGTCCAATCCACCTGGAGAGCGTCCCCGGTTACCACCGTAACATTGGGTAAACGACGATCTCGAACGTACTCGGCTAAATCTCGGTCGGCTTCCACTGCAATCACCCGCTGGGCTCTCTGGCAAAGGGCTTCCGTGAGTACACCCAAACCAGGCCCGATCTCAACGACCGTATCTGTACTCTCCACGCTACCGGCTGCCACAATGTCGGTCAAGACTTGCTCGTCGGTCAAAAAATTCTGCCCGAACTGTTTTTTTGGGTAGGTTTGGAGCTCTCGTAGAACGTCGGAGGGTTTCATATTTATATTTTACCTGAAAAGCGAGGGGAATATGCCTAAAACCAATTGATTTGTTGGGCGCTATTGGCTAAACTTGTTCCATCTTTGTACCGGGGCAACCCAAACAATAAGGAAAAACGAATATGAGAATGTTAATTGTAGCGGTCACCGAACCTAATCGTCGTTCTAGGGATGGTTCTCTGATTCTTCGGGGAACTGGTAGCCACAAAATGGCCGTCGTTCACCGGTCAAGTTGCGCTCACCTCGACCCAAGGGGTAAGCAGTTGGTTGAAGTAGAGTCTCCACCGTACGACACCCGGCCAGACGAACCTCTTGCCGGCATCTGCTTCTACCACGTTCAGAAAATAAGGCGAGAAGATCTACGAGGAGCCGATGGGATAGCTTGGCACAACTCCCTCTACTTTTCGCAAGACGAAGCCGGGATGATCGCCATGGCGTTCACTGGCAAGCTTAAGCAATTCTATAGAGGCGAAGGTCGACCTTACGGCGTCGAGTTTCCCGGGGTTAAGCGACTTCTCACCCGGATCTGGACCCGCACCGATATGGCTGAGGAGGAGCTGATCAGCTACTTCAGTAAGCCCGTTTGCATCCGGGAGTTTAGCCCCGACTACCTCATCCAGCGCGACCTCTTCAAAAAAGGGCGCGTCACGGCCTTCGATCTGCCCGTTCTTGCCGGCCAAAAATGGCATCAGAGCCAAGACCCCAAAGGGTGGGTATCGGAAGCAGCGATTCGAGACCTCGACCAGCTTGAGGCGAGATATCAGGAGGCAACAGACCGCCAACGCCGCCTGCTCTTCCATCACCCGCTCTGGCTTTGGCTCCAGCAACAACCAATCGAGCTAAAAGTAGAGCTCTGCCAAGATGCTGGCTGGGATCTGCCAGCTGATATCTTCTTGAATCCGCTGATCTTCTTCGGAACACTCCGACCGTTGGAGGCCTACGGCCGAAAGAACGATCTGATTATCGCCAATCTCATCAACGACCATCCCTACCAACGTCAGTAGACAACGCCTCGGCATCACGCCGAGGTTTTTTAATTAAAGATTTCTTCGACTTTGACACTGCCAAGAACGCCTTGGCCAAGGGTGCCACCGAGCTGAAGGAAATAGCTTGGGTTGAGATCAACCAACACCGAGCTGTTATCGCAAATACAACCGTCATTGACTACTTCGATCTTTTTGCCGTTACTCAAGTTGGTAATCAAAAGTTTGGTGCCGCGTTTGTACTGATCGGTCGCCACTTTGGTCCCAAGACCATTAACGTAGTACGTTGCTCGACCACTCTTGGCTGGTCCGAGTTTGAGTTTGGTGCCGACACTAACAATCTTATTCATTACGGCTTGCACAATTTTGGTAGCGGTAATGGTATCGCTTTTGAGCTCGCCGTCTTCCCGAATCAGCAAGTGGTCGATCTCTTTTTTACCGTTGGCCCCGACTTGAGTAACTTTGGTTTCGCCACGATACGTACTAGGATCATCTTGTTGAACAGTTTGGAACGGGATCGTTTCGTAAAGCACCTGAGTCGCTCGATCGACCCGAGTAATACTGATAACCGTACTAGCGGTTAACGGTGTGCTGAGCGCTGGTGAAACTCGATCTTCGTTGCCGAGCTCGATCTTTTTTTCGGTCAACAGATCGCCAACCGTCCCCTGCCAGGTGCGCTGAGTCGTGGTATGTTTGCCGTCAATTACTTTTACGGGCAGTGCTTGGCGATCGGTCACGATGCCGCCTAAGCCGTAAGAAAGATCGGCCGGCGAAACCGTAATTTGGTCTTCTGGGTGGTACTCGACGCCCGCTTGCTTGAAAGCATCGGGAATATTACGCACTTCCGGCCCGACTCGAAAGACCGTCATCGGGTGCAGGCTGTCGGAACTTTGGGTGGTGGCGTCGCTAGCTAAAACCGAAACGGAGCGCGGCGGTTCAGGGGTGAGGCTGATGGCAGCGGCCGTCAGAAGGACGGCTGCCGAGACGGCAACAACGGTTTTATGCAAAGCCATTTGTCTCCCCACATTAGTCCAAACCGCTCTCGTGTCAAGACAGCCGGCCTGTGGTAAAATATTTCGGTATGAAACGTACTTTAGTTAGAGCAGCGTTACTACTAACCTGCGTCAGCCCTCGTTTATTCGAAATTCTCCGAACCGGCCACGACTCTTATCGTTACCTGGAAGATGACATCCTGCCCGGTCGGCCGGAAAAACGGCGGAGCCGACGAAGTCAACTTCGCGGTTCGAGCCAACGGCTGCTGCGCGTCCAGGTCCGCGGCGATGCACCGGTTCGGCTCAAGAGAATTTAGATTCGCCCTTTTTGCCCCATTCGGGGCATTTTTTAAATCCGATCCACTAGTCCCTGGTCGATCTCGTACAAAAAGCGGCTGGGCAGTGTGCTCGTCAGGCCGCCGTGAATTATCCGCGAGCGAGCGTGAGTGAGGTAAAGGCGTTTACGAGCCCGAGTCATCGCCACGTAACAAAGACGCCGCTCCTCATCCATCTGTGATTCGTCCTCCAATGATCGGAGGTGCGGGAACAAGCCTTCTTCCATACCGCCGACAAAAACGGTCGTAAACTCCAAGCCCTTGGAGGCGTGGATACTCATCAGCGTTACGGCGTCGGCGGCGCCGTCGTAGTTATCGACGTCTGAAACTAGCGCCACGTGTTCCAAAAAGTCTTCGATTTTTTCAAACTCGAACGCTAAGTTTTTTAATTCTTCGACGTTCTCCCAACGACTCTCGCCTTCGGGCGTACCGTCGTCGATAAAGTCTTGGTATTTAATCGTTTTTAAGAGTGTTTCTAGTACCACTTGCGGGCTGTTGCCGGGTAGCATCGCTCGTAGCGTGGTCATCTCGGCCAAAAACTTCTGCACTTTTTCGCCACCGGCGGCCAACGTTTTCGGGCCGATCCCACGGGCTGGTGTGTTGACGATCCGAGCCAGCGCCTGGGTGTCATCCGGGTTAATTAAAAAGCGCAAGTAAGCCAAGATGTCTTTAATTTCTTTGCGTTCGTAGAAACGGAGTGCCCCAACCAAGCGGTAGGGTACGCCTTCGGAGAGAAAAATTTCTTCGATGATACGACTCTGGGCGTTGGTTCGGTACAAAATAGCAAAGTCGCTCCAGTGATACTGCATTGCCTGGAGGGTTTTAATCTCGGTCGCCATAAAATCCGCTTCCGCGTAGGCGTTGGTGGCTTCGTAAATAGTGATCGGCACGCCATCTTCGTTATCGGTCCAGAGCTTTTTGTCCGAGCGTTTTTTAATTTTCTCGACGATCTGATTAGCCCCTTTCAGGATAGTTTTGGTCGAGCGATAGTTCTGCTCCAGCTTCACAACGGTCGTGTCTTTAAAGTCCCGAGAAAAATTGAGGATATTATGGAAATTAGCCCCGCGCCAACCGTAAATGGACTGAAAATCGTCTCCAACGACACACAGGTTATTGATCTTTGGGTTGGTCAGAAGTCGGGTCAGGCGGTACTGAGCTTGGTTGGTGTCTTGGTACTCATCGACCATCACATACTTAAACTGTTGGTGATAACGGGCTCGGATTTCCGGAAAGTCCTCGAGCATCTTGACCGTTGCACCGATCAGATCATCAAAATCCAGAGCCGACAACTTTTTGAGCTCTTTTTGGTAACCCCGAAACACTTCTAGAGCAATTTGCTGAAAATGACCTTGGGCATAGGTCTCGTATTGATCGGGGGTCATTAGCTCGTTTTTAGCGTTACTGATAATCGAGCGGATCGCCTGGGGACTGTATTGTTTAGGATCGAGGCTCTTCTCTTTTAAAAGCGAGCGAATGAGAGCCAGCGAGTCGTCCGAGTCAAAGATGGTAAAAGTTCGACTCAAGCCAATATTTTCGGCTTCGGCCCGGAGCAAACGAACACAAACCGAGTGAAACGTGCCAACCCAGGGCAGGGTTCGACGCATCATCAAGTTAGGATTGCGTTCCCAGTCTTTCATCTCATAACCAAGAATCTTCAAAATACGGTGGGCCAGTTCCTGAGCGGCTTTATTGGTAAAGGTAATCGCTAAAATCTCGTTCAAATTGGCTTTTTTCTCGGCCACAATATAAGCCAATCGGTGCGTTAAGCATTTGGTTTTGCCAGAACCCGCTCCGGCCAGAATCAAAACCGGCCCCTCGGTTGCTTTGACCGCC
>Ga0207704_10001143_pt1 | contig 11796 bp, 9 predicted proteins | sample KBSMisM12_FD_184308 | JGI IMG/M metagenome (GOLD analysis project Ga0207704, IMG submission 184308) | Miscanthus rhizosphere microbial communities from Kellogg Biological Station, Michigan, USA - KBS Miscanthus M1-2 (SPAdes) (version 2) | ecosystem: Host-associated > Plants > Roots > Rhizosphere...
AAGGCCTGCTGGCTGGCGGAGTTGGAGACGGCGGTGATCCGCGCGTTCGGATAGGCCTGCGCCATCCAGAGCGACAGCGAGCCCCAGCCGCAGCCGAGTTCGAGGATCCGCTGACCGTCCGCCAGCTGCGCATGCGCGCAGGTTTCGGCGAGCGCGCGGTCCTCGGCCTCGGCCAGCGTGTCTCCCTCGCCGTAGAGGCAGGACGAGTACTTGAGCCGGGGGCCCAGGCAGGCCTGGAAGAAGGCGGCGGGGACCTCGTAGTGCTGGGCGTTGGCGGCGTCGGTGTGCTCGGCGATCGGGCGGACCGCCATCTCGGCGGCGAAGCGCGCGTCGGCGTCGGGGCCCGCGCACGCGGCCTGGCGGCGCGCGCCGCTGACCAGCAGGCGGATGGCGGCCTTGCGCATCGCGTCGGGGAGCGGCGCGCCTTCGAAGGCCTGCAGGGTCGTGGCGACGAGGCTCATGGGCGTTCGGGTCCTGATCTCATGCCGATCTTACGTGGCCGCGGCCGACCCGGATGCATCCGCGGCGGGGCGTCGGCCGTAGCTCAAGGGCCGGCCCAAGGGCGGGCGCGGCGCGGGCAATTTCGAGAGGTGGCGCGTGTTCGATTCAGGGGAACGGCGGCTGCGCATCGCGGTCGTGGGCGGCGGCATCGCCGGCCTGTCGGCGGCGTGGCTCCTGTCGCGACGCCACGAGGTCACGCTCATCGAGGCCGACGAACGGCTGGGCGGCCACGCCAACACCGCCGACGCGCCGGGGTTGAAGGGGCCCGTCCCGGTGGACACCGGGTTCATCGTCTACAACGAGCCCAACTACCCGAACTTCACGGCGCTCCTGAAGCACCTGGGCGTCGCCAGCCAGCGGGCCGATATGGCGCTTAGCGTCAGCCTGGACGACGGCGCCTTCGAATACTCCAGCTTCGGGATGGGCGGGGTGTTTGCGCAGGCCTCCAACCTCGTCTCGGGGCGGTTCTGGGCGATGCTGCGCGACGTGATGCGGTTCTATCGGCATGGGCCCAGGGATCTCGCCGGCCTCGAGGCGCCGCTGACCTCGCTGGACGACTACCTGGAAGAGAAGGGCTACTGCCAGGCGTTCCGCGACGACCACCTGCTGCCCCAGGCGGCGGCGATCTGGTCCACGCCGCTGGGGGCGATCGGCGCCTATCCGGCCGCGGCCCTGATCCGCTTCTTCCAGAACCACGGCATGATGAGCCTGTTCGGCCGGGGCCTCTGGCGCACGGTGGCCGGCGGCAGCCGATCCTATGTGCGGGAACTCACCCGGGCCTTCGCCGGCGAGGTGCGGGCGGGCTGCCGGGTGGCCGGCGTGCGGCGCGTTCCGGGCGGCGTGGAGATCCGCGGCGCCGACGGGCGGGCCGAGCGCTTCGATCATCTGGTGATGGCCACCCACGCGGACATGGCGCTGGCCCTTCTGGACGATCCGAGCCCGGAGGAAAGCCGGCTGCTGGGCGCCTTCCGCTATTCGAAGAACCTGGCGGTGCTGCACACCGATGCCGGCCTGATGCCAAGGCGCAGGCGGGCCTGGACCAGCTGGAACCACATCGGCCGGCGGGATGCGCCGGAGGCGGGTTGCGTCACCTACTGGATGAACCGGCTGCAGACGATCCGTGACGCCCCGGACCTCTTCGTGACGCTGAACCCGACGCGGCCGATCGCGCCGGAGGCGGTGATCCGGACGGAAGCCTACGACCACCCGCTGTTCGACGCCGCCGCCATCGCCGCCCAGCGGGAGATTTGGCGGCTGCAGGGGACGTGCGCGACCTGGTTCTGCGGCTCCTACTTCGGCCACGGGTTCCACGAGGACGCGCTGCAGGCGGGCCTGGCGGTGGCCGAACAGTTGGGCGGCGTGCGCCGTCCGTGGACGGTGGACGCGGAGTCCGGCCGCATCCATGTGGGCAAGCCGCCGGTCGGGGCGGCCACCTGATGCCCGGCCCGGCGCTCCGCTCAGGCCTTTACGAAGGCCAGGTCAGCCACCGGCGGCTCCGGCCGCGGGCGCACAGGCTCGGCTACCGCATCTTCATGCTGCTGATCGACCTGGACGAACTGCCGGCGCTGGCCCGGCTGAAGACGCTGGGGATCAGACGGTTCTCGCTGCTGGGCTTCGACGCCCAGCGACATGGTGACGGATCGGAGCGGCCGCTGAAAGCGCAGGTCGAGGCCCTGCTGGAGGGCGCGGGTCTGGCCTTCGGCGGGCCGGTCCGCATGCTGGCCATGCCGCAGGTGCTGGGCCATGCGTTCAATCCGCTGACGGTCTACTTCTGCCACGACCGGGCGGGCGCGCTCAGCGCCATCCTTTACGAGGTCAACAACACCTTCGGCGAGCGGCACAGCTACCTGATCCCGGCGCCCGACGCCGCCGTGGTCCGGCAGGCCTGCGACAAGGCCTTCTACGTCTCGCCGTTCCTGGACATGGACCTTGCCTATGCCTTCCGCGTGCTGCGGCCGGGCGAACAGGTGCTGGTCGCGATCGACGTAAGCGACCGCGAGGGCCTGGTCCTGGCCACGAGCTTCGCCGGCGTCCGGCGGACGTTGAGCGACGCCAATCTCGTCCGCGCCTGGCTGACCCACCCGTGGATGACGCTGGGCGCGCTGGCGGCGATCCACTGGGAGGGCCTGAAGATTTGGATCAAAGGCGAAAGGGTGCGGGTTCGGACGGCCGCCGCCGGTCCCGGCCTGACGGTTGTTCTCAAGGCCAAACTGGCGGCCTAGGCCTTGCGGAACACCCAGATCTCGCCGATGCCGCCCAGCAGGATCGGCGCGCGGTCGGGGGTGAAGCCGGCGGCCTCGGCGAAGGGCTTCGGCTCGGTCCAGTAGTAGGTCAGCTTCTCGAACGAAGAGCGTAGGGTTTGGCCGCGGCCGTCGAGCTCCACATACTCCAGCACCTGGTCGAGGCGCCCGACCTCCTCGCGGAACGTCCGCTCACGGACGAAGAGCTGGATCCGCCCGCCCGTGGGCGCCGGCTCGTCCAGCACCGGCAGGTCAAGACTGGCTGGGCCCGGCAGCCGCATCACCTCGACCAGCGGCAGGTGGAAGGCGGCGAGCCCGCCCGAATCCAGGTGGCGGGCGGCGGTGTCGAAGGTGTTCTTCCAGGCCGCGCCCCGCGGGACGTGGGCCAGGGTGAAGTAGGCGCAGAGGACCAGGTCGAAGCGGCGCTTGAGATCGACGGCGGTCATGTCGCCGCGGCGGAACTCCACGCGGCGTTGGGTCTCGGGGTCGAGCTCGCCTCGCTTGGCCTGAGCCTGGGCCAGCATGGCCGGCGCGATCTCGATTCCGGTGACGCTGAAGCCGCGTGCGGCCAGCGCGAGCGCCAGCCGCCCGGTGCCGGAGCCCAGTTCCAGGATGGAGGCCGGCGCCTTGAGCAGGCCCGCGTAGATCTCGAGGTCGCCGATCAGGCGCACGTCGGCGGCGGTGACGGTATCGTAGAACGCCGCGCTGAGGCCCTTCTCGGCATAGTACGGACGTATCGTCGTCACCGAACCCCCCGCGGCTTACAGAAGCTTCATGGCCCCAGCCGTTGCGCGGGATCAAGGCTCGGGCCACATATCGCGATAGACGAGCTCGACTGGAGCTCTCGGGAGAGACCAACCGTGGCCAACATCAAGACCCGTATCGCGCGCGTCGCGCTGATCGTGCTTGCCCCGCTGATCGTCGCCGGTTGCGGCATCAACACCATCCCCACCAAGGAAGAGAAGGCCAAGGCCCAGTGGGCGGAGGTGCAGAACCAGTACCAGCGCCGCAGCGACCTGATCCCCAACCTGGTGAACACCGTGAAGGGCTACGCCGCCCAGGAACAGCGCGTGCTGGTCGAAGTGACCGAGGCCCGCGCCTCGGCGACCCAGGTGAAGGTGGACGCCTCGACCATCACCAACCCGGCGCAATTCCAGGCCTATCAGCAGGCCCAGGACAAGCTCAGCGGCGTGCTGGGCCGCCTGATGATGATCCAGGAGCGCTACCCGGACCTGAAGTCGAACGAGAACTTCCTGGCGCTGCAGAGCCAGCTGGAGGGCACCGAGAACCGCATCGCCATTTCGCGCCGCGACTACAACGACAGCGTCCGCGACTTCAACACGACGCTGCGGACGTTCCCGCAGGTGTTCTACGCCAAGACCATGTACTCGAGCAGCCAGCCGATGCAGCTCTTCGCGGCCAGCGCCGCGGCCCAGAGCGCGCCGACGGTGACCTTCGACAATTCCACCCCGCCACCGCCGGCCGGCGCGCCCGGCCAGGCGCCCGGCAGCCCGCCGCCCGCTCCGGCTCCGGCGACGAAGTAGTGACCGGGTCGGTGGTGACCCTGAAAACCTCCCCCGTTCGCGGGGGAGGCTTCATGGCGCTGATCCTCGCCGTCCTGGCCGTCGCCTCGGTGGCGATGGCCGCGCCCAAGTTCCCCGCGCTGACGGGCCGGGTGGTCGACGACGCGCACATGCTGTCGCCGGCGACGCAGGAGAAACTCGACGGGGAGCTTGCCAACCTGGAAGCCCAGACCGGGCATCAGGTGGTGGTGGCCACGGTGCCCGACCTGCAGGGCTATGAGATCGAGGACTACGGCTACCAGCTGGGCCGGACGTGGCAGATCGGCCGCAAGGGCGTGAACGACGGGGCGATCCTGCTGGTGGCGCCCAACCAGCGCAAGGTGCGCATCGAGATCGGCTATGGCCTGGAGCCGGTGCTGACCGATGCGCTGACCAGCCTGATCCTGCAGCGCCAGGTGCTGCCGCAGTTCCGCCAGGGCCACATGGAGCAGGGCGTGGTCGCCGGCGCCGAGGCGCTGATCGCCCAGCTCGCCCTGCCGGAGGACCAGGCGAAGGCCAATGTCGCCCAGGCGGCGGAACAGCCGCGGGAACGACCGCAGCAATTCTCGCCGCGGATCCACCTGCCTGTCCTGCTGATCCTGTTCATCATCTTCTTCATCTTCACGCGCGCGCTGCGCGGCCGCGGCGGCGGCTGGTGGTGGCTGCCCTTCCTGTTCATGGGCGGTGGCCGCGGCGGCGGCGGCGGCGGCTGGGGTGGTGGTGGCGGCGGCGGCGGGGGCGGGTTCTCCGGCGGCGGCGGCTCGTTCGGCGGCGGCGGATCGTCGGGGAGTTGGTGATGACCGAACTCAGCCCCGCCGATCTGGCGACCATCGAGGCGGCGGTGCGCCAGGCCGAGGCCCGCACCACCGGCGAGATCTATTGCGTGGTGACGCCGGAAAGCTCGCACTACGCCGAGACTCCGATCGCCTGGGCCGCGGCCGTGGCGCTGCTGGCGCCGGCGCTGCTGCTGCTGGCGGGCGTGCGCATCACCCTGCCGGACTTCTTCTCGACCTGGAGCGCCGAGCAGGTGAGCCAGGCGGTCGAGACCTCGGTGCGCTATGCGCTCTACGCCACGATCCTGGTGCAGGGCGTGCTGTTCGCGGTCACCGCCCTGATCGTCGAGATCCCGGCCGTGCGCCGCGCGTTGACGCCCGGGCGGCTGAAGCGGCATCGCGTGCGGCGCCGCGCGGCCGAACAGTTCCTGGCCAAGAACCTGCACCTGACCCGCGATCGGACGGGGGTGCTGATCTTCGTCTCGCTGGGCGAGCGGATGGCCGAGCTGATCGCCGACGAGGGCATCGCCGGCCACGTCGAGCCGCATGTCTGGGACAAGGCCATGGCGGCCCTGACCGAGGGGCTCAAGCGCGGCGAGCCGGGGGCCGGGTTCGCCGCCGCCGTGGGCCTCTGCGGCGATGTCCTGGCCGAGAAATTCCCGGTGCGGGCGGGTGACAATCCCAACGAGCTGCCCGACGCGGTGGTGGTCCTGCCGAAGCCCTGATCCGGCTGCCGATTCCGGGCTTGAGGCGATCGGCCGCACTCCCGCGTGCAAAGCGTAACCATACATCTTCTGGTATTGCCGAGGCAGACGTACCGCGAGAAATTGTGGTCCGGGATGGACGGGACGCGCGACAAGCGATGAACCCAACGGCCGAAATACCCGGCTCGGAGGAGCCGATTGTCCGCGGCGCGGCGGACACGGCGTCGCTTGGCATGGCCTTCATCCTGGAGGTCCGGCCGGACGGGACGCGGCGGTTCGCCTTCGCCGGGCCGCGCTGCCTTGGCCTGAACGGCGTCACCGGCCAGGCCGTGATGGCCGACGCCGACCTGCTCTTCGACATGATCCTGCCGGAGCACCGCGACGCCTTCGACGCCAGCGAGGCCGCCGCGCGCAAGGCGCTGACGGCGTTCGACATCGAGGTCGCCATGCGCCGCCCTGACGGGCAGGTGCGCTGGCAGCGCTTCGCCGCCCTGCCGCGGCCGCAGCCGGACGGCGCCGTTTTCTGGGACGGCCTGCAGCTCGACGTCACCGAGCGCCGCGCGATGGCCGAGGAGCTCTCCGAACAGCGCCGCCGGCTGGAGATGGCCGTCGAGGCCACGGGCCTGGGTTTCTGGGAATGGGACCTGGCCAACGACAAGGTCAGCTGGTCGGAGCGCAACCGCCAGCTTTTCGGGCTGGCGCCCGGCGAGCCGGTGAGCGTCGCGCGCTACCTCGAACTGGTGCACCCCGACGACATGGAAGCGGTGCGCGCGGCCTTCGCCTCGGCCGCCGAACAGCCGGCGGGCGGCGACTATTCCCAGGAACACCGCATCGTCACGCCGGCCGGCGAGACCCGCTGGCTCCTGACCCACGGGCGGGTGACCACCGACGCCACCGGGAAGACGCGGCTGGTGGTCGGCACCACGCTGGACATCACCGCACGCAAGGCCTCCGAGGAGCGCCGCAACCTCCTGATGGGCGAGCTGGCGCACCGGGCCAAGAACGGCATCGCCGTGGTCATGGCCATCGTCGCCCAGACCGCCAAGGGCCAGGAGACCGTCGAGGGCTACTCGGAACTCCTGATGGCCCGGCTGCAGGCCATGGCCAACGCCCAGGACCTGGTCACCGCCTCGGGCGGGCGGCCCGTGCCCCTCAGCGACGTGATCGGCAAGGCGGTGGCGCCGTTCGGCGCGTCCCAATTCGAGCTGGATCCCGACCTGGACGCGGTGAACCTGCGCGGCGACATGGCCATCGGCATGGGCCTGCTGCTGTACGAGATGGCCACCAACGCGGCGAAATACGGCGCGCTCTCCAGCCGCGCGGGCCGGGTGGTGATCAAGACCGAGCCGGCCGGCGAGGCCCGCGCGGCGTTCCGCTGGCAGGAGGCGGGCGGTCCGGAAGTGAAACTTTCCAACCGGCCTGGCTTCGGCACCCGGCTCCTGAACCAGGTGTTGCGTGGGCAGGGCGGCGAGGTGAAATTCGATTTCCACCCGCAGGGCTTCAACGCCCGCGTCGAGTTCCCGACCGTTCGGTAGGCAATCTACATAACGCTCTTCCCTTGCTGGAACGCCCGAGGCGGCTCTAAATTCTCTCGTTCGACCCTTCCCGGTTGGGGCCCTCCACGCACCAGCCGGATCAGAAGGGTCGATTTTAAGGGTTTTTAGAGCGCGTCGGACGGGTGAACCGGTGTCCACTTCACCCTGACGCGCTCTAGGGGAGACGCTCCATGACCATCAAGCTCAACGTCAACGGCAAGGTGATGGAGGCGGACGTCGATCCCGACACCCCGCTGCTCTGGGCCCTGCGCGACTCGCTCGGCATCACCGGCCCGAAATTCGGCTGCGGCGTGGCCCAGTGCGGCGCCTGCACCGTCCACATCGACGGCGTGGCCAAGCGCAGCTGCGTGACCCCGGTGAGCGCGGTCGGCGCGGCCAAGGTCACCACCATCGAGGCGATGGCCGCCGACCCGGTCGGCAAGAAGGTCCAGGCCGCCTGGATGGAGCTGGACGTCGCCCAGTGCGGCTACTGCCAGCCGGGCCAGATCATGAGCGCCACCGCGCTCCTGACCAAGACGCCCAAGCCCACGGATGCGGACATCGACGCGGCGATGAGCGGGAACCTCTGCCGCTGCGCCACCTACACGCGGATCCGCGCCGCGATCAAACAAGCCTCCGGCCAGAAGGCGTAGCGCCATGACCAAGGAAATCCCAATCCTGACGAAAGAAGGGGGCGCCTCGCGGCGCGAGCTCCTGAAGGCCTCGGTCGTCGCGGGCGGCTTGGTTGTCGCCTTCCGCATCGCCCCGAAAGCCGAGGCGGCCGAGACAGCCGGCGCCCAGGCGCTGAACGCCTATGTGCGCGTGGCGCCCAACGGCATCGTCACCATCGTCGCCAAGAACCCGGAGATCGGGCAGGGGGTGAAGACCTCGCTGCCGATGATGATCGCCGAGGAGCTGGACGTGGCGTGGGAGAACGTCCGCATCGAGCAGGCGGACAACGATCCCAAGCTCTATTCGCGCCAGTTCGCGGGCGGCTCGCTGGCCACCCCGATGAACTACGACGACCTGCGCCGGGTGGGCGCGGTCACCCGCGCGATGCTGGTCACCGCCGCGGCCACGGCCTGGAACTGCCCGACGGGCGAGTGCAAGACCTCCGAGGGCCAGGTGATCCACGTCGCGACGGGCCGCAAAGCGAGCTACGGCTCGCTGGCCGGCCAGTGCGCGGGCGTCGCGGCGCCGGACCCGAAGACGGTCGCGCTGAAGGACCCCAAGACCTACAAGATCATCGGCCACGCCAAGCCGCAGTACGACGTCAAGAAGATCGTCACCGGCGAGCCCCTGTTCGGCATCGACGTGCGCGTGCCGGGGATGCTGTACGCGACCTACGAGAAGGCGCCGGTGTTCGGGGCCAAGGTGGCGAGCGCCGACCTGGACGCCGCGCGCGCGGTCAAGGGCGTGAAGAAGGCCTTCATCGTCGAGGGCGGGACCGCCCTCGACGGGCTGCTGCCGGGCGTCGCCGTGGTGGGCGACACCTGGTGGGCGGCGCGCAAGGGCCGCAATGCGCTGAAGATCAAGTGGGCCGACCATCCGACCGGGTCGCAGAGCTCGGCCGGCTACGACAAGCGCGCCGCCGAACTGCATGCCGCGCCGCCGATGCAGACCCTGCGCAACGATGGCGACGTCGCCGGGGCGCTCAAGTCCGGCAAGGTGGTCGAAGCGGCCTATTTCTATCCGTTCCTGGCGCACGCGCCGCTGGAGCCGCAGAACACCACCGCGGCGTTCAAGGACGGCAAGCTGGAGATCTGGGCGCCGTCGCAGAACCCGGAGCCCGGCCGCCAGCTGGTGGCCAAGACGCTGGGCATGAAGCCGGACGACATCACCGTCCACATGACCCGCTGCGGCGGCGGCTTCGGCCGCAGGCTCTCGAACGACTACATGGTCGAGGCGGCCTGGATCGCCAAGGAGACCGGCGCGCCGGTGAAGCTGCTGTGGACGCGTGAAGACGACATGCACCACGACTTCTACCGGCCCGCCGGGTACCACTTCTTCAAGGGCGCGGTGGACGACAAGGGCAATATCAGCGCCTGGCACGACCACTTCGTGACCTTCGGCGACGGCGACAAGCTGGCCGCCAGCGCCGGCATGGGCGGCAACGAGTTCCCCAGCCGCTTCCTGGCCAACTACCGCGCCGATCAGTCGACCATGCCGTCGGGCGTGCCGATGGGCCCGTTGCGGGCGCCGGGGTCGAACGGCATCGCCTTCGTCAACCAGAGCTTCATCGACGAGCTGGCGCACGCGGCGGGCGCCGATCCGCTGGCCTTCCGCATGAAGCTCCTGGGCGACAAGCCGATGGTGGGCGAAGGGCCCGGCGGCTACAACGCCGCGCGGATGAAGGGCGTCCTGGCCGAGGTCGAGAAGATGTCGGACTGGAAGAACCGCGGGAAGCTGCCCAAGGGCACCGGCATGGGCGTGGCCTTCCACTACAGCCACCAGGGCTATTTCGCCGAGGTGGTGAAGGCCAGCGTCGACCCGGCCGGCAAGATCAAGGTGCACAAGGTCTGGGTCGCGGCCGACGTGGGCCGCCAGATCGTCAATCCGCTGGGCGCCATGAACCAGGTGCAGGGCGCGGCGATCGAAGGGCTCTCCCACGCGCTCTACCAGAAGATCACCATCGAGAACGGCGCGGCCAAGGAGAACAACTTCGGCCAGTACCAGCTGATCCGGATGAAGGACTCGCCGCCGGTGGAGGTGAAGTTCCTGATCACCGACTACAACCCCACCGGCCTCGGCGAACCGGCCCTGCCGCCGGTGATCCCGGCGCTGACCAACGCCATCTTCGCGGCCACCGGCAAGCGGGTCCGCAGCCTGCCGATCGATACGGGCCAGCTGAAGGCGTAGCTCGACGGCCCTCCTCCCCTTGTGGGAGGAGGTGGCCCGCGGAGCGGGTCGGAGGTGAGGTTTCTCGGCTCTCAGCTCCGCCCCGGGCTTCGACTTGCACTGAGAGGGCTTTCGACCCCACCTCCGTCAGCCTGCGGCTGACACCTCCTCCCACAGGGGGGGGGAGGACGCCAAAGCGCTTGGCGCGCGCCGCTCCACCTGCATGATGCCTCCAACAAGTGTTTGAGGGACGGCGTCAGGTGCAAAAGCTGCTCATCGCCAATCGGGGAGAGATCGCGGTCCGGATCGCGCGGACGGCGGCCGAGATGGGCCTGGCCACCGTGGCCGTGTTCTCCGAGGACGACGCGGCGTCGCTCCACACGCGCAAGGCCGATGAGGCGATCGGGCTGAAGGGCTCGGGGCCGGCGGCCTACCTGGACATCGCGGGAGTGGTGGCCGTCGCGAAGGGCGCGGGCTGCGACGCCGTGCATCCCGGCTACGGCTTCCTCAGCGAGAACGCCGGCTTCGCGCGGGCCTGCGCCGAGGCGGGACTGACCTTCGTCGGCCCGACGCCGGAGACGCTGGAGCTGTTCGGCGACAAGGGCCGCGCCCGGGCGCTGGCCCAGAAGTGCGGCGTGCCCGTCCTTCCGGGGACGGACGGTCCGACCACGCTGAAGCAAGCGCAGGCGTTCATGGCAGGGCTGGGCAAGGGCGCGGCCGTGATGGTCAAGGCCGTGGCCGGCGGCGGCGGCCGAGGCATGCGGCCGGTGACGCAGGCGGACGATCTTCCGGCGGCGTTCGAGCGCTGCGCCTCGGAGGCCAAGGCCGCGTTCGGCAACGGCGACCTCTATGTGGAACGGTTCCTGACCCATGCCCGGCACATCGAGGTCCAGGTCGTGGGCGACGGCGCGACCGTGTCGCACCTATGGGACCGCGAATGCAGCCTGCAGCGCCAGCGTCAGAAGGTGGTCGAGATCGCCCCGGCCGACATGCTGCCGTCCGAGCTGCGGGCGCGGCTGTTCGCCGCCGCCGTCAGCCTCGGCGAGGCGGCGGGCTACAAGAGCCTCGGCACCATGGAGTTCCTGGTGGAGGGCGACAGCTTCGTCTTCATCGAGGGCAATGCGCGGCTGCAGGTGGAGCATACGGTGACCGAGGAGGTCACCGGCCTGGATCTGGTGCGGCTGCAGCTGCAGATCGCCGCGGGCCGTTCGCTGGCCGAGCTTGCGCTGACCCAGGACCGCGTGCCGGAGCCGCGCGGGCATGCGGTGCAGGCGCGCGTGAACCTGGAGACCATGGCGGCCGACGGCTCGGCGAAGCCGGCGGGCGGCGTGCTGTCCGCTTTCGAGCCGCCGTCGGGGCCGGGCGTGCGCGTCGACGGCTTCGGCTACGCCGGCTACCGCACCAGCGCCCGTTTCGACAGCCTGCTGGCCAAGTTGATCGTGCACGCCGGCGCGGGCGGGCTGTCCCGCGCCGTGGCCAAGGCCTATCGCGCGCTCAGCGAATTCCGCATCGAGGGCAGCGCCAGCAACATCGCCTTCCTGCAGAACCTCCTGGCCCTGCCGGCGGTGGCGGCGGGCGAGGTCCACACGCGGTTCATCGAGGCGCATATCGGCGAACTCGCCGGGTCGCCGGAGAGCCATCCC
>Ga0207704_10001150_pt1 | contig 11768 bp, 14 predicted proteins | sample KBSMisM12_FD_184308 | JGI IMG/M metagenome (GOLD analysis project Ga0207704, IMG submission 184308) | Miscanthus rhizosphere microbial communities from Kellogg Biological Station, Michigan, USA - KBS Miscanthus M1-2 (SPAdes) (version 2) | ecosystem: Host-associated > Plants > Roots >...
GTCGCCGGCTGCTCCCTCTGGCTGCTCTCGGACCTCGGCCTGTCGACGACCGGTGAGGTGGTGCACGTGGACGCCGGCTTCCACATCATGGGCTTCGCGGAGGACGAAGAGGCCCCGGCCGCAAGCTAGGCGGCGTAGGCCTTCAGGAACCGCGCGGCCGCTTCCTCGGCGATGTGGTCGAGGTCGGACTCGGTGAACGCCTGGGGGATACCCAACAGCAGGGTCATCTGCCGCGTTGCGACGACCATGCCGCCAAAGAACTCCGCGGCCTCCGCTGGATCTGGGCAGGAGAGACGGCCCGCCCGAGTCTCCGCGGCCAGGAATTCGGCCAGGCGTCGGCGGCTGGCGCGCGGCCCGGCCTCGTACATGGCGTGGCTGATCTCTGGGGTGTCTCGGGCGCTGATCATGCCCATCCGGAACAGCGCCGCGCCCCGCGGATCGAGCAGCACCCGCAGCAGCACGCGCGCATAGGCCGCCAGCGTTCCATGCGGATCCTCCAGGGCCCGGGGCGCGTCCAGCGCCGCGGTGATCTCCTTCGCTCGCCGGGCGACCAGTACGCGCACCATCTCAGCCTTCGAGCCGTAGTGATTGTAGATCGTCTGCTTGGAGACGCCGGCGCGCCGGGCGATCTCGTCCACCGGCGCCTGCACGCCGCGTTCCGCCATGACCTCGGCGGCGGCGTCCAGGATCGCCTGGGACTTGGCGACGTCGATCTGGCCGAGCGCGCGGGCCATCAGTGCGACCCTCCGGCCTGGGCGGACCGCCCGGGCATCGCCGCGCCGGGCCGGGCGAAGAGGGAGAGGGCCGCGGCGCCCCAGCAGCCGATCGCCAGGAACATGAAGGCGTCGCCGAAGCTCAGCACCGCGGCCTGGCGGCGCAGCAGCATGGAGAAGGCCTTGCGCGCCCCGCCTTCGGGGTCAGCCATGCCGCCCTGGCCCATCATGCCGGTGAGGCCCTCCAGCATCCCCTGGCCGGTGGGGCTGGCCGTCGAGACGGCGGCGGTGAGGTCGGCCATGTGCAGCGCGGTCTGGCGGGAGAGGATGGTGGCGATGGCGGCCAGGCCGATGGCGCCGGCGACGTTGCGGATCAGGTTGATCAGGCCGGAGGCCTCCTTCATCAGCGTCACCGGCAAAGTCGAGACGGTCATCATCTGGGCCGCCACCATGGCGATCATCGAGCCCAGGCCCCGGACGATCTGCAGGGTCAGGAATTCGCGGAAACCCCAGTCCGGGGTGATCCGCCCGCCCAGGCTGATCGCCCAGCCGATCAGGGTGAAGCCGATGACCATGGCCACGCGGGCGTCCATCATCCGCACCAGCCAGCCGCAGAACGGTGCGCTCAGGAACATGGTCAGGCCGGAGACCAGCATGGTGGTGCCGACGTCGGCCGCCGAGAACCCGCGCACCTGGCCGAGGTAGAGCGGCAGCAGGAACGTGCCGCCGAACAGGCTCATGCCCGAGACGAAGGTCATGGCCACGCCCAGCGAGAAGTTGCGGTCGGCGAAGGGCTTCAACGAGACGATCGGCTGGCGGTAGGCGAGCTGGCGCCAGATGAAGGCCACGCCGGTCAGCGCCGCCAGCACGGTCAGCCACAGGATCGCGTCGTCCTCGTACCAGTTGTCCTTGGCGCCCTCCTCCAGCACGTACTGCATGGAGAGCAGGAAGACGGTCATCAGGCCAAGGCCCCACCAGTCGATGCCCTTGGCCAGGCGCGGGTCCGGCTTATCGAAGTCGCCGTAACGGCCGACCAGGAACACCACCAGCACGCCCACCGGCACATTGATGAAGAACAGCCAGCGCCAGGAAAGCGCCTCGGTGATGTGGCCGCCCAGGGTCGGGCCGATGGTGGGCGCCAGCGTCACGATCAGGCCCACCAGGACGTTGGCGAAGGTGCGCCGCTCGGGCGGGAAGACGGTCATGGCGGTGGCGAAGATCGGCGGGATCATCGCGCCCGCCGCCAGCCCCTGCAGGGCGCGGGTCACGATCATCATGTCGACGCTGGTGGAGAGCCCGGTGGCGATCGAGGTGGCGATGAAGCAGATGGAGGCGATCACGTAGAACCGCTGGGTGCCCCACATCTTCGTCAGGTATGCGGTGAGCGGCATGATCACCACCTCGGCCAGCAGGTAGATGGTCTGCACCCAGCTGATCTCGTCGGTCGTGGCGCCGATGCCGGCCTGGATCTGGACGAGCGAGCTGGCGACGATCTGGATGTCCAGCATGGCCATGAACTGGCCCACGATCATGCCGCCGAAGCCCAGGAAGACCTTCAGCCAGTCCACCGCCTGGCCGTCGGCGCCCAGCTCCACGGGATGGCCGTGGCCGGCGATGGAGGCGGCCGCCTCGCTCATGCTCAGCGGGCCACGCCGCGGCGGGCGAGTTCGGCCGGGGCGACGGACGCGTCGGCGAAGCTCGCCCCGGTCTTCTGGGTGACGTCGACCTTGACCTCGACCGAGAGGCCGGGCCTGAGCGCGCCGGCCAGCGGCTGGGCGCGGTCGACGGCGATCTTCACCGGCAGGCGCTGGGCGATCTTGGTGAAGTTGCCGACCGCGTTTTCGACCGGGATCAGGGCGAACTCGGCGCCGGTGGCCGGCGCGAAGCTGTCGACCCGGCCCTTGATGGTCTTGTCGCCGAAGGCGTCGGCGCGGATCTCCACCGACTGGCCGATGCGCAGGCGCGACACCTGGGTCTCCTTGAAGTTGGCCACCACATAGGCCTCCTCCAACGGCACGACGGTCATCAGCGCCCCGCCGGGGCGCACGTACTGGCCGACGCGGACGCCACGGGCCCCGACCACGCCGGAGGCCGGGCTGCGGATCTCGGTGCGGCTGAGGTCGATGCGGGCCTGCTCGACCGCGGCGCGCGCGGCGGCGGCCTGGGCGGCGGTCTGTTCGCGGGCGGACCCCAGGGACGCGGCGGCCTGGCGCTCGGCCGCCAGCGCGGCTGAGGCCTGCTCGACCGCGGCGGCCGCCTGGTCCTGGGCGGCGCGGGCGGTTTGCTCGCGTTGCGTCGAGGCGTAGCCGGCCTGGGAGAGCTGGCCGTAGCGGGAGAGTTCGGCGGTGGTCCACTTCACCTGCGCCTGGGCGCTGGCCACCCCGGCCTGGCGCTGGGCGATCATCGCCTGCTCCAGCTTGGCCTTGTCGTCGACCTGGCGGACGCCGGCCTCGAGCGCCGCGGCGTTGGCCTCGGCCTGCGCCAGGCGCGCCCTGATGCTGGACGCGTCGATGCGGACCAGCGGATCGCCGGCCCGGACCGCCTGGTTGTCGGTCACCAGCACCTCGGTGACATAGCCGTCGACCTGCGGCGCCACCGAGACCTTGTCCGCCGCCACGAAGGCGTTGTCGGTGGCCTCGTAGTGCTGCTTGTTCGCCCACCAGAAGCCGCCGCCGACCGCGACGGCCGCGAGCGCCACGCCGCCGGCGACCAGGGGAACCAGGCGCTTCCGTGAGGGCCCCGCCATCACATGCCTCCCGAAACTTGGACCCTTCAGTCCATCGGCAGGGGATCACAGCGCGGCGGTCTTCGGCAAGCGAAGATTGGACCGGCGCGTCCAGAGAATGCCCGGAAGGCGCCAGGCCCTGGACGAAGCCCCGGCTTCGTGGGCGTATCGCGGCGCATGAGCGAGCTAGACTCCGACGTGATCATCGCCGGCGCCGGGATCGCCGGCGCGACGCTGGCGCTGGCGCTGAACCAGGCCGGGTTGAAGCCGGTGCTGATCGATCAGGTGGTCTTCGACGCCCAGGTCGCGCCGACCTTCGACGGCCGCGCCTCGGCCATCGCCTATGCCGCCTTCCGCCAATGGCGGGCGCTGGGCCTGGCCGATGCGCTGGAGCCGCACGCCCAGCGGATCGAGCAGATCCTGGTCACCGACGGGTCTTCGCCGGGCGCCTCGGCCGGCGCGCCGACGCCGTTCTTCCTGCGCTTCGAGTCGGCGGAGATCGCCGACAGTTCTGACGGCGAACCGCTGGGCTACCTGCTGGAGAACCGCCACATCCGCAGCGGGCTGGCCCGAGCGGTGATCGCCGCCGGCATCGAGGTGCTGGCGCCGGCGCGGGTGGCCGCGGCCGCGTTCGGGCCGCGCGAGGCGGTGGTGACGCTGGCCGACGGGCGCAGGCTGACAGCCCCGGTGGCGGTGGGCGCCGAGGGCCGCGGCTCGATCATCCGCCGCGAGGCCGGGATCGGCGCGATCGGCTGGGACTATCCGCAGACCGGCGTCGTGGCGACCGTGAACCTCGCCCATCCGCACGCGGGCGTGGCGCACGAGTTCTTCCTGCCCGGCGGTCCGTTCGCGATCCTGCCTCTGACCGGCCAGCGCGCCAGCCTGGTCTGGACCGAGACCACCGCGCGCGCCGAGGCCCTGAAGGCCGCTCGGCCGGAGGTCTTCCACGCCCACCTGCAGCGCCGGTTTGGCGACCACCTGGGCGAGGCGGTGGTCGACGGGCCGGTGTTCACCTATCCGCTCAGCCTGCAGCTCGCCGAACGCTTCACAGCCCCGCGCGCGGCCCTGCTGGGCGATGCGGCCCACGGTGTCCATCCCATCGCCGGCCAGGGCCTGAACCTGGGCCTGAAGGGCGCCGCCGCCCTGGCCGAGGTGCTCGTCGAGGCCCAGCGCCTGGGCGAGGACATCGGCTCGGAAGCGGTGCTTGAGCGCTACGCCGCCTGGCGCAGGTTCGACACCGCCACGCTCAGCGCCGGCATGGACGCGTTCGTGCGCCTGTTCTCCAACGACAACACGCTCCTCCGGCTGGCCCGGGGCGCCGGCATGGCCGCCGTCAACCGCATCGGCCCGGCTCGACGGTTCTTCATGACCGAGGCCGGCGGCGCGATGGGTGACCTGCCTAGGCTGCTGAAGGGCGAGGCGCTGTAGCCATCCCAGACCCGCTCGTCCCCGCGAAGGCGGGGATCCATGCGAACTTGGGTCGCCCATGCAGCGGCCAAGAGATTGACTCAGCTTGGGTCCCCGCCTTCGCGGGGATGAGCGGATCAGAACCTAGTCCGGGCTCTGGAGCGTGTAGTTCGACGCCATCACGCAGCGCGGGACGTCGTCCTCGATGATCAGGCTGGCCAGCTGGCCGATGCCGGGGACGAAGTAGAACGCGCCCTTCTTCGACGTCACCGTCAACACCGCGGGGCTGGTGAACTGGCAGACGCGGATGGTGCCGAAACCGGTCCCGCCGTGGTCCTTCACGTCCGAGCAGCTGGCGTCGCCGGCGTGGCGGCCGATGTCGATGCCGTCGTAGTCGAAGTGCTTCTCGGCCTTGTAGCGCTTGGCGGTCCAGTCAGCCGCGCTGAGCGCCGGGCAGGGTGGGCCCTTGATGTCCCAGGCGCGCGCCGTGGCGACGCTGGCGCCGCGTTCCTTCATGTAGTTCCAGCCGATCAGGCCCACGGCCGCCGTCGCCACCACCACCGCGCCCACCACGTGGGTCAGGCTGTAGCGGCGAAGATCGGCCCTAGTCGGCATCGGAGAGTTCGCGGGCCTCCTCGGGCAGCATGATCGGCACGCCGTCGCGGATCGGGAACGCCAGCCGCGCCGAGCGGCTGATCAGCTCGCCCTTGGCGCGGTCGTACTCCAGCGGCGCGTGCGTCACTGGGCAGACCAGGATCTCGAGCAGGCGCGGATCGACTTCAGGCTTGGGGTCGCTCATCGGAGTAAATTACTTCCGTAAATTGCTACTGTAAAGACCGGTGGTCGTCCTCGCCGTCCTCGACGCCGTCGATCTCCAACAAGGTGGCCAGGGTCTCGAAGCGGTCGGCGAGCGCGGGAGCCTCCAGCAGGGCCTGTTTCTCGGCCGGCTCGAACGGAAGGCCCATGGCCAGCGAGTTGACCAGGGCCTCCAGCGGCGCGGTCTGGGCCGTCTCCCAGTCGATGTCGAGCTCGCGGCGGTTCAGGTAGCGCTTCAGCGCCTTGGCGAAGCGGGCGCGGGCGGCCTGCGGGGCCTTCGCGCCGGCGTTCTCGGTCAGGTCGGCCTCGAAGCGGTCGTACCGGGCGCGCAGCTGCCGATAGGGGGTCTGCAGGGTCAGTTCGGGGCCGGCGTCGAAGCGGCAGACTCCGGTCAGCGTGATCAGGTAGCGCCCGTCGGAGGTCTCGGCGTAGCTGGTGATCCGGCCCGCGCAGCCCACGTCGGCCAGCCTCGGCCGCTCGCGGTCGCCGCCGGCGCGGGTCTGGATCATGCCGATGATCCGGTCGCCGCCCATCACGTCGTCGATCATGTTGAGGTAGCGCGGCTCGAAGATCTGCAGCGGCAGGTCGCCGCCGGGCAGCAGCAGGGCCCCGTCCAGCGGAAACACCGCGATCATCTGCGGCAGGTCGGCGATGCGGCGATAGGCGGGCATGGGCGGCCTTTCCTGGGAAAGGTGGGCCGAACTTGGCGCAGATCAGCTGAAGAGTATGGCCGAAAGTTTGCGACGGCCGTTTTTCGCCACCTCGGAGTTCGGGCCGGCGGCCTCGAAGACGGTGAGCAGCTGCTTGCGCGCCGCGCCGTCGTTCCAGTCGCGGTCCTTCTCGATGATGGTCAGGAGCTGGTCGGCGGCCAGGCCGAACTTCTGCTGGCCGGCCAGCGCCTTGGCCAGTTCGAAGCGGGCCTCGTGGTCGTCCTCGCTGGCGGCGAGGCGCTGTTCGACGGCGCCGGTGTCGGCCGGCGCCTCGGCCGCCAGGGCCAGGGCGGCGCGCACGCTGTCGATGTCCGGGTCGCGGGCGCCCTCGGGCGCCATGGCCAGGACCTCGGCCGCCCGCTCGGCGTCGCCCGCCGCCAGGTAGACCTTCGCCAGGCCGCCGATGGCCGGAAGGTTCGCCGGGTCGGCCTGCAGCACCGCAGCGTAGGCCTGGGCGGCCCCGCCGGTGTCGCCGTGCTCGAGGCTCTCGCGCGCCATGTCCAGGAGGCCGTCGACGGGCGAGGCGCCGCCGGACCCCGCCGGGCCCATCTTGCTGAGCTTGTCTACGAAGGCCTTCACCTGGCTGTCGGGCAGGGCGCCCATGAAGCCGTCCACCGGGCGGCCGTCGACGAAGGCGAAGACCGCCGGGATCGACTGTACGCGAAGCTGGCCGGCATAGGCCGGGTTCTTGTCGATATCGACCTTGACCAACTTCACCTTGCCCTTGGCGGCGAGCACGGCCTTTTCCAGCGCCGGGCCGAGCTGGCGGCAGGGGCCGCACCAGGGCGCCCAGAAGTCCACGATCACCGGCGTCTCGCGCGAGGCGTCCAGCACGTCGGCCGCGAAGCTCGCGTCGCTGGTGTCCTTGATGAGATCCGGCGCCGGACCGCCGGCGGTTTCCCCGATCAGGGTCATACGTAAATCCTTGGCCTTGGCCTGGGCAGGCTTGCAAACGTCTTGAGCGCCAAGATGGTCCCGCGAGGGCGTGTCTTCAACGCGACATCGCCTGCTCTACCACCTGCAGGGTTGAGAAATCGACCACCAGCGGCGTGACGCCCACCGCATCCAGGAACTTGGCGAAGCCGTCGCGGCTCACGCCGGTGGTGGCGGTGTTGGTCAGCGGATGGAAGTTCACCCGGTCGGCCTCGGCCAGCCGACGGTCGAGGACAAACGTCACGCGGCGGTCCGTGTCGTTGACCAGGCCGAAGGCGGTGACCGAACCTGGCGTGACCCCGAGCGTCTCTTCCATCAGGGCCGCGGCGCCGAACGACAGCCGCGCCGAGCCGATGGTGTGGTGCAGGCGTTTCAGGTCGATCACCGTGTCCTGCTCGGCCGAGATCAGCCACAGCCGGTCCTTGGCGTCCTTGAGGAACAGGTTCTTGGTGTGGGCGCCATCGATGCCCGCCTTGATCTCCTCGCCCTCGCCGACGCGGAACACGGCCGGATGGTCGAGGGTCGAATGCTCGACGCCCAGGCTGTCCAGCAGGGCCAGGAGGTCGGCGCGGGTCTTCATGCCCGCCCTCCTTAGCGAACTGGACGTCATGCCGAAACTAGACGGGGGCGCGACCCCCTGCTTTAGGGTCTTTTGCATGACCCAAGAGCCTGTTCGCCTGGAACTGGAGTGCTTCCCGACGGTGCGGCCCGGCGTGACCCCGCCGGAGATCGTGCCCGGGCGCCAGTCGCGGCCCTGGATGGATGCGTTCCACGCCCGCCACGCCTACCGCTGCCTGCCGATGAACATGGCCAACACCTCGGGCTGGGAGATCCTCTGCCCGATGACCTTCAACGCCGAGTGGAACGGGGGCATCCGGCAGGAGGACATCAAGATCTGGAGCGACAACCCGTCGGCCCACCTGCACGAGTTCGCCAAGAGCCACTTCAGCCACGGCGTGATCACCATGCACCCCGGCTACATGTTCCGCACCCCGCCGGGGTGGTCGATGCTGGCCATGGGCTCGCCCAACCACGTCAAGGACGGCATCCAGGCGCTGTCGGGCGTGGTCGAGACCGACTGGCTGCCGTTCCCCTTCACGATGAACTGGCTGTTCACGCGGCCGGGCCGCGTGCGCTTCGAGAAGGGCGAGCCCTTCTGCTTCATCACGCTGCTGCAGGACAAGTTCCTGCACGACATCCAGCCGGTCATCAAATCGCTGGAGAGCGACCCGGAGCTGCACCACCAGTACAGCGTCTGGGAGAAGCACCGCACCGAGTTCAACCAGCGCATCTTCCGCCAGGACCCGGAGGCCACCAAGGAGGCCTGGCAGCGCTACTACTTCAAGGGCGAATACCCCGAGGACGTGGCGCCGGCGCGGGACGATCACGTCAACAAACGCAGGCTGAAGGAGCCGAAGCGGCGGCGCTGAATCCGTCGCAGGCGGGACCGCTTGCAAACGCTGGGGGCGTCTGCCATAAGCCGCCTCTCGAATTTTCGGGGCGGCCAGACGACCGGCGAACCTCGAGGAGCGCGGGCGTAGCTCAGTGGTAGAGCACAACCTTGCCAAGGTTGGGGTCGAGAGTTCGAATCTCTTCGCCCGCTCCAAATTTCCGCCAAAGACTCACTAGACTAACGGCCGACCAGCGCGGGTCGGTCGCGCTTGCCTTGGGGGGGACCTGCCATGAGCCACGATGCGGCGCTGGAGGCGCACGAGCACGCCGAGCATGCCGAGCATGCGGCCCACGCCCACGACCCCTTCATCAGCCGGGTGTCGATCACCGTGGCGGTGCTGGCCGTGCTGGCGGCCACCGTCGGCAGCCTGGAGTCCATCGAGGCCGGCGGAGCGATCACCGCCTCCAGCGAGGCGGTGCTCAGCCAGGACAAGGCCACCGACCTCTGGGACGAGTACCAGGCCGACAGCGTCAAGAAGCACCTCTACGGGATCGCCGCCGACGCCGGAGGCCCGAAGGCCGAGAAGTACGCCGAGACCTCGAAGGAGGAGGGCGGCAAGCAGGGGGAGATCAAGACCAAGGCGCTGGAGAACGAGAAGGAGCGCGACGCCCTGCTGGCGGCGAGCCGCGCGCACGAGCATCGCCACCATTGGCTGACCGCCGCGGCCACGCTGCTGGAGATCGGCATCGCGGTCTGCACCGTGGCGATCATCACCCATCGCAAGGCGTTCTGGCTGGGCTCGATGGGCCTGGGCCTCGGCGGCGTGGCGCTGTTCGCGGCCGCCTACCTGCTCTGAACCCTATTTGACCTGGACCGTCTGGACCTTGGCGCCCGGATAGAGGATCCGCGGCTTTAGGTTCTCGATCACCGCATGGGCGTCGAAGGCGCGCGGCTCGCCCGCGGGCTTGGCGCCGCGGTGGGTCATGATCTCGGCCGAGGCCTCGAACTTCTCGATCGTGTGGATGTCGTAGCTGGAGGTGAAGAAGGGGTCGCCCCAGAACGGGTCCCAGGTGCGCCAGCCGTAGCCGTAGGTGCGGTAGCGCCAGTACGGCCGCCAGTAGCCGAAGCCGCCGTACCACGGGCTGTAGAGCGGATCGGGCTGCACGTAGGCGCGCGTCTGCTTGTCGGTGTTGCTGGTGACGATCTCGAACCAGTCGGCCCCGTTCTGAACGGTCAGTTCGGCGGCGCGGAACAGCAGGTAGCCCTCGACGGTCTCGCGCGAGGTCACGCTGTTGCCGGAGAAGGTGACGCGCCAGCGGTCCGGCTCGACGCGGACCTCCGAATAGCCGCCGGACGTGGACTGCCCGGGCGCGTTCGGCTGATAGGGGGTCGCGGTCTGGCAGGCCGCCAGACCGAGGCTCAACGTCAGCGCGGCCAGAGCGGCCGCCGCTATCCTGGACATCTTCAGATCCTCACGCGAAGCGTCCCTCGTCGTTCAGGGTCGTTACTGCCACAACACCTGGCCGAGATTGTGGTTTCTTCGTTACGCCGTGCCCGTGGCCAGGCCGTAGACGATCTTGCCCAGCGCGCCGAACAGCAGCACCGCCGTCGCCAGGGATTGGATCAGGAAGCCCGGTCCGCGCTTGTTGGCGTCCGCGTAGTAGCCGAGCGCATAGATCACCCGGCCGACCACCCAGACCGCGCCGACGCCGGCGGCGATCGTCTTGTCCCAGTAGAGGGCGAACAGCCACAGCGAGACCAGGAAGATCGGCAGCCATTCCAGGGTGTTGTAGTGCGCCCGGATGGTCCGTTCGAGCAGCGGATCGCCGGTCATCGCCGGCGCGCTGATGCCGCACTTGACGCGCGCGCGCGGCACCTGGGTCGACATCCAGAAATAGACGAGTAGGGCGGCGAGCGAGACGAGCGCCACCCAGCGATATTCGAGCATTTCCACTTCCCCCGAAGTCGGCGCGCGACACCGCGCCCTCGCGGAGAGCTTGGCATGGGTTGGCCCCGGACGGGAACCGTCTTGGCGCGGAGGGATTTTCCGGTCCGGCGGGGCTTCGGGAGGACGCCATGGACGCCGACTCGTCAGCCATCCGCGAGATCGACTACGACGCGGGCCGCGCCAAGCTGGTGATCCGCTTCACTTCGGGCGAGGCCTACGTCTACGTGGGCGTGCCGGGCGAGGTGCATCGCTCGTTCTGCGACGCGCCGTCCAAGGGCCGCTTCTTCCGGGCCCTCATCCGCGACCGCTACCCCTACAACCGCCTGGACGCCTAGCTGTCGCGCCGGTCGCGGTTGGCCTTCACCCGCAGGCGCAGCGCATTGAGCTTGATGAAGCCCGCCGCGTCGCGGTGGTCGTAGGCGACCGCGCCCTCCTCGAAGGTGACCAGTTCCTGGTCGTAGAGGCTGTAGGGGCTGGTGCGGCCGATGACGGTGACGTTGCCCTTGTAGAGCTTCACGCGCACCTGGCCGGCGACCTTCTGCTGGCTGAGGTCGATGGCCGCCTGCAGCATCTCGCGCTCCGGGGCGAACCAGAAGCCGTTGTAGATGAGCGAGGCGTACCTCGGCATCAGCTCGTCCTTCAGGTGCATGGCGCCGCGATCCAGCGTGATCGACTCCATGCCCCGGTGCGCCGCCAACAGGATCGTGCCGCCGGGGGTCTCGTAGACGCCGCGCGACTTCATGCCGACGAAGCGGTTCTCCACCAGGTCCAGGCGGCCGATCCCGTTGTCGTGGCCGAGCTGGTTCAGCTTGGTCAGCAGCGCGGCGGGCGACAGCTTCTGGCCGTCGACGGCGACCGGGTCGCCCTTCTCGAAGTCGATGGTGATGACGGTCGGCTTGTCCGGCGCGTCCTCGGGGGAAATAGTGCGCATGTGCACGAACTCGGGCGCCTCGACGGCGGGGTCCTCGAGCACCTTTCCTTCGGAGGAGGAGTGCAGCAGGTTCGCGTCGACGCTGAAGGGCGCCTCGCCGCGCTTGTCCTTGGTGATCGGGATCTGGTTCTTCTCGGCGAAGTCCAGCAGGGCCTCGCGGCTCTTGAAGTTCCACTCGCGCCAGGGGGCGAC
>Ga0207704_10001156_pt1 | contig 11742 bp, 7 predicted proteins | sample KBSMisM12_FD_184308 | JGI IMG/M metagenome (GOLD analysis project Ga0207704, IMG submission 184308) | Miscanthus rhizosphere microbial communities from Kellogg Biological Station, Michigan, USA - KBS Miscanthus M1-2 (SPAdes) (version 2) | ecosystem: Host-associated > Plants > Roots > Rhizosphere...
CAGGTCCGGCTTTACCATTCAACACCAATGTTCCGGTTGAAGGACTGCCCGAAGTGACGGGGTTTGGCGCGAACGTCATCGCCTTCAACTGGACAGGGTGAACGACCAACTGGAAGGCCTTACCCACTCCGAGAAGCGACGCGTTGAGAGTTACAGTCACATCTGCGTCCACACCCGTTGTCGGGATGTTGAACGCGAGTGCAGTCTGACCCGCTGGAACCGTCACCGAACTGACCGGGACAACTCCAGGAGTGTCGGTGAGGACTTGAACGGTGATTCCACCCGGAAGCGCCGGAGCAGCGAGAGTGACGTTGCCAACGACAGTGTTTCCACCGACGACTTCTTCAGGCGTAATGCTGAAGGACTGCAGCCACGGGGTGATGACCACCCGGCCAACTTTGAAGTTGCCTTGATAGGTTGCAGTTACGTCCACTGGCGTGTTGTCAGGTACCGCATTGCTATACAGGATGAACTGACCAGTGGCCTGCCCCGCCGGGATTGTGATGCTCGTCGTCGTGACCGCAGCACCACTAACAAACGATGCTGGCGCACTCGCAGGAATGCTCAGGGTCACGGTTGCACCGCCAACGGGTGCCGCCTGACTCAACTGAACGATGCCCGTCGTGAACGCACCAAGGCCACCAGGAATCGTCGTCGGATTGAATCGCACGACGCTGACGCTGGTCAATCCGATTCGGAATCGGTTAACCCAACCGTCCCGATCACGGAACGATTGATAGCGCAGAGGCTCTAGGTCTTGCTCAGTGTTGTACGTGAGCCAATCCGTGAACGACGTACCAGGTCCGCCAAGTCCGATGTTTGGATCGGGGGTTGGTCGGAACGCAAGCGCAGTCAACATGTTCGCGGGTAGCCGCGTAAGCACCTTAAACCTGTTGAGAGTTCGGTGCCACTTGGCGGTGCGAAGGTATGCACGGAAAGTATCCGTAAATCCACACACCCAGACGTCTCCGCCCTTGTCGACGTAGGGTCTAAACACTTCGTCGTCAAGGGTGCTTCCGAAGTAAGTTCCGAAGACTAACCCGGTTGCACTGGGGTTGAGGGCCAGAAGTCCGCCATCCGTACCGCCGATGTCAGGTGGCCCGACCGGGGTGTAGCCACCTTTGACGGCGTCTCCGGTGGTCGGAATCGTTCCAACTCCTTCGACTCCCGAAGGCACGTTGGGATCATTGGTCCCAGACCAGGGCTGGAGGATGGTCCCTTGGGAGACAAGCACTGTCATGTAGGCCGAACCGCGAGGATCGACCGCTATACCAACAGGAAGGACCGTATTGGTCGTTCGCAGGTTCGTGCAGTAGATGAGGTCGCTCGCGCCTTGGTTCAGCTTGGCGGCGGTAACGACATACGACTGGGTAAAGACCTCACCGTACACGCCTCGCGTTCTTGGGTAGTTGAAGGACTCCGATGTTCCAAGCATATACGCCGAACCATTGACGTCCACCGCGACACCATCGCCTGTGTCTTGGCTGTCGCCGCCAATGAGGACGGAGTAAGTCAAGGTTCCAGTAGGCGAATACTTCCTAACGAAACCGTCCCAGAAGCGAAGCAGCCTTCCATCCCTCAAGGTGCCGTTTGGATCGACGCCGGTTGTCGGGAAAAGGAAGTCACCGAGATTGTTTGGTACAGACGTGTCAATGGTGTTTGCGAACGCACCTTTGATCGTGCCCGCGATATAGGTGTTTGCGTTTCCATCTACATCAATTCCACCCAATATGATGGGCAGCGAAGAATTAGTGGAACTGTCGTAGGCATCCACATACTTCGTCGGCCCGTTTATCAGACTGAAGCCAGCGGCGTCCGTGAAGTTAACGCGGTAGATGAATCCGAGCGCCTTCTGGAAAGAGATGCTCCGGGATGTAGGGATTCCCGGTACAAGCTCGAAGGTATTAAACGCGTTTCCACCAAAGACAAATCGAATTGGCTCACCGGCAACCGGATTGTTGTGGGGGATGATTCGGAAGCCTACGATGTTCGGAGCCTGAGTTCCACCAAAGAAATAGACCTTTGTGGGTAACGGGTTCAGGATCGTGTTTGCGTCCTGCTTGAACCGCATTAGGAAGACCTTGGACTCCATCTCGGTGTGATAAACAGCACGCGGACTGATCCGATCTTCTGCCACCAACTTCGGAACGACTGGATCCATCGGCGAGCCTTGGACGATCTGGTCGTTAACCGGGAACGGAGGAGACTTGGGCGGTCGACTACCCGCAAATTGCCCGACATAAACAAGGTTCATGGGGCTGTCGGGAAGATTGCCCGTTCCGCCTGGATCTGGGATGACAACAAAATCTGCCGCGCCAAACGGAGCGGTGAGCGTGTCATGCAACTGGAGCGGTGTTGAGTTCCAAATGCCACCGGTCTGATTCCACGTATTGTCTGCCAATAGGATATTGAACAAACCACCATTGGCGAGGGTTTGCGGGAAAACGAGACCTGTAGTAAGGAAGCCTGGATCTGCTCCCTGTGGGCGCGACGTCAAGGTATCCCAGTAAAGGACGTCGAAGTCAAGGATCGTGACACCGTAGGGCTGGTCGAGACCGGGTCCGCCTTCGAGGAGGGTCGTGACCGTCGACGCAGATGGACCTGTCAGTCCTGCGAAATTGCCGGTCATCAAGTTCACGTTTGTTTGTTGAAGTCCGGCGCCTGTGAAGCCCACCAGATAAACCTGAGGCTGACCTGCAGGATTCACGACCGTCGTGGCACCGCCGCCCAAGACGGTATTCAAGGCCGCCTGCACGGTCGCGGGCGATGCGTTGAATGCAATGAGTCCTGTCGTTCCTGCTTGGGTTGTAAGTGTGAACGTTCCGCCGGTCGCTCCAGTGATGTCAACGACTTGGACTTCGTTTACCGCTACCGAGAAGACCTGAATCTTTGGGATGATCTCCAGAGGAGCAGGTGGCGGAAAGAGGAAGATGTATGGGGTTTGCGGAAGGTTGCCCGTAAAGTTTTGATTTGCAGGGCGTACGCGACAATTGATGATGATCGGCGATTGATCGGGGTCTGATGGGTCCGCTTGAATACCGGCCGCCAACATGGCCTGGATCGTGGCAGCTGGCGTGTTGTAGGTCAGCGGCAGGGTGCGTCCAAAGAAGGCGCCGTTCCTCTTGTACGGAATGCGAAGTTGGTAGTTTCCTTTCGTAGGCGCTGCCGCGATTGGCTTGAGGAGTTGCGCTTTACCGTTGGAGAATGAATCGACATTGTAATTCGCACCCAGCAATTCGTTATCAATCTGCATAGGCGCGGTAACAGTGTTCGGGAAAGTCACCATAAGACCAAGACCGTCAGTGGGGTTTTGTCCAAATTGGCTGCTAACGACTGTCCCAGGGACGATTGCCGCCAGGGCCGTTTGCACGGTGCCAGCGGGCGCATCCCATTTGAGATAGTTTGGGGTTGTTCCGAAGCCCGGAACGGTGATCTTATATCGGCCATTGCCGTTTGGAAGTGACCACGCCCACTTCGTGGGCCCGACGACGGAGTGACCTTGTGAGGCGTCTACATCAAATCGGAGCCATTGAACGTTCGGTCGGGTTGCGCCAGGAAAATCGTAAGACTCGGTATATCCGGACACCCACAGATCACCGAACTGGTCGAGCTGAAGGAAGTCGCCCACGTCTCTCTTGGAACCGCCGAGGAATGCTGCATAGTTGTGGCGGTAGACGTCGCCTTCTAGTTTTGAAATGAATGCATCTTGCTGGCCCCGGAGCGTAAAGCTATACGGTCCGAAGATGACGGGAAAGTCAGGGGCTTTTGTAAGTCCCGTCATGTAAACGCCACCGAGAAGATCGGAGACGACCGCGTGGACTTCGTCGAAGCCTGAGTCACCACCGTAGTAGGAACCATAAACCAACGGGTCGATCACGAGCGCGACGGAGTGGTTGTAGGCGCCGACCTTAAACCCAATCGTGTCTTTGCCAACGCTCTTAAAGGTTGCATCGATGAGCTTCTTCTTGCCGCCGATCATCTGATAGGCAACGAGCTGATTTTCTACGATCGTGCCAATCGAAGTCTTGATTCCAAGACTCTTTCCATCGACCTTCAAGCCCTGTGAAGCGATGAACTTCATCTTGATGTTCGAGGGATCACCGTGAGGAGCAACGACCAAGTCGTAACGTGGATGGCCGCCGTCGAAGTAAGTTTTTAGCGCGATGTTCGGATATAGGTTTGCTTTCAGCGTGCCGAATGTTTTGGCCGACTGAACCTCATGCCGACCGCCCAAGAAGTCCGTCTTTGTGCCCGTAAGATCGGATCCCTGTGGCTTTACATTTCTTGCGCCGACAAAGTCGACACCGACTACATGGCCGTTGAGCTTGTCCCCTACCTTCACGAAGGCGTCGAGCTTCAGTCCTTTATCCGTTACCCATAAATCGAGGCCATTGCTGCGACCAAGAAATTGGACATCAGAGGGCCACTGACCCTTGTTCTGAATGAATCCTCTTTGGGCAGCCGCGCGCATCTTGAGCAGGTCGCTGCTCTCTCTCGCATCGGGCTTTCTCGCAGTACGGGTTTTGTCTCCCGTAAGGGGGGCGCTTGTTGGCGCCACTTGGGCGACCGCAAACACGCAAGTGGCTGCAAAAGCCGCTAGCGCCGCGGAACGAAGAATGATCCGGTCAAAACAACTCACAGAATGGGCACCTCTGGGTGATGGCTGAAAATCGGGGTTTTTTCGCATGGTTCGGTCTTCAACAGGGACGGCACTTCGAACTCACGCCGCGTACATTATAATCCGCACGCGGCAACGTATCTGTTGTGTAGTTTGATGCACCGGCGAACGCAAAGGTTACGCCTCTCCCAAACACGCAAAAAAATAGCGTTGATCGCACTTGACTTGAACCTGAAGATTATACTTGGGTACGGCTCACTTGAGCCCGGTGTTCCATACCTGTGAAAACGACGTCTGCTAAGGCAGCAAACGTTCTAACGCCACCTGGTGGAGTTGAGAGGAATTGAAGCTAAGACGCCCACCGGAAGGGGTGGGCGTCTCGAATCCAGCGGAAGCAGTCTTACCCGCCGATGGCGCAAGCGGGGGCGATGCCTCGCTTTTCGTAGTACTGCTGGTGGTAGTCCTCGGCCAACCAAAACTGGCTAGCTTTGGCGATCTGGGTCGCTATTGGGCGTCCCTTGTACTTGGTCTGTTGAAGTTCGTCCCTCACTTTGAGGGCAGTCTTCTCCTGAGCGTCATCGTAAAAGAAGATGGCGCTTCGGTAATTCGTGCCGACGTCTGGCCCTTGCCGATCCACCTGGGTCGCGTCATGGACGCCGAAGAAAGACTTCACGAGCTCCTCGTACGAGGTCTTCTTAGGATCGAATTCGATGAGGACGGCCTCGGCATGACCCGTTTTGTGGGTACAGACCATCTCATAGGTCGGATTCGGTACGGTGCCGCCGGAATAGCCTACGGCCGTTGAAACGACTCCCTTTTGCTTGCGGAACTGCGCTTCTGTTCCCCAGAAGCATCCGCCGGCAAACATGGCAAGGTCGTGTCCGCGCTCTCGCGCAGCAATCAAGATGTCCATTCTCTTTCCAATATCTCCTGGCCTATCGCCTACGTTTGAGTTGTCTCCTGACGATCCGCCGCGAGCGGCGACAAAGCCAGCCCCGAGGATCGATGCAACGATCAAAATTGCGATTGCTTTCATTTACGCATGTCCTAATGCTAGGGACGATAGAGAGTTCCCGGGCGTTTGGGACCCATTCAGGATACAGCAATCGTTCAGGTTGAGGAGTCCCGCCGGTCCCTACGAGAATGTATCGAAATGAGGCACTCTTTATGCGGACTACGTCCAACCATTCATGCGGCAGACGCTGCGAGCTCTAGGATCACGAAACTACCGCCTCTTCTTCGTTGGGCAGGCCATTTCGCTGATCGGGACATGGATGGACAGCACCGCCATGGCTTGGCTGGTGTACGACAAATTTAACGATCCAACCCTTCTCGGCGTCGTCACCTTCTGCGCCCTCGTCCCGGGGTTTGTCCTCGGCCCCTTTGCCGGGGTCATGGTGGATCGCTTTGACAAACGCAAGCTCCTGCTCTGGACCCAGACAATTCAGATGATCCAGGCGGCGATCATCGCGGTCTTGGTATTTACGGACATCGTTCGACCTTGGATGATCTGTTGGCTCGCAGTCGTGGCCGGTCTTGTTGGCGCGGTCGACATGACGGGCCGTCAAGCCTTCATGGTTTATCTTGTTGATGATCCCGAAGACTTAAGAAACGCGATTGCCCTCAACTCTTCGCAATTCAACTTGGCGCGCTTGATCGGTCCTGCAGTTGCTGGCTTCGTCTACTACAAATTCAAAGGCGGTTGGTGTTTCACCATCAATTCCATCAGCTTTCTCGCCGTGCTTATAGCGCTGTATTTTGTAAAAACAAAGGACACAGCAAATCGCGAGTCGCGCGGAAATATCCTCGATTCGATTCGGCAGGGCGCAAGCTACGTCAAGAACTTCATTCCCGTTCGGGCATTGATTTCGTTGTTAGCAGTTGTCAGCTTTTTGAGCGGTGCACAGTCAGTCATGATGCCGATCATGGCGCGCGACGTCTTTCATGGCAACGCGTCGACACTAGGATTTGTCAGTTCCGCGATTGGACTGGGAGCCCTTGCTTCTGCCCTCGCACTTGCGTCGCGAAAGTCTGTTCTAGGACTGAGTCGTTGGATTGTCGGTGCCGTCGTGCTTTACGGCCTATCACTGGTGTTGTTTGCACTCACCAGACATGAATGGCTGGGCCTGATCATTCTCCCGTTTGTTGGTGCGGGATTCATGGCTCACATGGCTTCGACAAATACGTTGGTGCAAACACTGATCGATGACAAGATGCGCGGTCGGGTGATGTCGTTCTACATCATGTCGTTCACGGGAACGATGCCCTTTGGCAGTCTCCTGGCGGGCGCGATAGCAAAGAACATCGATGCGAGGTTTGGCTTAGGCCACGGTGCCCCCGTTGTTCTATTTTCAGTTGGCATCTGCACGCTGGTCTCGGCCGGCATCTTCTTGAAGTACCTGCCAAGACTGAAGGATGCAATTCGGCCCGTCTACATCGAAAAAGGGATTCTCACCGCGCCCTAGCCGGTTTGACCTGCGTTCGGGGGAGGAGGAGGCGGCGTTGCCGCGTCATCGCGAACGATGACGATCTTTAGGTTTGCAGCCAGGCCCGCAATCGCACCCAGCGCTGCCCACACAGGAAGAAGAAGGACGCCAACTACTCCAACTGCGAGCGGAATTTCGATAAGGGTTTCGTCGCGTTCATTCTTGATGATGATGTGGCGAACGTTCGTTTCGTGGATCAATTCCTTGATCGTGGCGACAAGCTTATCGCCGGAGATGCTGTGCTCTTCTGTGTAAGTTCCCATGATTGATTCAGTTCACCGTTGAACAGGTGGGCTCTTTCATCATGATAGAGCGAGGCAACGTACTACTAGGACCTATGCTCTTGCTTGTTCCTAAGCGTTTCTGATGGCTTCAAGCCTGGGCTTTCGGCTGGCGGGACTGTCAAGCGAGAAACTTCTGGCGTCCCCAAGCTGATCGCGGATGAACGCCTCCATGTCGGCCACTGCCTTTTTAACGCCGCTCGATGGCTTGGAAAAGGTCATCCACACGATCTCTTCCTTCTGCGCATCGTATTCCCAGATGCCGATGATCCGGCCACGATCGAAGATGCCATGGCTGTTCAGATCCTGGACGCTACCAAACGTCTGCATTCCTTTGTCGCCTCGTATTTTCTGGTTCTTGTCCTTCTCATCGAGATGAGCAGATAAGTCCCGGCGGAGGTGCACGATATTATCGAGGCAGCCAACTAGAGCGATCTGCTCCTCCCTCGGCGAGTTGAACGAGTGGAGCGAATCGCGATCAGATGCAAGAAGGAGTAGATCGCTTCCGTCTTCCAGAGGTTGCAACTTGAGAGGAGCTAACGCGCTCTTTGCCGCTGCAACTCCGAGACCGGAGAACCATTGGAAGTTTGCGAGGGATGCCGGTCCGATCCATTTGAAATAAAGCTTGGCAAGCTCTACGTGCGCTTCTTCCGCTGACAACTTGTAGTTCGCGAGGGGCGACGGATCCCACGCCGCATATTTGTAACGCTGGTTGTCGATCCGACCATCATTCGAAATTCTCCGGATTCGTCCGTTGCTTTGCAGGCGTCCGAGCGCAAGTGGCAATGTCGTCGTCGTTCCACGCTTCTTCCCCGCTTCTCCAAGGGAGCGCGCGGCATCGCCTACAACTTCTTTGATCTCCCTCGGATCCATCGCGATCTTCTTCAACGCTTCAAGAATCTTCGTCTCAAGTTTCTCAATTTCCTTTTCCGTCACTCCGAGGAACTTCTTGGCTCCAGCAACGTCCGGTGCATCACCTTTCGGCTGACCAATTTTCAGGGCAAGTGCGTAATGATTCTTCGGAACGATATAGGTGCAACCACGCGCACTTGGAAGTTCGTGGATGGACTCCTTTTCAAGAGCTTTGTCGATCGATTCCCTACTGCTTCGATTTCGCGCCCATATCGCGAGATAAGGGTTAGCTCCTCCTACCGATCTCGACCAACCAGTTTTCTCGAGCACCTCTGCGGCTGATGGCTTCGACGGGTGCTCGAGGCCTTGACGCTGGAACCACCATGCACGGAGGATTTCGGGTTTCATCATTCTTAGTTTGCAGCCCGGGTCGCTAACATGTTTCTTGAAACTTGCTACTTTCAGGACTCGTCGTTCGCGACCCCACCGAGGAATGCGGGCATTTCGGAGCTCGAGGGGATCAACGCAGAAGCCTTCGGCATCATCTTGTCAAGAGCAGCGCGGTCGAAAACCTTGCCCCCAAGAATAACGAGATTGATCTTGGTCGTATTGTGGATGTCCATCAATGGATTGAGATCAAGGAGTACGAGATCAGCGACCTTTCCTCTCTCTATCGTTCCGAAGTCCTTATCCTTGCCCACATATTTCGCGGCATTGATCGTCGCAACACGCAAAGCTTCGGCTGGTTTCAGTCCGGCCCTAACGAGCCACGCAAGTTCATCGTGAAGGCTAAACCCGGGGAAGCAATAAGGGTTCATCACGTCAGTTCCCGCGAGAATCGGAACCCCAGCACGATACATGTCACCCACGACCTCCAACTGCTTCTGAAAATACCTATCACGCAGTTCTCTATCCAATGGAGTCCAGTCCTTGAACTTCTCCATGTACTGAGCCCAGAAAGGCTTCATCCAATTCGGCATGTACAGCAATCGGTCCTGCTGATCCGTCCGCGGATCTTTAGGATGTGAGATTGAATACAGAACGGTAAGCGTGGGACATTGCCACGACTTGTTTTTCTTTAACAAGGAAAATAGTTTCCGTGCGTGCTTCTCATCATAGGTGTCCAGTAATTTCTGGATGAAGGCCCGCGATTCCTCGGGCTTCATGCCGAGCATTTTCGTGCGGGAGATTTGGGCAGCCTCCGATGAACAACTCTTGAGAATGCCGTAAAGATGTTCGAAACTCTTTTGGCCAGCGTTCGACGCTTCTTCCGCGCTAACGACCTCGGGAACATGGCCTGCAAACACTGCATGCTTTTCCTTACACTCGTCGGCGATCGCGAAATAGGCATCCCGTGACAAGAGCGAATAGACCTTTACGAAGTCCGAACCTTCCTTCAAGACTTGATCGACAGCCTTGCGTCCCTCCTCTGCATTTCGAGCGACCGCGCTTCCCTGCCAGATCGGCGGATCGCCGTCCACGATCTTGCCCGCGGCGATAATGTGAGGTCCGTCCATTTTCCCTGCGGCAATGTTGTCGCGAATTTTGAAAGTAGCTGAAGTGGGATCGAACATGTCTCGGATTCCCGTGACGCCATTCGCGAGGTAGAGGTTGGTAAATCCTGGGACCGACGTTCCGTGCACGTGCATATCCCAAAGACCCGGGATCAGATATTTGCCGGTCGCATCAATGGTCTGAGCGCCAATTGCCCTCAGGTTCTTTCCAATAGCCTTGATGCGACCCTCTTCGATCAAGACATCCGTGTCATTCAGTTCGCGACCCTTTGCGCATGTGATCACGGTCGCGTGACGCACCAGAAGACGCGGCTCAGCAAGATGGATCGTGATGAGCGCAGCAAGACAAATCCCAATCATGGGACTATTTTGCCCTTAGTGGCGGCTTACCGGCTGGTCTCAATTGATAGGATCGGGGAGATCGGGTGGAAATGCGATTGAAAAGTGCATTGCAATGATTCGCCACTTTCCATCGACTTCAGTAGCGACGACGGTATAGCGCCCCATCATTCGGCTGCCAACTCCACTATTACCCTTGCTGTTAAGAAATGCAAAGGTGCCCCAACTCGTGGAGATCTTGTCATCGTCCATCCCTCCATCTTCACTAAGGGACATCGTGCGATTGTCGAACGAAGACACTTGCACGCGCATGTACTTCTCGAACGAAGCTTTGTCCTTGAACTTTTTGTCGATCCAGTAGATCGCTGCCTTGTCGGCAAGCACATCATCGAGCTTTGCAAGGTCGCCCTTCTCAATCGCGACACCGACGCGTTCACCGAGCATGGTCGCGCGAATCTTGTCCTGCGCAATGGCGGAGGCGGTGAGGGCGATAAGCAAAGTGATGCCTGCGATTAACTTCATATTGATGCTCCGATCCTATGGTATCCCAGAAATGGAAAAGGGACCGCAACCATCGGCTGCGGTCCCCAACGAAAGTCAACTCGAGACTTACATGACACTTGCACTGGACTTTCGAGCAAAGGCATCGTTAAACCCAGACTGAATTGCTTCTCGATACATCGTGTAGCTGTTCGGGTTGTTCTGCTCCCACATGTCGCGCAATGGTCCTTCAGAGCGTGCGAAATCCGTGTACTGAGGGCTCTGACCCATTTGCCATCCAAAGCGATACGCCGGTTCCCACTGCTCGTAAGAGAGGTTCGCCGGCGGTGCAGTTTGGAAGCGATTCTGCAGGGCAATATCGTCCACTCGATAATTGTTTTGCTCGAATGCGCGCACTCGCTCGCGCTCCGCGGCTGCTTCCTCTTCGGAAAATGCCGGAGCGTTTGGATCGTAATTGGTGAAACCCTGCGCCTGATAGTAGGCAGCGCGCTGATGAATGTCGACAGCGTTATGCTTCTTCATGATCTCGTTAGCTCGCGCTACATCGGAATCGTTCACTTCGGCCGCCACGATGCAACCGCCACGCCTAATCGCTTCCGCATAGGTCTGAACTTGATCTTTAGGAATTCCAAGACCGATGAGCGCGCCAAGCAGGCCACCGCCAATCAATCCGATTCCTGCGCCCGCTGCCGTGACAAGAAGCGGTCCCGCCGCAAGGAGTCCGAGCCCTGGAATGACGAGAACGCTCGCACCTACTAGCAAGCCAAAAATTCCGCCGACTACCGCACCACTTAACGCACCAACTGCTGCGCCTTGGCCAGACTGGTTCCCTGCTGGCGCGGTCACCGGTTGTCGAAGAAATTCACCACGCGAGTCCGTGGTGACAATACTGATCTTGTCGCTGTTAAATTTGTGATCGAGAAAGTCGCGGACCGCGTGCTGTGCGTGGTCACGATCATCGAAAAGCCCTACTATTGTCTGTGCCATTTAGGTTGCCTCCAAACGGCCAACGGGCAGCAAGCGTCGCCACGAAGACCGGCATCACTTGTATGACTTCAAAAATAGCGAAACGGGTTTCTACTTGCCGCCCGTTTTCTTCTTACGGCCCCGAGGATAGGTACCACCGCGCGAAGCAATCGTTGTATTCGTAA
>Ga0207704_10001157_pt1 | contig 11740 bp, 11 predicted proteins | sample KBSMisM12_FD_184308 | JGI IMG/M metagenome (GOLD analysis project Ga0207704, IMG submission 184308) | Miscanthus rhizosphere microbial communities from Kellogg Biological Station, Michigan, USA - KBS Miscanthus M1-2 (SPAdes) (version 2) | ecosystem: Host-associated > Plants > Roots >...
CTCCCACCACCAGCGGCCGGCGCGCGGGTGCTCGCCGGGTTTGATCGCGCGCGTGCAGGGCGCGCAGCCGATCGACGGATAACCGCGATCGTGCAGCGGGTGGATCGGGACGCGGTGCTCGTCGGCGTAGGCGCGCACCTCCGCCATCGACCAGCGGACGATCGGGTTCAGCTTCACGATCCCGCGGTGGGCGTCGTCGATCTCGATCGCCGGCGTCTCGGCGCGCGTGACCGACTGTTCATTGCGCAGGCCGGTCACCCAAGCGTCCAGCCCCGCCAGCGCGCGGCCCAGCGGCTCCACCTTGCGGATGCCGCAGCATTCGTGCCGGTTCTCCAGCGAGTCGCGAAAGCTGTAGAGACCCTTGAGCTGGATCAGTTTCTCGACCGGCTCGCGCTGCGGGAACAGCCACTCGATCTCGACGCCGTACTTCATGCGCACGCGTTCGGCGGTCATGTACGTCTCGTCGGGGAGGCGGCCGGTGTCCAGGGCGAACACGCGCACGTCGTCGGCCTTCGCCGCGCGGGCCGCCTTGCTGGCCAGATCGATGACGACGCAGTCCTCGATCGAGAAGCTGGAGGCTATCGCCAGCTTGCGCCCGAAGCGTGTCACCGCCCAGGCGACGACGTCGGCGGCGGAGGCGTCGGAGAGGCGGCGGATGTCGTCGTCGATCGGGAGGGATTGCGCGGGCATCGCGGCCCTGCAGCATAGCGGAAGTCGGGGCCGTGGATAATTGTTAACTAAAACAGTAGTATTTGGTTCGCCGGTCAGCTTGACCGGTTCAGCCTGGACCGCTATAGTGGTCGCGAATTCAGCGGGAAAAATGCGTTATTTCGTGAAATTGACATTTCCGACCTAAACACTAAACAATGCAGTTATATCCACTGTTTCTGAAGCTGGCCGGCCGCAAGGTGCTGGTCGTCGGCGGCGGACCAGTGGCGTCGGCCAAGGTGGCCGCGTTGCGCGACGCCGGCGCCGAGATCGCGGTGGTTGCGCCCGAGGTGGAGCCGGCGCTGGCCGAGCTGGCGGCGGCGGGGAGCATCGCGCTGGCCCGGCGATCATTCGACGTCGCCGACCTCGATGGCGCGTGGCTGGTGGTCGCGGCCGCGACCGCGGACGTCAACCGCGGCGTCGCGGCGGCCGCGGAAGCGCGGCGCCTGTTCGTGCTGGCGGTCGACGATCCGTCGGCGGCCAGCGCGTACGGCGCGGGGACATTGCGGCGGGGCGGGGTGACCGTCGCGGTGTCGACCGACGGGCGCGCGCCCGCGCTGGCGGGTCTGCTGCGCGAGGGCCTGGAGGCCGTGTTGCCGGCGGATATCGAGACGTGGACGGCGGCGGCGGACACGCAACGCGCGGAGTGGCGCGCAGCCGGCGTGCCGATGGCAGAACGGCGCCCGCTGTTGCTGCGCGCGCTGAACGCGATCTACGACGCCAAGAAAAACGGTAAGGTCGCGCCGTGAGTGAACGCGTGGGCCATGTCGTGATCGTCGGCGCCGGACCGGGCAGCGCCGATCTGATCACCGTGCGCGGCGCGCGACGGCTCGCGCAGGCGGATCTGGTGCTGTACGACGCGCTCGCGTCCGAGGAGCTGCGCGCGCTGGCGCCGGCGGCGCGCTGGTTCTTCGTCGGCAAGCGCGCGTGCCGGCAGTCGATCTCGCAGGAGGTCTTGAACCGTCTTCTGATCAAGTACGCGCGGCGCGGGATGACCGTCGTGCGGTTGAAGTGCGGCGATCCGTACGTGTTCGGACGCGGCGGCGAGGAAGCGCTCGCGCTCGCGCGGGCGGGCATTCCGTTCGAGATCGTCCCCGGCGTGTCGTCGGCGGTCGCGGCGCCGGCGCTGGCCGGCATTCCCGTCACGCACCGCGGGCTCGCATCCAGCTTCGCCGTCGTCACCGGTCACCACGAGACGACCTACGGGCCGTTGCTGGACGGCTTTCCGCCCGGCGCGCTGACGCTGGTCGTGCTGATGGGCCTTGGCCAGCGCGCGCGCATCGCCGAGCGCCTGCTCGCGCGCGGCTGGTCGTCCGACACGCCTGCCGCCGTGATCGTGGGGGCCGCGACCACCCAGAGCTGGCGCTGGACGGGAACGCTGGCGGCGCTGGGCGGCGTGGAGATCCCGGCGCAGGCGTCGGGCGCGCCGGGTCTGCTGGTCGTGGGCGCGGTGGTGGATCTGGCGGCGGAGCTGGCGGCCGGACTGTCCACGGATCTCGGCAGCGATGGTGCCGCGACGGACTTGCTCGACGTGAAAGGCGGAGGCTGAGGATGCGAATCACGACCCGCACCCGCTACGCGATCCGCGCGCTTTACGATCTGGCGTTCCACCGCCTGGGGCAGGCGGCGGGCGCGAAGGAGATCGCGGAGCGCCAGAAGGTCCCGCTGCGCTTCCTGGAGCAGATCCTTCAGGACCTGCGCAAGGCGGGCATCGTCGAGGCCCGACGCGGACCGCGCGGCGGTTACGCCCTGGCGCGGCCGCCGGCGAAGATCTCGCTGGCCGAGGTGCTGTACGCGGTGCGCGGCCCGCTGGAAGAGATGTTCGGGTTCGATGCGCCGGTGAACAACAACGGCGCGGACGTCCCGGCCGCTGTATGGACCGACGTGCGCGCGCAGCTGGTCGGCGTGCTCGAGCACGCGACGCTGCAGGACTTCGTGGCGCGCGCCGAGGCCGACGGCGTCAAGCGCGCCGCCCCACCGCCGACGATGTATTTCATCTGATCGATGAACGGGATCGACACCAGCATCCTGGATCGAATCGGCGGGACGCCGCTGGTGCGCCTGCGCCGCATGCCCGGCTCGGGCGCGGCGGACGTCCTCGCGAAGTGCGAACAGATGAACCCGGGCGGATCGGTGAAGGATCGGCCGGCGCTGGCGATGATCGAGGCGGCGGAACGTGAAGGCCGCCTGGTCCCCGGGCGGTCGGTGATCGTCGAGGCGACGTCGGGAAACACCGGCATCGGGCTGGCTCTGGTGGCGGCGGTGAAGGGCTACCACCTGATCCTGACCATGCCCGAGAACATGTCGCCCGCGCGCATGGCGCTGCTGCGCGCGTACGGCGCCGAGCTGCACCTCACGCCCGCCGAACGGGTCATGCGCGGCGCTGTCGAGGAAGCGAACGCGATCGCGGCGGCGAACCCCGACGCGTTCATGCCCGAGCAATTCAAGAACCCGACCAATCCGGGCGTTCACCTGGCGACCACCGGCCCCGAGATCCTGAAGCAGCTCGGCGACGTGGTCCCCGACGCGTTCGTGGCGGGCATCGGCACCGGCGGCACGATCACCGGCGTGGGCCGGGCGCTGCGCGGGCAGCATTCGCGCGTCGCGATCATCGGCGTCGAACCGACCGCCAGCGCCGTGCTCTCCGGAGGCTCGCCCGGACCGCACGGCATCCAGGGCATCGGCGCGGGCTTCGTGCCGGATATTCTCGATCGCGGGCTGCTCAGCGAGGTGCGGCGCGCGAGCGAGGCGGAAGCCGAGGAGCACCGGCTGCGTCTGGCGCGCGAGGAGGGCCTGCTGGTCGGCATCTCGGCCGGCGCCGCCGTCAAGGTCGCGCTGGACGTCGCGCGCGAGCTCGGCCCCGGCAAGACCGTCGTGACCGTTCTGCCCGACACCGGCGAGCGCTACGTCGGCGGGGCCGCCGCGGCGCCACGGCGCCGCTAGCCGCTCCGCGCCAAAGGCGCGGTGTGCGGCTATTGTTTTTTCAGGTAGCCGCTCGTCGCTTCCGAGCGCTCACGCTTCCCCCTTGCATGCCGTCAGGCCGTGCGTTATATACTGAACCACATGGTTCAGTATTCGCCAGCCCGTCGCCTCGATGCCTCGTTCGCCGCGCTCGCGGACGCCACCCGACGGGGCGTTCTCGAGCAGCTCGGACGCTCGGAGGCTTCGATCACGGACCTCGCCGGGAAGTACCGCATGACCCTCACGGGCATGAAGAAACACATCGGCATCCTGGAGCAGGCCGGGCTCGTCACCACGGAGAAGGTCGGTCGCGTGCGGACCTGCAAGCTCGGCCCGCACCGGCTGGAGGAAGAGACGGCGTGGCTCGAGAGCCACCGCCAGCTCTGGGACGCGCGCTTCAGCGCGCTGGACGACGTTATCGAGGATCTGAAAAAAAAGGAGATGATCGATGGACGCAAGAAGAGAAAGTGAACCCACGCCCATGAAGAACCCCACGACGGTGGAACGGAAGTCCGAGCGTGAGCTTGTCATCACGCGAACCTTCAACGGCCCGGCGCGCCTCGTGTTCGAGGCGTGGACCAATGCCGAGCTGTTCAAGCGGTGGTGGATACCGAAGTCGTTCCCCATCACCCTGCTCTCGTGCGAGATGGACGCTCGTGTCGGGGGCGGATACAAACTCCTGTTCGAAGCCTCACCGGAGCCCAAGGCGTTCTTCGGCAAGTACATCGAAGTGACACCGCACTCGCGCCTTGTATGGACCAACGAGGAAGGTGATGACGGCGCCGTCACCACGGTGACCTTCGAGGAAAAGGGCGGCAAGACGCTGATCGTCCTGCACGAGCTCTATCCCTCGAAGGACGCTCTCGACGCTGATCTCGGGTCGTACGACGGGATGCGCGAGACGTTCGACCAGCTCGCCGAGGTTCTCGCCACGCTGGGACCGAAGAACTAGCGTCGCGCGGCAGCGACGGAAGCACGCCGGCGGCGTCGCGACGGCATCATTCAGGGACGCCCCGGTAGACCCACTCGGTTGGTCCCGTCACCAGCGCCGGCTTGATCAGCGGGAAACGGCGCACGAGGTACGCGTTCGCCTGCGTCTGCGTGACGGCGGGATCCGCGCGCAGCGACGCACGGTTCACGCCGCCCTCGGACGTGTACGCGACGGTGTACGCCCCGAGATAGGTCACCTGGCCGGGCGGCGCGTTGAAGATCAGCAGCTGCGAGCTGGATGGAAACGCGTAGCAGTCCGTCGCCTCGGGTTGCAGCGACACCCGTCCGATCGCGTACCTGTGCTTCCCGCGCCGAGCCTTCAACCTCGCCACCACGAATCCGTTGTCGGTCCTCGCGGTCACGGTAGGCCCGTGGGTCGGCCGCCAGTCGACGCCGTCGTCGATTCCAGAGAGGAACGTCATCCCGTAGATCTGCGCCGCCCCGAGCACGACGATGGCGTCGGTGTCGGTCTGTTCGAAGCGGGTCTGGCTGTCGACTGGGGTGTCGGGCGCGCATCGCACGACGTCCAGGACGCCTCCGGTCACGAGCGCTCCCACCGGATGACAGGCCGCGGCGGCAAGCGCGCCCGAAAGGACGAACAGCGCCAAGCTGCGCCGCGCGGCCATCGCGCTCAGAACTGGAGGAAGAAGGTGGCGACCGCGGCGGCGGCGAAGCTGGGGATGACGTGCGCGCCGTCGTGCGGGCACCACGTCACCGGGTAGCCGGCGTCGCAGCCCTGGTAAGCGACGCACGGTGACGGGTCGACGGGCATGGTGGTGGTGGTGCAGTGGTTCAGCGTCACGATCCGATCGCGCGCGGATTCGCCAGCCGTGAAGTCGACGCCGCCCGACGCCGACGTATCCATCGTCCCGTGCGTCATCCAGGCGGCGATCGGGTGGGTGAGGCAGCTGGTGGTGCGGCCGAAGCTCGCGCCCGCCATCGGCGCGACGGCGCGGAAGGTGTCGCTCATCTGACAGGCGATCGTGTGCGACATGATGCCGCCGTAGCTGAAGCCGACCGAGAACACGCGCGCCTGATCGACGCAGTAGTTGCTGTTCATCCACGCCAGCGCGGCGCGCACGAAGGCGATGTCCTGGCCGTTGGTGTTGGGCCAGCCGGTGTCGGCCGGATCGGCGGTCGTGCCCAAGCCCTGGCCGGCGACGAAAATCGCGTTGGTCATGCGCGACTTGAGGCCGTAGTAGTTGCCGCGCGCGATCTGCATCGCGGTGCCGGTGCGGCCGTGCCACGCGAACACCAGCTGGTGCGGCTGGCTGGCGTTGTAGTTGGCGGGCAACGTCACGATGTACGAACGGCTCGTGCCCGAGACGTCGATCATGTACGTCGTCTCGGCCGTCGTCGTCGGCGTCATGCCGCAGCCGGCGCTGGGCATCGATGCGCCGCCCGTGCCGGTGGTGCCTGCGGTGCCGGTGGTGCCGCCGCGTCCGGTGGTTCCCGCGGCGCCGGTGGTGCCGCCGCGCCCGGTGGTGCCTGCGGCGCCGGTGGTTCCGGCGGTGCCGGTGGTGCCGCCGCGTCCGGTGGTGCCTGCGGTGCCGGTGGTGCCGCCGCGTCCGGTGGTGCCCGCATTGCCGGATGTGCCTGCAGTGCCGGAAGTACCAGCGCTGCCCGACGTGCCGGCGCTACCCGACGTACCGGCGTCGCCCGAGGTACCCGCGCTGCCGGACGTGCCGGCGCCACCCGACGTGCCCGACGTGCCCGACGTCGAGCCGTTCGAACCGCAGCCGGCCGGGGCGGCCAGCAGTCCCAGGGCGAGCGCGCCCACCCATGCTCGATAAGCCGTCATCGCACGCATTTTACCCACGCTTCGGTGAAATAGTTCCAGGCACCGGACGCGCCGGCGTTGAAACCGGTGAAGCCGTCGTCGAAGTTGATCGCCCACGCGGCGGTGGCGTTGCCGGCGGCGCGGTGCGACGCCCAGTACCAGTTGTTGCTCTTCGAACCGTACTTCGTGTTCGGAAACATCGTGCGATTGATGGCCGGCGCAACCTGCGCCTCGTCGACCAGCGTCGCCAGTTCGCGCAGGCTGGGCACGCGCCAGGTGTGCCCGCCCGTGGTCAGCCCCGCGCAGTAGCCGGCGGCGTCGGTCCACGCCATCGTCGCGGTCGAGTAGTCCTGCTGCCAGACCAGGCCCGTGTAGTTGTCGCGCACCTCGCCGGTCGCAATGACGGTGTACTGATTCGGCGGCGCGACCGCGAGCGCGCCCGGCGCGGTGTCGAACGCGTCGTCGCCGCCGCCGCGCACGCAGCGGACGTTGTCGCCCGTCGCGCCCGAGCGCGCGTTGCTGACGATGCCGTCGGAGAAGTTGTACGCCCAGCCGAAGTCCGTGCCGGCGCCCGCGCCGATCTGCTTGGTGGTCAGCACCCACTCGGAGCCGGTCTTGTAGAAGGCGGCCGGTCCGGCCAGCGGGGCGGGGAACTTCGATCCGGACTGTGTGAAGTCGTTGACGGACGCCAGCTCGACGCGCGTCGCGAGCCGCCAGCCGGCGCCCAGGCTGGCGCAGTACGTGCGTCCGTCGGCGACGGTGTACTTCGTTGACGACGCCGTCTTCTGCCAGGTGAGGCAGGTGACGTTGTCGGTGACGGTGCCGTCGCCGTTGTCGCGATAGCTCGCCGGGTTGGGCTGGCCGCTGCTGGCGGGATTCGGCATCGGCCAGCATGCCCAGCGGTGCGTCCCGCACGGCGCGCACGCGCCGGTGCTGCCCGCGGTCCCGGTCGTTCCTGCGGCGCCGGTCGTTCCCGCCGCGCCCGTCGTTCCCGCCGCGCCCGTCGTGCCGCCGCGTCCGGTCGTTCCCGCCGCGCCCGTCGTGCCGCCGCGTCCGGTCGTGCCGGCGTTGCCGGTCGTCCCGCCGCGCCCGGCGGCGCCCGTCGTCCCGGCGGCGCCGGTCGTGCCGCCACGTCCGGTCGTGCCGGCGGCGCCGGTCGTCCCGCCGCGCTCGCCTCCGCCGGTTCCGGCGACGCCCGTGCCCGCAGCGCCGGTCGATCCGCTGCTGCCGCCGCTGCCGCTGCTGCCGGTCGTCCCCGCGGTCGCGCTGCTGCCGGCGCTGCCGGTCGTTCCCGCTTCACCGTTTCCCGCGGTGCCGGTCGTCCCCGCCGCGCCGCTGACCGGGCCGCCCTCGCTGGTCGCGCACGCCCCGCACGCCAGCACGACCGCGACGATGAGACGCCTGGACATCGACCGTTAGTGTCGCGCGCGGGCCGATCCTTCAGGGGCGGAGGGCTTTAATCCACGCCTCGATGGTCTGGATCTGCGCTTCCGACAGCGGCGGCCTGTTCTGGGGCATCGGCACGCCGCATATCGACAGGAAGCCGCGCAGCTTCGCGATCAGGTAGCTGTTCGCCGCGTCCCCCGGCACCACCTTCACCCGGTCCGTGCAGCCCATGTCGAGGGTCGCATGAACGCCGACCAGCGACTGATACGAAGCCCGCGCCGTCCCGTACTCGCCTAGATGGCAAGGGGACAGGCATTCCTTTTCCAGGATGGCCTGCACCGTCGGCGGGACCTCGCACGTTGCCGTCGCCGCGCATCCGCCACCGTCCGCGCCGCCGCCGCCCTCGATCGGCTCCCCGCCCGTCAGCGTCTTCAAGAACTCGATCAGGTCGCCCGCCTCGCCGTCGGTCAGGCCGAGCGGCTTCAGCTGCGCCGCAGGCGTTCCGACGGCCTCCGCCGCCTCGCCGCGTCCGGCCGTGTTGTAGTGCCACACCACATCCTCCAGCGTCGCGTAGACGCCGTCGTGCATGTAGGGCGCGGTCAGGGCGACGTCGCGCAAGCTGGGCGTGCGCCACGCGCCCTTCAGCGACGGATCGAACGGTGTCGCCGGCGGCGCATGCGTGACGCGCTTCGGGTCGTCGTTCCACGCGTCGATCAGCGGGTACCACTTCGGACCCGTGTCGCGCATCCACAGCAGCGCGTTGTACGCGCCCCAGGGCAGGCAGTTCTTGCCGGCGCCGGTGCAGTCGCACGATGACCCCGCCGCGCAGTCGCTGACCGTCGGTACCGCCGTTCCGGATTGCGGCACGCCCACGTTGTGGACCGCGTCGTCGGTCAGCATCGGCCCGCTGTGACAGTCGATGCAGCCCGCCTTGCCGACGAACAGCCGCGCGCCCGCCTTCGCGCGCTCGGAGATGCGCTTCGACCCCGGCCCCTCCGCGACGAACTTGTCGAAGTCGCTGTTGCGGCTGATCAGCGTGCGTTCGTAGGCGGCGATCGACTTCGCCCACAGGACCAGCAGCGTGTTGGCCAGCGCCTTGTCGCTGTCGTTCAGGCCCTCGTACGCGTCGACGGTCGGCTTCCCGGACGCCGGCAGCGTCGCCACCCGGTCGCGCCAGTTGGTCGGCAGCACCGCCCCGAAAAGACTGTCGAGGTCGCTGGCGTACTTGTCGGCGAGGACGTGGGCGGTCTGCAGGCGGTTGCCGTTCAGCGTGGTGCCGCTCTCGGCGACGACGAGGTTCAGTCCCCAAAGCGAATCCAGCCGCCCGTTCCAGAACACCGTCTTGCGGTAGCCGGCGTTGATCGTCGGCTGCGCGTTGACGTCGGTGATGCCGGCGCCGACCGACACGTTGCCCGGCGCCGACGATATGTCGACGCCGCCACGGCGCACGTCGTGGCAGGTCGCGCACGAGATGTTGATCGGTGTCCCGGCGGGCGCGCGTCCCTGCGTCGTCGTCCGGCCCAGGGAATCCGCCAGCCGCGACGGACCCGAGAACGCGGTGTCGTTGTAGAGCCGTTCGCCGAGCGCGATCACCTCCGCCGTGTCCGCCCAGCGGTTGGTCGGATCGGGCGGCGGCGGCCCCGGGTTCGCGAGCGTCTGCAAGCGCTGCCACGCGCCCGGCGACCAGCCGCAACCTTCGCCCTCGCAGAACAGGTCGTCGGCCCACGCCCCGCAGCCCGCGAACGACGCGACCATCACCGCGAAACTCAAGGTTCTCCAGCCGGCCACTGCGCATCGCGAGAATACAACGACTTGTCCGACGGACGGTGCCGCGAACGCGCGAAACCGACAAGTCGTCGTCGGAAATCGAGCGCGCGATCCATGCGAGCGCGGCCGTACGAGCTGGCATAGTGGTTGCTGTTTGGACCGGGCCATGACGGCGGCGCGTCGCGCTTCGTTTCCACTGGCGGCGCTCGCCGTGCTGGCGGGCTGCGGCGCGGCGAATCTGTCGTCGAACGACGATGCCGCCGTGCCGGACGGCTCATCCAATTCGAGCAATTGGCCTCCGAGGTGCGTCCCGGGCATACGAGAAACTGATTGCGACTGGGCGGGCATGCAGCCGGCGCTGGCGGTTGCGTTCATCGATTCGACGAATGCAGCGCTGCTCGGCGCGCCTCTCGCACCGGAGCTCGATCGTCCCTGCGCGCGCGCCGGCGAGGTCAGTCTGCGGAACGACGGCGACCTCCCGCTCCTGGTCTCGGCCGTCGCGGTCACGGGTTCGCCGGCGTTCACGGTCGCGCTGGACAGGTGCAGCAACAGCGATCGCACCGGCGACCAGCTGCCCTGCACAGTCCGGCTCTGCTTCACGTCGCGCGTGTCCGGTCGTCACGACGCGGACGTGGCCTTCGCAACCAACGGCGGCGACGTCCATGTCTCCGTCTCCGGCGAGGTCCGACCGCCCACGCCAGGGCTCGACGCCACCTTCGGGGGCACCGGCGTGCGGCTGCTCGGCTCGGGCTTCGACCACACGCAATTTCCGGTTCAAGGCGCCATCGTTCTCAACGACGACAGGGCGGTGGCCGTGTGGGCGGGTGCCGGCGGCTTGAGGATCCTGTCGGCCGAAGGCACGCTGTCGACGCTTCTGGCCGACCATCCTCCGACGCTGAACGGCTTTCCCCTCGATACGGTCTGGAGCGCGCGCGCTGGTCGGCCGGGGCAGGGCACCTTTGCGTATCTCGGTGCGTCGCGCATGCGAAGCGCGGCGGCGCTGATTCACCTGCGTGACGACGGGACGCCCGATCCGACGTTCGGCGACCGTGGCGTCCTGGACGTCGGGAGCTTCATTGCGGGCGAATCCGGTGGCATCGACGTTCAACCTTCCGGCCGCGTGCTGGCGATGGGCAGCGATGTTCGGGCGTTCGCGCCAGACGGCAAGGAAGATTCCGGGTTCCGCACCAGCGTGGGTTACCGGGGCCGCCACGCGATCGACGACAGCGGGCGCCTGTACCTCGCAACGACGACAGGCGTGATCCGGCTGAATGCCGAGGGCGGGATCGATCCCGGGTTCGTGTTCGCCGCGAGCTGGCCGATCGTCGCGCTGGCCGTCGATCGGGACCAGCACCTCCTGGTCACCGGAGTCAATGGTCTGTTCCGGCTCGACGATGCCGGCGTCGGCACCATGGTGCCGATCGCGCGGCAGCCGAGTATGGGACCTGTCGCTCGCATCGCCGTCGACGCGAGGGGCCGGATCCTCGCCGCCTCCGATCGCGTGTATCGCTACCAATCAGACGGAACGTTCGAAACGGTCGTGGGCTTCTCGTCCGACACGTTGATCCGCGAGGTCATCTGTCCGCGCACCGGCGGATGCACGATCGCCGGTATGCTGTTCACGTCATCTCCGAACCCGTACCAGGAAGACTACGTCCTCCGGCTGGCGCCCTGACCAGCGCGCCAGCCGGGAGCGATCGCAGCCGCTACGCGCCCGGGCAGGCGACGCGCCCGCAGGTCGAGACGCTGCTGGAATTCGAACCGGTCAGGTTGGCCTGGCAGGTGTCGGTGCCGTTGCCGCCGATCAGCGTGTTGTGGTTCACGCAGTCGCTCAGGCTGTCGTTGCCGTCGCCGCCGTCGAGGCGATCGTCGCCGCTGCCGCCGGTGATCTGATCGTCGCCCCCGCCGCCGAACAGGCGATCCTGCCCCTGGCCGCCCGACAGCACGTCGTTGCCGGCGTCGCCCATGATCACGTCGTCGCCGTCCTCGCCGAACAGGCGATCGTTGCCGTTGCCGCCCGCGATGTTGTCCTGGCCGCTGCCGCCGAAGATCTGATCGTTGCCGTCGCCGCCGGTGATGACGTCGTCGCCGTCGCCGCCGAAGATGATGTCATCGCCGCCCAGGCCGTTGATGCGGTCCTGTGAGCCG
>Ga0207704_10001159_pt1 | contig 11734 bp, 9 predicted proteins | sample KBSMisM12_FD_184308 | JGI IMG/M metagenome (GOLD analysis project Ga0207704, IMG submission 184308) | Miscanthus rhizosphere microbial communities from Kellogg Biological Station, Michigan, USA - KBS Miscanthus M1-2 (SPAdes) (version 2) | ecosystem: Host-associated > Plants > Roots > Rhizosphere...
CCTTCGGATCGTCCTTGGCGCGTTTGCGTTAAAAATCTCTTCCTCAACCCACCGTGATCGTAAACGCCGCCGCCACGGCGCGCGCGCGCTCCTTGGCCTCCTCAGGCGTCGCTCCGGTCGCCACCGCGACGGCCAGTCGGCGATGGCCTTTGCACTCGGGTTTTCCGAACAGGCGCACCTGGCTCTCCGGCACGGCCAACGCCTTCTCCAATCCTGAAATCACCGGCACGCCGTCGCCATGGCCCAGCAGCGCCACGCTGTGCGCAGGACGAAACACCACGATGGGCGGCACCGGCAGATCGAGGATCGCCCGCGCGTGCAGCGCGAACTCGCTCCACTGCTGGCTGCCGATCGTCACAAGTCCGGTGTCATGCGGACGCGGACTCACCTCGCTGAAAATCACCTCGTCGCCGCACACGAAACACTCGACGCCGAACAGGCCGTGGCCTCCGAGGTTGCCCACGACTTTTTTGGCGATGTCCTGCGCCTGCGCCCATGCCACCGGCGACATCGGACACGGCTGCCAGCTCTCGCGATAGTCCCCGTCGATCTGCACGTGGCCGACCGGCGGACAACACTGGATGCCGTTGCTCGCCGAGACCGTCAGCACGGTGATCTCGTAGTCGAACTTAACAAAGCCCTCGACGATGCAGCGCCCCGCCCCGGCGCGCGCGCCCTTCTGCGCGTAGTCCCAGGCAGCCGCCATGCCGGCGGGCGTTTTAACGACGCTCTGACCGTGGCCGCTGGACGACATGAGCGGTTTCAACACGCACGGGAAACCCAGCGCCTCGCCCGCCGCGAGCGCCTCGCCCTCGGTGGCGACGAAGCGGTAAGGCGACGTCGGCAGCTTGAGCTGCTCCGCGACGAGGCGGCGGATGCCCTCGCGGTTCATGGTGAGTTTGGCGGCGCGGGCAGTGGGGATCACGCGTTGGCCGGCGGCTTCGAGTTCCACCAGCACGTCGGTGGCGATGGCCTCGATCTCCGGCACGACGAGGTCGGGCTTTTCCTCGGCGATCACGCGGCGCAGCGCGGCGCCGTCGAGCATGGAGAACACATGGCTGCGGTGCGCCACCTGCATGGCGGGCGCTCCGGCGTAACGGTCGCAGGCGATCACCTCGCAACCGAGGCGTTGCAGCTCGATCACGACCTCCTTCCCGAGTTCGCCCGAGCCGAGCAGCAGGACGCGCGTGGCGCGGGGTGAAGAAGGCGGTGCGAACGTTCCGGGCGTGAGCATGGATGAAAGATCGTCGAGCTTGGCGTCCGATCAAAACACGTCCAGCCCGACGGAGCGAAAGATCACCCGGGCGGCTTCCGTCGCCTCCGGCGTGGGCGGCGGGGTTTCGGCCAGAGTGTAAGGCAGGTCGAGTGCTTTCCACTTCGATTCGCCCATCTTGTGAAACGGCAGCACCTCGACGCGTTCGACCGCGGATCCGAGGCCGGCTACAAACGCCGCCAGACCTTCGATGTTCTCGGCCGCGTCGGTGAGGCCGGGCACGAGCACGAAGCGAATCCACATCGGGCGCTTGAGCGCAGCTAGTCGGCGGGCGAAGGCCAGCGTGGGTTCGACGTCGACGCCCGTCACCCGCTTGTAGGTCGCGGGCAGGAAAGACTTGATGTCGAGCAACCACAGATCGGTGAGCGCCATCAGTTCGTCGTCCACCCTCGCGCCGAGGTAGCCGCTGGTGTCGATCGCCGTGTGCAGGCCCATCTCCCTGGCACCGCGAAGCAGCGCCTTCACAAAACCCGGCTGCACCAGCGGCTCGCCCCCGCTGATCGTGAGCCCGCCACCGCGCAGAAACGCGCGGCGCCGGGCGAGGTCGACCAGCAACTCGGACGCGCCACGCAGTTCGCCATGGTTCAGGCACATCGCGTCTGGGTTGTGACAGTAGAGGCAGCGCAACGGGCAGCCCGTCAGGAAAATCACCTGCCGGATGCCCGGGCCGTCCAACATGCCCGCTGTCTCGATCGAGTGGACGCAACCGGCCCTCACCGGCTCGCAGACGGCGGCCGGCGCGGGCGTGGACGGGAAGGCGGACGGGTTGGCGGCGTTCACCGGGATCCGTGGAAGGTGCGGTTGATTACGTCGAGCTGCTGCTCGCGGCTGAGCTTCACGAAGTTCACCGCGTAGCCGGAAACGCGCACGGTGAGCTGCGGATATTTTTCCGGATGAGCCATCGCCTCTTCCAACGTGGCGCGGTCGAACACGTTCACGTTGATGTGGTGGCCACCCGATGAGAAATAGCCGTCCAGCAGTCCGCTCAGATTGTTGATGCGCGCGAGGTCGTCACGGCCAAGCGCGCCCGGAATGATGCTGAACGTGTAGCTGATGCCGTCCTGTGAATCCTGATACGGCAGCGACGCGACCGAGGCCATCGAGGCGATGGCGCCGTGGCGGTCGCGGCCGTGCATCGGGTTGGCGCCGGGGGCGAAGGGTTCGCCGGCGCGGCGGCCGTCCGGCGTGTGGCCGGTCTTTTTGCCGTAAACGACGTTCGAGGTGATCGTGAGCACCGACTGGGTGGCGACGCTGTTGCGGTAGGTCGGCTGCTGGCGGAGCTTGGCCATGAAGGTCTCCACGCACCAGCGCGCGAGCGAGTCGACGCGTTCGTCGTCGTTGCCAAACTTGGGGAAGTCGCCCTCGATCCGGTAATCGACCGCCAGGCCGGACTCGTCGCGGATGACGTGCACCCTGGCGTATTTCATGGCGGAGAGCGCGTCGGCCGCGACGGACAGGCCGGCGATGCCGCAGGCCAGCGTGCGCAGGATCTCGCGATCATGGAGCGCCATCTGCAGGCGCTCGTAGCAATACTTGTCGTGCATGTAGTGGATCACGTTGAGCGCGCCCACATACTGTCCGGCAAGCCAGCCCATCATGCGTTCGAAGGCGGCCTTGACCTCCTCGAACTCGAGCACGTCGCCGCGGATCGGCGCGGACGGCGGGGCCACCTGGACCTTCTGAATCTCGTCGATGCCGCCGTTGATGGCGTAAAGGAGCGTCTTGCCGAGGTTGGCACGCGCGCCGAAGAACTGCATCTGCTTGCCCACGCGCATGGCCGACACGCAGCAGGCGATGGCGTAGTCGTCGCCCCAGTAGGCGCGCATCAGGTCGTCGTTTTCATACTGCAGCGAACTGGTCTCGATGGAGGTGCGGGCGCAGAACTCCTTGAAGCCGACCGGCAGTCGCTCGGACCAGAGCACGGTGAGGTTGGGTTCGGGCGCGGCCCCAAGGTTGTGCAACGTCTGGAGGAACCGGAAGCAGTTCTTCGTCACGAGCGTGCGGCCGTCGATACCCATGCCACCGAGCGACTCGGTCACCCACGTGGGATCGCCGCTGAAGAGTTCGTTGTATTCCGGCGTGCGGGCGAAGCGCACGAGACGGAGTTTGAGCACGAGTTGGTCTACCAGCTCCTGCGCGGCGGACTCGGTGAGCGTCCCCTCGGCGAGGTCGCGGTCGATGTAAATGTCGAGGAACGTGGCGATGCGGCCGATGGACATGGCGGCGCCGTTCTGTTCCTTCACCGCGGCGAGGTAGGCGAAATAGGTCCACTGCACGGCCTCGGTGGCGTTGGCGGCGGGACGGGAAAGATCGAAGCCGTGGGCCTTGCCCATGGCGGCGAGTTCGGCGAGGGCGCGGATCTGCTCGGAGAGTTCCTCGCGGTCGCGGATCAGGTCGGCGGTGATGCCGGCGGCGGTCGTCTGGGCGAGCTGCTCCTTTTTGTCGGCGACGAGGAAGGCGGTGCCGTAGAGCGCGACGCGGCGGTAGTCGCCGATGATGCGGCCGCGGCCGTAGGCGTCGGGCAGGCCGGTGATGATGCCGACCGAGCGGCACAGGCGCATCTCGGGCGTGTAGGCGTCGAACACGCCCTCGTTATGGGTCTTGCGGTGCTTGAAAATCGCCGCGGTCTTCGGGTCCACCGAGCGGCCGGCGGACTCGACGGCGGCGGCAGCCATGCGGAAGCCGCCGAAAGGCATGAAAGCTCGCTTGAGCGGCGCGTCGGTCTGGAGGCCCACGATCACCTCGTTGTCGCGATCGATGTAGCCGGGCGGATGCGAGCAGATACTGGAGATGACCGATGTATCCAGATCGAGCATGCCGCCGGGAGAGGTGCGCTCGCGGGCGAGCAGCTCGCGAATCTCGCCCCAGAGTTTCAGCGTCCGCTCGGTGGGACCGTTGAGGAAACTACCCTCGCCCTCGTAGGGTCGGTAGTTCCGCTGGATAAAGTCGCGCACGTTGACGCGGTCGTTCCAAAGACCGGCGGCGAACGTGCGCCACGGAGACTTTTCAACGGAGGAAGTTGCGGAGGAGACGGTGTTTTCGAGGAGTGGCATGGCGCTTGGTAAATCAAGTTTTACTATGCCGGAATCCGCCCCGGAGCGGGACGCACGTCCGGCCAAATAACGCGCATATCTTGCCAAATCACGGGCGAGTCGAAAGCGCGGGGACCGGGTTTCCCGCACTCACATCGGTAATCACTGGAGGCGTTCAGAACGCGTTATACCGTCGCGGACGGGCTCGGGAGAATTAGCCCGGTGCGTCCAAAACCGGTATGGCTCGTGGCTGTGTCCACATCCATCACTCAACGCACACGCTGGTTCGTGGCCGCGGCCGCGGTCGGCATCCACGGATCCATCGGCGCGGTTTACGCCTACAGTGTTTATACCAAGCCGCTCATGGCCGCGCTCGGCTGGCGCTACGAACAGGTGACGCTCGCCTTCAGCCTGGCCATCGGCTGCCTCGGGCTCTCGGCGGCGTTTCTCGGCCGCGTCATCGAACAACGCGGTCCGCGCCAGGCCGGCATGTTCGCCGCGCTGTGCTACGGCGGCGGCCTCATCCTCGCCGGCCTCGCGGTGTCGCTGCGTTCGCCGGTGTTGTTTTATCTCGGCTACGGCGTGCTCGGCGGACTCGGACTCGGTGTCGGTTATCTCACGCCGGTGGCCACGCTGGTGAAATGGTTCCCCGATCGTCGCGGACTGGCGACCGGGCTCGCTATCATGGGCTTTGGCTTCGGTGCGCTGCTGACCGGGCCGCTGATCCTAAAGTTGATCGCGGCCGCCGGACTCGCGCACACGTTTATGATTTTAGGCGGAGGCTACCTGACCGTGATGATGGTATGCGCCCAGGTGCTGCGGCGGCCGCCCGACGGTTGGCGGCCGGCGGGATGGACAGGGTCGACCCACGACGCGCTGCATGGAGCAACCGCCGGAGCCGAGCCCGCCAGCACCCGCCGGGTGCTAACGTCGCCGCGTTTTGTGATGCTGTGGTTGCTGTTCTTCATCCAGGTCACCTGCGGCATCGCGGTGATCTCGGCGGCGTCGCCGATGGCGCAGGAAATCGCCGGACTCGGCGCGGCGCAGGCGGCGACGATGGTCGGACTGATGGGACTCTTCAACGGACTCGGGCGCATCGGCTGGTCGTCGTTGTCGGACGTGATCGGACGGCCCGCGACCTTCATGACGTTCTGCGTGGTGCAAGGGCTGGCGTTTTTCGCGCTGCCGATGATCACGCACCCGCTGGCGTTTCAGCTCACGCTGTTTGTGATCATCAGTTGCTACGGCGGCGGTTTCGCGACCCTGCCCGCCTACGTGGGCGACCTGTTCGGCACGAAACAACTCGCGATCATCTACGGTTACCTGCTCACGGCGTGGTCCGCGGCGGGCGTGGTCGGGCCGATGTTCGCGGCGGCGGCGCGCGCGAAATCAGGCGGCTTCGTCGGCACGCTCCATTACGGAGTGATCGGCTTCGCGGTGGCGCTGGTGCTGGCGATTCTCATCCGCGCCGGACAACGGCGGATCGTGCCGATCACCGCCTAAACGTGCCACTTAGGGCGCGACCTCGAACCAGAACGGGGCGAAGACCTCGCGCCCGGCGAGTTTCACCTGCGCCCAGATCACATACACGCCGGCCGTGGGGATCGTGATCTTGAACGTGAGCCGCGGGTGCGTCGCGTCGGGCGGCGGTGTGAGCGTGAGTTCGTTGGGATGCAGGTGGGCGAAACCGCTCTGGCCTTGGTCGAACGCCACGAGGTGCGCGTAGGCCGCCATCACCGGTTCCATCGGCACCGCGCCACCGTCAGCGCGCGTCACAGTGAACACGAGGCCGGCCGCCTTGCCGGCGTGGATAGGCGCGTCGGGCGTGAGTTTGAATTGGTAACCATCCACCTCGGCGTCCCACGACAGCGGCTGCGACGCGTTTTTTGGCAAAACCCCGCCGGTCACCGGCAGGTCGGCGCCCGCATACAGGCTGCGCGCGGTGGGCACGGGCACGAAGTCGGCGAACACGCGGTAGGTGCCCGCAAGGCGCGGCGTAAAGGCGAACGTCCATTCGCCGTCCACCTTGCCCGGCTCGGGGTGGAGGTGCTGGTAGTCTTGCAGCGTCGGATCGACCACGAGCAGGTGGAGCTTGCGCGTGTGTTGCACGAGCAGGTCGGCGGGACCGACCGGTTTTCCGGTCGAGGTGGCGAGCGTGAGCGTGAGTTGCGACTCGCGGCCAGTGGCCGCCGGGAGGTCGCCGCGCAGCGTCATCGTGACCGGTGAACGCGCGGTGGTGACGGCGACGAACTGCGGGTTCGACGGATCGCAGAGTTCGATGGCTCCCTGCCCCTGCACGCTGAAATCGGTCTGGTGGAGATTGGTGCCGGTGGGCAGCGCGCGGAAGGCCGCGTAGAGCACGATCGCGGAGACCGTGATGAGCGCGACGGACCGCCAGCGCACGGGCGCGGACGCGGCGGGGACCGGAACGTCGCTCATGAGGACGCCTTTTTCATCTTCCGCACAAACTCGTCGGGTGACCACTGGCTGCCGTCGGTGCGCCAGATGATTTTCCCCTGCGCGTCGATCAGCAGCGTGGAGACGGTGTGCTTGAGGATGCTACCCTCGAACTCGGCGAGCACGCCGAACTGCGTGAGCAGGTCCTTGATCGCGCCCTCGGGACCGGTGAGGAAGGAGAAGTTGGTCGTGTCGATGCCGCGCTGTTTCGCGTAGGTGAGGAGCACGCCGGGCGTGTCGTATTCGGGATCGAGCGTGATGGAAATGAACTCGATGTCGCTGACGCCGGACTCCTTCGCCTTGCGTTGGGCGGCGGTCATGTTGGCGGTGGCCAGCGGGCACATCGTCGCGACCTGGCAGCGCGTATAAATGAAGTTCAGCATGATCTGCTTCCCGCGGAAACGCGCGGGCGAGACGACCTGGCCGGTCTGGTCGTAGAGCGCGAAGTCGGGCAGGTTCTCCCCCACTTCGCGGTAGGCGCGGCGTCCGCGGATCGAGGTGTCCTGGCGCAGCGCGCCGCCGGCCGTGGCGATCTTGGCGTCGGCCACCGGATCGACGGGCCAGATCTTTTCGAGGGCGAACTCGCCGTCCTCGCGCTCGACCACCTCGGCGCGGATGCGTTGGCCTTCGCGGGCGTTGGCCACATCGCCGGCCGTGGCGGAGAACTCCATGGTCATCGCCGCCATGAAGCCGGGGATGGCGTCGTGTTTGACCAGCAACGTGAGGCGCTCGGGGTCGGCCTTGATGATCTCACCGGTGAGCGGATGACGTTTTTCCTTCGTGGCGGGCGCGGCGGCTTCGGCCGGTTTGGACGGGGACGCAGCCGGCTTGCAGGCGGGAAACACCAGCGAAAGGGAGACGACTGCCATTAGCGACAGCGGGCGGAACCGGGAAGAAACCATATACCTACGGATTCCCCCGAGGAAAAATTTGTCAAAGGCTTTGAAGCAGGTAGTCGTTTCCCTTTGCTCCGCGACAACGCGCGCTGATGACGTCCATCATGACCACTTCCCGCACCACTTCCTACCAACCGGCCCTCGCGTGGTTCGCCGCGCTCGGCGCCACGTGGGTGTTTGGTGTCGTCACCCTCGGCGCGTTCACGACCAGCATCCAGGCCGGCATGGCGTTCCCTGACTGGCCTTTGTCCAACGGCTCGATCAACCCGACCGGCTGGCTCACCGAAATCGACAAGTTCGCCGAGCACTCCCACCGTCTCTTCGGCATGGTCATGGGCCTGCTCGCCATCACTCTCGTCATCTGGCTGCAACTGCGCGAGGGCCGCGCCTGGATGCGCAAACTCGGCTGGCTCGCCCTCGCCATCGTGCTCGTCCAAGGCTTCCTCGGCGGCAAACGCGTTCTCCTTGATTCCATCGCGGTGCCCGGCTTCGAGATGTCCCTCGGCCAGATGCTGCGCATCCCGCACGGCATCCTTGCGCAGATCTATGTGTGCACGCTCTTCGCCATCGCCGCCTCGCTGTCGCGCGCCTGGATCGAAGGCCCCGCCTCCCCCGCCCCGGCCGGCACCGGCATTTCGCCCGGCATCCGCCGCCTCGCCATCGTTTCCACCTTGCTGGTGCTCACACAACTCGTGATCGCCGCGGTGATGCGCCACAACAACGCCGGCCTCGCCATCCCCACCTTCCCGCTCACGCCCGAGGGCAACCTGCTCCCGTCCCAGTGGGATTTCCGCGTGGCCATCCACTTCACGCACCGCGTCATGGCGCTGGTGATCACCGGCACGCTCGTCTGGCTCGCGATTTCGCTCTGGCGCTCGCCGGCGGCAGGTCGCGGACTCAAGCGCGCGGCCACGCTGATCATCGGCCTGCTCGCGGTGCAGATCCTGCTCGGCGTCGTCGCCGTGCTCTCGATCCGCGATCCGTTCTACACCACCGCCCACGTGATCGGCGGCGCCTCCCTGCTGGCGACCGTCTTCACCGTCACCTGGTGGACGCACCGCGAGGCGATTGTCCGCCGCGAAACCACGCCGCTCGCCGCATGACCGCCGACACCACCCGTTCCGTGGAGACGCCCACCGTCCCCGCCGCCCGCTTTGGCGACTACCTGGAGCTGACCAAGCCCCGCCTGAGCATGCTGTCGGTCATCACCACGCTGGTCGGTTACGCCGCCGCGCGGCCGGGCTGGCATCGCGCGGAATTCTGGGCGCTGGTCGCCGGCACCTGCGCGTGCGCCGGCGGCGTGGCCGCGCTCAACCAATGGATGGAAAGCGACACCGACGCGGTCATGCCGCGCACGGCCGACCGTCCGATTCCGTCGGGCAAGGTCGCCACCGGTTCCGCCTTCGTGATCGGCATCGGCCTGTGCATGGGCGGACTCGGCGTGCTGTTCACCTACATGCACGGCTCGGCGGCGTTTTTCGCGCTGATGACGATCATCTCGTATCTGGCGATCTACACGCCGTCCAAACGCTGGTCCCGCTGGTCCACGGAGATCGGCGCGGTCGCGGGCGCGTTTCCCCCGCTCATCGGCTGGGCCGCGGCCACCGGTGGCGTGACCGCGCTCGGCTGGATCCTGTTCGCGATCCTCTTCTTCTGGCAGATCCCGCACTTCATGGCGATTTCCTGGACCTACCGCAAAGACTACGGCGCGGTGAACTTCCCCATGTTGCCCGTGCGCGACAGCGAAGGCGGCATGGTCGCCCGCTGGTCGTTCGCCAACTCGGTCGCGCTCGCCGTCGTGTGCCTCCTGCCCCAGTTCCTCGGACTGGCCAGCACCTATTACACGGTCGTGACCGCTGTGCTGGCGCTGTGGTTCATCGCCCGCGCCGCCGCCTTCCTGCGTCCGGCCGATCGCGACCGCAACGCCCGTAAGCTGTTCTTCACGACCATCGGCTGGCTGCCGCTCCAACTGGGCGCGCTGGTGGCCGACCGCTTTCTGTTCTCCTGATTTTCTCTCCGTGACGCTCAACGACATCCCCCCGATCAACGCCGGGCTCAACGCGCTCGCCACCGTGCTGATCACGGCCGGCTTCATCTGCATCAAGACCGGCCGCAAAAACGCCCACCGCGCCTGCATGTTCTCGGCCGGCATTGTCTCGGCGGTCTTCCTGGTCGGCTACCTGCTCCACAAGGCGCTCAAGGGCATGGCGGCCGGCGCCGGCCAAGCGGTCCATACGCAGTTCGGTGGCGAAGGCGCCATCCGCACGGTATACTATGTGATGCTAATCACCCACATTCTCCTCGCGATCAGCATCGCCTACCTCGTCCCGAAGACCTTCTCGCTCGCCTTCAAGGGTGACTTCGAGCGCCACAAACGCTGGGCGCGCGTCGTGTTCCCGATCTGGTATTACGTCAGCGTCACCGGCGTGCTGGTTTACTTTTTCCTCTACCAGTGGTGGCCCGCCAAGGGCTAAGCGACACGTCGGGTTTAACCGAGCGCCCCCCACGAGCGCGCTCCCCGGCCCTTGCCCAATGCGTCCGGCCATGGCCGGAAATTGCGCGCGTCCAAAAGTGCGGGGCGTGGGCGAACGTCATGAGGACGGGGCACGCTGCGCAGGCCGCCGCGCTCTGGCAAGCCCTCTGCTTTATGAAGTTGCATAATAGCTACGCCCGGGGGCCGCGTCGGGCTCATTCAATTTCAACGATGATGCGTGTGCGTAGCTTATTACCTTCATCACCTATCGTTTTATGGCTTGAAATGCCCCTCCTCTTGCCGACGCTTTCGCGGTTTATCTTCTTTCAGTGCTCCGTTTGACCAACGGCCACCCTCTCTATCGGACCAATGACCTTACCGTCTCTCTCTCGCATGATTAAGCGCCGCGTTCTCACCTGCGCCGCCGTCTCCGTCATGCCGCTGTTCTTCGGCGGCTGGTTCAAATGGCTCAGCGGCCCCCAGTCGACCTTCGACACGCAGGGCCCCGTTGCCAAGGCCCAGCTCAACGTGTTTTACGTCACACTGTGGGTCACCGGCATCACCTTCGTGATCGTCGCGAGCATCATGGCCTACGCCATGTTGAAGTTCCGCGCCCGCAAGACCGACGACCTCAAGGCCGCCACCCCCCACCAGGGCCATGGCAACCCGCTCATCGAGCTCAGCCTCATCGGTCTCTCGGTCCTGGCCCTCGTCTTCATCGCCGTCCCCACCCTCAAGGCCATCTGGTATTCCTACGACGTGCCCGAGGCCGAACAGGCCACCGCCTACGAGGTGACCGCCACCGGTCTCCAATGGTGGTTCAAGTTCGAATACCCCAAGGAGCAGATCGACGGCGCCGGCAGCCTTTTCACCGCCAACGAGCTCGTCATCCCCGCCGGCCGCCCCGTGCGCGTCAACCTGCGCACCAACGACGTCATCCACTCCTTCTGGGTGCCCAAGCTCGCCGGCAAGGTCGACATGATCCCCAACCGCGGCAACCACCTCTGGCTCAAGGCCGACGCCCCCGGCTACTTCTGGGGCCAGTGCGCCGAGTATTGCGGCGAAGATCACGCGGTCATGCGCTTCCGCGTCATCGCGCTCAACGAAACTGATTTCGCCGCCTGGGTCGCCCACCAGAAGTCCGCCGCCCGCATCGTGGCCGCCGACGCCGTCGCCGGCGAACCCGCCGCCCCCTACGTCTTCAATAATCCCGGACGCAATGCCCCCGGCTACTCCGCCGCCTTCGACTCCGATCCGTTCGGCGGTTGGAAGAAACAGCAATCGGTCGAGGCCGGCGAATCGCCCGCGGCCATCGCCGAGGGCCGCCACCTCTTCCAACAAAAAGGCTGCGTGACCTGCCACACCGTCCGCGGCCACGAGGGCATGGGCGTCACCGCCCCCGACCTCACCCACGTCGGCGCCCGCACCACCATCGCCGCCGGCCTGCTTGAAAACACCAACGCGAACCTCCACCGCTGGATCACCCACCCGAACGAGGTGAAACCCGGCAACAAGATGTATGTCGGCGTGCCTACCGGCGGCGGCAACGTCATGACCGGCTACCTCGAGATCGACAAAGAGACCGACGACGCCACCGGCGCCC
>Ga0207704_10001167_pt1 | contig 11698 bp, 10 predicted proteins | sample KBSMisM12_FD_184308 | JGI IMG/M metagenome (GOLD analysis project Ga0207704, IMG submission 184308) | Miscanthus rhizosphere microbial communities from Kellogg Biological Station, Michigan, USA - KBS Miscanthus M1-2 (SPAdes) (version 2) | ecosystem: Host-associated > Plants > Roots >...
TGGCCGGCCGCGTGTCACAGGACGAGTTGCTGCGCTCGGCACGCAAGGACAAGCAGATGGAGCGCCTGAATCTCACCGAGGCCTGGTTCTACGTCGGCCAGCAGCTGCTGCTGACCGGCGACGCCGAAGGGGCGCGCCGCATGTTCCAGCGCACGGTGGACATCGGCGCACTGCCGTATCGCGAGCACGCGTTCGCGCAGCTCGAGCTCAAGCGCACGGCAGGACGCTAGCGCTCCGGCGCCGGCGCGCGCCGCAGGGCGTGCGCTACGCGGTGCCCCACACCTCGTCGGCGACCTCCACCACGCGTTCGAGCTTGCGCCACTGGTCGTCGATCGACAGCGCGTTGCCGTGGTGCGTGCTCGAGAAGCCGCACTGCGGCGACAGGCACAGGTTCTCGATCGGCACGAACTTCGATGCTTCGTCGATGCGGCGCTTCAGTTCGTCCTTGCTCTCGAGCGCACCGACCTTCGTGGTGACCAGGCCCAGCACCACCTTCTTGCCGCGCGGCAGGATGCGCAACGGGTCGAACCCGCCCGCGCGCGCGCTGTCGAACTCCATGAAGTAGCCGTCGACGTGGGTCGAGAACATCGCCTCGACCACCGGATCGTAGCCACCCTCGGCCACCCACGCGCTCTTGAAGTTGCCGCGGCAGGTGTGGATCGTCACCGCCATGTCGGCGGGCTTGTCGCGCAACGCCTCGTTGATCACCTGCGCGTAGCGGCGCGGCAATGCCAGCGGGTCATCGCCGTTGGCGCGGCAGTTCTGCTGGATTTTCGGATCGCACAGGTACGCGAACGTGACGTCGTCGAGCTGCAGGTAGCGGCACCCTGCGTCGGCCAGATGCGCGATCGCGCGGCGGTAGGCCGCCGCGACGTCGGCCCAGAACGCATCGAGCTCCGGATACACCGTGCGGGCGATCGCTGCGCGGCCGCCGCGCAGGTGCAGCATCGACGGCGACGGGATCGTCATCTTCGGCGTGCGCGTGGTCACCGATTTCAGGAACTTGAAATCCTCCACCATGATCGGCCGCGAGCAGCCGATGTGCCCCGTCACGGTGGCGATCGGCGGCTGCTCGCCCTGGCCGGCGATCTTGAACTTCTCGCCTTCGTTGGACTTCATCGTCACGCCGTCGAGCTGCGCCAGGAAGTCGAGATGCCACCAGTCGCGCCGCAATTCGCCGTCGGTGATCGCGCGCAACCCGATCTGTTGTTGCCGCTGAACCACATCGCGCACCGCATCGTCCTCGGCGCGGCGCAATGTGGCCGCGTCGAGCTCGCCGCGTTTGTGTTGCAGGCGCAGGTTCGCGAGCGACGCGGGGCGCAACAAGCTGCCGACTTGGTCGGCACGAAAAGGCGGTTTCGGACTCATGGCATCACAGGTGAATGGTTTGGACGCACACTTTTCTGACGTTGCAGCGCATGCTGCTGTCGCGTTGCACGCTCGTGCGTGCTCATCACAAATCCGCTGCCACGGCGGTTTGTCAAAGACACCTCCCCTTGACCCCTGCAAGGCGTGGAAATCAGTTTGGCGACGCGATGTAAGGGCTCGGTGCCCAAAGAGAGACGTTACACGCCAAGTTTACGAAATGAGCGAATTGGTGCCTTGAGCCCGAAAAGCGAAGCGTAGGTTGGCGCCTCCTTTCACCCACTCGTGTAGGAGGACGACATGAGAGTTCCATTCATTGCCTTGATGGCCAGCGCCGGGCTGCTGGCCTGCAGTGGCGGAGGTGAATCCGACCCTGCGACGGACGGGCAGTCGGCCAACAACAACATCCCAAGCGCCGGCTCCGCCGTTGTCGAGGAGCGCGAGTTCGCCAACGCGACCAGCAGTTCATTGACACCACCGCCCACCTCGGCGCGCGATCTCGGTCCACGGCCCGGCACCAGCAGTTCCGGTGCGCCGCTGCCGGGTTTGACGCCACCGCAAATGGCCGCCTTCATGGCCGGCAAGGACGACTTCAACGAGGCCGAGGTACCCGAGGAGGGCCTGGGGCCGACGATGAACCTCGACAGTTGCGGCGGTTGCCATGCGCACCCCAACAGCGGCGGCACCAGCCCACCGGTGAACCCGCAGGTCGCGTTTGCGAACAAGACCGGGGCGACCAACAGACTGCCGTCGTTCATCCGCGCCAACGGCCCGGTGCGCGAGGTGCGCTTCGTGCGCAACCCCGACGGCACGCCCGACGGCGGCGTGCACGCGCTGTTCACGATCACCGGCCGTACCGACGCGCAGGGCTGCAACATCGCGCAACCCGACTTCGCCGCCGCGGTCGCGAACCGCAACGTGATCTTCCGCATCCCCACGCCGGTGTTCGGCGCCGGGTTGATCGAGGCCATCCCCGACAGCGAGATCCTGCACAACCAGGCCGCTCTCGCAACGGCCAAGCAGAGCCTGGGCATCCGGGGCCGGACCAATGTCGTGCTGGCGTTCAACTCGATCTCGGGCCAGATCAACCACAACGGCAACGACGGCACCGCCGGCCGCTTCGGCCACAAGGCGCAGAACAAGTCGCTGATGATCTTCTCGGGCGAGGCCTACAACGTCGAAATGGGCATCAGCAACGGCATCTTCCCGACCGAGCGCGACGAGACCGAGGGGTGCCACTTCACGACGCTGCCCAACAGCGACTCCGCGCTCGACGGCACGACGCCGCCGGGCGTGTTGAGCTCGGTCGAGAAGTTCACGATCTTCATGCGCTTCCTCGCGCCGCCGACGCCGTCGTCCACGGTGCCCGGCGGCTCGGCGTCGATCACACGCGGACGGCAGGCGTTCAACGACACCGGCTGCGCGCTGTGCCACTCGCCGAGCATGAAGACCTACAACTCCAGCGTGCCGGCCCTGCGCAACCAGACGGTGAACCTGTTCTCCGACCTGTTGCTGCACGACATGGGCAACGGGCTGGCCGACGGCGTACGGCAGGGTCAGGCGAGCGGGCGCGAGTTCCGCACCGCGCCGTTGTGGGGCCTTGGGCAGCGGCTGTTCTTCCTGCATGACGGGCGCACGTCGGATCTGAAGCAGACGATCTACGAGCACTTCAGCGACGGCTCGGAGGCCAACGCAGTGGTGCAGCGCTTCGTGCGGATGCCCGATACGCAGCAGCAGGATCTGCTGAATTTCCTGCGTTCGCTGTAGCGTCCGCGGCGCGGCTACCATGCTCCCTTGCGGTCCACCCGGGCCGCGAGGGAGCTTGCATGCAGCACCGTGCCCTGGGCGGCAGCGGCCTCACGGTCGCGCCGCTGGCCTTCGGCGGCAACGTGTTCGGCTGGACGGCCGACGAAGCCACGTCGTTGCGCCTGCTCGATGCCTTCGTCGACGACGGCTTCAATCTGGTCGACACCGCGGATGTCTACTCGCGCTGGGTCAAGGGCCACAGCGGCGGAGAAAGCGAGACGGTGATCGGCCGCTGGCTCAAGCAAAGCGGCAAGCGCCATCGCGTCGTGCTGGCCACCAAGGTCGGCATGGACCTGGGTGACGGCAAGGTCGGCTTAGGCCCGAAATACATCCGCCAGGCGGTCGATGCCTCGCTGCGCCGGCTGCAGGTGGACCACATCGACCTGTACCAGGCGCACGAAGACGATCCGAAGACACCGCTCGAGGAGACGCTGGGCGCGTTCGCCGACCTGATCCGGGCCGGCAAGGTGCGCGCGATCGGCGCCAGCAACTATTCGGCCGCGCGCTTGAGCGAAGCGCTGAGCACCAGTGCGCGCCTGAGGCTGCCGCGCTACGAATCGCTGCAGCCGCTGTACAACCTGATGGAGCGCCCCGCTTACGAGGCCGAGCTCGAGGCGGTGTGCCGGCGCGAGGGACTCGGCGTCATCAACTACTTCGGCCTGGCCAGCGGCTTCCTCACCGGCAAGTACCGCAGCGAGGCCGATGCGGCCAAGAGCCCGCGCGGCGGCAACATCGTCAAGAAGTACCTCAACGAGCGCGGCCGCCGCGTGCTCGACGCGCTCGACAGCGCGGCTGCGCAGCATCGGGCCACACCGGCGCAGGTGGCACTGGCCTGGCAGATGGCACGCCCCGGCCTCACCGCACCGATCGCCAGCGCGACTTCGCTTGCGCAGTGGCAGGAGCTCGCCGGCGCCGCACGTCTGCGGCTCGACGCCGCGACGATCGAGGCGATCGACAGCGCCAGCCGCTGAACGACCGATCCTTCAACAACAACACGAGAGCCCATCGATGAACGCACCCCTGCCGCTGCCCGCGCTCGACGAGATCCGCCAGCACGAAGACGAAATGGTCGCCATCCGGCGCCAGATCCATTCCAACCCCGAACTCGCATACGAGGAGCACGCCACCGCCGACCTGGTGGCCGAGCGGCTGCAGCGCTGGGGCTACGAGGTGCATCGCGGGCTCGGCGGCACCGGCGTGGTGGGCACGCTGCGCGTCGGCCGTTCCGAGCGCCACGTCGGGCTGCGCGCCGACATGGATGCGCTGCCGATCGCCGAGACCAGCGGCAAGGCCTGGGCGAGCAAGGTGTTCGGCAAGATGCACGCGTGCGGACACGACGGCCACACCGCGATGCTGCTGGCCGCCGCGCGCCACCTGGCAGCCACGCGCCGCTTCGACGGCCATTTGCACCTGGTGTTTCAGCCCGCCGAAGAAGGTCTGGCGGGCGCCAAGCGCATGCTCGACGACGGCTTCCTGAAGCTGTTCCCGTGCGAAGCGATGTTCGGCATGCACAACATGCCGGGCATGCCGGAAGGCCAGTTCTCGATCGTGCCGGGCCATGCACTCGCGAGTTCCGACAGCTGCATCATCACCGTGCGCGGCAAGGGCAGCCACGGCGCGATGCCGCACACCTCGGTCGATCCCGTCGTGGCTGCCTCCAGCATCGTGATGGCGCTGCAGACCATCGTGTCGCGCAACGTCGCGCCGCTCGAGATGGGCGTGGTCACGGTGGGCGCGTTCCACGCCGGCGACGCGCCCAACGTGATCCCCGGCGAAGCGACGCTCAAGCTCACCGTGCGCGCCTACAAGCCCGCGGTGCGCGACCTGCTGCAGCAGCGCATCACCGAGATCGCGCAGACGCAGGCGGCGGTGTACGGCGCCAGCGCGCAAGTCGACTACCAGCGCCGCTATCCGATGCTCTTCAACCACCCGGCCGAGAGCGCGTTCTGCCGGCAGGTGGTGCGCGACTGGCGCGGCGAGAGCGGACTGGTCGGGAACCCCGAGCCGGTGACCGGCAGCGAAGACTTCGCGTTCTTCCTCGAGCAGGTGCCGGGCTGCTACGTGTTCATCGGCAACGGCGTCGGCAGCGTGGGCGGTTGCATGGTGCACAACCCCGGCTACGACTTCAACGATCGCGTGCTGCCCACTGGCGCCAGCTATTGGGTGCGCGTGGCCGAGACCTACCTTCACGCGTCGAAGGCCTGAAGGCGCTGCGGCGCGATGGCGACCAAGCGGCCCGCAGACGATGCAGCGCCGGCACCGGCCGGCGACGGGGCTGCCTCGCGCGCGCCCGCGCCATTCGTGCTCACGTTGCGCGACATCGAGGTGCCGAAGCCGCCGACGCAAGAGCCAGCGCCCCCCAACGAAGGTCTCGTGCGCTCCGACGCGGAACAGCGGCCTGAACCCTATCTCGGCGATCCCGATGCCGAGCGCGCGGCGCAACGTCAGGCGCGGCGCGCGCAGGTGCGGCGCGAGCGTCAGCGCGATGCCTCAACCACCGACGCGGCGCCCGGCGTGCTGGTGCTGAGTGCCGATGCCCGAGCCTGCGAGGCGCTGTGCGAGCAGCTGCGCGCGTTCGGCTTCTCGGTCCAGCGGCAGTCCAAAGCCCCCTCACTGCCGGCGCCGTGGCCGTTTGTGGCGGTGTTCGTCGCGCCGCCGGTGCAAGCCGCCGACGGCGGCGACGCGATCGACCTGTGCCATCAGGTGCGCGAGAGCAGCCGGCTGCCCGGCGAGAAGAAGCCGGTGCTGGTGCTGGCAGCGCCGCAGCTGAGCGCCACCGACCGCGTGCGCGCGGGTCTCGCCGGCTGCAACGAGATCCTGCTCGGCCCGCCCACCCGCGGCACCGTGGCTCAGTTGCTCGAGGCCCGCGGCGTCGCATTGCCCTCGGACGCGCGGCGCTGAGGGGTGGCCTTGCCATGTGGGGCCCGCATGACCACGCGTGCGCCGCGCATCGATGCCCATCAGCACTACTGGTCGCTCGCGCACGGCGACTATGGCTGGCTGCAACCCACGCCGGCGCTGCACGCGATTTACCGTGACTTCGACCCGCGCGACCTGCACCCCCTGCTCGACGCGGCCGGCATCGATGCGACGGTGCTGGTGCAGGCGGCGCCGAGCCATGACGAGACACATCGCCTGCTGGCGCTCGCATCGCTACCGGCCCATCGCGTCGCCGGCGTCGTCGGCTGGTGCGATCTGCTGCATGCGCAGGCGCCCCAGCGGATCGAACGGCTGGCGCAGCACGAGCGGCTGAAGGGCCTGCGGCCGATGCTGCAGGACCTGCCCGACCCGCGGTGGGTGCTGCAGCCTGCGTTGCGGCCGGCACTGCACGCGATGGCGGCTCACGGCCTGGTGTTCGATGCCCTGGTGAAAGGCGGCGCACAGCTGCGCGCGCTGTGCGAGTTCGTGGCCACGCAGCCGGCGCTGACGATCGTGCTCGACCACGCCGGCAAGCCGCCGATCGCCAGCGGCGCACTCGAAGACTGGGCCGCGACCGTTGGCGAGCTGGCGCGCGCCCCGAACGCGTGGTGCAAGCTGTCGGGCCTCGTGACCGAGGCCGCAACGCACTGGCGTGTCGATCAGCTGCAACCGTGGGTCGACGTGCTGCTCGAGCGCTTCGGGCCGCAGCGCCTGATCTGGGGCAGCGACTGGCCAGTGCTGACCCTGGCCGCCGACTACGCCGCTTGGGTGCAGGCCAGCGATCAGCTGTTGCAGCGGCTCGCGGCACCGGAGCGCGACGCGATCTTCGGCCTCAACGCAATGCGGTGCTACCGCCTGAGCGTGCCGCCGCTGCGTTGAGCGCTGACGCGCGCGTCGAGGCGTTGGCGTGCCGTCACTTGGCGCGCGGCGTGTACCACACGCGCAGCAGCGCGCCCAGCCGCGTGCGCCACGGCAGCGACTCTTCCGACAGCACGTCGAGGAAGTCCGACAGCCGCTTGGACTTGGCAATCGTGTACATCGTCAGCCAGACGGTGGCGACGAACGCGGCGATGAACACCAGCACGCGCTCGTGCATCGGTGCCTCGGCCATCGCCAGCAGGTTCATGCCGAGGAAGCCCGTGGTCACCGTGCCGACCAGCCCGAAGATCGTCACCACCGTCAGCCGCACCACCGTGTTGGCCTGGCGGCGCAGGCTGTCGGCCTCTAGGTAGGTGTTCATGTCGTGCATGCGCTCCTTGACCTCGGCGTACAGCGGGTCCAGGCCAAGCTGCGTGGTGCACATGTGGAACAGCGCGCGCGCCTGCGCCTGCTCCGACACCTCGTGGAACCAGTAGCGGTGCGTGAAGCGCAGGAAGGTCGCGTAGCCGATGCGGATCGCCCGCTTGAACCGGCGCACGCTCTCGGGATCGGCGATGTCCAGCCGCTTCAACGCGTCGACCAGCCGATCCGAGAACATCAGCAGCGCCGCCTTCTGCACGTGCGCGATCAGGAACAGCATGAAGTGCTGGTGCCGGAACTGCGCCAGCACGCCGCGATCGCGGCAACGGTAGAACTCCGCACGCGCATCGCCCACCACCACCAGCGCGTGGCCATTGCACATGTAGCGAGTGCGCGGCGCCGCGCCCGAGTCGGACCAGAACCGATCGTAGCAATGGCGCTGCTCGAAGTCCGCCAGGTGCTGCTCGCCGTAGGGCAGGTCGTTCTCGCCGGCGCCGGTCACCAGCCCGAGGCGGATGAAATCGATGCGCGACAGCGCGCGCGGCTCGTCGACCGCCAGGTAGGCCATCAACGGCATCCGGTAGTACTCGATCTGGCGGTAGCGCAGCGCGCCTTCGAGCTCGGAGTGGTCGGGCACCAGCGGCTTGAGCATGAACTCCCAGTGGGCAGCGATGCGCGGTGCGCGATGCTCGCCGACGAAGGCGAGGAAGGCGTCGCGCGCCTGCGCGTCGGAGCTGGCGAGCACGCGGCCGTCGGCGTCGAGCCACTCGACGCCCGCCATCGTGTGCAGTGGCTGACCGGCCGCATCCCAGCCCGATGGATAGCCGCGCCCGAAGCGGTACAGGATCTCCTGCGCCTCGGGCAGGCTCAAGTCGTCGGCCGCCACTTCGAGGTTGAGCAGAACGATGTCGACGTCCTCGAAGAAGTACAGATCGACGTGCACCAGCTGCAGCGTGAAGACGGGCGAGGCCACGCGCGGCTGCAGCCGCACCGCGTGCACGTCGCCGCGCCGGAACACGTGCATCGACGACGGCGACGGGTCGCCGTGGCGACCGCGCCCCTCGCCGTACAGAAACTGTTGCACGTACGGCAGGAAGGTGACGAACTCGTGGTAGTGACGCTCGTGAAAGCGATCGGGCGTGCCGGTGTACTCGTCGATCACGCGGCGCCACGGGCTGCCATCGGCGTCGCCACCCAGCAGCTCCCACGGCCTGCGCTGCACCTCGTCACCGCGCCGCAGCGCCACCAGCCGCAGCGGCCACAGCAGGATCTGGCGCAGATGGTGCACCTGCTGCGTGGGCGACGACGGGCTCGCCTGAAGGTCGATCGCGGCCGGCTGCATGGCGCCACAGTGTAGGCGTGCAGCGCCCGGGTGCAACGCGCGCGGGTAAGCTCGCTGCATGAGCGCGTTGCCCGAGCGCATCGTCTGCCTGACCGAGGAGCCCACCGAGGTGCTGTACGCGCTCGGCGAGCAGCAGCGCATCGTCGGCATCTCGGGCTTCACGGTGCGCCCGCCCCGCGCGCGGCAGGACAAACCGAAGGTCAGCGCGTTCACCAGCGCCAAGGTCGATCGCATCCTGGAGCTCAAGCCCGACCTGGCGATCGGCTTCTCCGACATCCAGGCCGACATCGCACAGGCGCTGATCAAGGCCGGCGTCGAGGTGTGGATCGCCAACCATCGCTCGGTGGCGCAGATCCTCGGCTACGTGCAACGGCTGGGGGCGCTGGTGGGCGCAGCCGAGCGTGCGCGCGACTACGCGGCCGTGCTGCAGGCGCACGTCGAAGGCGTGCGCGCGCGCGCCGCTGCGCTGCCGCGCCGGCCGCGCGTGTACTTCGAGGAGTGGGACGAGCCGGCGATCAGCGCGATCGGCTGGGTCAGCGAGCTGATCGGCATCGCCGGCGGCGACGACGTCTTTCCGCAGCGCGCGGCGGCCCCTCTGGCCAGGGACCGCATCGTCGGCGACCTGCACGAGATCGTGCGCGCGGCACCCGACATCGTGATCGGCTCGTGGTGCGGCAAGAAATTCAGGCCCGAGCGCGTGGCCGCGCGCACCGGCTTCGCCGCGCTGCCGGCTGTGCACGACGGCGAGCTGCACGAGGTGAAGTCGCCGCTGATCCTGCAGCCCGGGCCCGCGGCGCTCACCGACGGACTCGACGCGTTGCATGCCATCATGAGCGGGTGGTGCGAGCGCAGTGCCGCGCGCGAGAGGAGCCGATGATGTTCAAAGCCATCCTGCTGACGCAGACCGAAGACAAGAAGACCCGCGCCGAGCTGCTCGATCTGGACGAATCGCAGCTGCCCGATCGTGACGTGACGGTGGCGGTCGACTACTCGACGCTCAACTACAAGGACGCGCTCGCCATCACCGGACGCGGCGCGGTGGTGCGCAGCTGGCCGCTGGTGCCGGGCATCGACCTCGCGGGCACTGTCGCGGCGAGCCGCAGCGCCGACTGGAAGGTCGGCGACCAGGTCGTCGTCACCGGCTGGGGGCTGGGCGAGAACCACTGGGGCGGACTGGCGCAGCAGGCGCGCCTCGACGCCGGCTGGCTGCTGAAAGTGCCTGCGCCGTTCGACACGCGGCGCGCGATGGCCATCGCCACTGCCGGCTTCACGGCGGCGCTGTGCGTCACCGCACTGCAGCGCCACGGCCTGAAGCCCGGCGACGGCGAGGTGCTGGTCACCGGCGCGGCCGGCGGCGTCGGCTCGGTGGCGGTGGCCCTGCTGGCCGGCCTGGGGCACACCGTGGTCGCCTGCACCGGCCGTCCGCAGGAAGCCGACTATCTGAAAGGCCTCGGCGCCGCGCGCGTCGTCGAGCGCGCCGGCTTGTCGCAGGCCGGCAAGCCGTTGCAGAAGGAGCTGTGGGCGGGCGTGGTCGATACGGCGGGCAGTCACACGCTGGCCAACGCGTGCGCGCAGACGCGCTTCTACGGCGCGGTGGCGGCCTGCGGCCTGGCCCAGGGTGGCGATTTCCCGACCACCGTGATGCCGTTCATCCTGCGCGGCGTCGCGCTGTACGGCATCAACAGCGTGCTGGTGCCCAACAGCGAGCGCGTGAAGGCCTGGGCGCTGATGGCGCAGCACCTCGACGTCAAGACACTCGACGCGATGACTGTCGAGATCGGCTTGAGCGAAGCGATCGCCTACGCGCCGCGCCTGCTCGAAGGCCGGGTGCGTGGCCGCACCGTGGTGGACGTGCGGCGGTGATGCGACGGCGCGCGCCGCGGCGCCTCGTGACAATTGAAATCGCGCCGATGACAGCGCGAAATCCGCTGCGTCGGTGCGCGCTCCACACTGCGCGCCGGTTGCGCTTGCGCCCCGGTTCATGCCGGCGCGCAGCCGCCAGCGAAGCGATCGGAGCCGCGCGCCAGCGCTGAGGTCCGGGCTCGCGGCGGCGCGCGCCCAAAGCGACGCCCGTTGCCCGACGGGTCTTCATCATCTTCGTCGCCGCGCGGCGACCCTGCCAGGACTGCTTCGATGCTTCGACCTGAGTTCACGGTCGTGAAGACCGTCACCCTTGCCAACGGCGTGCGTTTGGAGATTGCGGAGAAAGGGCCGCGCGAAGGCACGCCGGTCGTGCTGCTGCACGGCCTCACCGACTCGCGCCGTTCGTTCGAGCCGGTGTGGGACCACCTGCCCAGCGACTGGCACGCGATCGCCGTCTCGCTGCGCGGCCACGGCGCGTCCGACGTGCGGCCCGCGCTGTACGGCACGCCGGAGTTCGCCGGCGACATCGCGCTGCTGGCCGACCTGCTCGACCTCGCGCCGATGGTGCTGGTGGGCCACTCGATGGGCTCGTCTGTGGTGCTGCAGTTGGCGGCCGACCGGCCTGATCTGGTGCGCGCCGCGGTGGGCGTCGGCACGTTCGCGCGCTACGGCGACAAGCCAGCGCTGCGCGCCTACCGCGACGGCGACGTGGCCGTGCTGGAAGACCCGGTGCCCGATGCGATCGCGCGCGAGTTCCAGCTCAGCACGCTGGCCAACCCGATCGAAGCCGCGACGCTCGAGGCGATGGTGCGCGAGAGCCGCAAGGTGCCGGCGCGCATCTGGCGTGCCGCGCTCGACGGCCTGCTGGCCGACCGGTTCTGTGGCGGCATCCCGACCATCCAGGTGCCGGTGCTGCTGATGTGGGGCAGCCTCGATGGCTACGCGACGCGCGCCGACCAGGACCTGCTGCGCAGCGCGCTGCCCAGTGCGCAGTTGCTGGTGTACGACCACGTCGGCCATGCGCTGCACTGGGAGCAACCGCTGCGCTTCGCCAACGACCTGGCGGACTTCGTCGCCACGCTCGGCACGGCGCGGCGCGCGCGCCTGGCGGTCTGAACCCCCGATCCGACGGAGACACACCATGACGATCCGAGACAGCCTCGG
>Ga0207704_10001169_pt1 | contig 11695 bp, 9 predicted proteins | sample KBSMisM12_FD_184308 | JGI IMG/M metagenome (GOLD analysis project Ga0207704, IMG submission 184308) | Miscanthus rhizosphere microbial communities from Kellogg Biological Station, Michigan, USA - KBS Miscanthus M1-2 (SPAdes) (version 2) | ecosystem: Host-associated > Plants > Roots > Rhizosphere...
ACAACCCACCGAAGAGGGTGAAGTTCGGGCGAAGGACAACGGACGAAATGCTCTTGCTAGTGCTCGATTACGCTCTCGACAAGAGTTGAATCATTTGGAGTCGATGCCAGCCTGCGCGCGAAGCAGATCGGCCTGCTTCGGCCACCCGTCTAGGCTGGCTTTGATCTCTTCATTCTGTTTGATTTCGCTGACAACCGCACCCAGATATCCAAGCCCAAGAACCAGGGTCGCCACCGGCATCACTTGCAACACTCGAGAAGATCGATTCGCAAGGAGGAACACGCCGAAGAAGGAACCGAAACCCAGAAGGTACGCCGTCCTCAATTCGCCAATTCCTCGAAGGGCAATCACGGTGACGAGCAGGGCGGTGCCGGCAAGCGCAGCTACTACGAATGCGCCGGTCACCGCGTACGGCAGTTTGACTTTCATTCGATTGACGAGCAGCCAAGCCACGAACACAGCTGGAGGAATGAAGAGATAGGGTGCGGGATACGTGAGCACTGAAACAACACTTGCCGTCACAAATCCAAGAACGGTCATTGTAACGCGCAGATTCTTGCGCAGATGAAGCGCTCCCATCAGGCCCATTCCCACCGTAAGCCAAGTCGCCATCGTTCCGACCAGTGGCGCCTTGCCCCAGAAGAAGTCGAGATCGAAGATGGTCATTCCGTTTCGACAAGGCGAAAATTCAGAGAGGAGCCAGAATACAATCGCGGTGAGGAAGTACGGAGCCATGCGCTGCGCAACCACTCCGAACGGTTTGCCTTTGAAGACGAAAACCGCTAGCAGAACTGAGAGTATCGAAGCGAGGAGCAGAGCGGGCGCAGGTGCAGTTGCTTTTAACGAAAACGCAGGCGTCATCGGCTCGATGGGTGCGCTGAAATGACTATCGTTCGCAGCAGATCGAATTCGATATTGATGCTCGACGATCTCCTTCGGATCGATCGGCCTTGCAACTCCCGCCTTCCGTTCCTTCTCGTTGAACAGTGGAACTTGTGCTCGATAGTCGATGGGCTTGTGAGTTGCAGTCGTCTCAGGCTGTGCGGGAAGCGGTTGGTAAGGAACGAGGAGGATAACGGGAAGCGTCTCTCCCACCAGTAGCCCGATTAAGGAAGACTCTTTACGCTCCATCAGGTCGGCAACCCGCATGAGATCAGCTTGTGCCTGCATGTTGTCGCGAGTCGGCGGCCGTTTCTTTAGCACCTTCGCGTATTTCTTCAAGGATGCGAAATGTGGAAGGAAGACTGACCCCAAGTAAACAGCGCGGGGCTTTTCGCCGCGATAGCCGAATCGCTCTTTCATTGCGGAATGCCGAGATTCTCCGTCTTCAAATGAGTAGTCGTCAAATTCGCTGGCAGTTGTTGCGCGCTCCAGCGAAGCATATGCCTCATTCGTCTTCTCAGACCAATCAAGGAGCAGTGCTTGGAAGAGCCAGAAAAATCCGTTGTTCGAATCGACCTTCGTTCCTTGCGTTGCTGCCCATAGCGCCTCACTTCTGGCATCTGAAACCTTATGCCCCGGCCAGCGCGCGTAGTCAACATCGCCTGGTGCACCGTATGGCGCCATGAAGGTGAGACAAATCAGGTGAGCTAGCTTTGCAGGATCAGTGGGGTCAGCATGGGCGTCTCGTACGAAGCTCGGATAACTTGGCTGCAACTCGAACCGAGTACCACCCGGAGGCACAGCGGCATTCGGATATTCATCGACCTGATTCGTCAGTCGCACCGGCGTGAACCAATTGCTAAGTTCACCCTCATCCTGCGCCCAACCCCCGGTTAGGATGTCGAGCGAGTTCTTAAACGACCAACTCGAAATGGGAAGTACCGCGATGGCGAGAAGGATCGCTAGAGTCGCTCCGTAGCATGCATAGGCGTATCGCGGGCGCTTCATTGTGAGACCACTCCGCTTTTCGAACTTCGCTCCACCAAGCCAGCGTTGATCATTTGATAGCGTGTGATTGCATTGGCGGTTGCATCGCCGGAAGTGTGCGATGGGCGGGCTGCCCAAGCCAGCACAGAGAGAGCCATCACTCCTGCAAAAGCAAATGCTCCAAGCCCAACAAAAAGCCGCTGGCGTCTCGACGACTTATCTTCAAGAATTCGTCGAAGCATCTGCTCGTCGTTTAGGGGAGCTTGAGAGGAATAGAAATTGCTCAGTGCATCCAACGGATCTTTGGGATTCATCGTTCATCACCCCACTGCCGTCGAAATGCTTCCTTTGCTGCGTGAATGCGCGAGGCAACTGTCCCTTCCGGAATCTTCATCGCCTCGGAAATCTCTGCATAGCTCCAGCCTTCTCCCACGCTGAGGGCAAGGATCGCTTGCTGATCCGGCTTCAGTTTGGAAAGCGCTTGTCGCACCGCCACATTGTCAGAAGTTGTGCTAACCGCCTGGTCTCGTTCCGGCTCCGTTCGGGTCCGGCTACGAAGGTGGTCAATGGCACAGCGCGCGGCGACTTTCTTAAGAAAAGCCTCAGGCGATTCCATCTCGCGAACTCGTTTCCATTTGTCCAGGACTTTCACAAACGCCTCTTGAGTAGCGTCGGAAGCGGAATCATGGTCGCCGGTGATTGCGAAAGTAAGGCGCAAGATCGCCTCACGATGCGCGCAAAAGAACGTCTCGAACTCTTGTTGCGCCGTGTCCGCCCGCATCCTTATCCATTCGGCCGCTTCGACTCTTTGCATTTCGACCTTTGTTAAAGAACGGGGCAGGGGTGGGATTTCTTCATTTTGTCTTCGGTGATCTGTAATCGGTAATCCGTAGTCTGTCGGTCACGGTTACAGATTTCTGAACACTGAACCTACATCCCCACCGCGGTGTAGTGCCGCAGGCCCTTCTTCCATAGTAACTGGCCGAGGGCGTATGCGCCAAATATCCAGGCGAATTGTCCAAGCATCAGATAGTGCGCGGTCGATCCTGAGATTCGTCCCACCAGGATCTCCGTGGGGACGCCGGTAGTGAAGTAGAACGGGAAAGCGTAGGCGAGATGCCTTGCCCAATCTGGAAGCACGGCGATCGGGAAGAGTTGGCCACTCAAGAAAAGCAGTGGGATGTAATAGAGCTCGAAGATCGCCTGTGCCTCTTGGGTAAACAGTGCGAGCATCGCCATCATGAATGCGAAATTGAAACTGACGAGATGTCCCATCAGTGCGGCGACCCAGAACTCCCATCCTAAATAAACATGCGCGGCGCCGAGATAGCTGCGGTAAGCCCACAGTAGCAAGAGGAAGAATGGAAAGAAGAGCATGGGCCGAATGCAACGCCAGGCGATGTTTCGGAAGAATGTGACTTGATAGAAGGAGATCGGACGAATCAGCGCCGCGGAAAAATCACCTTCCTTGATCTCTACCGACAAATCCCACATGATGTGGCTGGTGACAAAACAACTGATGAGCAGCATGCAGAGGTAGTAGAGAACGAAGTCGCTGCTCGAGAATCCTCCGATGGAGCCGCCCATCGCCTCGTTCGCCTTGGCCCAGACGAGGGGCATGGTGACGGCTACGACAACATCCGTCATGATCCAGATCAGCCCGCTGGCTCGGTAGGCGATTCCATCTTGGAAATAGATGCTGAACAGCGCCTGCCATTTGCGAATCGTCGCGGTCATTTCTGTAGAGGTTACTCGCCGGGTGGGCGTCTGATGTCGGTAAATCATCGAGGCTGCATGCGGGGCATGCAACAGTTCAGGCTCACAAAGTAAAGTTGTTCAATATGACTGCGAGTCGCGATCCACTCTACTTCGAGGACCTTGAACTCGGGAAGCAATATCCATGCGGCGAGGTCAAGATCGAAGTTGACGAGATCAAGTCCTTCGCGCGGCGCTATGACCCGCAACCGTTTCATCTGGACGAGGAGGCGGCCGCCAAGAGTGTGTTTGGGGAGCTAGTGGCGAGCGGTTGGATGACGGCAGCTCTCACGATGAAGCTGCGAGTCGAAGGCGAATTGCAGTTGCAAGGGGGCTGGATCGGTCTCGGGATCGATAAGATTGTTTGGCCGAAGCCAGTCCGACCGGGCGATGTTTTGACGGCGACGACGGAGGTGCTTGAGATGCGGGAGTCGAAGTCGAAGCCCGAGTGGGGTGTGATACGGTTAATGACGCGGACGACGAATCAGAAAGGAGAAGTCGTGTGCGAAGTGGTTAGCAACCAGTTGGTGCGACGTAAGGGCTAACGTTTTTCGCTTAACCCTTACCGATGGAGTCCTTAGTTAGCAGCGCCTCTATCTTTCAGTTGCTCAAGAGGAAATGGAGCGCCCTGCAAGTCCTGCCAAGCCTTCCTCTCGGACGGAGTTAACGTGCCAAGAATCTTTTGCGCCGCTTTCTTGACGAAGTCGTTGCGATCGACGGACTCCGAAATCTTGCTCGCCTTCTGCTCGATCGCATCCGAGTGGCGCTCGATCTCCTTCGGATCACCTCCAGCCGATTTCATTTCTTCATCGACCATCTTGTCGATCTGCTTCTCCATCGGTCTCAACTGTTCATTGATCGAGGAGTTGAATACTCCCATGATTTGCTTTTGTCGCGCGGGGCCGGCGCCGATTCGCTCCGCGACGAAATCGACGATGAGAACGATCGGTCCGCTGTTCTGCATCGATATCTCGCGGAGTCGCTTGAGTTGCGGTGCAGTCAGGCACTTAGTCACCGCCACATGCTCACGGTCGGAATCCCAAGAATGGGTGCGCTTGGCTTCGGCGCGGTACGCGTCCTCCGCCGCATTGATGCGCGTGATCTGGTCAGCCGAGAGCTTAAGTTCCTGCTGGACGGCTTTGTTTTGGAGCAGCCCTGTGTCGCTGGCGCGGACATCGAAGGGTGGCTTTTGGCCGTTAAGACCGAGAAGGGCGAGAGCGATGGTGGCAACGAGCATTTACTTTGATTCCTCTTGTTTGGAGCTACTACGAGTTGGATCCCTTTCGTTCCACCACAGTATTTCGTTGGAACTAAGTCCCATGCGGAACCGTAGCCCGGCTGCCCTCGTGACACCCACCCCTAACCCCCTCCCTCAAGGGAGAGGAAATCCACAAATGAAAACGGCCCACCAATTTGGTGAGCCGTTCTAATTATTATCTATCCGGGCAACGTGCTTATCTCGCGGAACCCTTCGGATCAACTACATCCGCCGCTGAAGAGCTTAACTGCTGTGTTCGGGATGGGAACAGGTGTTTCCTCTTCGCCATGATCACCCGAATAGAAATTGTCTAGCGCCTAAGCGCTTAGAAAGTTGTACAGCGTTTTTTTCTTTGTTTGTTTCAAATTACTCTCAAAGCATCCATCGAACACTCGATAAAGCCTAGAGTTGAAGCCCTCGACCATTTAGTATCGCTTAGCTCAACGTATTACTACGCTTACACCTGCGACCTATCGTCCGGTAGTCTTCCGGGGGTCTTACTCTTTCGATGGGAAATCTCATCTTGAGGTGTGCTTGGCGCTTAGATGCTTTCAGCGCTTATCACGGCCCGACGTGGCTACCCAGCGTATGCTCCTGGCGGAACAACTGGTACACCAGAGGTCGGTTCGTTCCGGTCCTCTCGTACTAGGAACGACTCCTCTCAAATTTCCTCCGCGCGCAGTGGATAGGGACCGAACTGGCTCACGCCGTTCTGAACCCAGCTCGCGTGCCACTTTAATCCGTGAACTCCGGAACCCTTGGGACCTTGTACAGCCCCAGGATGTGACGAGCCGACATCGAGGTGCCAAACCATGCCGTCGCTGTGAGCGCTCGGGCAAGATCAGCCTGTTATCCCCGGGGTAGCTTATATCCGATGAACCCTGGCGTGCCCACGCACCACCAGAGGGTCACTTAGCTCGACTTTCGTCCCTGCTCGACTTGTTTGTCTCGCAGTCAAGCGCACTCTATACCTATACGCTCATCGGCTGATTTCCAACCAGCCTGAGTGCACCTTTAGGCGCCTCCGTTACTTTTTGGGAGGCGACCGCCCCAGTCAAACTACCCGCCTAAGACTGTTTCCTTGCCAGATAATGGCAAGGGTTAGCGAACCAGATGTAGAAGGGTGGTGTTCCATTGTTGCCGAAGCTCCCACCTACGCTCTACATCCACACCCAATTCGCAATCTTAAGGTGTAGTAAAGCTCCACGGGGTCTTTCCGTCCTACTGCGCGAAACCCGCATCTTCACGGGTGCTACATTTTCACCGAGTCTCTCGTTGAGACAGTTCCCAAGTCGTTACGCCTTTCATGCGGGTCGGTATTTAGCCGACAAGGAATTTCGCTACCTTAGGACCGTTAGAGTTACGGCCGCCATTCACCCGGGCTTCGATTCAATGCTTCGGATTGCTCCTAACATCTCCTGTTAACCTACGGGCATTGGGCAGGCGTCAGCCCCTATACTTCGGTTTTCACCTTAGCAGAGACCTGTGTTTTTGGTAAACAGTCGCCTGGGATGCTTCGCTGCGGCCCATTGCTGGGCGCCCCTTATCGCGAACTTACGGGGCCCATTTGCCTAGTTCCTTAACGAGAGTTCTCTCGAACGCCTTAGTCTCCTCGACTCATCTACCTGTGTCGGTTTGCAGTACGGTCAACTTCTGTATATGCCTTTGGGGATTTTCTAGGCCCCCCTCAATCCGAGTTCGTTCACCCCGAAGGGATCCCTTGCCCGCCCTCGGCCTTTGTGCCACTCTTCCAAGAGGCCCAGCCTACGGCTAACCCGCCACTACCAACGGTGCGGGATCGGATATCAAGAAGCGTCCTCCCAGTGCTACAGAGCTGGGTCCGGAATTTCGACCGGATGTCCATCGGCTACGCCTTCTGGCCTCACCTTAGGGACCGCCTAACCTCCGTCTGACGAACATAGCCGGAGAAACCTTAGATTTTCGGCGGACAGGATTCTCACCTGTCTTATCGCTACTCATGCCTGCATTCTCACTCGCGTACGCTCCACCTGTGCTTCCGCTCAAGCTTCACTGCTGAACGCGACGCTCCCCTACCGATCACGATTAAACGTGATCCCGAAGCTTCGGGAATAGACTTTAGCCCCCTTACATTGTCCGCGCAAGAACACATTCGGCCAGTAAGCTGTTACGCACTTTTTAAAGGGTGGCTGCTTCCAAGCCAACCTCCTGGCTGTTTACGCGTTCTCACATCGTTTTACACTTAGTCTATGTTTAGGGCCCTTAGCTGTCGATCTGGATTGTTCTCCTTTTGACGACGGATCTTATCACTCGCCGTCTCACTGCCTTGCTTATGATTAGGTATTCGGAGTTTGGTTGGTTTCGGTAAGCGGGTAAGCCCCCTAGACCATTCAGTGCTCTACCCCCTAATCACAACGCAAAACGCTGCACCCAAATGCATTTCGGGGAGAACCAGCTATCTCTGCGTTCGATTGGCATTTCACCGGACTAACCACAGCTCATCCCGAGATTTTTCAACATCAATGAGTTCGGTCCTCCATGGTGTGTTACCACCACTTCAACCTGGCCATGGCTAGATCACGCAGTTTCGGGTCTACTAATACTGACTTGACGCCCTATTCGGACTCGGTTTCCCTCCGGCTGCGCGTCTGAGACGCTTAACCTTGCCAATACTAATAACTCGCAGGCTCATTCTGCAAAAGGCACGCCATAACACCTGATCGGATTGCTCCGAACATTGTGCTCTGACTGTTTGTGGGTTGTATGATTTCAGGTTCTATTTCACTCCCCTCACCGGGGTTCTTTTCACCTTTCCCTCACGGTACTGGATGCACTATCGGTGACAGATTGTGTTTAGCCTTACGCAGTGGTCTGCGCGGATTCACACGGGGTTCCTCGTGCTCCGTGTTACTCGGGTACCACTTGAATTCGAATTGGAATTTTTACTTACGGGGCTGTCACCCTCTATGGCCAGACGTTCCAGTCTTGTTCTGTTAACTCAATTAAATTTCTTTTCTACCAACCTCAAACTGAAGTTCTAGACCTCAGTTTGAAGGTGGTAGTAGTGGCCCCACGACCCCAATTAGCAAGCTAATTGGTTTAGGCTCTTCCGCTTTCGCTCGCCGCTACTTGCGGAATCTCTTCGATTTCTCTTCCTCTGGTTACTAAGATGTTTCAGTTCACCAGGTTCCCTCCTCACTCCGTATGTGTTCGGGAGTGGGTCGCCAGACATTACTCTGACGGGGTTGCCCCATTCGGAAATCCCAGGATCAACGCTTCTGTGCAGCTCCCCTGGGCGTATCGCCGCTTACGCGTCCTTCGTCGGCAATCTGTCCCTAGGCATTCGTCATACACCCTCTTTAGCTTCGACTCTTCAGCTTTATCGAGTGCTCGATGCATGCTTCGCTAGTATTTTGAAAAAACGCTATACAACTGTCAAAGTGCTCGGTCGCCGTCCATCCAACCTTTAGGGCTGGCGGCAAGAGGAAATGATACCAGCGAGACCGCTCAGTGTCAACCCCATGGCGATAAATCTTTCGCGATTTACGACTTTTGAGTTCGCCACATCGTCTTTTATCTTTTGGCGGCCAAGCAAAGACCCATTTCTCGGTCTGCTCGCTGTCTCACTTATCCCCACTCTTTATCACGGCCCAACCCGTGATTTAACACAGCTTTCGAGAAGAAACAAGCCCTTGGACCCGTCTACCGAACGGCGCGCTGTGGAATCTGTTTCGACACTATAGGAGGGAGGGAATCCTGTATGCGGAAGGGCAAGTCGGCGATAGGGCCTCGATCTTTAACGCTATTCCCCTGGCTCGTGCTGGCGGTTTCGCTCGCCTTTACGGCAACGGCTACCCTCGTCGTATCCAACTCCATCGAGCGGCATGAGCAGAGACGCTTCGAGAACGACGTCGACCGCGCGAGCCAAGCAATCGAAAATCGCGTCAAGAGTTATTCCGCTTTACTCCAAGGCGCGAAGGGCATGTTCACCCAGAACAATGAGCCGAAACGCGCTGACTTCCAAAACTATGTAAACGGTCTAAGGCTAGGATCCAACTTCCCCGGAATGGCTGGCATTGGCTATGTCGCAAATCTAACGGACATCGATCAGGCCACCCTTCAACAAAGGTTGGACAGAGACAACATCACCGGCTTCAAACCTTGGCCATCGTCTCAGTCTGTTCCCTTCGACGTCCTCTATCTGGAAGAAGAGGGATCAGAAAACAAGCACGCGCAAGGTTTCAATATGGCGAGCGATCCGCAACGACTCGTCGCCATGAACGAAGCAGTGCGATTGCGAAAGACACTCCTTGTTGGTCCCGTAAAGCTCACGGAAGAACCTCGACACGAACACGAAGATGGTTTGTTGATTCTTGTCCCCGTCTTTTTCGGCGCAGAACCTGAAGACGGTGAAGATGCTTCGACGCGAATTATCGGTTTTGTCTACAGCCCAATCTTTCCAGAGGCTATGTTTAGCCAGTTGGCCCCCAACGAAGAAACTGTCAAGGTCTATTTAGGCAAGCCTTCTAAGGACACGCTGCTCTATGATTCGGGCTCTTCGATGATTCTTCCTCACCCGGATAAATCAACTTTCACTAAGACGGTCAATGGGAGCGACGAAGTTGGGCTCACGCTTGAATTTCGGTCGACACCCAGCTTTGATGCGAGATCTGAACGCGCGCTGATTCCCTTCACCGCAATGGCTGGAGTTCTATTCAGCGGCCTTCTTTTCTTCTTCACATTTCTTGAATCGATCGCGCGCAAGAAGGCGCAGCAAGAAGCCTTCGATCGTCAATTCGCACAGCGCGAATTAGGCATGTCGGAAAGACGGTTGCGCAACCTGATCGAACAAGCGCCGGTCAGCATCCAAGTCGTTTCACCGGATGGGCATTGCATCGAAGTCAACGGCGGTTTCGAAAAGCTTTGGCAAGCGAGTCTCAAGAATTTCAAGGACGTCAACTTGCTCGAGCACCCGTACATGAAGGAATGCGGGCTGCTTCCCTACGTCCTTCGCGCGCTCTCCGGCAAACCGACCACTTTTCCTGCCACCGAGGTCGATATTGCTCGGCTCGCAGGCGAAGGTCGGACTCGATGGATCATGGGCTCTGCCTACCCTCTGAAGGATCAACAGGGCCGCGTCCGAGAAGTCGTCGTGATGCATCAGGATCTCACCGACGCGAAGAAGGCAGAGGAAGAGATTGTCGAGATGAACGCCTATCTGGAGCAGCGCGTCGAAGAACGCACTGAAGAGTTGCGACGAGCGGTCGATGAGATGGAAGCGTTCTCGTATTCGGTTGCGCATGATCTGCGTGCGCCCCTTCGCGCAATGGGTAGCTTCGCGCGGATTCTTATGGAGGATCACAGCGAAGGGCTCGACGAAGAAGCACAGGGATTTCTCAATCGCATCGGTGAAAATAGTGTGCGAATGGGCGAGCTCATCGATGGCTTGCTCGACCTTGCCCGCATCTCCCGCGCCACTTTGGATATCGATGAAGTCGACCTTTCAAAGGTAGTGGAAGAACTGTGGCGCAACATGGAAAAGCGCTATCCCGCGCCGCTTCCGACGATACGCATTCAACCTGCTCTGCGCGCAGATGCCGACATTCGATTGATCCGCGCCGCTCTACAGAATCTATTGGACAACGCGTGGAAATTCTCGCGACGCGAGAGCCAGCCGGTGATTCATTTTGGTGCAGAAATTCGTGGCGGAGAAACGGTCTATTTCATCCGCGACAACGGCGCCGGCTTCGATCCTTCCTACATTAACAAACTGTTTCGCCCGTTCGAGAGATTGCACACAGGAACCGAATATCCGGGCACTGGAATTGGGCTCGCCACGGTGAGAAGAATTATCGAAAGACACGGCGGAACAGTTTGGGCAGAAGGCGAACTCGATAAAGGCGCAACGTTCTACTTCACGCTCCCGAGCACGAAAACCGTCAACGTGATGGACGAGCACACTTTCTATCTGAGCGAAGGCGTGATTCCAAAAAGCCGACGGCTCCTTGGGTGAAAGAATTCAGTGCATCTCGGGGTCGCCGAGCATGAGCTGCATCTGATTGATCTGTCCTAAATGGTAGGTGAGATTCCACGCGTGCATGTAGAGCATGTCGGCCATGGACGCGGTTTGCCCGGCCCCAAATGGAAGCGTAACCTCAACATCTAGCGCTTCGTCAGGAAACGCAGCAATCGCTCGACACAGGTCAGAAGTTGACCTCCTCGCGCGCTCCACGCACTCTTCGACCGTGGTGATTTCCCGCGCCTTCACCATCATCTCATCGATGTCGCGTTCCGGCTCTCGGGTGATTCGCAGATCTTGGATGATGTCGTAAAACCAAAGAGCGGCTACCGCCAACTCTTGCATCTGATTGAGGACGGAACGCGCCGCTCCCATCGGGACCCATTCGCGCTTTTCACTTGGAATCGCGAGGGCAGCGCGGCACACGTCGTCCAACGCTCGTTGGGTCATTCGGACGATCTCGTCCTGGTATCTCATAGACTGCGCAAGATTGTACAGAGCCGCTGCAACGTAAAAACGGTTTCCGGAAAGAAGTTCTTTAAGCTTTCGGGAAAATGCTCAATCCTGCCTTGTTCCAATCATCTAAGAATCGGGTGAGACCGCTGTCCGTGAGCGGGTGCTTGAACATCATCTCAATGATCTTCAAAGGCATCGTCGCGATGTGCGCGCCCGATTGAATCGCCTGGACCACGTGGAGCGGATGCCTCACGCTTGCAACAAGCACTTCGCTGTCAAATCCATAGGTCTCGACCATCGCCACCGTCTCGGCAACCGCTTCCATTCCCTCGGCCGAAATGTCATCCACGCGGCCAACG
>Ga0207704_10001176_pt1 | contig 11669 bp, 10 predicted proteins | sample KBSMisM12_FD_184308 | JGI IMG/M metagenome (GOLD analysis project Ga0207704, IMG submission 184308) | Miscanthus rhizosphere microbial communities from Kellogg Biological Station, Michigan, USA - KBS Miscanthus M1-2 (SPAdes) (version 2) | ecosystem: Host-associated > Plants > Roots >...
TCGGTGATGCGTGCGCCCATCGCGGCGGTGGGATCGAGCGTGTAGCTCAAGCCGCCGGTGCGCACCATGTCGCCGCCTTGCTGGTAGTACGGATCCGGATTGAACAGGTTGTCGGCCACGTCTTCGAGCACGGTCTTCAACGCGGCGCCCGTCATCTCGGTGAGCGTGGCGTTCGGGTAGGTGATCGCGAGCTGGTCCATCAGCATCTCGCGCGTGATTGTCTCGCCCGGCAGCAACGAGGTGCCCCACCGAAAGCCCGGCGACAACGCGATCTGGGCGCCCTGCACCTCGAGCAGCGCGTCGCAGAGCAGCTGGTCCCAGCTGCCGTTGAAGTTGCCGCGCCGGTACAGCAGACCGTCTGTCACTGCGAGCGGCTCGTTCAAGCGGTCGGCGAACGGCGCACGCACGCGCGTGATCAGCGCTTGCATCGCGGGGTCGGGCGGCAGCAGATCGGCGAACACGGGCAGCAGCCGATAGCGGTAGTCGGCCACGCGCCGGTCGGCCACGCGCAGGTCCAACACGCCGAGGAATTTGCCGTTGCAGCCCGCGTTGGTCACCAGCGTCTTGCCGCCTGCGTTGGCCACCGGCACCGCGAGCGGCACGCCGTCGTGCGTGTGGCCGCCGAAGATCACGTCGATGCCGCGCACGCGGGCGGCCAGCTTGAGGTCGACATCCATGCCGTTGTGCGACAGCAGCACCACCACCGGTGTTCCATCGGCGCGCACCCGATCGACCAGCTCCTGCAGGCGCTGCTCCTGGATGCCGAAGGTCCAGTCGGCGACGAAGTAGCGCGGGTTCGCGATCGGCGTGTACGGGAACGCCTGCCCGATCACCGCCACCGGCACCCCGTTGACCTCGCGCCGCACGAATGGCTCGAACACCTGATCGTCGAAGTCGAGCGTGCGCACGTTCTGTGCGACGAACGCGATGCGCCCCTTGAAGTCGTCGTCGAGCACCTGCTTGACGCGCGCCATGCCGTGGGTGAACTCCCAGTGGCCGGTCGTCGCGTCGACGCCGAGCGCGAGCTGCGCCTGCACCATGTCGGCACCGTGCGTCCACAGCGACGTGGCCGAGCCCTGCCAGCTGTCGCCGCCGTCGAGCAGCAACGCCCCGGGCCGACTGGCTTTCAAGCGTTGCACCAGCGTCGCCAAGTGCGCGAAACCGCCGAGCTTGCCGTAGCGACGCGACGCGGCGGCGAAGTCCAGGTGCGTGGTCGCGTGCGCCAGTCGCGTGTTCGGCGCGATGCCGGCAGCGCGCAAAAGCTCGTGACCGACACGATGCGGCCAACGCCCCTGCTGCGCGCCGACGCCGAGGTTGACGCTGGGTTCACGAAAGCGATTGGGCAGCAGTTGCGCGTGCGTGTCGGTGATGTGCAGCAGCGACAGCGCGCCCGGGCCCTTGAACGCAGGCGGCATTTCGTACAGCGCGGCGCCGGCGCTTGCCGCGTCGGCATCGACCCAGCGCCCGAGCGAGAAGCCTGCCGCACCGGCCATCGCCAGTGCCTGCATCCACTCGCGTCGGCTCAGGCTCACGGCAGGTGCGCGCGGTGCCGGTTCGGCAGCGGGCGCGTCACTGGTTGACCGGCGACTTCGGGTCGAGCAGCAGCGCCATCAGGTGACGCAGTTGGTCTTCGTCGAGCAACTGCATGTGGCCGAAGCGAGGCATGTTCGAACACGCCGCATAGGCCTTGCTGTTCCACAGCTTGCCCCAGGTGTACTGCAGGATCGGCGCCGCTGCGGCATCGCCCGGATCCCTGACGCCGCGCAGCTTGCCGTAGTTCCACAGGCTCGGCCCGATGGTGCCGAACGAGATCTCTTTCTTGTCGATCTGGTGGCAGTTGTAGCAGCTCGCGCCGTTGTCGCGCGGCGCGGCCGAGGTGTCGGTCCATGTCAGCCCGCGGCCGTTCTGCGCGAGCTTCTCACCCTCGCGCCAGTCGCCGAGGTAGCGCCCGGACTCGGGCCAACGGATGCCGGCCAGCGCATCGGCCTCGATGCGCTGGGCCACCTCGGGCGACGGCGGCGTCGGGCCGGAGCAGGCGCGCTGCCCGAGGTCCTGGTTGAGCCGGTCGACCTTGGCGATGCCTTGGTCGCGAAACGAGGCCTTGATGGCGGCACGGGCCTGCTGGTCGAGCTCGCTCGACGACGGCATCGAGGCGCAGCCGATGATCCCGCACGCCGTGACGACGAGCGCAGGCACCGCGGGGAGCTGGATCGTGTGCATCGCCACGCCGCTTTCAGCGCTTGATCGCCGGCGCGATCGACTCGGCGCCCTTGGCATTGACGCCCATGTAGACCCCGAGCGCCACCGTCACCTCCGAGCCGAAGCCCGGATACGGAAAGCGCTGCTGCCGATAGCAGTCGTTCAGCCGCAATTGCATGCCCCACATCTGGCCGTTGCTGACGCGATAGGCCGGCCATGCGGCGAAGCCGACGCCGTCACCGGGGTTCTTGGTCAGGTTGGGCAGGTCCTGCAGGCGGATGCGCTTGCCGTCCTCGCCGTGGCACGACGCGCACGAGAAATCGTACGGGCCGCCGCGAAAGTAGAACACCCGCTTGCCCACCTCGTAGAGGCGGCGCTCCTCGGGGTGGCCCTGCGGCAGGCTGAAGCGCAGGCCACGCGACGCCGCGGCCACGTAGGTGGCCAGCGCGGTCACGTTGTCCTGCTCGCCGCGGCCGAACGGCGTGCCGGCGATCGCCGCGCCGTCGAAGCCCTGCAGCGCCTGCATGCAGCTGACCAGGCGCGACTCGAGGTCCTGCACCTTGGCGGTGTCGGCGAAATAGCGCGGCAGCTCGACGAACGCGCCCTTGACGACGCCGGGCCCCTTGCCGAGATCGCACGACTCGAGCGACGCGTTCTTGGGTCCGCGCTTCTGCTTCCACAGCGCCTCGCCCTTGGCCTCGAACAGGTCGGCCGGGTTGCCGTCTTCGAGCATCTTGCGGTACTCGGCGATGCCGTCGGCCGTGTTCTTCTGCGCCTGTGCGGCCGCGCCGGCGAGCAGCGTCGCCATCGCCCAGGCCCCAGACCGCACGAGCAGGCCTCGTCGCATCACGCCACCGTCGCCTCGTCGGTGCGCTTGTCCCCGCGGTTGTCGACCCAGCTCACGCTCACCTTGTCGCCTGCCTTCGCGCCGCGGATCGTGAACTGCATGAACGGGTTCTTCGACACCGCCGTGCCCCATTGCGCGGTGAGCACCGGCGAGCCATTCAGCGACGCCGTCACTTCCTGGATGAACCAGGCCGGAATCGTCTTGCCCGCGCTGTCCTTGCGCTGGCCGGTTTCCATCTCGTGGCTCATCAACACGCGCACCACGGCCTTGTCGCCTTGCGCCTGCGCGCGGATGCGCATCGGGTCTGCCATTGCTCGTTCCCTTCGTCAGCCACCGCAGCCACCGAGGGTGACCTTGATTTCCTTCTGTGCGAACAGCGCCTGGCCATCGTCCATCAGCGCGACCGCGTAGACATTGCTGGTCTGCGCCATCTTCACCCGGGTGGCGAATTGCGGCTCGATCGCATCGCTGACGTCGAACACCGCGGCCAGCGTGTTGGGGTTCTTGTCCACCAGCAGCACCAGGCGCTTGACGCCGGGCAGCGCGCACGCGCAAGCCACCGGCACGACGGCGCCGTTCTCGGCGATGTCGGGCCCGGTCAGCGTGACGTCCTTGCTCTCCTGCGGCGTGCGCGCACCGAGCGCCTTCAGCGCCTCGGCGAAACCCTTGGCGTCGAACGCCTGCTGCGCCCAGGCCGCGTGCGCGCCGGCCGGCCACAGGCCGGCGGCCGCCAGCGCCGCGGCGACCTCGGCACCTCGCTTCAGCATCATCCGACGGCGCATCATCCAGCTTCCTCGCAACACCAGTCGAGGATGATAGGCGGGCGCAATGGCCCTTCGGATTGCGGGTTCCACCGTAGCCCGCAGGCCGTCGGCGCGTTACGGGGTCGCGACCTCGACGAAGCAGCTCGTCACCGCGGGCGGCAACGGGCAATCCAGCAAGCGCGCCGCGATGCGCAGCGCTTCAGCGGCGGGCTCGCCGAGCCGGCCGGCCGGCGACAGTGCGACCGCCGTATCGACCCAACGCCGCACCAGCACCGGCCTCAGCATCCACGGCAGCGCCTGCACGTCGTGCAGTGCACTGACCAGCGCGTTGGCATCGGGCATTTCGCGTGTCGCGCCGGCATCGGGCCACGGCTGCATCACCTCGCGCCACCAGCGCTCGCCGCTGGTGGGTGTGCCGGAGATCACGTCGAGGTCGATCTCGGGCGACGGCACGATGCGCGACAGGAACGCGCCGAAGCGCGCGATCTGCAACGCGGTCTCGGTTGCGAGGCCCTCGAGCTCGACCTCGGCGGCGCCCGGGAGCGCCAGCGCACGCACGTCGCCCAGCACGTGGCGGATCGCCAGCCATCGCAAGCGGTCGAGCGCGAGCGCACGGCCGTCGGCGGCGATCAGCCGGCGCACCGCGCGCAGCAGCGCCTGGCGCTTGTCGAGCGGCCCCTGCGCGACGCGGCCGACGAAGTGCTCGATCCACGGCATGCGCTCGGAGGCCGGCAGCCTCATCAGGTCGTTGCGCAACTCCTTGGCACCCACCGTGTGGCGGCATTCGTCGCGCCAGACCACCATCTCGCGCGTGCGGCCGGGCGTCAGCAGCAATGCCAGCACCGACGCATGCAGTTGGCCGGGCCCGGCCACCTGCGCAAAGCGCCGGCGCAGCTGCGCGGCCTCCACCGGATCGGGTGGCGTCGCCGCCGCGCTCGCCGGCTTGGGCGCGGCCGCCGCGTCGTCGCTGCTGCTCACAGCGAGCCCGCCGTTTCGAAACGGAACACCGGCACCAACAGGCTGGTGGGGAACTGCCGGATCGCCGCGTTGTAGACCGTGCAGGCCTGGTTGAAGCGCTGACGCCGCTCGATCATCTGCGGCCCGAATTCGAACAGCGCGAGCATCTGCGTGGCCACCGCATCGTTGGCGTGCAGCTCAGGCTCCGCCTCGACCTGGTTCAAGACCCGCGCCACGGTGGCGTTGAGCGCACCTTCCGCGGTGCCCAGGGTCGCCGCCGAGGATGCGCGCGTCGGTCGCGCGCGCACCGCCTGCGCGGCCGTGCTCAGTTGCTGCTGCGCCGAGCGCAGCGCATCGACGCTGGCGCGCCCGCCGGGCCACAGGTCCCACAGCGCCTGCGTCAGCGCATCGAGCACCTGCGCGCGACGGGCCAGCAAGGCATCGACCTGCCCCCATGCCTCGACGATCGCCGCCCGCAAGCCGACGATGCGGTTGTGCGCACCCACCATCCAGAAGCCGCAGACGAGCAGCGCACCCAGCAGCACCCACTGCATGGCGCTCACAGCAGCGCCTCGGCCGTGCGCGTCATCGGCGCAGCTCGCCGTCGCCGAGCACGACCCACTTCTGCGATGTGAGTCCCTCCAGCCCGACCGGCCCGCGCGCGTGGAACTTGTCGGTCGAGATGCCGATCTCGGCGCCGAGCCCGTACTCGAAGCCATCGGCGAATCGCGTGCTGGCGTTGACCATCACGCTGGCCGAGTCGACTTCGCGCAGGAAGCGCATCGCCTGCGCATGGTGTGCGGTGAGGATGGCGTCGGTGTGGTGCGACCCGTGGCGGTTGATGTGCGCGATCGCCTCGTCGAGGCTGTCGACCACCTTGATGCTGATGATCGGCGCCAGGTACTCGGCACCCCAGTCGTCAGGCTGCGCGCCGACCGCGCGTGCGCCGGGCACCTGCACCAGCGCCAGCGCGCGCTCGTCGCAGCGCATCTCCACGCCCTTGGCGGCCCACAGCGCTGCCAGCCGCGGCAGGAACGCGCTCGCCTGCCCGGCATGCACCAGCAGCGATTCGGCGGCGTTGCAGGGGCTGTATTTCTGCGTCTTGGCGTTGTCGGTGACGGCCAGCGCCATCTCGAGGTCGACCTCGGCATCGACGTAGACGTGGCAATTGCCGTCGAGGTGCTTGATCACCGGCATCTTGGCCTCGGCCGCGACGCGCTCGATCAGGCTCTTGCCGCCACGCGGAATCATCACGTCGACTTGGTCGTGCATCGCCAGCAGGCAGCCCACCGCGGCGCGGTCGCTGGTGGCCACCAGCTGCACCGCGTCGCCCGGCAGGCCCGCGCCGAGGAGCGCGCGCTCGACCAGCCGCGCCAGTGCGAGGTTTGACTTCAACGCCTCCGAGCCACCGCGCAGGATGGCCGCGTTGCCGCTCTTGATCGCCAGCGACGCTGCCTCGATCGTCACGTTGGGACGGCTCTCGAACACCATCGCGAACACGCCGAGCGGCACCCGCATGCGGCCCACCTGGATGCCGCTGGGCTGGCGCTTGAGCTCGCTGATCTCGCCGATCGGGTCGGGCATCGCGGCGATCTGCTCGCAGCCGCGCGCCACCGTCTCCAGGATCGGCGCCGTCAGCTTCAGGCGATCGACCAGCGCGCTTTGCAGCCCTGCCGCGGCGGCGGCCGACACGTCGTCGCGGTTGACCTCCTGCAGCGCTTCGCGCTCGCTGCGCAGCAGGCGCGCCAGCTCGAGCAGCGCGGCATTGCGCGCAGCCAGCGCGGCGCGCGCCATCGCGCTCGACGCCGCCCGCGCGCTCGCGCCCAGATGCGCCATGTAGACGGGAATGTCGGTCGGGGTCATGTCGGCTTCGCCCCGCCGCACGAAGCACTCGACGCGCCCTGAAGGGGCCGCGCACGCCGTGGGCTGAAGGCTCGATCCATCGCGGGGATTGTCCCACCGACGCTAGAAGTGCGCCAAGGCAGCCAGCCACAGCGGCGCCGTGATCGCGAACGCGACGGTGGAAATCACGATCGCCGCGGTCGCAGCGGCCTCGTCGGTGCGGTAGCGCTGCGCGAAGATCAACGCGTTGCTGCCCACCGGCAGGGCCGCCATCAGCACCACCACCGCCAGCGGCTGCCCGGTGAGCCCGAACACGCCCTGAGCCACCGGCCACACGCAGGCCGGCATCGCCACCAGCGATCGCGCTGAGCGTGATCGATTCGCGCAGCGGACCGCTGACGCCGTAATGCTGCAGCGACAGCCCGATCAGCACCAGGCACACCGGCACCACGGCGCTGCCGAGCACTTGCAGCAACTGGTCGATCAGCTCGGGCAGCTGCAACCCCGCCGCGTTGAAGACCAGCCCCACCAGCAGCGGCAGCACGACCGGGTGCACGACGATGTTGCGCACCATCGTGCGCCACACCTGCGTGCGCGACCCGCTGGCCTGTGCGCCGGCGACGTCGTGCTCGACCAGCGCGGTCAGCACGGTCAGCATCACCAAGCCGTGCAGGCTGACGATCGTCAGGTGCAGTCCGAGTCCGCTCTCGCCGAACAGCGCTGCCGCCATCGGGATGCCCACCTGCACCGCATTGCCGTAGACCCCGGTGATCGCGCGCACCGCCGGCCGCGCCGGCGCGAGATCGCGTCCGCGCACGCGCGCGGCCGCATAGATCGCCAGCATCAGCGCAACGGAGGGCACGAAGAACGCGGCCAGCGTGTGCCAGGGCAGCGTGGCCAGCGGCAGGCGCGCCGCGGTGCGGAACAGCAGCGCGGGCACGAAGATCATGAACGCCGCATTGCCGAGCACGCGCGCGGTGTCGCCCTCCCCGAGCCAGCGCTGGCGCCCGGCCCACCAGCCAAGCGCGACGACGATGAACATCGCCACCAGCTTGTGCAGCACCAGCCACGACATGGCGTCGTGCCGCGCCGCTCAGCGCTTGCCGGCCTTGCGCGCGGCTTTCTTCGCTGGCGCCTTCGCGGGCGCCGACGCCTTGGTGGGCGCCGCCCTTCGGGTGGCAGCCGGTGCGGCCTGCGCCGGCGACTTGCGGGCGGCGGCCTTCTTCGCGGGCGCGGCGGGTGCGTCGTCGTTCGCCGCGGCGCCCTTGGCCGGCGGCGCCTTCCCGGGGCGCTGGGGGCGCGGCTCGAACTCGAACACCACCTTGCCCTCCTGCGGGTCGTAGCGCAGGTAGGCCTTGAACTTGCGCCGCGTGCGATTGGAGACGAAGCCATCCAGCAGATCGGTGCGGCCGCCACTCAGCAGCTTGTGCATCTGCTCGTGCGCGACCGGTTGCTGCAGGATGATCTTGCCGGTCTTGAAGTCGCAGGTCTGCTTCGGCCCCACCGCGTGTTCGCACACGTACGTGGTGCCGTGTTCGTAGACGTGGCCCTTGCACTTGGGACACGGTCCGAGCGATGTCTGGCCGCTGAAGTCGACCGGCTCGCCGTCTTCCTGCGCGCGCCGCGCGTCCTCGCCGAAATCGAACTCGAGCTTCCAGTTCCGGATCTCGTCGTCGAACACCAGGCGCAGCTCGGCGGAGAACGGCCAGCCGGCCTTCGAGCGAAACCCCTCCAGAGGCCCGATCTTCTTGTCGCGCAAGAAGGCCTCGGCCTCGGCGATCTCGAAGCTGCGCGCACCCGGGATCTTCGTGATGCTGAACTCGCAGCTCTCGCACGCGAAGCGCCTGTAGTTCTCCTTGACGACGCCGCCGCAGTTGGGGCACGGCGTGGTGAGCGTCGCGTAGTCGCCCGGGATGGTGTCGCGGTCGTATTCCTTGGCCTTGCGCACGATGCGCTCGGCCATCGCGGCCACGTCTTTCATGAACGCGTTGCGCGACAGTCGGCCGTGCTCCATCTCGAGCAGGCGGTATTCCCAGTCGCCGGTCAGCTCCGGCTTGGTGAGGTCCTCGACGTCCAGGCCACGCAGCAGCGTCATCAGCTGGAACGCTTTCGCGGTGGGCACCAGCTCGCGCCCGTCACGCAGCATGTACTTCTCGATGATCAGCCCTTCGATGATGGCCGCGCGCGTGGCCGGCGTGCCGAGCCCCTTGTCGTGCATCGCGGCGCGCAGCTCGTCGTCCTCGATCAGCTTGCCGGCACCCTCCATCGCCGACAGCAGGGTCGCCTCGGTGTAGCGCGCCGGCGGCTTGGTCTTGAGCGCCAGCACGTTGACCTCGACGTTGCGCACCGTCTCGTCGGGCAGCACCGGTGCCAGGTTGGCATCCTCGTCCTGCACCTCCTTGCCATAGACGGCCTGCCAGCCCGCGTTGACGAGCACGCGCCCGTTGGTCTGGAACTGGTGCGCGCCCACCGTCGTGATGCGCGTCGTCACCAGGTATTCGGCCGCTGGGAAGAAGACCGCGATGAAGCGCTTGACCACCAGGTCGTACAGCTTGGCCTCGGCGTCGCTCAGGTGCGTGGGCGTCTGCAAGGTCGGGATGATCGCGAAGTGATCCGACACCTTGGCGTTGTCGAACACGCGCTTGCTCGGCTTCACGTAGTCGGCCTTCAGCGCCTGCTTCGCATGGCGCGCCAGCTCGCGCGACGGGCCCGGCAGGTCGGCCTCGGCCAGCACCGCCATCGTCTTCTTCGCCACCGCCAGGTAGTCCTCGGGCAGCGCGCGCGAGTCGGTGCGCGGGTAGGTCAACGCCTTGTGCTTCTCGTACAGCGCCTGCGCCAGCGACAGCGTGGTCTTGGCCGAGAAGCCGAAGCGCCCGTTGGCCTCGCGCTGCAGCGTGGTCAGGTCGTACAGCAGGGGGCTGCTCTGCGTGCTGGGCTTGCTTTCCTCGCGCACACGCCCGCTCTGGCCGCGCACCGCCTGCTCGATCGCGCGCGCGTCGGCCTCGTTCCACAAGCGGTCGGCGCGCGCCTCGGGGTCGTCGTCGTTCTTCTTCCACTTGGGGTCGAACCACTTGCCCTCGTAGGTGCCGGCCTTCGCGACGAACGCCGCCTTCACCTCCCAGTAGTCGCGCGACACGTGCTTGCGGATCTTCTCCTCGCGTTCGACCACGATCGACAGGGTCGGCGTCTGCACGCGACCCACGGTGGTGAGGAAGAAGCCGCCGTCGCGCGAGTTGAACGCGGTCATCGCGCGCGTGCCGTTGATGCCCACCAGCCAGTCGGCCTCCGAGCGGCTGCGCGCCGCGTCGGCCAGTCCGTGCATCTGCTGGTCGCTGCGCAGCTGGTCGAAGGCGTCGCGGATCGCCTGCGGCGTCATGCTCTGCAGCCACAACCGACGCACCGGCTTGTGCAGCTTGCCGGCCCCTTCCGCGAACTGCACGAGCAGGCGGAAGATCAGCTCGCCCTCGCGGCCGGCGTCACACGCGTTGATCAGGTCACCCACGTCTTTGCGGCGCACCAGCTTCACCACCGCGTTCAGGCGTGACTTCGACTTGTCGATCGGTGCCAGGTCGAAGTGCGGCGGCACCACCGGCAAGTGCGCGAAGCTCCACTTGCCGCGTTTGACGTCGTACGCCTCGGGGGCCTTGATCTCCACCAGATGGCCCACCGCCGACGTGACGATGTAGCGCTCGCTCTCGAAATGGTCGGCGTGCTTGTCGAACTTGCCGGCCGTGGGTGTGAGCGCGCGCACGATGTCCTGCGCAACGCTGGGCTTCTCCGCAATGATCAGTGATTTGGTCATGTCCGTGTTGCAAGGGCCGGCCATTGCCGCGCGCCGGTGTCTGCCGCGCGCGTGCCTACAATGCCAGCCGTTCGCGCGCGCACGCATGCGCACGCGCGCGCGCCTGATTTCAATGTACCCAATGAACGCCACCCGTCACCAAAGCCCGACCAAGCGCCCGACCAAAAACCACCCAGCCCACACCGTCGAACCCGCCGCCAACGGACGCCGCATCCAGGTGCGCCGCTCGGGCGTGCACGGGCGCGGCGTCTACGCGATCCGTCCGATCCGCAAGGGAGAGGTGGTGATCGAGTACAAGGGCCAGATGATCACGTGGAAGCAGGCCGAGCGACGCCATCCGCACGACCCGCGAGACCCCGACCACACGTTCTACTTCCACATCGACGACGAGCACGTGATCGACGCCAAGTACGGCGGCAACGCGGCGCGCTGGATCAACCACGCCTGCAACCCGAACTGCGAGTCGGACATCGACGAGGAGCAGCACCGCGTCTTCATCAAGGCGCTGCGGGCCATCAAGCCCGGAGAGGAGTTGTTCTACGACTACGGGCTGGTGATCGACGAACGCTACACGCCGAAAGTGAAAAAACAGTTTGCATGTCGTTGCGGCGCACGCGACTGCCGTGGCACGATGCTCGCGCCCAAGCGCTGACTTCCCACCCCGGCGGCCGCCAGCGGCCGCGTGCGCTTGACCGGCCGCATCGGAGACCGCGCGCACAACAGGCCCCGGCACGACACGTATGCAGCAGGAAACACCGTCCATCGCCTGGCACACCGACGCCTTGTGGCGCGAGTTGTCGCCGCTGCTGCCGGGGCTGTCGATCGAGGTGCTGGCGCGCTGCGAATCGAGCAACACGGTGCTGGTCGATCGCGCGCGCCGCTCGGGCGGGCTCGACGACACCGCGCCGTCGCGACCGGGCGAGCTCGAGCCGCCGATCAGCGGCCCGATGCCGCTGCTGGAGGCCACGCGCCACGGGCGTCGCGCCGGCGACACGCAACCGTGCCTGCTGGTGGCCGAGCAGCAGACGCGTGGCCGCGGGCGCTGGGGCCGCAGCTGGCAATCGACCGCCGGCGCGTCGCTCACCTGCTCGCTCGCATTGCCGTTCACGCCGCCCGACTGGTCGGGGCTGTCGCTGGCGATCGGCGTGGTGCTCGCCGAGGCGCTCGATCCGGCCGGCCCGCGCGACGGCCCGTGGATCGGGCTGAAATGGCCCAACGATCTAATGTGCATCGACGGCACGCAGCCGGCGCGCAAGGT
>Ga0207704_10001178_pt1 | contig 11650 bp, 15 predicted proteins | sample KBSMisM12_FD_184308 | JGI IMG/M metagenome (GOLD analysis project Ga0207704, IMG submission 184308) | Miscanthus rhizosphere microbial communities from Kellogg Biological Station, Michigan, USA - KBS Miscanthus M1-2 (SPAdes) (version 2) | ecosystem: Host-associated > Plants > Roots >...
AAAGAACAAACCGTAAACGAGTTGACGCGCTGCGTCTTCATTTGCCGCTTCGCCCGGTCGCAGTCTCTTATAGATATCGAGAAGAGCTTCACGAGGATTGTTCGTCGGATCCTGCTCCAGGGTCGCTTCGACGAGAGGATGCGTCTCAATCAGATCGATCGTCTTGAAGGCCATCGCCTCAATCTTTCGAGCGGTTTCGCGCTCGATACGCTCGTTCTTCTTGATGATGAGGTTGCCCTCGGCATCCTTGATATCTTCCGTCGTGCGCTTTCCGGTGAGATCGTCGATCGTCGGATCTTCAAGCGTTACCGGTTTGGTGAACGCCGCGAGAATGTCCTCGTTGGACGCCAAAGGCGTCTCGATGAACATGATCGTCTTACGCAAGTTCTCGGGGACCTTGTCCACGATTTCTTGCGTGATTCGGGTGCCGACCTCGATGATCACTTCGCCGGTTTCCGGATCGGCGAGCGGCTCTACAGCGCGCTTGCCAACCGTCTTGTCGACGGGCAGATGCTGGCGGCCTCGTCCTTTCTCAAATCCATAAAGGGCTTTGATAAGTTGCGTGAGCGGCAGCTTCTTGGTCTGGCTAATTTGTGTACGGACAACGCCATGGGCGTCGGACTCGATTTCGAGCCACGGTCCTTCGTTGGGGATGATTCGAGCAGAGATGATCACCTGCATCGAAGAGTCGACGCCCTCTTCGAAGTACAGACCAGGGGATCGGCTGAGCTGAGACACGATGACGCGCTCACGTCCATTAATAATGAACGTGCCCTTGTCAGTCATCAGCGGCAGGTCGCCGAGGTAGACCTCTGACTCGATTACTTCACGGTCGCGGCCTCCAAAGCGAACAATCGCCTTGATAGGGGCCTCGAAAGTCATGTCACGGTCTCTACACTCTTGTATCGAATATTTCGGCTCGCCTAGCGTAAACGAGACAAGTTCGATATAATTTGTTTGTGTAAAGTCCCAAATAGGGGAGAACGTCTTGAAAAGTTCAGGCAGTCCTTCTTCTAGAAACCATCGGTAGCTGTTAAGTTGAAGTTCAATTAAGTTTGGCACCTCGAGGAACCGGCCGATTCGCTTCGAGGATGGCTGAATTACTCGCATCCAGGCCTCCGGGCAGATTTACGCGAACGTTAACTATACCTTTTTGGGTTTAAGCGGCGCTGGGAATTTGCGCATATTCCCTCTTCTATGCCCGATTTGGGATCATTTAGGCGCCCTAGTAGTCTCATATGGCCGCCCGATCACAGATCCAGCGGGGCCAGAGCCTTTAAATCCTTGCCTGTAACCGCTACCCGGTCGGTCTTCCAGAGACGCTTCCGGGCCAAGACCGCCGGCATAAAGCTCATCGCGAAGCGCTTATGGGCGGCCGTGTTGGCCGGGGCAAGCCGGACCGCTTGGCTTGCCGACGCCTTGGCCAGCCGCATTTGCCCGATCAGAACATAAAGGGCGGTCAGGTCGACCGCGCATTCGCTCAGGCCGCGCTTGATCATCTGCTTATCGGGTCTTGCTTCTAGCCACCGTTTCTTGCTTGCGAGGATCGCACGCCTCACCCGGATCTCCTCAAGGGTCACGGTCTGGGATCGCAAATAGGAGTTTGTCGGGTGTTGCCTCCAACCGACAAGTGGCTCGGGCACACACACCGCCGGCCCTTGCTCCACAAGGTTTAGCCAGGCCACCCAGTCGCCCGAGAATCGAAGAGACTCGTCGAACAACACCGCACCCTTGCGCACCACCACGCCGGAGGCGAGCAATCGATTTGATGAAAGCATGAATGGCAAAAGGTCTTGCTTTTCCGATTTCGGCCAATGCAAGTGCTGATCGATTTTCAAATCCTTGCCGGAGGTGTCGATCTGTGCACCCAGGGTGTAACACAACGTTGCATCCGGATGCTTTTCTAATAGCGCGATTTGCTTCTTCAGTTTTCCGGGGCGCCACAAGTCGTCGGAGTTGAGGACGGCGATGTATTCCCCACTCGCCATTTCCATCGCGCGATTCTCCGTCGCATATGCGCCAAGATTCTTCGCGTTCTTGCGAACATGGATGCGCGGATCACCGATGCTCTGCGCAATGGCGACACTGTCATCCGTGGAGCAATCGTCGATTACGATGATCTCGATGTCGGGATAGTCTTGATGAAGAGCGCTGAGGAGCGCCTCCTTTATATATGGCGCGTGATTGTAACTCGGAACGATGACGGAGACGCGCTTCGACACTACGCGCTAGATTTTACTGGACTTCGTGTTGGGTCGGCTTTCGGCACTCGGGGCGCAGACTTGAGAATCTTGATAATTGCGTCGGCATCAGGCTTTCGCTTCAATGTGTCCATCATTGCCCAGTCCAATGCCGTTCTCCCGTGCCCATCCTTTATTCTCGGATCGGCTTGATGTTGCAGGAGAATTCGGATGGATTGGAGACGCGTCGCTCCCCCCGTCCAGGTGCTCAGGAGAGTCCAGTGGAGAGGCGTAAAGCCGACGCTGTCTTGATGATTCACGTTAGCTCCTTTCGCAAGGAGAAGGTTGATGCATTCGACATTACCGGTTTGGCACGCAAAGGAGAGCGCGGTATTCCCTTCTGCCGTCGGTTCATCTGGTTTCACACCAGCATCAAGGAGAAGACGAAGGGATTCTGCTGATTCCCCGGCAGCAAGGTATAGCGGCGAACCGCCGCTGCTGTCTCGAAGGTGCGGATCTGCACCGGCGGCGAGGAGAGCTTTTAGAACGTTCGGGTGCGAAGTTGAAGTTTCCAAAACCGTGAAGTTGAATTCCTTGTCGCCGTTGTTTGCATTAGGGTTTGCGCCATTCTTCAGCAGACGCTGAACTTCGACAAGATCACCTTTTCGAGTCGCCTCAAATAGCTGCTGGTCCAAATTAGATTTCGACCGGCAACTCACAAGGCATAGCGATCCCGTGATTGCAACGGCGAATAACCTGCGCATTCTTCCGTGATTGTACGGGATGGAATGAACCGCGACTCAGGCAGCTCGCGACGTCGGGAGTCGATCCTCTCGCGTAAATATCGGCACGTAGGTTGTCGATGCCTCGACGGCCAGAGAATGCGCGATGAGCAGGACCTTATCGCGGTCCCAACCTGTCCCTTGAACCAGGGTCGTTCCACCCCTGCCTACCAGCCAATAAGTCGGCACAAATTCCACGCCGAGGAAGCTGCTGACTCGCAGGTTGGGGTCGGCATACATCTTCATGGTGAGCTGGCTCTCATCGACCGCTTCTTTCAACTCTTCGGCGGTGTTCTGTACGATTCCAACGACGGTTGCCGCGGGGTAATGCTTGGCCATCCGCTCGATGAACGGTATGAGCAATTGACTCGTTGGACATTGGACGCGCCAGACGACGATCAACATCGGGCCGATCGACTTGGCTTGCTTAATCGACAGCGTGTCGATTGTGAAGTTCGGAAACGGCTGAGCAAACATTGGCGAGGCCATGGCTCCCATATTCCGTCCCAGCCGCTTTAACAGGCAAGTAATTATCTTAGGTCGAGGGCGGATCCTGACCGAGCCTCACGGAGAGAGGTTGGGGCGGCACCGTCGTATTTACGCTTTGCCGAACCTCATTCTTCAAGTTGTCTAACGCGATCGCTTGTTGATAGACAACCTGCTTTAGCTCTCTGATTTCATTGACAACCGCATCGTTGTTCGCGGTGCTTTGCTCTTGCCTCTGACCATGAAAGATCATCGCCATCTTGCGTTGATGCGCGGTAAGAATCCACACTATTGGAACGCTAAATGTCGCGATTGTCCCGGCGACCGCGACGATAGCTTCGCTATCCATCATTGCTCGATACCGCCTAGTCGCTGTTGGACTTCAGGAGTCGCGGAAGGCGCAGCGAGTCTGTCCAGTTTTGAAGAGATCGTATCTATGGCGATCGACTGCTGATATACGATTTGACGAAGTTCCCTGACTTCGGCAGATACGGAATCGCTCTGCTCTTGCTTGTTCACTTGGTTTTCTCGATTCCCATGAAAGATCAGGGCCATCTTCCTTTGGTGCGCGGTAAGTATCGCCACAATCGGAATCATGAAAACGCCGAGGCAAGCTACTATTGGCGCAATGTCTCCGCCGATATCCGCAAGAGGAAATATTCCTGGCATCAAGATGCCTCTAGCCTGTTTTGCACATCGTCCTGAATGGGAGGCAGCGCTTGTCTCGCTCTCATGTCGTCAAGGGCGATCGTGTGCTGGTTCATCAGTTGGCGCATCTCACGGAGCTCAAGACGAATAGCCTCGAATTCTCCCTGGTTTGCCGGAGGATTTCTGTGAATGATTTCAGCCATTCGTCTCTGGTGCGCATTTAACATCGCAACAAGGGGGATTGCGATTATTCCCAGCGGAACGATGATGCCTATCATCCAAGGTTGCAAATGTTAATCTCCCGCGGGCAGGTCACCTCCTGCCTCCGTCCTTACGATTATATGTGTGAAGACGTTGCAGCCTGAGGTCGCTGGGAGAATGTACCTAGGGTCTTGGTCGATTAGCCTCGCGTACCCTTGGTGGACGAGCTTCTCCGCTCCTGGCGCTGGCACGCTTGACTCAGTGCAAGTCCAAATGCTCTGAACAAGGCGATGCAAAGATGATGGTCGTTGTGTCCCGCCATCTTCTTGAAGTGGAGCGTAAGGCCGGCGTGGCGCGAGAGCGCCCCAAAAAACTCTTGAATCGACTCCGTCGCAAGATCGCCAATTCGCTCTCGACTGAACGGAACATCCCAATACACACCGCCCCTTCCGCTGATGTCTAGAGCGCAAAGAACGAGGGCATCGTCCATCGGCGTGTTGTTGCTGCCATATCGGGCGATCTGCTCTTCGAGGTCCAGAGCCATCGCGATGGCTTGTCCCAAGACGATTCCAACATCTTCAACGACGTGGTGCTCATCGACTTCGAGGTCGCCCTCGGCGCTAACGGACAGAACGATCTGACCGTGGAAAGCGATCTGCTGCAGGAGATGGTCGAAAATGCCGATGCCGGTGGCAGCATCGTGCTTGGTGGGACCATCGAGGTCCACCACTACGCGGATTCGGGTTTCCGACGTTTCGCGCTCAATCTCGGCATAGCGCACTCCAGGCGCGTTTTTACTCATCGGTAGGCAGGTTTATACCGCAGGACGGGTTCATCGGGTTCCGCCGTTCGCCTTACGATGTGAACTGGGCTCTGCACCCGAAACAATCTAGCAATCGGCAGTCCACAAAGGGTGAGGGGCTCCCCTTTCGAGGAGCCCCTACAACAGGAGGTGCTTGCATGGTGGCATCTGCCAAGCCTTGAGCGCTTAATGCCGCTGCTCTGCGACACGCCTTCGGCATGTAGTTGCCTTAGACTCCAAAGGAGAAGTTCGGAAGCCCTCAGATCGAACTACATTGTCCGATTGGCGCCCTCGCGAGCACCGGAACTCCTTCACTCTTCATCGCCTACGGGGTTAGCTGTCGGGTTCGGGCCAAGAGCTGCCCTCGAAGCCCTATGTGGCTTCTTTCACCCCTAACGTTTCGGTTCCCCCGTTCTCTACTTTCGCTTTGATTCGGCGTTAGACTCTGTCGTCTGGATTTATGGTAGCACAGGCACTTTGAAAAAGTGGCAGATTGGCTCGACATTTAATCAAAGTCGTGGTAGGTTCATTTTGTTGCCAAATCATCAAAGGCTTTCCTCCCGAATTTGTATCATTTTCGCTGGTCTATTGCTGCTTCCAGCTGCTTGTGATCGTCCACATGCAGCGGCGCCCACCGGCACCACGCCTACGGCAGTTACATCAGCGCAGCCCACGCCCCCTAGTGTCGTCCTGACTCATACAGATTGGTCGACAAACAAGGTGGCTTTCGAGTGGGAATTTCAGAACGTGCCCGATGGATTGTCCTACACCCTGGGCATGCCGCACGGAATTTCTAGCGGGGACGCAATGGGACACGTGAAGTCGGCGAAAATCGAAATCGGGAGTGCCCCAGGATCGAAGAAGGCTCAATTCCAACTGACCATAAAGATGGGTGGAAAGAATGGAGATTTACTCACAGATCAGAGCAGAGGCGAGTTGCAACTTCCTCATCCCCTGGATGTAACCAAACTGAAGCCAAATGCTATCGACGACGAGATTAAGGGTGGGAAGGTAACGCTCGTCGACTGGGAAGGCAGTTCCTTGGATTTCATCGTTAGTTTCGGCAAGCAAGCCTAGCCGGTAGAATAGGACCTTCCATGGCGATTCTTGTCGATCGAAATACGCGTGTTCTTGTGTGCGGCATGACCGGCCGCGAAGGCAGCTTCCACACGGAGCAAATGATCGAATACGGCACGAAAGTCGTCGGCGGTGTGACCCCGGGAAAGGGCGGCCAAAAGCATCTCGGTGTTCCCGTATTCGATACCGTTCATGACGCGGTCCGTGAGACCGGAGCGGATGCAGCGATCATCTTTGTCCCAGCCCCGTACGCACCTGATTCCGTCCTTGAGTGCGAAGGCGCAGGAATCCCATTTGTTTCTCTCATCACGGAAGGAATTCCCGTTTCTGATATGACTCGCGTTGTGAACCGTGTTCGCCAAAACGGAACGACGCGATTGCTCGGCGGAAACTGCGCAGGAATCATCTCGCCTGGCCAATGCAAGATGGGCATCATGCCTGGCCACATTTTCAAAGAAGGCGACGTTGGCCTCGTTAGCCGCAGTGGAACACTTACCTACGAGATCGTTTGGGAAATGACTCGCGCGGGAATCGGTCAAACGACCTGCGTCGGGATTGGCGGTGACCCTGTTCCTGGCACGAGATTTATCGAAGTCATGGAGATGTTCGAGGCAGATCCTGCGACCAAGGCAGTGGTCATGATTGGCGAGATCGGTGGTTCCGACGAAGAGACCGCGGCCGCTTATATCAAGACGATGTCGAAACCAGTGGTCGGATTTATCTCTGGCCGAACCGCACCTCCTGGAAAGCGCATGGGCCACGCGGGCGCGATCATCTCGGGCAACACGGGAACAGCGCAGTCAAAGGTGGCAGCATTCGAAGCGGCGGGCGTACCCGTCGCGGACAAGACGAGCGACATCCCGCGTCTTGTTTTGAAAGCACTAGACCGTGTCAAAGCGGGTGTCTAAATCGTGGCGGTCGGCTACGAGATCGTTGACGGGGACCTGCTCGACGTTGTAGCGGACGCAATCGTCAATCCTTGGAATCGAAACACGATTCCCTATTGGTTATTGCTTCCTCAAGGCGTTTCCGGTGCCATCAAGAAGCGGGCCGGTCTGTCGCCATTTAAGGAGTTGCGTCGGCACGGTCGTTTAGGACTCGGTGAAGCCGTTGTGACTTCTGCCGGAAGTCTTCCCTATAAGGGCATCATCCACGTTGCTGGAATCAATGATTTCTGGCGCGCTTCGGAGAAGTCGATTCGTCAATCCGTGCGAAATGCGTTGCTTGCGGCAGATAAAAAGGGATGGCTCACGATCGCGCTACCACTAATCGGAGCTGGTTCCGGCGGCTTTCCCCCTCAAGAAGCAGAACGGCTTATCATGGACGAGTTGTCGCGAATGGAATCAACAGTAAGCGTAGTCATTGTTAGGTACAGGCGACAGACGTGAATCTACATTCAAGCTATGCTTCCAGTCAGATCCCTCCTTCGTCGGGATGACAAAACTTCGGAATGACATCGTGCTGAAACCCGAAAACTATTTCGATAACGCGGCGACAACACCCGTGGATCCTCGCGTCATTCGCGAGATGCTTCCCTATTTGGAGACGAATTGGGGGAACGCGAATTCTTTGCACGCATGGGGACGCGAGGCGATGAATGCAGTTGATCATGCGCGGGAGCGAGTGGCATCTATGCTCTTCGCCGAGGATCCGTCGCAAATAGTTTTCACCTCCGGTGCGACTGAATCAAACAATTGGGTTCTTTCGCTCCATGATCGGATCGCAATTAGCCCATTCGAACACAGCGCGGTCCTCGAGCCCGCAAAGGCTAGATCAGCGACCATCCTCCAAAACAGGGATGACGAAGTCATTCCTCCCGTTGAAACATACGACCTTATTAGCGTCATCGAAACGAACAACGAAATTGGGACCCGTTTCGCGCCAGACAACTTCCGTTCTAAAGCGACCTACATTCACAGCGATATCACCCAAGCCGCTGGCAAATATCTAACGGGGTTGCGAAGTTTTGATTACGCTTCGTTGTCGGCGCACAAGTTTTACGGTCCTAAAGGCGTTGGAGCGCTTTACGCCAAACACGGTCCACCTTCTGCGATGATTAAAGGCGGCGACCAGGAACAGGGATCTCGTGGCGGCACGCTTAACGTCCCCGGCATCGTCGGTATGGGCGCAGCCGCTGCTATCGCTCAGGACGAATGGCCGGACAACCTGGACAAAGTTATCGACGCTCGAGCCGTCGTTTTAGAAACCCTCACAAAGTGCCCCGATCACCAAACAAACGCAAGCTATTCTGTCTCCCCCTACATCCTCAGCGTCAGCTTCAAGGGCCTGGAGGGCGAGACCCTGGTAATCGAGCTGGACCAGCAAGGTTTCGGGATCAGTAGCGGAGCAGCGTGCAGCAGTAGGTCGGCTGACCCAAGCCATGTGCTGACCGCTCTAAAAATGCCAATAGAATGGCTCCGCGGGACGATTCGTATCAGTTTCGGCCGCTTAAATACCAAGCAGTCGGCCCTGGAGCTAGGTCGTGCTCTCGTGGAAACAGTCGAAAGACTTAGAAATTTGAGAACAATCTAGATTCACGCAACGTAGAAGCCTAGGTTCAACGTCATAAGAATCGATTGGCACAGAACGTGCGCTTGATGACGTGGCCGCCACCCGACGGTTCAGGTTCCCGGAGACCCGGGCTCAACTTGACAACGGATGGGTGTTGTGTTACTGTAAATGGTCCCGAGGCAAGGATTGCTGAAGGAACCGAAAATTGTAGTTTTGGCGGCCATTGCGGCGAACCTGAAAAGAGTTTGCCCGGTCGCATGGATAGAGGTTTAAGAGTGACCTTTGGAGGTTAAAAGCAGCATGCCAGTAGAGAATGGGTTAATGACACAGCCACGACGTGGACGCGCCATCACGGTTCGAACGCCGGGACGCGCCCCGTTTATAGAGGCTGCCAGCAACCCGCTCCTGGATGACGTGGCTGCGGAGCCGGCAGAAGACGATCTTCTCGAATTAGAGGGGGCCGACGAAGAGGAGGAGAATGAAGAAACTCCACCTCAGCACGACGACAGCGAAGAACTCGAAATGTGGATGCGCCAAACGCGGCGCGCACAGCTGCTGACCCCTGAGCAAGAGGTCCACTTAGCGGTTCGAGTTATGGCGAAGGAACTTGCCGAGCGCGGCAAGCAAGCCGAGCTTCTTCGACTGCTCCAGCGAAGCGAAATGGCTTACCTGGGCAAGCCGACCGATCTCACCCCGCTTCTTCAGCGCCGAATCATCAACGAGGGCGCCGAGGCAAAGCGACACTTGATCGAGTCGAACTTGCGATTGGTCGTTTCCATCGCCAAGAAGTACAACGCGAGAGGCATTCCGCTTGCGGATTTGATTCAAGAGGGCAACCTCGGTCTGATCCGTGCAGTCGAGAAATTCGACTGGTCCAAGGGATTCCGCTTCTCAACGTATGCGACGTGGTGGATCCGCCGAGCCATCGCTCGCGCCATCATCAACCAGGGACGAACGATCCGAATCCCGGTTTATGTGGCCGAGTTGATCAACAAGGTGGTCAAGACCGCATCGCGACTTCAGCAGGAGCTTCAGCGCGAACCCACGGAAGAGGAGATCAGCCGAGAGGTTGGACTTTCCATCGACCGAGTTCGTGAGATGATGCGCGTCGCCGTTGAGCCGATCTCGCTGGAAACCCCAGTGGGCGAAAAGGACAACAGCTCGATCGGAGACTTCGTGCACAGCACGAACATGCCGAATCCGGGCGATGTCACTTGGACGCTCATTCGTCGAGAAGAAATCGATAGCATTCTCGGTCGACTCACCACGCGAGAGCGTGATGTGGTGCGACTGCGATTCGGACTGGACGACGGACGACAGCGAACGCTGGAAGAGGTCGGAACAGAGCTGAACGTCACACGAGAAAGAGTTCGTCAGATCGAGCTCCGTGCGATGAAGAAGCTTCGCCACATCGGCCAAGAGCTGACGGCGCAAGGCTTCACCATCACACCGAGTCCTGTAGCGTAAATTTGCACTTATAAATAAGTGATCTCATCGAGGGAGCCCCGTCTAACGGGGCTTTTTCATTGGTTCTGCGATGATCTATCTGTTAAGCGACTTTCGCTTTCAGCATTTGGTCCAACTCCGCTTTGATCTCATCCCACTTCGGAGTTGACGAATCGATTCTTAGAATTTCGCTATGCGACTCGAGGACGATTCGTTGACCCTCGTCGTCCTTCTCCACCTGATAGAATGTGATATCTTTCCATCGCGCGTCGAATGTTGGCTTTCCGGTAATGCCGTAGGCAACAATGCCATCGCCCTTGAATTCAACCTTCGCCCGGAGCCAATAGATCACACAGAGCGTGCCAATAAGAATAAACAGGATCGGCATGAAACCTGTCCCGACCTGTAACCATATGCTCGGGTTCTCGACGAGCTTATCGTTGACGTAGATTTTCATCGGACGGCCGTTGGCGTAGCCCGAGATCATCGCGAAGGCTACAAAGATTCCTGCCCCGCCGAAAATGAGTCCGAACGGTACAAGACACCCATTTGCCAATTTGTATTCGCCTTGTCTCACCTACTCTGATTATCGGTAATTACCTTCGGCATACTGGAGAAAGCCATGGTCTCCGAAGCCTTCGAAAAGACTGTCCGCCTGAAAATTTACGAGCTATTGCTCGCAGACGGCTCCATGCCACGGGTTCAAAAACTCGCCGATTCTCTGGCTGAACCTCTCGATCGAATTAACGAAGCCTTAAAGAATCTCCGCCAGAAAAAGTCCCTTGTCCTCATGCCGCAGTCAGGCGAGATCCTCATGTGCCAGCCGTGGTGTGCGATTCCAACTCCGCACGTGGCTCATGTGGGTGGAAGAGATTGGTTCGCACCCTGTATTTGGGATGTCCTCGCCATCCCCGCTGCTATGAATCTGCGAGGACCGATCACCACTTCATGTCCGTGCTGCGGCGAACGCATGACAGCCGAAGTCGATGGCGGCAAGCTACTCAACGGAACGGGAATCGTCCACATTGGACTCCCTGCCAAACAATGGTGGGATGATCCCTTCTTCACCTGAAGAACCATGCTGCTCTCCTGGTCAGAGGAGCATATCGACAGGTGGTGTAAGCAATGGAACAAGCCTCGCGGCGGAACGATGTCAGTAGACACGTGCGCGAAGCTTGCCTACGATTGGTACAAGGATCGACTCGATCCGGATGGACGGCGCAAAACCCCAGACGAGGCGAAGGCCATCTTCGCCTCGTTGGGATTGACTAACGACTTTTGGAATTTGGAATGATCCGAACGGTAATTCCAAGTGCTGTCAGTAAGCTCCAAGATAGTTATCGTTAAGGTTCCAGAGATATGTCGCCTTATCTGTTACTTGACAACCGCCTCCAAAGTATCCCGATCCGCCATCCGTTGCTCCAGAGGTTAGATAGTTCGTACCTGCCGCGAGTTGGGTGGCGGTTTTGAATTTGATGTGTCCATCTAAGAACATCACGTTGTTTCCAGTCGACCCC
>Ga0207704_10001179_pt1 | contig 11649 bp, 10 predicted proteins | sample KBSMisM12_FD_184308 | JGI IMG/M metagenome (GOLD analysis project Ga0207704, IMG submission 184308) | Miscanthus rhizosphere microbial communities from Kellogg Biological Station, Michigan, USA - KBS Miscanthus M1-2 (SPAdes) (version 2) | ecosystem: Host-associated > Plants > Roots >...
GCTCGCCGAGCTCTCGGCCGCGGAACGGAAACTCGTCGATCGTGTAGACGAGGCGCAGCTCGAGCGAGATCGGCTCGGGTGACGCCGTCGCGAACTTCGCGAAGGGCAGCGCGAGGCGGCGCGTCTCGCCTGCGCGGATCGTCGTGTCGGCGACCGTGCGCTTGCCGCCGTCGGGCGCGGGCGCGAAGCGACGCCCGAGCGTGATCTCCTGCAGCTGCTCGGGCGCGCTCGGGCGCCACGCACGCAGCACCAGGTGGCGGTGCAGGTCGCCGGTGGGCACGTTGTGGCCCGCGCCGGTGTTGGCGAGGGTGACGACCAGCGTGCGACCCGAGCGGCAGGTCTCCATCTGCAACGCGCCGGCGATCATGCCGGCGTCGTGGCCGCCGGGGAACCGGTGCGCGCCCGTCTCGCGCTGGTGACACGAGAGGCATTCCTTGTCGGCGTGCGGGCCGCGCGCGTGCTGCGCGGCGGTGTCCTGCATCGGGTGGGCGGTGTAACCCGTCACGAGCCCCGGTCCCTTGCCGTTCGGGGCGGGCTCGATGGTCGGAAAGCTGAACTGGTGACAGCCGGCGCAGTAGGCGGCGCCGCCGAAGTCGGCGCGCGCGTCGGTGTCGTGCGGCGACGCGGGCGATCGCTGGCGCGAGAGCATGCGCCCCTCGCGGATGTGGCAGACCGCGCAGTTCACGCCTTCGTCGGCGAGCGGTCCGCCGCCGTGCCGCACCTCCGCGAGCTGCTCGGTCAGCGGCGCGTGGCAGTGGACGCACCACTCGAGCGGGCGATCGCGATACTCGCGCTGGAAGATCGCGTTGGTCCAGGCGCGGCCGTGACGGCTCTGCGCCCAGTCGGCGTGAACGGTCGAATGGCAGCCGGTGCAGGCCGCCGCGCGCAGCTTGTCCGGCGCGCCCGCGTCGATCGGTGCCAGCCCGCGCGGGAACAGATCAGCCGCGAGGAGGAACGCGAGCAGCGACGATGAGACCACCGGCGGCGTTCGTCACTTGCGGGCGACGACGCCCGCGACCGCTTCGACGTCCAGCTGCACCCAGTCGTTGTCGCGCCAGACGGTCGCGCGCGCCAGCTTCGGTCCGTCCTGGCCGCGGTCCCACTCGAGCGCCGCCGCCTTGGTGACACCGACCGTCACTTCGAGGCGGCCGTCGGCGCCGTAGACCAGCAGCTGGGGAGTCGACGACGGGAACGAGCCTTCGCGCCCCTCGACCAGCCCGCAGCTGACCAGCAGCAGGGCGCGCAGTGGCGGGGGCGCGGCGCCCGCATCCGGTGTTGCGGCCGGAGCATCGCGCAGCGCCCAGGCAAACGTCGTCGCCTCGTGGTGGTGACATTGCGGCGGTTTGGTCGCCATGGCGTCGGCGAAAGTGGGGAGTCCGGTCTGTTCGACGAGCGCCAGCGCCTCCCGGTCGAGGTAGCCGAGCTGGTTGGTCATCGGCAGCGGCAGCGCGTTCGCGCACGGGTCATCTTCGCAGGACGCCAGGTTCGGCGTGCACAATCCGTCGACGGTCGGGAGCGGACGCTTGTCGCGCACCGAGACCCGGACGCCGGTCATCCCGGCGAACTTGGCGCGCGCGAGGTCGCCGGCGGTGGCGAGGGCCGCCGCGTGCTTCCCTTTACCCGCGCCTTTCGTCGCGAGCGCAACGGCGTGGCCCATCTCGCAGGTCGGATCGTAGTGTTCTTCCTTGCACGGGTTCTTGATGAGGGCCGCCATCTGCTTCTCGGCGTCGTCGACCGGGGTCGCCACGTACTGGGGCGCGATCGGCAGCGACTGGCCGAGCTTGGTCTTGAACATCTTCGCGGCGGCGACGCGCTCCTTTTTCCAGGTCGCGATCTTCTCGAGGCGCTGCTTCTCGAACGCCGGGTTGTCGCTGGACGTCGCCGTCACGAACATCTGCACGTCGGAGATGCAGAGGTCGTCGTACTTCTTGCCGGCGTAGACCGACTTGACCTTCAGCTCGACGGCTTCGAACGCGCCGGCGGGCTGCTCGAGGGTGATCTCCTGCCAGTCGGACTTGTCTTCCAGAGTGACGTCGACGGTCTTCTTCGAAGGCAGCAACGTGACGGTCAGCTCCTTGGCGCGCGAGTTCGCCTCCCACAGGCGCGGCGTCTTCTGGTAGCCGTTGCGGATCTTCATCCGCAGCTTGGTCGCGCCCTCCATCGGCGTGACGTGCACGCGCAGCCATTCGCCGACCCCTTCGGTCTTCAGGCTCCAGGCGGTGCGCGGATCGTCGTCGCCGACGTACAGCGGCAGGTAGTTCTCCTGGAACTTGTTCCAGTCGTTGATCAGATAGCTGCTCGCCTCGGCGTTCGCGACGTGCAGCCGGCGTTCCTTGGGCGGGCGCGGCTTGGCGGGCGGGGAGGGCGGCGCTGCGGCGACCGCGACCACTCCCGAGAGCCCCAGAACCACGATCGCGAATCCGGCACGCATCAACATGAAGGCAACGCTACACCCGAGCGCTCCTCGCGAGCGCCAGAAAGCTACTGCGGGCACGCGATGGCGACGCCGACGCCGCGCGCGCGCAGCACCTCGGTAGCAGGCGCGCCCGCGTCGTTGCCCGCGCCGAACGACATCATGACGTCGACGTCCACGGCCTGCGGTACGCCCGGAGCTCCCGCGGTCTGCGTGATCGTTCCGGTTGTCTGGGTTGCCGACGTCGACTGCGGGAAGCGCGAGGGGCAAGCCGACGCGGGGCCCACGCTCGCCCACTCGAGGCGGAAGTTCTGGGGCGACGTCAGGCCCGCCGTCGGCGTCCCGGAATTGTCAAAGAGGACCACGTTGAAGCAGAGGTCGCGCGCGGTGTCGCGCTTCGACACAACGAGGCGATCGTAGCCGCCGACGTACGTGCAGCCGAGGTACGTCACGGTGCCGATGCCGCCGTCGCCGCAGACCTCGCCGTTGAAGTCTTCGAACAGCGGCGGCTCGCAGGGGCAGCAGTTGTTGGTGACGACCGGTGCCGCACAGGAAGCCCTGCAAACGTAGGGTCGAAGGCACTGGACGGTCTCGCACAGTCGCGCGCCGCCGGCGCCCCCACCGCCGGTCGTGCCGCCTGCGCCGCCCGCGCCCGCGCCGCCCGATGTCCCGCCGCGCGCGCCCGCCGCGCCGGTCGTTCCGGCATTGCCACCGCTGCCCCCACCCGTGCCCGCGCTGCCGGTCGTTCCGCCGCGGCCTGCGGCGCCGATCGTTCCACTGCTGCCACCGGTCCCGCTGCCACCGCCGCCCGTGCCCGCGCCACCACCACCGGTTCCCGCGCCGCCGTCCACACACGCCATGTTCTGGAAGTTGTCGAAGAGAGGCGCTTCACACGGGCAGCAGCTCGAGCGCACGATCGGACCGCCGCAGGTCCGGACGCATTCGTAAGGGCGCAGGCATTCGACGACCGAGCAGCCCGAGCTACCGCCCGCCGCCGTTCCGCCCCGGCCGCCGCCGGAAGTTCCAGCGCTGCCACCGGTGCCGCCTCTGCCGCTCGCGCTGCCACCCGTGCCGGTTGCGGGCACTTTCGAGGAATTGCAGGCCGCCATCACGCACGCCGCGACGAGACCAAGCAGGGCAAAGCTAGTTCGTTTCATATGCCCGAATCAGAACGCTATCTCACGCGGCCGTCAACCAGGCGTCGACGCACGCCGGTTTGAACGAAGCGTCAGTCGAGCAACTGGCGGATCTTCGACTCGAGATCCGCGACCGCGACCTCGGACTGCGTCCCGTTCGCCAGGTCCTTCACCGTCAGCTTGCCCGACGCGATCTCGTTGCTGCCGATGATGATCGCGGCGCGCGCGCGCAGCTTGCTCGCCCGCGCCATCGACTTGCCGAACTTGCCCGGGCGCGGGTTGTGCTCGATCTCGATGCGGATTCCCTTGCGGCGCAGCGTGTGCGCGATCGGCAGCGCGAAGTCCAGCGCCGCCGCGTCCATCGGCGCGAAGAACACGGCCAGCCCGGGATCGTAGCTCTCGGCGCTGTCAGGGATCGCGAGCAACGCCCGTTCGATTCCCAGGGCGAATCCGATCGCTGGCGTGTTCTGCCCGCCCAGCGATGAGACCAGCCGGTCGTAGCGGCCGCCGCCCGCGACGGTGTTCTGCGCGCCCAGCTCGCCCGCCTTCGTCTTGATCTCGAAGATCGTCCCCGTGTAGTAGTCCAGCCCGCGGACCAGGCCGGGATCGATCTCGTGCTTGACGCCCAGCGCCCCGAGCAGCGCGCGCACGCGCGCGAACCGCGCCCGCGAGCTTTCGTTCAGCTCGTCGATCAGCTTGGGTGCGCCGGCGGCGACCGCGATGACGTCTGGGTTCTTCGAATCCAGGATGCGCAGCGGATTCGTCTCCAGCCGGCGCCGCGAATCGTCGTCCAGCTTGTCGCGGTGCCCGGAGAAATATTCGACCAGCTTGTTGCGGTAGGCCTCGCGCTCCTCGGGCTCGCCCAGCGAGTTGACGCTGACCTCGATGGCGCTGCCGTCGAGGCCGAAGCGCACCAGCATCTCGACGAGCATCGCGATCATCTCGGCGTCCATCGACGGCTCGCCCGATCCAAAGACCTCGGCGCCCACCTGGTAGAACTGGCGCAGCCGGCCGCGCTGCGCGCGCTCGTGCCGGAACATCGGACCGATGTAGTACCAGCGGGTGATCGGCTCCTTGTTCCACTGGGCGTTCTCGACGTACGCGCGCACGGCGGACGCCGTCCCTTCGGGGCGCAGGCTGACCGACCGGCCGTCGCGATCGTCGAACGTGTACATCTGCTTCTCGACGACGTCGGTCACCTCGCCGACCGAGCGGACGAACAGCGGCGTGTACTCGAGCACCGGCGTGCGCAGCTCGTGGTAGGCGAACGCCTCCAGCACGTCGCGCGCCTGCTGCTCGAGGAACTGCCACTTCGACACCTCGGGCGCGAGGATGTCGTTCATTCCCTTGACGCCGGGTGGGACGTCCGCCATGCGCGGCGTTTTACTACGTTTTGATCCGCTGCGCGGTTAATCGGTGCGCACGACAGCGTCGCCCAGGCGCGCGGCCAGCCACGCCAGCGCGCCGTCGACGTGGCCGGCGTCGCGTCCGTCGAAGGTGATCTTCACGCGGTAGTCGGGCGCCTCCGGGTGCGGGTACGATCCGATCTCGACGTCCGGGAACGCGATCACCGCCTCGTCCATGGCGCCCGCGATGTGACCCTCGCCGAGGCGCGAGAACAGCGCCCGCCCGTGGATCGGGCCCGCCCGGAACAGGTCGCGCACCGTCTCGAACTTGCGGCGGAAGATCGACGGCACGCCGGGCAGCACCCAGACGTTGCGCACCACGACCACGGGCCAGGGCGCCAGCCGATCGCCGGGTGGCCCGCCCGGCCCGTATTCCAGCCGGGCCCCCGCCGGGATGTCGGCCATGCGCAGATCCCGTTCGTGCAGGCGGTCGCCGTAGCCCGCCCGCAGCAGCGTCTCCAGCCCGGCGTGGCGAGCCAGCGGCATTCCGAACGCGTCGCCGACGGCGCGGAGCGTGACGTCGTCATGCGTCGGCCCGACGCCGCCCGAGGTGAACACGGTGTCGAACCGCGCCGCCAGGGCGCGCACGCTGTCCGCGATCTCCTCGGTCACGTCCGGGACGACCTCGATCCGCCGCAGCGCGACGCCCAGGGCGCGCAGCTCCCGGGTCAGGAAGCGCGCGTTCTCGTCCTCGACCTTGCCCGAGAGGATCTCGTTCCCGATGAGGAGAATGGCAGCTGTCGGGTTTGCGGCGCCCATCGGGATTGAACCGTTAAAGACAAATTATAGTGACAGCACTGTTCTGGCATAATGGCCAGAACTTGAAACGCGCTTTCGGTGTCTTGCTGCTGCTCCCGGTTGCGCTCGCCGGGTGTCGCAGCGATGTGGCAGGCGGCAAGCAGAATCCCGACGGCGCCGTCGACAAGGGAATGGACGCGCCCTGGCCGGACGCCATCTGCCCGGCCGATGCGGCGGGCGGCGGCGAGTGCCCGCTCAACTTCTGCGGACAGCTGAAGGTCGGGCTGATGTCGAACCAGTATCCGCAGTCGGGCGCGGATTCACTTTGCGGCACCCGCGTCTGCATCGTCGGCCCCGAGCTGGCGACCGGCGACGGCTTTCAGCTTTCGTGCGTCGCGCCGACCACGGGCGCGCTCACGTTCGGCACCGCGTGCTCGCCCGACCCGGGACAAGGAATGCGCTGTGCGGCCGATTCGCTGTGCATCGAGGCGGCCGGGTTCGCCGGCAGCCCGTTCTGCTCGCAGCTGTGTCGGAACGACGCCGACTGTCCCAGCATGGCGCGCTGCCTCGAGTACCAGACGCCCGCGCTCACCGACGGGCGTCGCGCGCTGATCGGGATGTGCACGCCGGAGACGAAGATCGCCGGTACGATCTGCCAGCGCGAGGCGATGTGTCCCCCCGGCCAGGGCTGCGTTCTCTACGGCGCGCGCACCAGCCTGAGAATCTGCCGCGCGGGCGGGGCCAAGTCGCTCGGCACGGCCTGCACCGCGGCGTCCGAGTGCCGCAGCGGCGAATGTTACGACCGCGACTTTCTCGTCAGCGCCGGCACTGGCGCCAACGCGAACCGCGCCTACTGTTCGGGCGCCTGCCAGGTCAACAGCGACTGCGGCCCCGACCAGAGCTGCGCGCGGCTGGTCGTGGGCAACAACGGCACGGTCGACGATCCGCTCGACGATCTGGTGGTCGGCTACTGCAAGACGATGTTCGTCGCGCACCTGAGCATGGCGTGCGCGACCGACGCCGGCTGCGTGGCGCTCAATAACGGCTCCGACACGTGCGACGTCACGCACGGCCTCTGTTACCGCAAGGCGGCCGTCCCCGGATCCGCGTGCACGGGCGACACCGGGTGCCCGGTGGACGGCACCTGCACCATGGGCCCGCGCTTCGAGGGCGGTTACTGCCAGACGTTCGGCTGCGACCAGGCGGCCACCTCGGGCGTGAACGCGTGTCCCGGCACGAACAGCATCTGCACGCAGCGGGGCGGTCCCGACGAACCGATCTCGGGCTGCTACGAGAAGTGCACGCTGGGCGGGAGCGCGTGCAGCCGCGCCAGCATGGGATACATGTGCCAGACGGTGACGCTCGCGGCGCCGCCGAACGTTTGCCTGGTGGGCGGCGGGGCGTAACCGTCATGCGATTGCCGACCGCGGTGGTGGCTGTCGCAGCGGTCGGATGGAGCACGTTCGCGTTCGCGGCGCCGCCCGCACCGGCGCCGGGGTTCGCGGCACCGGTGCCCGTGGGGACGCCTGCGACGGCCCCTGCGACGCCGTCGATGCCGGCGCCGCCGGCCGCGACGACGGCCGCTCCGGCCGCCACGCCGCCGACTGAAGTGAGCGCGCCGCCCGCGGTGGGGCCGGTGCCGACCGCCGACGAGACACCGGCCCCGTCCGATCACGACGCCGTGGTGGGACGCATCGGCATCGAGGTGCGCCGTTTCGATCCCGGCCCGATGCCGCTGGCGCTGCGCGACGGTCTCGGCTGCCCGATGGGCGGCGCGGGAACCGCCGCGTGCGAGGTCACGATGGGCGCGCTCGCCGCGCGTTACTGGTGGACGCGTAACCTGGCGTTGAACGCGGGCGCCGCGTTCGCCGTCGGCGGCGGCCGCAACGACACCCAGAGTCTGGACACCTATCTTGGCGTCGGGCCGATCGTCGGCATGTCGCTGCTGCTGGGGAACTGGAAGCATCTGGCCATCTCTGCGAGCCCCGAGCTGGCGCTGGTCTGGTTCAAGCCCGCCGTCGGCTCCGACAGCGGCAGCACGACCGTGTTCGCGCTGCACGGCGCGCTGGAAGCCGAGACGCACCTGGGGTTCATCGGCGTCCCCGCGCTGTCGATCGGGTTGCTGGCGGGATTGGCTTTCGAATACGAGAGCGCATCCAGCACGCGCCTCTGGTCGGTGGGCGTGCTCGGCGGTAACAGTATCTGGGGCGCGCTCTCGAACCTTTTCATCCGGTACTACCTCTGATGCCGCGCAAACCGCCTCCCGACAGCGACCTCACGGAACGGCGCGAGCTGCTGGACGCCGCCGGCATCGCCCGCACCTTGCGCCGCATGGCGCACGAGATCGCCGAGCGCGTTCCGCAGGGCGAGCGGCCGCTTTACCTGGTCGGCGTGCGAACGGGCGGCGCTTATCTGGCGCACCGTCTGTGCGACATGGTGGCGGCGGCGGGGGAGGGCAAGCCGGTCCTCGGCGCCGTCGACATCTCGCTGTACCGCGACGACGTGTTCCACGGCTTGCCCAAGCCCGAGATCGGACCCACCGATCTGCCCGAGCCGATCGACGGCCGCACCATCGTCCTGGTGGACGACGTGTTGTTCACGGGGCGCACCGTTCGCGCCGCCATGGATGTGCTCGCCGACTACGGCCGCCCGCGCGCCGTGAAGCTGGCGGCGCTGATCGATCGCGGCCTGCGCGAGCTGCCGATCCAGCCGGACTTCGTGGGCCTGGCGCTGCAGACGACCGCGCGCGAATCGGTGCGCGTCATGCTCCAGGAGCGTGGCGAGCCCGACCGCGTCGTGCTACGAGAGCGTCCGGCGTGAGCGCGTTCGGGCACCGGCACCTGCTTGGCATAGAGCCGCTGGCGGCGGCGGACATCGAGACGATCCTGACGCTGAGCGAGCGATTTCTGGAGATCGCCGAGCGCCCGATCAAGAAGGTCCCGACGCTGCGCGGGAAGACGGTCATCAACCTGTTCCTCGAGCCGTCGACGCGCACGCGCACGTCGTTCGAGACCGCGGCGAAGCGGCTGTCCGCCGACGCCGTCAACGTCTCGGGTTCGGGGTCGTCGACGACCAAGGGCGAGACGCTGCTGGACACCGCCCGCAACCTCGACGCGATGTCGCCCGACGTGGTCGTCATCCGCCATTCTCAGGCGGGCGCCGCCGAGATGCTGTCGAAGCAGCTTCGCGCCGGCGTCGTGAACGCGGGCGACGGCGCCCACGAGCACCCCACGCAGGCGCTGCTCGATTGCTCGACCATCCGCGCCCACAAAGGAAAGCTGGCGGGGCTGCAGGTCGCGATCTGCGGCGACATCCGCCACAGCCGCGTGGCGCGCTCGAACATCTGGGCGCTGACCAAGCTGGGGGCGCACGTGCGCGTCGCCGCCCCGCGCACGCTGCTGGCGCCGGGGCTGGTCGAGATGGGCGCCTCGGTCCACGAGCGCCTCGAGCCCGCGCTGGAAGGCGCGGACGTCGTCATGATGTTGCGCATCCAGAAGGAGCGCATGGGCGGCGGGCTGTTCCCGAACACGCGCGAGTACTCCCGCTACTTCGGACTCAACGCGCGCCGGCTCGAGCTCGCCAAGTCCGACGCCATCGTCATGCACCCCGGGCCGCTCAACCGCGGCGTCGAGATCGATCCCGCGGTCGCCGACGGACCACGCGCGGTCATCCTCGATCAGGTCGCGCGCGGCGTCGCCGTTCGCATGGCGGTGCTGTACCTGCTGGCGGGCGGCGAAGCAGCGGAGTAGCCGCGCCCGCCGCGATCGCCTCAGATTCCTGACGTAGGGCCGGCCTATTGTTGAAGTGATTTCGGCGTCTTGCCGTGGGAACATGAATTGCTAGTTGAAGCGCCCCGTGCGTAACACCGGCAGAATTCTTGGTGCCTTGGTGGTGTCGGCTCTCGCCGGCTGCGGCGGGAGCCTGAACCCGAACGGCGACGCGAGCGGCGGTGCCGGCGGTTCCGCCGGGAGCGGAGGCGCTGGCGGGTCGGGCGGTACGAGCGCGGGCGGAACGACCGGTTCGGGCGGCTCGACGCCGACGGGGCCGTGCTCGACCTTGAGCGGCTGCGAATGCATCGCGGCTTCCGACCGCTGCACGACCCGCTCCGAGGCCTGCTGGTGTCCGACCGAGTGCTACCCCGACTCGATCATCGACTGCTTTTGCGGCGGCGGGCGGTTCCTCTCGTGCGAGGAGAAGGCGGCCCCGCCTCCATGCTCGGAGCTCGGCGCGTGCGACTGCCTGGCGGCTTCCGACCGCTGCACGCCGCGCTCTGAAGCATGCTGGTGCCCGACCGAGTGCTACCCCGGCAGCGCCTGCGTGTGCGGCGGCGGCAAGTTCCTGGGGTGCGAGAACAAGGCGGTGGCGGGCTCATGCGCCAGCGAGCTGTCGGCCGTGCAGGCCAAGTGCGCCGGCCAGCCGTTCGTCCAGTACATCGCCAACCTTTGCACCGGGACCGGCCTGCTCGCGACGTGCACGGCCGGCTGCCTGGCGAACCTCAAGAACACCGGGTCCTGCTCGGAGATCGATTGCGGATTCTGTACGGTCTGCGACTGCGCGGGTCCGGCGATGCCCTCGCCGTTCGCCGCCTGCCTCGCGGCCTGCAGGACGCAGGGGCTCGACTGACACCGCGGGAGGACTGATGCCCGCAAGTCGAAACACGATCGGAATGGCGTTGCTGGCCGCGGCTCTGTTCGGGTGCGGCGGCAGCTTGAACAAAGGGCCCGACGGATCGACGGGCGGCGCCTGCTCCACGCTGGGCGCCTGCGAATGCATGGCGGCCAGCGATCGCTGCAGCGCCCGCACCGAGGCGTGCTGGTGCCCCAGCGAATGCAGTCCCAACATCGCCTGCATCTGCGGCGGCGGGCGCTTCCTGGCGTGTCAGGACAAGACGGCTGCCGTTTCCTGCGACGCTCAGGTCACGCGGGTCAAGTCGATGTGCGCGGGCATGGGGTTCATCGATGTCATCGACAACTTTTGCGTGAACAACCCGACCTGCTCCGCGCAATGCTTGTCGGCGCTCACGACCACGCAGTCGTGCGCTCAGTTCGACTGTCGCTTTTGCGTGGCCTGCGACTGCGCGCCGCCTGTCACCCCGAACCCGCTCGCCGATTGCCTGCGGGCCTGCGACCCGCCGCAGCCGGAGCTCTGAAACTGATTGACTCGCGCCGCGCGACCTCCTATCAAGAGGTCCCGGACGAATGGATCTCTGTCTGCGAGGCGGCCGGGTCATAGATCCGGGACGAGGCGTCGACGCCGAGGCGGACGTGATTTTGAAGGACGGGGTGGTGGCGCGATCCGGCAAGGGAATCGCCGCCGGGCTGGGCGCGGACGTGCGCGTCATCGACGTCCGCGGCAAGTGGGTGGTCCCCGGGTTCATCGACCTTCACACCCACCTGCGCGAGCCCGGCCACGAGTACAAGGAAGACATCCTGACGGGCACGCGCGCCGCGGCCGCGGGCGGGTTCACCGCCGTGTGCGCGATGCCCAACACCACCCCGCCCAACGACACGCGCGCCGTGACCGAGCTGATCGTCCGCCGCGCGCTCGAGGTGGGCGCGGTGCGGGTCTACCCGGTGGGCGCCATCTCGAAGGGCCTGGCGGGCGAGACGCTGGCCGAGATGGGCGAGCTGAAGGACGCGGGCTGCGTCGCGGTGTCCGACGACGGCCGGCCCGTGATGAACGCCGAGCTGATGCGCCGGGCGATGGAGTACGCGCGCACGTTCGGGCTGACGATCGTGCAGCACTGCGAGGACCTGTCGCTGTCGCACGGCGGGGCGATGAACGAGGGCATCGTCTCGACGCGCGCCGGGATCCGCGCCCAGCCGGCGTCGGCGGAGTCGGCGATGGTCGCGCGCGACCTCGAGTTGTGCGCGCTGACGGGCGCGCGCTACCACGTGGCCCACATCAGCAGCGCCGACTCGGTCCGCCTGGTGCGCGAGGCCAAGCGCCGCGGGCT